>JAANMV010000156.1_pt1 | contig 81440 bp, 76 predicted proteins | sample 7279661 | NCBI WGS metagenome assembly JAANMV01 (sample SAMN14094540, study PRJNA606508) | bioreactor metagenome | isolation source: A lab-scale SPAN reactor treating ammonium-rich wastewater day 121 | place: Ireland: Galway | collected 2017-05-16 | reverse complement strand
TTGGAGGCGAGGGTCGGAATCGAACAGGAATTGGTGCTCTCAGTCGCAACACCCCGTTCAATCACAACTCTCGCAATCACAGGCCCATCGCATGACAGGCAGCGAAATCGCCCGTAAAATGGCCCTTCCATGAACGTTTCGTCAAGTCGCTGATTACTTAGCGACTACTCACCAATTAGGAGGAAGTGACTCATGCAATGAGGCGTTGCTGGCACTTTTGCTGGCACTAGATTGGACGACAAAATGGAACGGCCCTGATTGCTGGCCATTGGCATTCCGCCCAGAATGCTTGAGTTAGCCGCGGAGGGTTGCAGCGCGAGGGTCGGGATTCTTTTTCATGATGACTGCGACGACGGAGTTACGCCGCCGGGTCGCCTTAACCAGAGGAAGACGATGGTGGACAGGATGATCGCCCCTGCTTGAATGCTGCCTTTGATCGTGCCGGAGATTTTAGACACACCCGCTGAGCGCTGGAAGTTTCGCACCGGCACTTCGGTGAAGCACAGACCTTCCTCCGCAGCCCGGACCTGCATTTCCACCGTCCAACCAAAACCCCGATCTTGAAGGTTCATTCGCTCGAACGCTTTTCGTGAAATCAGCCGTAGCGGTCCGAGGTCGGCATACTTCGCGCCCCAGAGAAGTCGAATCAAAGCTACGGCGAACTTGTTTCCAATTCTTTGCGACGTGGTTAGGTGGTCGTGTCCATCGCTGCCAGTTGTGCGTTTCCCGAGAATAAACTCCGCGCTGCTTTCGGTTGCGGTCAGAAGCGCAGGCACGCGTTGAATGTCATCGCTGCCGTCAGCGTTGCAGAAAAGAATCCACTCCACATCTGGCGGAAGGCCATTGCAACCCGTCCAGCACGCCTGACCATATCCTCGCTTTAGTTCGCTGATTACTTCCGCCCCGCGTTGTCTCGCAATTTCCGCGGTGTGGTCGTGGCTGCCATTGTCCACGACACGAATACGTTTCAACCCGAGCGCCTGGAGTCGGGTGATGACTTGCGGAAGACTCGCTTCCTCGTTCAACGCGGGAATAACCACGATGACATTCTCCGCGGCTACAGGCGGCGGGCGCTGTCTGATTGAATTGCGAGTCACGCCGACCCGTTTGCGTGACAAACAGGCTGCCAGCGCGACAGCACAAAGTGGCGGCAGATGCTCGATCCACACGACGACTTCATCGAAGAACCTCATGCCTGTGAGTCCGCCGGGCAGAGTCGCACCGGGAAACTGGTGAACAAACCAGAAGCGCAGGTAGTAAATCAGTGCGAAGCCGGACACGAGCAACCACGCTCGCGAAACGAAAACGACCAGCGGCAACGCCCAGGTCCAATACCAAGGGTTCTGCGTCGCACTCAGAAACCACAGCCATGCCAGACAGAGAAACGAGCGCTGCAGCAACGTCGCGCGCAGATCATCCGGCCAGCGACGCAATGCCAACGTGACTGTCACAAGCAACAGCGTCCCGGCTGCCAACGTCTGGGTGAGAAGAAACGCCAGACGATTCGAGGGAACATCGAATCCCGCGAGGGAAACGGTCTTTACCAGCGCGGCGTTTAACCGTTCTCGCACGGAACTGGGCATGACCGAATACCACGGCACTTGGCTGGCGTGTTCTTCGGATCGCAGCCGGACATTTTCATACACCACCGAGAACAGCAGATCATTTATTTCCCAGCGGCGGAGAAACTCGCCCAACCCTGAGAAGCTAGAGTGCTCCGTCTTTGCGACTGCTTCGATCTGGGGTGCTTTGGAAGTCGGAGGCAATACCACGTAACCGCCAAGCACCACGAGGGCAAACACTGCAAACAGTCCGCCCGTGCGCCAACGCACTCGCCGCCACCAGAACGCGAGTAGCACTGGCGCGAGCACGAGCGGATAGAGCTTGGCCAGCACTGCGCCGCCCCACAAACCTGCGGCCAGCCAGTCGCGCCCTTGAGGTCGTATCGGAGATCGGCTGGCGACGGAAGCGGAGTTGTTCTCCCTGCGCGGCAATGTCAGCAACCAGAAGACCGCTGCGGTCATACACACGGCAATAGCATCGAGGTGTCCCGTGTTCGCGAATTCTTTCAAGACGAGCGGACACCACGCGTAGGCTAGCGCTCGCGCGGGTGGTTGATTCAGATTCCGCAACAGTCCCATGACTAGCAAAACCGTCGCGAGGTCGAATAGCAGCAGCACTCCTTTGAACACCGCCACCTGCACGCGCATCGGCGCACGTTCCGGGGTGATGAGCGCGGTCATGGCAAACACCGCTTCGCTCAATGGCGGATAGATCGTCGGAACGCTACGATGGTCAATGAGCGAGAAAATCTTGGTGACTTCCGGTGAGCGGCGCAGCACGCCGGCGAGCGTCGCGAGTTCGGATGTGGCGTCCCCTCCTGCACTCGTAGCAGCTGACGTGAGGAGGCTCTGACTTTCCCCAGGCCGGGATATGGTTGGAGCGGACTCATCCCGCGCGGCGGGACTGCTACGCACGGCATCAATTTGCTCCGGCGAGTAGCGATAAGGGTTGATTCCCTCCGCGAGCACGCGCCCGTCCCAGAGGTAGCGATAGAGATCAAGTTCCTGAATTGGTTGCGACCACCAAAGCGCCAGCCGAAACAGCACGGCGAAGATTAAGACCGCCCGCCATTGCCGACGGGCGGTCGCGTGATGTTCCGGCGCTTTCCAAACGAGAGCCAGACTCAGCAGATAAAGCAGGAAGCAAACGGTGAGCAGCCCCACCACTGGCCCGAACGGGCGTCGTCCAAATTCGCCGCCGGGATCGAATCGCTCCGCCGCCACCGCCACGCCGATCCACAGAAACAACTGCGCGATTCCCGCCGCGATGAGCCAACGAAACTGGCCATTCGCCGGGCGACGCCTCGGCGGCGTTGGGATCACATTCAAACTGTTTTCGTGGATGTTGCCTCCTGTTGAGAACGGTCGAGACAACCGGAGCTACGCCTTCTTTGGGGCAGAGCCGCCCGAGGGTGCGTTGGTCTTCGAGCCAGAGCCACCGGAAGGCGCGTTGGTTTTTGTTCCCGAGCCCTTCGGAGGTTCGCTGGGTTTCGTGCCGGACTGCGCGAACAATTGCGCATTGGCCGCCGGCTGCTCATAGCTGCTCGTTTTCGAGCCAGAGCCGCCACCGCCACCACCGCCACCGCTACCGCCATTGTCACTGCCGGATTCACAGCCGCTCAAACCGACAGTGAGCGCCGCGCCGATGATCAAACCGAGGATGCTTTTGATATGTTTCATGCGTTTTATGGAGTTGCGTTGAACCGTTGTCGCTCACCGTTAGCGGCGGCGATTCCGGTCGTTCGCTGGGTGAGAACGATCAGCAAGATGTGGTATTCCCAGAAAATCGTCCTTCCGCTTTAACACGGCGGAATATCGAGAGCCGTTCATCTGTCTCATCGGAAAGCGATCATTACGACACGAGGTTTGAGTGAAGCTGCCATCGTCAACAAGCATGCCTACCAAAATACCAATTCAATTTCTGTCCCCATCAACTTGGGTGGTGGGCATTCAGCATAAACCCGCGCGCCGCATCGTCCGGCTGTCAGGGCTATGTCCGCGATTGACGGTGTCGCTGGATTCCCGGCGGTCGGGCCGCCTCGTGACTTTTCGTTCCCCGGAATCAGGCGCGCGGAATAAATGCCGCGACTGATTGCTCTCAACTGCACGAACGCACTGTGATGAAGAACAAGCCAATCATTTTCGCCGGACTGTTTGTTGCGGCGGCTGCCGCGCTGCTCGTGCTGGCAGCGTCGCGCCGGATGTCCATACCCACCGCCGATCCAGCGCCCCGCGCAATCGCGAGTCAGCCGAGTCCCGCTTGGGAACTCAAGGACGTGAATGGCAAGGCGGTAAAATCTTCTGACTTCTCCGGCAAGGTGGTCGTTCTCGATTTTTGGGCGACGTGGTGTGGGCCGTGTCGCATGGAGATTCCCGGGTTCATCGAATTGCAGAAGCAATACGTGGAGAAGGGGCTCGTTGTGATTGGCGTTTCGCTGGATCAAGACGGCGCGAGTGCGGTGAAGTCCTTCAGCGAGAAGATGGGCATCAATTATCCCATCGTGCTCGGCGACGAAACCATCGTGAGCGCTTTTGGCGGCATCGAGGGGATTCCCACCACTTTCATAATTGATCGCGAGGGCCGGATCGTTCGCAAACACGTCGGCTACGCGCCCAAGGCGGAATTCGAGGCCGACATCAAGCCGCTGCTCTGATTTCGCATCCAACGCTGCAAACCATCACCACGGACTAACAACATCATGTCACATCCAAACACTCGGGGTTTTCGCGCCAAACTGTTTCTTCCCTTGCTCGCTTGCACCGCCACGGCATGGCTTTTTCGTGATCCCATTCGCACCGGCGTGGCGCTGCTGGTCGCAGGCGCTGGCCTCGCGACGGAATCCGTCGAGGCCGCACCACAAAGTCGCGGCTCGTTCAACGGCTTCAACGTGTCCAACGCCGCCATTCCGACGAGTGAAATCTTTTCCGGCGGCCCAGGACGCGATGGCATTCCCTCGATTGACAAGCCGAAGTTCATTCGCCCGACCACCGCGAACTTCATGCTGCCCGACGACCTCGTCGTCAGCGTGACGGTGGGCGACAAGACGCGCGCCTATCCGCTGCGGATTCTCGTGTGGCACGAAATCGTCAATGACGATCTGGCCGGGCTACCCATCGCCGTCACGTATTGTCCATTGTGCGGCACGGCGATGGTATTCAACCGTCAGGTTGGCAACCGCACGCTCTCGTTTGGTGTCTCTGGGTTGCTGCATAACAGCGACGTGCTGATGTATGACCGGCAAACCGATTCGCTGTGGTCGCAACTGGCAATGAAGGCCGTGTCCGGTTCGAAGGTGAACACCGAACTCGAATGGCTGGCGAGTGAGCATCTAACATGGTCGGCGTGGAAGCAGAAATATCCACAAGGCGAAGTGCTCTCGACGCAGACCGGCTCGCAACGCAACTACTCCGGCAGTGCCTACGCCAGTTATGAACAAAGCCCCGATACCATGTTTCCCGTGCCGACGCACCGCAACGAATTGCCGAAGAAAGATTGGGTCGTCGGTGTCATCGTGGACGGCCTGGCTCGCGCGTATCCTTTGAAATCCCTGCCGCCCGGCCAAGCCGTGCGCGATGAAATCAATTCTGCCGCTCTCGAAATCACCTTCCACCCCGGCTCCCAACTGGTCGAGGTCAGGCGAGTGGAGAGCGGCGAAGTTCTTCCTTCGGTGAAAGTGTATTGGTTCGCCTGGCAGGCGTTCTATCCTGAAACCGCATTGTGGAAACCATGAAGAGCGAAACTTCAACCAACGCCGATTCCGCAAGACAATGTTGCGCGTGCGGAGCACACTCGCACAAGAGCCGGATGCCGCGCCGGCTTCTCCTTGGCCTGGGCCTCGCCTTGGTCGTTGGCGTATGGTTCTTCCGCGAACCGCTGCGAGAACTGATTCGGAACAATGCCACCCTTGCCAATGACGCGCCCAATTCCGAAGTGGTTGCTGACATGATCGAGCAAGCCGCCGACCCGCGTGCGGCACTGCTGGCGGCGTGGAACTCAGGGAAGATTGTTCACCGCGAAGTGGCAATCGGCGCGATCCGCCGGGCTTTTCCAAACGACCAGCCGCTGCCGTCGGAATTCGAGTCCATCGTTCTTGCGGGTGCGCTTGACCCCGACATGAATGTGCGCGAAACGGCGCTCGGCATATTGCACGAACGCAAGCATCCAGCTCTGGCGGCGCTCGGTGCCGAACAACTCAAAGACCCGGATCAGCAGGTGCGGCTGCTGGGCTTGAACTATCTCAAATACGCCGAGCCTTCGGTGGGCGTTCCCTTCGTCGCCGCCCTGCTGGACGATCCCGACATTGCCGTGCTGGGCATGAGTTTGAAGCTCCTGGAAAATTGGAGCGGCGAAAAATTCGGTGCGAAGCTGACCGACACCGTCCAGGTCGAAGACAAAACCAGCGGCTTGCAGGAGTTTCAATCCGAAGGCATCGCCAAAACCAAAGCCGCCGCCGAGAACGCCAAAGCTTGGTGGGCCGAACATCAAAATGAGTTTCCGGCAGTCACACTTAAAGTCCCCGCCGAAGCCTACACCGCGCGTAGGCCCGTGCCGGCAGCGGATTTCCAGCTTCACACTTTGGAGGGGAAACCCGTCCGGCTTTCAGACTTTCGCGGCAAAGTGGTGCTCATGAATTTCTGGACGACTTGGTGCAGCGCCTGCGTGGGCGAAATGCCCGCGCTTGTGGCGTTGCAGAAAAAGCACGGCGACAAGCTCGTCATCATCGGCGTTTCGCTGGATTACGTCCCGGACAGTCACGGCCACATTGGTGGACACGCGGCTGTGGAGGATCAGAAACACGATGAAGGCGACCACGATGACCACGAGGCCACCGCAGCCGCATTGAAGCGAGTCCGCGAGAAAGTTGCCCGCACCGCCAAGGCGCGGAACGTCAACTACCCGATCCTGCTCGACGAGCACAACGAAGTCGGCGGGCGCTACAACGGCGGCGAACTGCCCACCACCGTCATTGTGGACGCGCAAGGCAACGTGCGCAGGCGGTTCGTCGGCGCGCGCAATCTCGCGGTGTTTGAGGCCATGATTGCCGAAGCGGCAACGCCATTCCCGCAACTTGCCGCCGCCCAAAAAAAGTCGGAATAAACCGCGCCTACCGTCTTTCCTACCATTGTGAACGATGCGGATTATGAGCAGGCAGTGGCAACCTATTACGAGGCTCTCTATGCGTTTGGCTTCAGTCTCGCCGGCAACGAGGACGATGCCTGCGAGCTGACGCAAGAAACGTATTGCCGCCTGCTGACCAAAGGCAGTCAGTTGCGCGACCCGTCCAAGGTCAAATCCTGGCTGTTCACCACGCTTTACCGGGTGTTTCTCGGTTGGAAAGACCGCCGGGCGCGCCTGCCGCATTTCGAGATCAGCAGTGTCGAAGGCGAGTTACCGGTTATCACGCCTGCCCATGTGGACGTGCTGGAGAACGACGCCATCCGGGACTCGTTGCTGGAGTTGGAGGAACATTACCGCGTGCCACTGATGCTGTTTTACCTAAACGACCATTCCTACGAAGAGATCGCGGCAATCCTCGACGTGCCCATCGGCACGGTGATGTCACGGCTGTCACGCGCGAAAGGGTTGCTGCGTGAACGGTTGGTCGCCCGCTCCATCGGCGTTGAGCGCGAGAGCAAGATTTTACCATTTGAACGGAAGTCCAATTCAGCCCAGTAAGTTTATGAACAACGAAGAAGCCAAATTGATCCTGCAAGCGTATCGCCCCGGCGGTCAGGACGCGAACGATCCGCGATTCCGCGAGGCGTTGGAGCAGGCGCAGCGCGATCCCGAACTTGCCCGGTGGTTCGCGAATGAGCAGGCGCTTGATTCCCGTATCAGCACCAAGGTCCAGGCAGCCATCAAGCCGCCCGCGCACTTGAAATCACAGTTGCTCGCGCAACGGAAAATCGTTCGTCCGGTTGCCTGGTGGAAGATGCCCGCGTGGCAGCTTGCCGCCGCCGCGTGCCTGGCATTGCTCGTAACCATCGCGGCGGTCTGGTTGAAACCCGGCCGCACGACCGGCTTTGCGCAATACCGCAGTGAAATGGCTGACTTCGCAGGCCACAAACTCGACCGGCTCGATCTCATGGCGCGTGACCTGCCGGAAGTGCAGCGCTGGTTGGCGCAAAAGGAGTCGCACGGCGACCTCGTGATTCCCGCTGGACTCGATGGTCGGCCCAGCCTCGGCTGCCGTCTGCTCGATTGGAAAGGGCACAAGGTCTCGCTGGTTTGCTTCGAGCTTGAGAACAAGCAGGTCGCCCACCTGCTCGTGGTGGATAGCGCCGCGTTCAAGGATGCGCCCACGGAATCGCCCGTATTCAATCAGGTCGGCGATGTGGCGACCGCCAGTTGGAGTCGCGGCGGCAAGACCTACGTGGTTGCCAGCAAAGGCGGCAACCAACTTGACCTGATGAAACTCCTTTGATTTTCCAACCTAGAACCATGAAAAGCGATACACTCTCAGTCCGCCCCGAAGCCGCCACCAAACAACGCTACGCCGCCGCCGCCAAAGCGCCCGAGGCCGCATTGTGCTGCCCGGTGGAATACAACAAAGACCTGCTCAAGATCATCCCGCAGGAAGTTATCGAAAAGGATTATGGCTGTGGCGATCCATCGCGTTACGTGAAAGCTGGCGAGACCGTGCTCGACCTCGGCAGCGGCACGGGGAAAATCTGTTTCATCGCCGCGCAGGTCGTCGGTGAGAAAGGCCGTGTCATCGGCGTGGACATGACTGACGACATGCTCGAAGTCGCGCGCCGCAATGCGCCCATCATCGCGGAACGGCTTGGCTATGCAAACGTCGAGTTCCGCAAAGGGCGAATCCAAGACCTTGGACTTGACCTCGAAAAGCTGGATGCCGAATTGATCCGCCGTCCGATTACGAGTGCCACGTCCTTCCTTGCCGCGAACGAACTCGCGACGGAATTGCGCCTCACACATCCGCTGGTGGAAACCGAATCCGTGGATGTCGTCGTCTCCAACTGTGTGCTCAATCTGGTTGAGCCGCAGGACAAGCGGCAGTTGTTCCAGGAAATCTTCCGCGTGCTCCGCAAGGGCGGACGCGCCGTCATCTCCGACATCGTGAGCGACGAGGACGTGCCGGACGTGATGCAGCAAGACCCGACTCTTTGGAGCGGCTGCATCAGCGGCGCATTGCGCGAAGACCTGTTCCTGAAAGCCTTCGAGGGCGCAGGTTTCTACGGCATCCGTCTGCTCAAACGCGACGCGCAACCGTGGCAAACCGTGGAAGGCATCGAGTTCCGCTCCGTCACGGTGGAGGCGTTCAAAGGCAAACAGGGTGACTGCTTTGAACTCAACCAGGCCGTCGTCTATCGCGGCCCGTTCCGCGAAGTGCTGGATGACGACGGCCATCGTCTTCGCCGGGGCGACCGCGTGGCCGTTTGCGACAAGACTTTTCAACTCTACCAGAAAGCGCCCTACGCCGAGTTCTTCGAGTTCATTGAACCGCGCGAGCCGGTGAAACCGGAGGAAGCCAAGCCTTACGATTGCGCCCCCGCCAAGCTTCGTCATCCGCGCGAGACGAAGGGCATGGAATACAGCGTCACCACCGATGCGTCGAAATGCCGCGACGGCGGCAACGGAGGTTGCTGCTGATGTTGTCGGCGCTGATTTTCCTCGCCGTCTGCTTTCTCGCATACTCAAACGGTGCGAACGACAACTTCAAAGGCGTGGCCAGCCTGTTTGGTAGTCGCACCTGCGGCTACCGCACGGCCATTTCTTGGGCCACGGTTGCCACGCTCGCGGGCAGTGTCGCGGCGCTTTTCCTCGCGCAGACCTTGCTCAAGAAGTTTTCCGGCAAGGGTCTCGTGCCGGACGCGCTCATCGCGTCGCCGCAATTCGTGCTGGCAGTCGCCCTCGGTGCGGGTGCGACGGTGATCCTCGCCACCTTACTCGGCTTCCCGATTTCCACCACGCACGGACTGACGGGCGCATTGGTCGGGGCGGGACTGGCGTCATCGGCTGGCGCGGTGAATTTCACCATGCTCGGAAAAGCCTTCGTCATGCCGCTGATCCTTAGCCCGTTGCTGGCCGTCGCCACCGGTGGAGCGATCTATGTCGTTTTCCGTTTCGCCCGGCTTCGACTCGGCGTGACGAAGGAGATGTGTGTCTGCGCCGGTGTCGAGCAACTCGTATTGCCGCTGCCGCAACCCAATGGCGTTTTCGCGGCGCAGACTTTGCCGACAATCTCCGTCGCCATGGACAATCCATCGGCGTGCGCCCAACGCTACACCGGCTCGGTGCTGGGAATGAATGCCGGACGCTTGCTCGACGCGCTGCATTTTCTGAGCGCGGGCGCGGTAAGCTTCGCGCGCGGATTGAACGACACTCCGAAGATCGCCGCGCTACTGCTCGTGGCCTCCGCGTTCGATATTCGCTGGGGACTTGTAGCCGTAGCCATTGCCATTGGCGTCGGTGGTTTGCTGAATGCCCGGCGCGTGGCGGAAACGATGAGTCACAAGATCACCGGCATGAACACAGGCCAGGGTTTCGCCGCCAATCTCTCGACAGCATTGCTCGTCACGACGGCCAGTGTTCACGGCTTGCCCGTGAGCACAACTCATGTGAGCGTCGGCTCGCTGCTCGGCATGGGCATCGTGACAGGTCAGACAAAATGGAAACCGGTGTTCGGCGTGCTCGCCTCGTGGGTTGTCACGCTGCCCTGCGCGGCGCTGCTTTCGGGCGCAACTTACTGGTTGGTTCGATTGTATTGATTGGTTTGAATGACCCAGCAACACAGAATGCGTCTGATGTGCAGCAATGAAATTACAAATCTACCAAGTTCTGCATGTGGCTTCGATGATTCTGCTGACCGCCTTCCTGTTTCAGGCATTCGCCAATCCCGACCCGAAAAGCCGGAAGAAGACCATGATGGCCACCGGCGTTTTCGCCACGCTGATGTTGATCGGCGGGTTTGGGTTAGTAGCCACGATGAAGGTCGGTTTTCCCGCGTGGATCATCATCAAGCTGGTGTGCTGGTTGGGACTGGTCTCAATCAGTGGCATGGCTTACCGGAAGCCCGAACGAGTTCCGCTGCTCACGGTCGTGGCCATCGCGCTGATTATGACCGCCATCGTCACGGTCTATTTCCGGCACGTCGCCGGCGGCAGTTATGAATAGCGCGGACTGGCGGCAGGAAAGCAAAGCCATGAAATCATCGAACTCCTTCAAACGAACGGAAGCCGCCACAGCCGGACACAACCTCGGCAGAACGGTGCTGCTCGCGCTTGCCCTGTGGGTCGCCGTTGGCGTCGTCGGCGCGGAGGAACAGACAGACGTGAACACCAAACAAATTCTCGCGCGAGTCAGCACGCATGACTTCCATCCGATTCGCGACGGTTTCACATTCGACCGCCAGTTGAACAAGCATGGCGTCGCCAGCCTGGACGACCAGGACTGGCGCGTGCGGACTCTCGCGGTGCGCGATCTCGTGCGTTTGGGTGCGCCCGGCACACCCGCGCTCGTCACGGCGTTAGCTGACAAGAACGCGCACGTCCGCCACGTCGCGGCGATGGTCTTGGGAATTATCCGCGCCACCAATGCCGTTGCCGCGCTGGAAGCCACCCTGAGCAAAGACAGCGATTCGGTGGTGCGCTCACAAGCCGCCATCGCGCTTGGGCAAATCGGCCAACGCAGTTCGCTCGCCGTCGTTCAAGCCGCGCAAAAGGACGACAAATCCAAGGACGTTCAACATCAGGCGGAACTAGCAGCCTACGCCATCGAACATGGCAAGACCGCGACGCCGGAGCTTGCCAAAAGCTACGCGGCCCTCGACGAATCCACTTTCGGGCGCGTGCAGGTGGGCAAGACCGCGAGTGATTTTCAACTCACCGACACGGAGGGCAAAGCGTGGCGGCTCTCGGATTTTCGCGGGAAGAAACCCGTCGTGTTGATTTGGGTCTTCGCCGATTGGTGTCCGGTTTGCCACGGCGAGTTCCGTGAGTTGATCGAGTTGCGCAAGGAGTTCGAGGCCGCGAACATCGAAGTCGCCACACTCGAATGTCACGACCTGTTTCCCTGCCGCGTCATGGTGGGCAAGGAACTTGAGCCGAAATACTGGTTCAGCAAAACTTCGTTCAAGGACTCCTACACGAAAAACATCTGGTGGCCTCATCTGGTGGACCGCGCTGGCGCGGTCGGCGCTGAATACGGCGTGCAGCCGATGGCCTTCACTGTTCACGCGGAATGGATCAACCGTCCGTCAGTGGTAATCGTGGACAAGGAAGGCATCGCCCGCTTCGCCTACTACGGCACGTTCTGGGGCGACCGCCCGAGCATCCATCAAGTGTTGGAGATGGTGCGCAGTGGCAATTATACGTTCGCCGCGCCCAAGCGGTTGAAGGCGGCAGTCAAGCAGTGAAAGCCCCCACTTCGCCACTTGCTCCACAGTTCCGTTGGCCCGGTGCTGTTCCCTTGGAAACGCTGACGAGCAGGGCAACGCTCACTTGCGTGGTGGCTTGGAAAACGGGATCGGCACACCGTTGCGGCGAAGCTTCCGCAAGGTCACTTCCACCACTTGGGCCAGCGTGTAGCGGTCGAGAATTTCGGCGATAGCGTTACGCACGTCGAGCATGAGCATCCGCAGGCCGCAATGCTCCTCGTCTGGACAAGAACACTTCTCGTAAAAGTTCTGGCTGACGCACGGAATGGGGGCGAGCGGTCCGTCAATGAGCCGGACCATGTCGCCAATTTTAATTTTCTCCATCGGCATCTTCAGCCAGTAGCCGCCTTGCTGGCCGCGCTTGCTGTCCAGATAGCCCGCGTCCTTGAGGTCAACGAGGATTGCTTCCAAGAACTTGATGGGGATGCGCTCGTGTTTGGCCAACTCTGCGATCTGGATCACGGGGCGTCCGGCTTCCTTGGCAATTCCCAGATCAATAATTGCCCGCAGTGCATATTCGCCGCGTTTCGTCAGTCGCATGAATCGAAAGCCTACTGGATGACTGGACAAACTCAAATCGATTTCCGACCTTTACTGTCTCACGGGTGATCCATTTCATGAGGGCAGCAGCATCCTGTAAAGCAGTCCCAGCAACCCCGCGCCAAGCACGACGGGAATGATGTCCCACTTCCATTTCCACATGCCGACCAATGCGACGCCGCAAACGGCGACCCCAAACCAGTTCACGGGCTGCTCCGCAGGAAACAGCACGTGCAGCCCAAACCAGACGCCCAGATTCAACACCACGCCCACAACCGCTGCCGTGATGGCGGAAAGCGCGGCGGTGAGTTTGGCGTTGTCGCGCAACCGCTCGATATACGGGGCGCCGAGGAAGATCCACAGGAAGCAGGGCAGAAACGTCGTCCAGGTTGTGATTGCGGCGCCTAGCGTGGCGGTCGTCAACGGTGAGAACGGCTCGTGGAAGCTCCAGCCGCCGAGGAAGCCGACGAATTGCAGCACCATGATGAGCGGGCCGGGCGTGGTTTCGGCCAGGCCAAGGCCGTCGAGCATTTGGGGAGCGCTTAGCCAGCCGTACTGCTCCACGGCCTGTTGCGAGACGTAAGGCAGCACCGCGTAGGCGCCGCCACCGGCAGCCACCACAACGCGCCGCACACGACGATGACCTTAACCGCCCGCGCCAGCGAAGGCTTCGCGTGTTCCGGAGCGCCGGTGGAATCATCGATCACCGGCCTGGATTCACCCTTGCCGCCGTGCCCCTTGAGCACGACAAACTTCTTCCTCCAAAAACGTTCGCCGACGACGCCAAGGACGCCCGCCCCCAGAATGATCAGCGGAAACGGCAGCTTGAAAAAGAAGATCGCCACGAACGCCAGCGCCGCGAGCGTCCACATGACCTCGTTCTTGAGTGCCTTGCCGCCGATGCGGCGCCCGGCCATGAGCACTATGGCCAGCACGGCGGGCTTGAGTCCGTCGAATACGGCGGCAATCCACTTCACGTCACCATAGGCGGCGTATAGCCACGCCAAGCCCCACAGCATGATTGCCGACGGCAGCACGAACAGTGTGCCCGCAACGATGCCGCCCCACGTTTTGTGCAACAGCCAGCCGACGTAGGTGGCGAGTTGCTGGGCCTCCGGTCCGGGCAGCAACATGCAGTAATTCAACGCGTGCAAAAATCGGTTTTCACTGATCCACTTTTTCTTTTCGACCAACTCCGTGTGCATGATGGCAATCTGGCCGGTCGGCCCGCCGAAGCTGATGAAGCCGAGTTTGAGCCAGAAGCGAAAGGCTTCTGTAAACGTCGGATGATGCCGCGGTGCGGCAGCGGTGATTGGGTCAATTTTCGGCTTCATTTGTTTCCGGCCACGACGCGGCGGCGGCACTCAGCGTAAAGCGCGTCGTAAACAATGAACTCGCGTTCGAGAATCTCGTGGTCGCTCAGACCGAGGGCATTGAAACCAAAGGCAACCCAGCGCAACCCCTCGCCGGCCGGATGCGGCTTCGACGGATGCGAGTCGGCGGCGCGGACGATCTCACCGAGCAACGCCAACGCCGGATCGGTCAGGTTGAATTTCTTGAGAATCGAGTTGAACGAAACGTCTTCGCCGTGATGGCCCAGTTCGCACCCTTCGATGTCGAACGGAGTCGCGCCGAGTTCCCGGGCGCTTGCCTCGACGTCATTTGCCGGAACAAAGATGAACTCAGCCTGCGGGTCAACGAACTTCTTGATGAGCCAGGGACACGCAACTCGGTCCACCTTCACTTTTTCACGGGTGATCCATTTCATGGCAATCCCCGATTCTCCTTCACGGAGGGGCGTCAGGCAAGCTTGGCGGCTTTGCGACGATCCTTATGCGACAAGGTTCTCCAGTTCCAACGTATCGCTTTCCACGCTGACGTCTGCGAACAGCCATGAGGACAAGTAACGCTCGCTGGCAGAGGGAACGATGGCGATGATTTGCTTGTCCTTGTTCTCGGGGCGACGCGCGACTTGCAGCGCGGCCCAGATAATCGCTCCGCTGGAGATGCCGACGGGGATTCCATCCAGCCGGTTCACTTCTTTGGAGATCGGGCCGGAGTCTTCTTCGTGAACTGCGATGACTTCATCCACAATCTTCGGGTTGAGATTCTCGGGAACGAAGCCCGCGCCGATGCCTTGCAGTTTGTGCGGACCGGGTTGTCCACCTGCAATCACGGGAGATTTGGCCGGTTCGACCGCAATGGCTTGGAACGCGGGCTTGCGCTGCTTGATGACCTCGGCCACGCCTGTGATCGTTCCGCCCGTGCCGACGCCCGCGACCACGATGTCCACTTTGCCGTCGGTATCGCGCCAGATTTCCTCAGCCGTCGTTCGCCGATGTATCTCCGGGTTGGCGGGATTGGAGAATTGCTGAAGGATGACGCTGTTGGGGATGAGCTTGTTGAGTTCCTCGGCCTTGGCAATAGCGCCTTTCATCCCCAGTTTGCCATCGGTGAGGACGAGTTGTGCTCCGAGGATTTTCAACAACTTGCGCCGTTCAAGACTCATCGTTTCGGGCATGGTGAGCACGAGCTTCAATCCGCGCGCTGCGGCCACAAATGCCAACGCGATGCCGGTGTTGCCACTCGTTGGCTCAATCAACACCGTCTGCCGATTAATACGCTCCGACTTGAGCGCGTCGTCAATCATCGCCACGCCGATCCGGTCCTTGACGCTGGAGAGTGGGTTGAAGAATTCCAGTTTTAGCAACACATCGGCGAGCGCGCCGTGTTTCTTCGCCGTTCGATTCAGCCGGACGAGCGGCGTGTTGCCGATGGTTTCAGTGATGTCGTTGAATATGCGTGCCATAAGATTGTTGGGTTGATTGGTTCAGTGATGAAAGTTCAAATCGAGTAGTCCTCCACGAAGACCCGGTATTTTTTGAGATTCACATGGACGGTCATGCCTGCGGACAGACGATTCGCGACGTGGTCTTCGCCGGGGATTTCCAACTGGAAAACTGTTCCATCGTCACGTCGTTCCAGTTCGAGATACACCAACGGGCCGGCGTAATTCACGTCCTTGACCAATGCCTCGACTCCGGGACTGCCGTTGGCCTTAGTTGTGATCCGCACATCCTGCGGGCGGGCGAAGATGACAGCCTGACCGTCCTTGCCGCTTGTTTCCCCGGCGAGCGCGAACGAACGTCCACCCAATTGAAGCTGGCCATTCCGGACCTGGGCCTTCAGAGAGACCACGCGCCCAAGAAAGTTATAAACAAATGGATTCGCTGGTCGCGCGTAAACTTCGTCGGGCGTCCCGATCTGCTCGATGCGGCCCGCGTTCATCACCACGACCCGGTCGGCAACCTCAAGCGCTTCGTCCTGATCGTGCGTAACGAAGACACTGGTGATGTGAATCTCCTGATGCAGCCGGCGAATCCAGCGGCGTAGTTCCTTGCGCACCTTGGCGTCGAGCGCGCCAAACGGCTCATCAAGCAAGAGCACTTTGGGTTCGATGGCGAGAGCGCGGGCCAGCGCGACTCGTTGTCGCTGGCCGCCGGATAGCTGGGATGGCAGCCGCTTTTCGAGTCCGTCCAATTGGACGAGTTCCAACAACTCGCTGACCTTGCGGCGAATCGTTTCCTTGTCGGGACGGGCGCTGCGCTTTCGCACCTCCAAACCGAAGGCGATGTTGTCGAATACGCTCATGTGCCGGAACAGGGCATAATGTTGAAACACAAACCCGATGCTCCGTTCCGCCGGCGACTTCCGTGTGACCGTATCCCCGTGGAGAATGACTTCTCCGCCGTCGGGAAATTCCAGTCCCCCGATGATGCGCAGCAGGGTGGTCTTGCCCGAACCGGACGGGCCAAGGAGGCCGAGCAGTTCGCCGGGGCGCACGGCCAAATCCACGTTGTTCAACGCTGTGACGCTGCCGAACTGTTTGGTGATTCCTTTAACTTCAACGCTCATGCTATTTTCAGTTTTGTGAATTTAATTCCGCCCGCCATTCCACCCAACTCTTCGCCACGAGGGTGACGAGCGCCAGCAAGGCCAGCAGCGACGCAACTGCGAACGCGGCGGTGAACTGGTATTCGTTGTAGAGAATCTCGATGTGCAGCGGCATCGTATTGGTCCGTCCGCGAATGTGGCCGGACACCACCGAGACCGCGCCGAACTCACCCATCGCTCGGGCATTGCACAGAATCACACCGTAGAGCAGCCCCCATTTGATATTCGGGAGCGTGACGCGGCGGAATGTTTGCCAGCCGCTCGCACCGAGACTCACGGCGGCTTCCTCCTCGGCAGTTCCTTGTGCTTGCATCAGCGGAATCAATTCGCGGGCAACGAAGGGAAACGTGACGAAAATCGTGGCCAGCACGATACCGGGAACCGCGAAGATAATCTTGATGTCGTGCTCGACCAACCAGGGTCCAAGCCAGCCCTGTGCGCCGAACAGCAGCACGTAAATCAAGCCCGAGATGACGGGAGAAACGGAGAAGGGCAAATCAATGAGCGTCGTCAGAAAGCTCTTGCCCTTGAAGTCGAACTTGGCGATGGCCCAGGCTGCGGCGACACCGAAAACGAGATTCAGGGGAACAGCGATGGCCGCTGTGATCAAGGTCAGTTTGACCGCCGAAAACGTGACGGGATCGTTGAAGGAGGCAAAGTAGGCTCCGAGTCCCTTTTCCAGCGCGTAGGCGAACACCGAGGCCAGCGGCGCCAGAAGAAACAAGGCGAGGAAGCCAATCGCGACGGAGATTAACAACCACCGCATCCAGGCCGGATCGCGGGTCGAAGGGAAAGTCTTCGGCACCTGCTTGCGGGCAATTCTTGAATGAGTTATCGCTGCCATACGAATCTCCAGGAAAATCGCGTCAGGCCAGACCCTGACGTTTGGTGGTCCACCATTGAACAAGGTTGATTCCGAGCAAAACCGCGAACGACAGCACGAGCATCACAACCGCCAGCGCGGTGGCCCCCGCGTAGTCGTATTGTTCGAGTTTGGTCATGATGAGCAACGGGGTGATCTCCGTTCGCATCGGCATGTTTCCGGAGATGAACACGACCGAGCCGTATTCGCCGACGGCACGAGCGAACGCGAGAGCGAAGCCCGTCAACAGTGGCGGCCAGAGCAGCGGCAGGATGATGCGCCTGAAAGTAATCCAGCGATTGGCCCCGAGCGTGGCTGATGCCTCCTCAAGCTCCCGATCGAAATCCTCCAGCACGGGTTGCAGAGTGCGAACAACGAATGGCAGGCCAATAAACGTCAGGGCTACCCACACGCCTATCGGTGTGAAAGCGACCTTGATGCCCAGCGGCTCCAAAACGCGGCCGATCCAGCCATTCTGTGCGTAGATGGTCGTGAGCGCGATGCCAGCCACGGCAGTGGGCAGCGCGAACGGCAGATCTACCAACGCGTCCACCAGTCGTCGGCCGGGGAACGGATACCTGACCAGCACCCAGGCGACGATGAACCCGAAGAAGAGATTCACCAGCGCCGCCAAGAGCGCCGCGCCGAATGTGAGTTTGTAGGAGGCGATCACGCGCGCAGACGTGACCGCCTCCCAAAACGTTCCCCACCCCATTGTCGCTGATTTGAGAAACGTCGCTGACAGAGGAATCAGGACGATGAGGCTCAGATACAACAGCGTGTAGCCGAGCGTCAGCCCGAATCCCGGAATCACCGAACGTTTTTTTAGGCTGGCCATGATCAAAGGTTCGCCGCGTAGGCGATGAATTTGCGGTATTCACCGAGAACGGTCTGAAGCGCCGTCACCAGAGCCAATTCCTGCAAATACTGCGGAGCGGACTGCGGCGTCTCCAGAATGATCTCGAATGGCCGGGGGCGGATTTTCGGCGGTGCGCTGAGCACACCCTGAAAACAATCACGGATGATGCCATTGCGCGCCTTGAATCCGTCAATGTTGGACCGGTGGTTGCGCGGCAAAAATTCTTCCGCGCGCCGTAGCGCGGGGTCGATCAGGTGCCGCGTGAACAGCGCCCCTCGCGCGTAGCCATAAACGCCGTCGCTCGTGCTGTCCGAATGCAAGGCGATCATACCGTCGAGTGCGTGCGTGCAGAGTTCCTGCTGAAGCGCGAGAACTTCCGGCTGTTGTGAGTGCTGCCAGAATTCGCGGTTCAAATCGTAACCTGACCGCGAGTTACGGGTGCCGTCCTCGAATCCAGTAGGATTGCAGATAGGATAGACGAACAGGCAGTAACCACGGGCGGGTTCGGGTTGTTCTTCCAGCAGCGTGAGCAAGCGGATGAGCGTCTGAACTCCCTCCGGCTCGTCGCCGTGGATTCCGCCAAACAATCCGATGCGAATCGGATCATCGCCGCCCCTCGGCCCGATGAACAGGTATCGTGGCAGCCAGAATGGTTTTCCGGCATGACTGTGGAGAAGCATCGGTTTGGAAAGGAGGCTGGCGGAACTAGCCGCCAATGCGTCCAAGCCGGCAAGCAATTGCACCACCGAACGCCGTTGAACAACTCGCGCGCGAGCGGACTCGACGATTCCCGGATTGAGTGTGAGCGTGGACATGATTATCTCCCGGGTTGATAGATTTGATCGAAGGTGCCGCCGTCGGCGAAGTGGGTCTTCTGCGCCTTCTGCCAGCCGCCGAACTCCTCGTCCACCGTGACCAGTTCCACTTTCGGGAATCGCTTCTGATCTTCCGGATCAGCGTGCTCCGGTTTGATGGGCCGGTAGTAGTGTTTGGCAATGATTCGCTGCGCCTCCGGCGAATAGAGATGCTCAAGGTAGGCTTGTGCGACTTCCAGATTGCCCTTCTTCTTCGCGTTCTTGTCCACGACCGTGACGGGCGGCTCGGCCAGAATGCTGAGGGAGGGCACGATGATCTCAAACTGGCCTTTGCCCAGTTCGTTCAGGGCCAGGAACGCTTCATTTTCCCAGGAAAGGAACACATCCCCGATGCCGCGCTGGACGAAGGTCGTCGTGGACCCTCGGGCGCCAGAGTCGAGCACCGGCACGTTCTTGAAGAGCTTCGTTACAAACTCTTTCGCCTTTTCGTCGCCGCCATACTTCCGTTTGGCGTAGGCCCATGCGGCGAGGTAATTCCACCGCGCGCCGCCGGATGTCTTTGGGTTCGGCGTAATGACCGAAACGCCCGGCTTCACCACGTCATCCCAATCCTTGATTCCCTTGGGATTTCCCTTTCGCACCAGAAAGACAATCGTGGAGGTGTAAGGGGCGCTGTTATTGGGCAGACGCTTCTGCCAGTCTTTGGGCAGCTTGCCGGTTCGCTCCGCGATGGCGTCAATGTCGTAGGCCAGTGCCAGCGTCACCACGTCGGCTTCCAGCCCATCAATCACCGCGCGAGCCTGCTTTCCAGCCCCGCCGTGCGATTGCTCGACAGTTACGTTGTCACCGGTCTTCTCCTTCCAGAATTTCGCGAAGACTTTGTTGTATTCAACGTAAAGCTCGCGCGTCGGATCGTAAGAGACGTTGAGCAGCGTGTGATCCTTGGCTGCCAATGGAAGAGCGGCGGTGATCGTGAGTGCAGCGACCGCGAATAAAGTTTTCAGTTTCATAATCTTTGTCCTTTCAGTTGATGATTGTCGTGATCGGGTGTTGGTCCTTAGAACCGGAACTGGAATCGAGTGATGATGGCATGTTCGTTCGGCAGGGATGCGCCGCTGAAGTCCGTGTAATTGTAATCCGCCGAAATGCGAACCTGGGGATTGAGATACCAGTTGATTCCGCCACCGTAGCTCAGAGCGCTGGATGGCGACGTTGCCGCGCTTGCGAATGTCGGAAAGGCATCGTCATCCACGTCCAACTCGGTGACTCGCCCCACAATTTGCCATGCGCCCCACCCCCGCTTCTCGCCAAAGTTGACCGGCTTCTTCGGCTTCACGCCGCGGAACGTCGCGTCCTCGCCCGTTAACACCCACGAGGCGGTGACCTGCCACGCCGTGTTGTCAATCGTGTCCGTGGTTGCGCCGTTTCGCAGCTCCTGTGAAGAGATGGCGTATTCAGCCAACAGCCCGAATGGGCCGTAGAAGTAGTAGAGTTGTGGCACGACGCGCCAGGTTGTGCCGTCGTTCACAGTCCCACCCGCCCAGCGGAAAAATGTCTGCTGTCCGACGGTGCGGTAGTTGGCCGGCGTTCCCGCCGAGTCGCCATAAGTGCCCGCAATCCCAAACCCAAGTCCCTTGAGCGCCGCATTCTCACTCTTGGCAAATGGCGTCGCAAAGAGCCGTGCCGCGACGCTTTTCTCGTCGTCCGAGTCGGTGACCACGCTGCCACCGTCCGGCGTGCCGTTGAACGCCCCAAGGTAGTATTCGAGTCCGTCAACGATGTTCCCGTGCAAAGCGATGCCAATGTCACGATTGGGGACGAGGCTGGTGGGGTAGCCGAACTCATTCAGAAGATTGAACTCGCGCGATTGGTAACGCTCCAGTCCGATCGGCAGTTTCACCTTGCCTGCCAGCACCTGAAAATGCGGATTGATCTTCCAATCCAACCAGGCATCGAGAAGCGTCGGAGTCGTTCCGGCAAAATCCGGCATGATGCGGAAATCAAACTTGTCGAACAGCGTCCCGGTCAGTTCGATGCGTGCCCGGCGAATCAGGAAGGTATCGTTCCCCTCGACATCGCCGTCGTTGGGATAGAATCGCGCGTCGGCTTGAACAAGAGATCGAAGCCGGAGATTGAACGCCCCGTCTGCACTCTGAAGCGAGAATCCCTTTTCCCCCACATTTAGAATCGGCGTGGTTTTGGCCTTGGCAGCGGCCTCCTCATTCGCCAATTCCTGCTTCCGCTCCAGAACGCGAACCTTCTGGTCCAGTTCTTCAAATCTGGAGTTCTCGTTCGTCTTTGTATGTTGCGTGTTCACTGTTTGCTTCAAGTCTTGAAGCTCCTGTTCCAGCGCCCGGATACGGGACTGGACTGCATTATCGTTTGCGGCGGTTTCCTGCGCCCCCACCGTGCTTATTGCGGCGAAAACGGCCAATGCCGTCAGGACCGCGCTTGTCTTGGTTCTCATGATTGCGATCTGTTCTTTGGTCTCTCATGGGAACCTCCGGTCGTCCGGTCAGCCCGCCACACTTTTTGCTTTGTTAGCCTCCGGCGCGTGCCGGTCGGCGAAATGTCCTTAGCTCGTGGCCTCGGCGCCGCCCTGTCGTTCCAAACGCACCCTCTCCCGCCGCTCAATTTGAACCACTCGCCCGTCGTGAATCACTATTTCCACCGAGCCAAACCGGATGCCTGATACTGCTTCGCAAACCTGCCCGACCAGCGAATTGATCGAATCGGAGGCGGCAGCTTTCTCAAGTTTGTCTAGTGGCTTACTCGACATTGACCTATTTCTACTACAGCGATAGACAATGACAAGGTTTTTTTTTCGAAATTTGTCTGGGCGTAAATTTCTGGTTAGGGCGGGTGAACATGCTCTGCGTTGTGCCATAGTCAGACTGAACGTCTGGGAACGGTGGTTTCTCAGTGGAGTCGCCAGTCAAGATTTTGGAATATCCCTCCAATGCCGCCGCTCTCATCCTCGGTAACATGAATAGCTTTGAAACCAAACTGGCCGAACACAGCCTGACGTTGCGGCGGGGACAGCTCCAGACACTCCAAATCAACGTCGGGCGCAAGTGCAACCAGACCTGCACGCATTGCCACGTGGACGCCGCGCCGTGGCGCACCGAGATGATGCCGGCCAACATTGCCCGACGCGTGGGCGAGTGGATTCAAGAGCATCGCCCGCCCGTTGTGGACATCACGGGCGGTGCGCCGGAGTTGAGCGAGCATTTCCGTTACTTTGTCGAGACGGCGCGGGCGGCGGGTTGTCACGTCATTGACCGAAACAACCTCACCATCATCGAAACAGCAGCCTTCGCCTGGCTGCCGGAATATCTGGCGCAGCACGAAGTCGAGGTTGTGGCTTCGCTGCCGTGTTATTCGGCGGCCAACGTGAACGCCCAACGTGGCGACGGTGTGTTCGAGAAAAGCATTTCCGCGCTCAAGAAGCTGAACGCGGTCGGTTACGGGACAAAACTGCCGCTGAATCTGGTGTTCAACCCAATGGGTGCAAAGCTGCCCGGCGCACAGGCGGAGTTGGAAGCGGATTACAAGGAAGCGCTCTATCGCGAATTCAGCATCGTGTTCAACAAACTGTTCGCGATCACGAACCAGCCCATCGCGCGCTTCGCCGAAGACTTGCGCCAGCACGGACAGTGGGACGCTTATCTGGAGTCGCTTGCCAACAGTTTTAACCCGGCCACGGTCGAGGGCTTGATGTGCCGCAGCACGATCAGCATTGGCATGATGGGCGAGGTGTTCGATTGCGATTTCAACCAGATGCTCAAGATGCAGGTGCGCAATGGCAAACCGCTTTACCTGTGGGACGTAAGTTCCGAGCGGCTGGAAGGCTGGGACATTCAAACCGGCGTTCACTGCCTGGCTTGCACGGCGGGCTGCGGTAGCAGTTGCACGGGGGCGGTCTCGCAACGCTCCGTAGCGTCAGGCATCCCGGATGCCTGACGCTACTTCAACTGCGTGGAATCGGCCGCTCTGCCCATGAGAAATCCCTTCAAATTCTTCGTCGAGCTCACGCGGCAACTCTTGTGGATTCCGCTGTGGGTGTCGTTCCTGATGCTCGTCAATTTCGCCAGCGTGGGGTTCTGGAGTGAACCGACGGCAAAATTCATCCTCATCACGTTCATGGTTTCCTCAATGTTGATGATGGGGCTGTATTCGTGGTTCGGCTTTGCCAAGATTCTTGGACTCGGCCACATCCTGTGGATTCCGTTGCTCCTCTACGTGCTGACGCGGCTGCCGCACGCGGACGGCGCTTTCAGGGTTTATCTCGCTGCATGGAGCGTCGTCACGGCGGTCTCGCTCGCATTCGACGTCGTGGACGTGTGGAAATACTTTACGGCCAGAAAGCAGACGACTTCGTGTGAATAATCCCTTCCAAACCCCATTGAAGTTCACTGTGGAATAAACGTGATGCCTGGTCTTTCTCAGTGAGTGTGGACTCCCTTTCTGCATGAGTATGGTTTTGGCCGTTACATTCGTTTATCTTGCCATGACGTCGCTTTTCGTGATGTCGCTTTTGCTGGCAGCGGCGCGGCCCACTCCAAAGCCGCAGTAGCAGTCGCGGGACGAAGATGCGGTTGGACTCCGACATTGCAGACCATAGAATTCGCGCCAGCCACGAAACTGAACATCAATAAAACCATGATCAAACACATCCTTTCCATCCTCGTGCTCGGCACATTGCTGGCGCAGGCACAAACCAATTCCACGCCGCTCAAAGTCGGCGATTCGATTCCAGACGTGACGCTACGCACGGAAGACGACAAGGAAGTTAGCTTGCGCAAGTTGGTATCCGAGAAGCCGACAGTGCTGATATTTTATCGCGGCGGCTGGTGTCCGTTTTGCACGCGCCATTTGAAAGACCTTGTTGGCATCGAAAGCGACCTCGAAAAGCAGGGCGCACAATTGCTCGCCATCAGCATGGATACGCCCGCGAAGCTCAAAGCGACTCCGGATCGCGATAAGCTCGGCTACCGGCTGCTTTCCGACAGCGACGCCCACGCCGCGAAAGCCTTCGGCGTCGCGTTCACCGTCGAGGATGACCTGGTCAAAAAATACAAGGACTCCTACAAGATTGACCTCGAAGCAGCTGCCGGAAACAAGAACCACATCCTGCCGCACCCGGCGGTGTTCGTGGCAGACACGAGTGGCAAGATTCGCTTCGCCCACTTTAATCCTGACTACAAAGTGCGACTCGAACCCAAAGAGATTCTGAAGGCGGCGCAGGCAGCGGGACGCTAAATGAACCAAACGCTCGCCCTCGCGTTGAAGCCATCGGTAGTCAAACGCGCCCTGAAATACGCCATCGTGGTCGGGGCGATTCTTGTCAGCATCAATCACGGTGACGCCATCTTGCGCGGCGACCTGCCACCCGCCCGGCTTTTTCGCATGGGCCTCACCATGCTCGTGCCCTACGTGGTTTCGACCCTCTCCAGCGTTGGGGCGATGCGGGAAATCGGGAATAGGCCATCACGCTCAAATGTCTCAACTTGACCGGATCACAATTATGAACGAACAACTGAAACTCCTCGCCTTGGACCTCACCAAAGCGTTTCCCCGCAGCCCGCGCGAGACGCTGGCTGGCTACGTCATCGCCGCGCGGATGCTGGACAAATGCCGCGCTGTTCTTGCGGGGACGGCGGGCGAATACCATTTCGACTGTCCGCTCGATAATCAACTCCTCGGGTTCACCGGGATTAACGCTGAACAGTTCAAGGCATTCGTCGCCACCGGAACGTCCGATGAGGAAGTGGCCGCTTGGATTGAGCAACATTCCAAAATCAAAGATGCTGCCCAGATCGTTGCGTGGAACAACAAGCTTCGCGCCACGCGCCCTTGCGACATGCCGATTGAATTGCAGCAGTTTCTGGAGGGCTACATTCCGAAAGCCGTGCCCAAGAATCGCCCGGTTTATGTCTGGTTCGACGTTTACGACCTGGAGGAAGGTCGAATTTGAAAAAAGCGCAGGCAAAAACAGGTTTCCCGCCGCGCCGCGTCGGCATCATTGGCGGTAGCGGGCTCTACCAAATCGAGGGCCTGACGAAACAAAAGTGGGTGCGCGTCAACACCCCGTTCGGCCCACCTTCCGACCAATTGCTCACTGGCGAAATCGCCGGACGCGAAGTGGTGTTTCTCCCGCGCCACGGTCGCAATCATCATCTGCTACCCAGTGAGTTGAATCACCGAGCGAACATTTGGGCGATGAAAAAGCTGGGCGTGGCGTGGATCATCAGCGTTAGCGCCGTCGGTTCGCTGCAAAGCCGGTATCGCCCGCGCGACATCGTGTTTGTGAATCAGTTCGTGGACCGCACCAAGAAATCGGCCGAGCACACATTCTTTGGCCGGGGCATCGTGGCGCACGTCGCGTTTGCCCACCCGGTTTGTGACGAATTGCGGCAAACACTGATGCGGAGCGCCCGCGCGCTGAAAGCCCGCAGTCACGACAGCGGCACTTACGTGAACATGGAAGGTCCGGCCTTCAGCACGCAGGCCGAATCCATCCTAAATCACAAGGCCGGTCACGCCGTCATCGGCATGACCAACTTGGGCGAGGCACGCTGCACCCGCGAAGCCGAGATTGCTTATGCCACCATGGCGATGGTCACGGACTACGACGCCTGGAAGCCGGACGAAGCCCACGTCACCGTGGACCTCGTGATCGAAAATCTTCGCCGTAACGCTGAGCAGGCCAAAGCCATCCTCGCCCACGCCATCCCGTGCATAGCACACGAGCAGGCGTGTTCGTGCCACCAGTCGCTTTCCCAGGCAATCCTGACACCGCCGAAAGCATGGCCAAAGCGTGTGCAGGCCGATTTGTCACCATTGCTAGAACCCGTGATCGCGAGAAAGCGAAAGAGCGACACGCGCTGACGGCGGGAGCGAAATGCCCGCCACATGTAGTTCGATGAAGACGAAGGAGCGCATCAGAGACGCCTGTGGCATCCTGTGCCGGAAATACGCGGAGCAGTATCCGGTGTTGCATGGCAACCTCTCGCGTTTCACCGGCCTGCTCATCATGCTCAATGTCACGCTGTTCTTCATCAACGGGGCAGTCATTTACGAGGGCTACTACTACACGTTTTATTCGCTGGGCTTGCTGGCTGCGGTCGAGGCTTTGCTGATCATTCCGCACGGATTGTTCGACCGCTTGTGGTTTTATGCGCTGACCTTGCTGGTCGAATCCATGGGCCTGTATTTCCTCACCAGCAGCATCTGGCATTGGGTTGCGACCCACCGCAGTTGACGCTCTGGCATGGGCCGCGCGAAACCCGGATATGGTCTTGAACGCAATATCTCGCGAACTGAAGTCTCTCACCTATGAGTGCCGACATTTGCCCAAGTCATCGCCGCCCGTGAAACCCCTTTCCAGTTTCGCATCGCCGTCCTATTCTTTCGAGCGATGAGCGAAGAACTGACGGCGGCCATCTCGCCACAGGAAACGGCACGACGCTCCGCGTCGTCTCCCGCCTCCCGCTTGTCCGACCCAAAGACCTGGGTTGAGGAGCACGGCAATTATCTATTTCGCTACGCGCTCATTCGCGTCCGCAACGAAACCGTGGCGGAAGACCTCGTGCAGGACACCTTGCTGGCGGCGTTTCAGGGCAAAGAGCGTTTCTCCGGCCAGTCCACCGAGCGCAGTTGGCTGACGGGGATTCTCAAGCACAAAGTGCTCGATTACTTTCGCCGCCAAGCCCGCGAGCGCACGGTCATGGCGGACGATTCAATGCCCGAAGAACTGGAGGGACGCTTTGATGACCTCGGCCTGTGGAAGCACGAGCCGGAGTCCGGCCCGACGGACTGGGGCGCAGACGCTGCCGGCCTGATGCAACGCAAGGAATTCATGGTGGCGCTTAAGCTTTGCATTTCCAAACTGCCGCCGCGCTGTGCGGATGCCTTCGTGATGCGCGAAATGGAAGCGACCGATTCCGACCGCATCCAGGAATTGTTAGGCGTCAGTCCGTCCAACTTCTGGGTGTTGCTGCACCGAGCGCGGATGCAACTGCGGCTCTGTCTTGAGCAAAACTGGCTGAAACACTGACCGGAGACAAACGCCATGCCCATGAATCCTCTCCAGAAAGCCAATTACGCGATGATGCGAATCATGGTCCGCGTCATGCCGTCGTGCCGCGACATCTCCCAACTCATCTCCGCCGGGATGGATCGCAATCTGCCGTTGCGAAAGCGCCTGTCCATCCGGCTGCACGTGAGCATGTGTGGATTCTGCCACCGCTACGAGAAGCAGTTGCACCTGTTGCGCGAGGGCGTCGGCCACTACGCCGATCCCGAAGCAAACGTCGTCGAGAAGTCCCTCTCGCCCGCTGCCAAAGAGAAACTCGAAAAAGCTTTGGCGGACAGGGCGAAGTAACAAGCGAAGGAGTTCAGCCTTTCTTCCGCGCCGATTTCTTCGCGGTCGGGTTGTAGGCCAGCGCCAGGTCCAGCCAAAACGCCAGGTCCTTGTCCGATTTCAACCCGTTAAGCTCCACGAAAACGAAACCGCGCATAGGCCGCCCTGTGAAATCCATCGGGCGACAACCCTTGCGCGTGAGCGCGTCGTCGTAAGCCTCTGGGCCGATGCGCGCCATGAGCCGGTTCTTCTCGACGCCCACACACATCTTGCCCTTCACCATGAAGCACAGCCCGCCCATCATTCGTTTCGCTTTGTGCTTGATGTGCTTCGCGTCGAAGAATTGGCGGACGCGATTTTCGAGGAGCGGATCGTAAGCCATAAATTCAATAATGGTGCGTTCGCGAGGGCGGTGTGTGAATCAGTCCTTTGGCTTTCGTTTGATGCCAAGCGTCTTGATGCGTGAGGCGAGTGTCGTCGGCTTCATCCCCAACAGATCCGCCGCACCGTCCGCACCGAAGATTTTGCCACCCGTTTGCTTCAAGGCGGCGACAATGCTTTCGCGTTCGTGGCGTTTGAGGTCGTCGCGTGTCAGGAGTTGGGAGACCTGCGCCGGCTCACTTTTCAAGCGGGTGGATTCTGACGGTGTGGCGGCGGTGAGTTCAAAGCGCAATGGCCCGCCTTGCGAAAGAATCACCGCGCGCTCGACGGCATTCTGGAGTTCGCGGACGTTGCCGGGCCAGTCGTGGGCGGTCAGTTGGGCCATCGTTCCCTGTGTCACTCGCGGGGTGGGACGATTCATTCGTCGGGCGCTTTGTTTTACGAAATGTGCGGCCAGTGGTGGTATGTCATCGCTGCGGTCACGCAAGGGCGGGATTTCAATGGGGAAAACGCTCAACCTGTAGAACAAGTCCTGACGAAAGCGGCCGGCTTCGACCTCCTTCTTCAAGTCGCGGTTGGTCGCGGCGATGATGCGGACGCTGATTTTGCGCGTGCGCGTGTCGCCGACGCGTTCGATTTCCTGCTCCTGCAACACGCGCAGCAGCTTCGCCTGCATTGCGAGGGGAACTTCGCCGATCTCGTCGAGGAAGAGCGTGCCGCCATCAGCGAGTTCGAAGCGGCCCGGCTTGTCCTTGAGTGCGCCGGTGAACGAGCCTTTCACGTGGCCGAAGAATTCACTCTCGAACAATGTCTCGGGCACAGCGCCACAGTTGATTTTGATCAACGCGCGGTCTTTGCGCGGACTGTGCTCATGAATGGCACGGGCGACGAGTTCCTTGCCCGTGCCGCTCTCGCCGGTCACCAGCACGGTGGCCTCGGTGGCGGCCACGAGCTGGATTTGCTGCATCACTTTCCGCAGGCCGGGACTGTTGCCAATGATATCGCCTACGCCCAGCGCAGATGTCACTTCCTCGCGCAGGTAAGTGTTCTCCTCCTCCAGACGCGCTTTCAGAAATTCAATTTCCTCAAATGCCCGCGCGTTCGCGATGCTCACTGCGGCGTGGTCAGCGAAGACGCGTAACCAGTCGAAGTCGGATGGCCCGAGCACGCCTGCGTCAAAAATAGCAAGGACACCGAGCACTTCGCCGTGAAAGACGAGCGGTTGCGCGGCGAATGTCTTGATGCCTTCGCGCTTCATCCAATCGGGATCGGCGATCCATTCCTCATCGCCGCGCAGGTCGGGCAGCAACAACGGTTCACCCGATTTGCCCACGCGCCCGATTTTGCGGATGCCGAGCGGAAAGCGACGAAACGCGCCGTCGAGACGCGAGTAGTTCGCCGTCTTGTTGCGCGGATTTCCCGCGCTCGCGACGAGGTGCAGGCAGCGCGTCTGGTCCGGGCACTCGGAGCGGAAGCGGCACGTCTCGCAGATGTCGCCCGGCTCGATCAGCCAGATGCGCGCGAGGACGAGGTTTGGGCATTCCGCAATTCCAAGCACCACCGCATACAACAGTTCGGAGAGCGAACGGTTCTGCGCCATGGAAACCATGACTTGAGGGAGGTTTGCGCAGTTCACGCAGGAAGACTACGAAACTTCAGCGTGACTCGCAACGAGAGTTCGTAATCTACGAATAGTAGTAGCAATGGATAGTTGGATGTAACTCGCACAATAGCATGATGGTTAGTTGGTTGAGACGTGTATCCGCCTTTGGCACGGCTAGTGATTAAGGAGTTATACAAACCGCGAATTGCGGATGACCAAATGAAACTTAACCAAAATTGAAAGCAAGAACATGAACCGTATAACCCAAATTGACCCCGCGCAGGCGACCGGAAAAGCCAAGCAACTTCTCGACGCCGTGCAATCCAAACTCGGCATCGTCCCCAACCTCACGCGCGTCTTGGCCAACGCTCCCGCTGCGCTCGAAGGCTATCTCAACTTCTCCGGCGCGCTCGCTGGCGGCACGCTCAGCGCCAAAGTCCGGGAGCAGATCGCGCTCGCGGTGGCCGAAGGCAACCTCTGCGGTTATTGCCTGAGCGCGCACACCTTTATTGGCGGCAAGGTGGGACTAACCGACAAAGACATCGCCGATGCCCGGCAAACGAACGCCGCTTCCGACAAGACGGATGCGATCCTGAAACTCGCCCTGAGCATTCTCGTCCAGCGCGGTGAAATCAGCGACGACGCCCTCAAAGCGGCTCGCAACGCCGGTCTCACCGACGGCGAGATTGTGGAAACCACCGCCAACGTGGCGTTCAACATCTTCAGCAACTACATCAACCACGTCGCTCGCACGGTCGTGGATTTTCCCGAGGTGAAACCCGGTGAGCCCGCAGTTCCTGCCGAAGCATGCACCACCGCCGGTTGCGGCTGCGGTCACTAAATCACGAATCCCAAACAAACAAACATCGAACCACAAACCAAAGAAACAAAACCATGAAACGCATCCTCTCCACACTGGCCGTGCTGACGCTTACCGCCTCGCTGACTTTTGCCGGCGAACTGCTCAACATTGACCGCGCGGTCGGCCACGCCCTCGACGGCTACGATCCGGTCGCCTTCTTCACCGACAAGAAACCGGTGAAAGGCGACTTCAAAATCATCGCCACGCACAATGGCGCGACTTACTTCTTCGCCTCGAAGAAGAACCGCAATGCCTTCCAAACCAACCCGGATCACTACGCTCCGGCCTACGGTGGTTATTGCGCCGTGGGCGCAAGTCTAGGGGTGCTGCTGCCGGTGGACATCTCAACCTGGCAGGTGGTCAACGACCGCCTCGTGCTGAACTACAGCGCCGATGTGCAGAAGATGTTCAACAAAGATCCCCAGGGTGCTTTGAAAAAAGCTGACGCCGCCTGGCCCAAGCTCGTCGCAGAACACGGTAAGTGACGCCTCTCTGTTCGGGCCGCCCGAAGTCGTCGGGCGGTCCGGCAAATCAGTATCAACCACCGAACCGCTCTACTCATGAATCCCCGTCCACCACTCCCGCCCTTCACCGAGGAAACCGCGCGCCAGAAAGTCCAGATGGCCGAGGACGCCTGGAACACTCGCGACCCCGAACGCGTCGCGCTCGCCTACACCGAGGACACCGAATGGCGCAACCGCGCCGACTTCGTGCGCGGTCGCGCCGAAGTTATCGCGTTCCTCAAACGCAAGTGGGCACGCGAACTGGACTACCGCCTCAAGAAAACGCTCTGGGCCTTTACCGGCAATCGCATCGCCGTGCGCTTCGAGTATGAATTTCGCGACGCCACCGGCCAGTGGTATCGCGCCCACGGCAACGAAAACTGGGAGTTTGACGCGCACGGTTACATGGCGCGGCGGTTTGCCAGCATCAATGACCAGCCCATCGCCGAGGCCGACCGAAAATTCCACTGGCCGCAAGGCCTGCGCCCCACTGGTGAACCACGCTTGTCCGACTTGGACCTGTGAACCGAATCAATCCCAAGAACCAATACAATCATGACTGCCATCGAAGCCATTGAAACCCGTCGCTCCGTCAAACATTACGATCCGACCCACCCCCTGACCGATGCTGAAATTGCGCGACTCATCGAACTAGCCAAGCTCGCGCCCTCGTCCTTCAACATGCAGAACTACCGCTTCGTGCTCGTGCTCGACCCGGAGTTGCGGAAGCAAATCCGCGCCGTCGCGTGGAATCAGTCTCAGGTCACCGACGCCTCTCTGCTCGTGATCCTGTGCGCCGACCTCAACGCGCACGCCAAAAACCCGCAACGCTACTGGAGTCACGCGCCCCAGGAAGTGCAGGACATCCTTGTGCCCGCACTCACACCGTTTTACGACGGCAAGCCACAGCTCATTCGCGACGAGGCCATGCGCTCGACTGGTTTTGCCGGCATGACCCTCATGCTCGCCGCGCGCGAACTCGGCTATGATTCCTGCCCGATGGTTGGTTTCGACGCGGAAGCCGTCGCCAAACTCATCAATCTACCAGCCGATTACGCGCTCAGCTTTATGCTCGCCATTGGCAAGCAGGCCAAACCCGTCTGGCCGCGCGGCGAACGCCTGCCCAACGATGAGGTGGTCGTGAACGACCGTTATCCCGCCACCTGAGCCGTCCCAATTTCCTCGCAACGCAACAACAACAACAACAAACAAAAACACATGAAACTAGCCATCATCATCACCTCCGACCCCAAGAACGGCGAAGAAGCGCTCGGTCGCGCTTTTAACGCCCTGGCCCTCGCCGCCGAAGCCCAGGCGAAGAACGACGAAGTCAACGTCATCTTCTCCGGCGCGGGCACGCGCTGGCCTGCTGAACTCACCAAGCTCTCGCATCCGGCCAACGGCCTTTACAACGCTGTGCGTCCGGTCATCACTGGCGCTTCGTGCGGTTGCTCGGCTGTTTTCGGCACGACGAAGGAAGTTGCCGCGTGCGGCCTGCCCGAAATCAAAGACCACGCGCTGCCCGGCACGCCCGGACTCGCAAGCATCCGTCGTTACCTCGCCGAAGGCTGGCAGACGCTGGTGTTCTAAACGCAATCAACCCTCACCCGGCCTTCGGCCACCCTCTCCCCATACGATGGGGAGAGGGACAGGGGGAGGGGCAGTGCGGGCTATCAACCATCAACTCTCAACCCTCAACTCGCTATGGCCGGACGTTATCTCGAAACCTATTTCACGCCGAAAGTGCTCGCCGCCCAGCAGCACTACTTCGGGCGTTCGCAGAACATCCCGCCGCAGCCCGAGCGAGACGCGCTGACCAGCGACGAGCGCGCCTTCATCGAAGCGCGGGATTCATTCTACATGGCAACCGTCAGCGAGAACGGTTGGCCCTACGTCCAGCATCGTGGGGGCAGGCCAGGTTTTCTGCGCGTTGTCAGCCTGACGCAACTTGCGTTCGCCGACTACAAAGGCAACCGCCAGATGCTCTCCACCGGCAATCTTGCCGCCAGCGACCGCGTCGCCCTCTTTCTCATAGACTATCCGCAGCGCACCCGCTTGAAAATTCTCGGCCATGCTCGCGTTGAGGACGCCCGCCAGCACCCGGAACTCGTAGCGCAATTCGCCGAACCGGAAGCGCGCGGCATCGTGGAACGCGTATTTCTCATCGAAGTCGTGTCGTTTGATTGGAACTGCCCGAAATACATCACCCCGCGCTACACCGCAGCCGAGGTCGAGGAATCCATTGCCCCACTCAAGGCCCGGATTGCCGAGCTTGAGGCCCAACTCAACCGCCATTCCTGACATGAGCGCCAAAGTGCTTACTTCCCGCAGAGCGAGCGGCCATCCGACGATGACCACAGCCCCATGCAGAAATCCTGTAAGGATTCCGACCTCGCCGCGAAGTGGGGGTGTGAACGATCAGATAACGACATTATTGCCGGAAGCCGAACCAGCGGCGGGAGTGGATTATGATTGGGCGGTCGAGCAATTCTACGAGGCGCTCTACAAGTTCGCCTTTGGCCTAGCTGGCAGCGAAAGTGATGCGGCGGATTTGACCCAGGACACCTACCGTGTCCTGCTGACCAAGGGCGATGCCATCCGTGACGCGCGGAAGGTGAAAAGCTGGTTGTTCACGACGCTTTACCGGCAGTTCCTCGGGCGACGACGTCATGCCACGCGCTTTCCCGAAACGCCCGTCGAATCGGCGGAATGGGAACTGCCCGCGATTACTCCCCAGCACGCGGAAGCCCTCGATGGTTCGCTGATTGTCGCCGCGCTTCAGCAGTTGGAGGAAAAGTATCGTGCCCCGCTGGCGATGTTTTATCTGGAGGAACTTTCCTACAAGGAAATGGCGGAGGTGCTGGGCCTGCCCATCGGCACGATCATGTCGCGGATGTCGCGCGGCAAGGAGATCCTCCGCAGGCGACTCCAAGCGCCCTCGGCGACCGCAATCAACTGTCGCCAAATCAGCTCGCCAACGAGATGGCAGGGCAGCCTGGTTGCCACCGTCGCGTGATCCATTTGTCCGCCCTTGGAATATCCAAGCCGCCAGATCGTTCCCATCAAGAGAATATGACCAGACTACACATTAACCGGGGATTGTGCGCTTTCGCGCTGAGCTGCGTAATTATCGCCTCCCAGGCCACTGCCGCTGAGTTCGACCAGACACACGCGCTGTTCACCGGCGTGCTGACGAATTACGTCAAAAACGCCCGCGTGAACTACGCCGCGCTCAAAGCGCATCCCCAAGACTTGAACCGCTACCTCGACCAAGTTGCCGCCGTCAGCAAAACCGAGTTCAAGAAGTGGAACGAGCCGCAGCAAATCGCCTTTCTCAGCAACGCCTACAACGCCTACACGCTGAAGCTCATCATTGACCACTACCCGCTCAAGAGCATCAAAGACATCGGCAACTTTATCAACGGCCCATGGGATCAGCCCGTCGTGAAGCTGTTCGGCGAGACGATGGATTTGAACGCGGTGGAACACAAAATCCTGCGCGTGAATTACGCCGAGCCACGACTGCACTTTGTGTTGGTCTGTGCCGCGAAAGGCTGTCCGCCGCTGCGCAAGGAGGCTTACGTTGGCGCGCGACTCGAAGAACAACTCGTGGATCAGGCGAAACAGTTTCTCGCAGAGTCCGCCAAGAACCGCATCGCCGCCGCCGAGCGCACGGTTTATCTCTCTCCGATTTTGAAATGGTATGGCGGCGACTTTGAAAAGAAATCCGGTTCAGTGCTCGCCGGGTTGAAACCCTACTGGCCAGAGAAGTCCGCAGCGGCGCTGGCCAAGGGCGATTTCAAAATCCGCTACACCGATTACGACTGGTCGCTGAACGAGCAGAGCAAATGACGACTCGCTAATTCGGCATGAGTTCACACACTGATGACATTCCCATGACCAGACCCAAACAATCTGCCGCCAAATCCGGCTTTAGCTGGAAATGGCTGCTCTACCCCGCCGCAGCCATCATTCTCTTCGTCGCGGCAAAAGAGTTTCATGTTCAGGATCGCCTCAAGCAGGCGCTTGATTGGGTCGGTCAGCTTGGGCCATGGGGAGCAATCATCTTCATCGCAATCTACGTCGTGGCGACTGTCCTGTTCATTCCGGGGTCGGTGCTGACGCTGGGCGCGGGAGCGGTGTTTGGCGTGATGTGGGGTTCGATTTACGTTTCCATCGGCTCGACGCTGGGTGCGACGGCTGCTTTTCTCGTCGGGCGTTATCTGGCCCGCAATGCCATTGCCCGCAAAATCGAAGGCAATGAGCGCTTCGCCGCGATAGACAAAGCCGTCGCGAACGAGGGTTGGAAGATCGTGGGCCTGACCCGGCTCTCGCCGGTGTTTCCCTTCACGCTGTTGAATTATGCGTTCGGCCTCACGCGCGTGAAGCTCAGTCATTATGTGCTCGCCTCGTGGATTGGCATGATGCCCGGCACGGTGATGTATGTGTATCTCGGCTCACTGGCCAAGGCCGCGTCAGGCGACCGCACACGCACCACCGGCGAATGGGTGCTTTACGGCGTCGGCCTTCTCGCCACCGTGGTCGTCACCATCTTCGTCACGCGCATCGCGAAGCAGGCGCTGGCAAAGAAAATCACATAGCCACGGCAACAGGGAATTTCATGAGCGAACAAAATCAACCGCCCGTCCAACCGTGGGACGCGCACAATCAAAAACTCGTCTCCAATGTCCATCCGGCGGACTGGAAAAATCCCACGCCTGCTCCGCGCTACAACCTCGTTGTCATTGGCGGCGGCACGGCGGGACTGGTTTCCGCCATCGGTGCGGCGGGACTTGGCGCGAAGGTCGCACTCATCGAGAAACATTTCATGGGCGGCGATTGCCTCAACGTCGGCTGCGTCCCATCCAAGGCCATCATTCGTGCTGCTCGCGCGATTGCTGCCGTCCGTGAAGCGGCCGATTTCGGTGTCAATGTGCCAACGGGCGCGACGGCGGATTTCGGCAAAGTCATGGAGCGGATGCGCCGTCTCCGCGCGGACATCAGCCCGCATGACTCTGCCAAACGCTTCACCGAACTCGGCGTGGATGTGTTTCTCGGCGCGGGCACGTTCACCGGGCCGGACACCATCGAAGTCGGCGGACAGACGTTGCGTTTCACCAAAGCCGTCATTGCCACTGGCGCACGCGCCGCCGCACCGCCGATCCCGGGACTGAAGGATGTTCCCTATCTCACAAACGAAACTCTGTTCTCGCTGACCGAATTGCCCAAGCGCCTCGGCATCATCGGCGCTGGCCCGATTGGTTGTGAGATGGCGCAGAGCTTCGCGCGGTTCGGCTCGGAAGTATTTTTGATTGAAGCCACGCACGGCATTCTCCCGCGTGAAGATCAGGACGCGGCAGCCATCGTTAAAGCTGCGATGGAACGCGATGGCGTCAAACTTCTCTGCTGCGGCAAAGACCTCAAACTCGCCAAAGACCCAAACGGCGTTCGTCTGCAAGTCGAGTCGCACGGCAAAGGCTATGATGTGTTGGTGGATCAACTGCTCGTTGCCGTGGGCCGCGCACCCAATGTTGAGGGACTCGGACTCGAAACCGTCGGCGTCGAGTTCGACAAGAAAGGCGTGAAGGTCAACGACCGCTTGCAAACTGCCAACCCGCGCATCTTCGCCTGCGGCGACATCTGTTCGCCGTATCAGTTCACGCACGCGGCGGATTTCATGGCGCGCATCGTCATCCAGAACGCCTTGTTCAAAGGCCGCGCCAAAGCCAGTTCGCTCATCATTCCTTGGGCAACTTACACTTCACCGGAAATCGCGCATGTCGGCCTTTACGAAAAAGACGCGAAGGCGCAGGGCATCGAGGTGGACACCTTCACGCTGGAAATGAGCAAGGTGGACCGCGCGATTCTCGATGGAGAAACCGAAGGCTTCGTGAGAGTTCATGTTCGCAAAGGCACGGATGAAATTGTTGGCGCAACTATCGTGGCTGCCCACGCGGGCGACTTGATCGGCGAACTCACGCTCGCGATGAAAGGCAAACTCGGCCTCAAGACCATCGGCGCGACGATTCATCCATATCCGACACAAGCCGAAGCCATCCGCAAAACCGGCGACCTCTTCAACCGCACCCGCCTGACGCCATTCGTGAAAAAGCTGATGAACCGCTGGCTCGCCTGGCAGCGGTGACGCCATTACGATTGAGCCGTGGCCGACCAACGACGCAGATTGATTCTGTTCGCGCGCTTTCCCATCGCTGGGAAGGTGAAGACTCGCCTCATCCCAGCGCTCGGAGCGGAGGGCGCGGCGGCGCTGCATCGTCGGCTTGTTCTTCGCACGCTCCGAACCGCCCACGCCTTGTGCCAATCGCAAAACGTGGAACTGGAAATCCGCTTCGCCGGTGACGATGCCAATGAGATGCAGCACTGGCTCGGTGACGGCTGGCTGTGCCGCCCGCAATGTGAAGGCGATCTTGGCCAGCGAATGGCTGGTGCGTTCGCGGACAGCTTCCGCGAAGGTTCTCCGGCAACCGTTATCATCGGAAGCGATTGTCCTTCACTCACGCCCGAAATCCTTGCCGCCGCGTTTGAAGCGTTGAAGACAAATCCTGTCGTCTTCGGCCCGGCGACAGACGGCGGCTATTACCTCGTCGGCTTGACGCGCCTCGTGCCCGAACTTTTCCAAGGCGTCGCATGGGGAACGGAAACCGTCCTTGCTCAATCCACGGAAATCCTTGCACGCAACGACAGCAAGTCCGCGCTGCTCGCACCGCTCGAGGACCTCGACCGCCCGGAGGACGTGGCTGCGTGGAAGCGGCTCGTTGAAGTTGACGATACGGACTTGAGCCGCGTTTCCGTCATCATCCCCGCGTTGAACGAAGCGGCGCATATCGCCGCCACGCTTGAAGGCGTGCGCAAATGTTCGCCCCACGAAATTATTGTCGCGGATGGCGGAAGTGCGGATGCGACTTGCGCCGTCGCGCAAAACAGTGGCGCATCAGTGATCCAATCCGAGCCTGGTCGTGCCCGGCAGATGAACGCTGGAGCAGCCCAAGCGACGGGCAATGTTCTGCTTTTTTTGCACGCCGACACCACGTTGCCAGAAATCTGGATGCACGTCGTGAAGGACACGCTGGGAAAGTCAGGAGTCGTTGCTGGCTCATTCGGATTTCGTGTCGCGGAATCGTTCACCGGCCGCTGGCTGGTGGAATGGACTACCAACCTGCGCTCGCGGTGGTTTCAGAATCCCTATGGCGACCAGACGCAATTCCTGCGGCGGGCGTTGTTCGAGGAACTCGGCGGCTTTGCCGACTTGCCGATCATGGAGGATTACGAATTGAACCACCGCCTGCGCAAACTCGGTCGCGTGGTCACGGCTGAAGCGGCAGCCATCACTTCGGGACGACGCTGGAAACGCCTGGGCGTTGTCAGAACAACCCTGACCAACAAAATGATAATCACCGGGTTTCACCTTGGCGTTTGCCCGCACAAGCTGGCGCGGTTTTATCGCCGTGCTCCGGCGGGAAATTGAATGAAGCCGCAGCGAAAGCAAATTAGATACGTGATGCTGTTCGCGGGATTCCTTGCACTGCTCACGCTCATTCTGGTGATCGGCGTTGTTCCGCAGCAAGCTAGTTTGAAGCTGGCGCAATGGACGGTTCAGGCGCGTTTCCCCGACGTGCATTCCATTTCCACAACGCAGTTGACCAACTGGCTTGCCGACCCCCATCGCGAGCCGCCCGTGCTGCTCGACGTGCGAACCGAGGACGAGTTTAACGTCAGTCATCTGCCCAATGCCGTGCGGGAAGTTCCGCCCGAAACCATTGCCTCCGGCCAACCGATTGTCGCGTATTGCTCCATCGGCTGGCGTTCGGCGGAATCAGTGCGACGGCTCGTGCAGGATGGACACACCAACGTCCTCAATCTCGCAGGATCGATCTTCGTTTGGGCGAGCGAGGGACGCGCGCTGGAACAACACGGACAACCCGCCCGCACGGTTCATCCCTACAACAGCAAATGGGAGAGACTGCTGCCGTTCGCATTGCGTTCCGACCAAGCTGATGTCGGCGACGAAGCGATTGCCCGCGCCCGGCCACTGCGTTGGGCCACCGGGCCTATCCTTCTGTTTTTGTTACTGTGGTGGGAAACGCTGACGCCGTTCCTGCCTATGTTCCGAAACAATGCGCGGCAACGCGCCCGGCACGGACTGCGGAACGTCGCGATTGCGCTATTGAACAGCGGAATGACCGCGCTCTTGTTCGTTGGCATCTGGGCCGCAACCGCAAATTGGGCGGCGCACCATGGCTTCGGTTTGCTCAACTGGATCAACGTGCCGCCGCTCTGGCACGCACTCGCAGCCGTGCTGGCGTTGGATTTCTGGACCTATTGGTGGCATCGCTTCAATCATCGCGTGCCGTTCCTGTGGCGCTTCCATCGCGCGCACCATTCCGATACGCAGATGGACGTGACCACCGCCAGCCGCTTCCACATCGGGGAAATCCTTTTCTCAAACTGCCTGCGGATTCCGCTGATTCTGCTCGTGGGAATTCACGTGTGGGAAATCGTCCTCTACGAAACCGCTTTGCTCGCCGTGATTCAGTTTCATCACGCCAACATCGGCCTGCCAAGGCGAGTGGATCAACTGTTCCGCTGTTTCATTGTCACGCCGGCAATGCACAAAGTGCATCACTCGCGCTGGCAGCCGGAAACGGATTCCAACTACTCGTCCCTGCTTTCAGTGTGGGATCGGGTCTTCCGCTCGTTCCGCCTTCGCGATGATCCGTGCACCATCCAGTTTGGTTTGGACGAATTCGCCAAACTCGAAGACCAGACGCTTCCCGGCATTTTGAAGACCCCACTGGGTGATAAAAAACGCACTCGGCCTTGAGTAGGGCTGGCGGCCAAACCTTGCTGCCGCAATAGCGCACCGCTGACATCCGTCCGGAGGGACTGGTTCAATTTGTTGTGGCACTCGCCCGGCATCCGCCGATGAGAATTTCCGTCGTGTTCATCCCGCCCGTGTTCGCGCCTCTGGTTGCTCCGCGCAACCTCGCGCCAGCGGGCGAAACACTTTTTCGCCCGCTGTCACTCAGTTGCTGATGCTCCGCTGCCCGACGGCGCGAACACAGGCGGGGGCGTTTCGTTTCGGAGCGGGGCTGCTCTCTCGGGGTGGAGGTGAAGAGAGCAGTCCCGCTCCTTCAGAACGAAACGCAAAACATGAATACAACGGAAAACCTCATCTCCACTGGATGCCCCGCAATCGCTCCGCAACCCTCGAAAAGCGTCGTCAAGCCGATCAAATTCCCGGCTCAACCGCAGGAATGGAAAATCGTATCACTTCGGGAATGTCCTACACCCGACACCATGCAACAGTGCGAAACACCGGATCAGGCAGCCGCCTATTGGAAAGCGCATATCGCGACCCATCCTTACTTCAATTCTGAATGTGAATGTTTGGTGGTGTTCATCCTCAACACACGCCGGCGCATCAAAGGTCACTATCTGGTGTCCATTGGAACGATGGATACAATTCTCTGTCATCCCAGGGAGGTATTTCGTTTAGCAATCATGGCGAGCGCCGCCGCAATCATCATCGCGCACAATCATCCGAGCGGTGAGCCGACTCCATCCGAGGCCGACATCAAAATCACCCGTGACCTCATTCGAGCGGGTCAACTTCTCAAAATCGAAGTTCTCGATCACATCGTCGTTGGAAACCCAAACCACACCAGTCTTCGCAGTCTTGGCTATTTTTTCAGCTAGCCGATTTCGGCTTCCGTAATTGGAAGCCATTTTCATCCTCATGGCACACCGATCCTCAAAGCATTTGAGGAATTGTGTTCAGCGGACAAATCACTCCGAGCCGCCTGGAGGTCGCATCTGCTGTTTCTCAGCCTCGGTTACGACGATTTCGCGAACTACCGGTTGGCCATCGGGAACGAGTGCCCGCTGATTGCTGGGCAGCGCCATTAGGAAGGATAGTTCCATCCGCTGCATCGTGGTTTCAATGCGGCGCAGGGAGTGGCCGCGGAGCGTAACCTCGTGCGTGGCGAAGACCAAACGGAGGCACTGCTCCTTCCCCTCGCTCTTGAGTTCAGCGAAGGCGAACTGATCGAACGGCAGCAGCAGGCTTTGTTCAGCCGATACTTCGATTTTGACCGCGCGAGCGTTTGGATCGCTCGCCCAACATTCGGGTGATTTTGTGCTCATGGGTTTCAATGGGTTGATGACGGTGGCGACGAGAGAGTTTTAGGCGGCAGAAATTGTCCGCTGCGCGGCGACCGAACCGCAACAGATAGCCGTGCAGCCGATCCCAAAGGCGAAGGCCGCGACCAGGCGTGAAGCCGACGGCGAGTTCCAGCGCCAGCGGGCGATGACCGGAGCGCGTCACATTCTCGCGAAGTTGCTGCTTGTCCGGCGTGAAGATGCGGATGCCTCGCCGACCGCGCGAGATGGTCACATACCACTGTTGCGCATTTGTCGCGGCCTTGATGGTTGAATCGGAGAACAGAACGTAATCAACGGTCTTGCCTTGCGAGCCATAAGATGTGACCGCATAACCGGGCAGGAACTCGCGGAAGCTCGCGTCCAAGACCCGGCCATCGGTGAGTTCAATGCCGCCATCCACGCGAACTGACTTTATGGACACGAGTTCCCCGTTCGTGACACGGCCGCCCGAATCCAGCTTGCGATTGGCCTTCAGATGCAGTCGGTCGCCGGAGGCAATCTCAACTTCGCGCATCTGGCAGACCGAAATGCGGTCGAGCATCTTGTTGGACACGGTGACGAATCGCCCGCCGACCTCGACCAGCAGCCCTGACTTGAGAATTCCTGACAGCTTGCCTTTCGCCCCAGGCTCGGCCTCACGCACCTTTTGGTTGAAGACAATGACAGCACCCTGTGGGAAGAACCGCTCGTCTCGCTTTTGCGCGTTGGTGAGGTCCACTCGTTCCAGCACCTGAACCGTGGAATCGTTTGCGCCAAGCAGCCCTTTGGCTTTGAGGGCATCCCGCACGCACGAGTTGACCCGATGAACTTCACCCCAGGTCTGAGAGACGACCACGGCTGAAGCGTTCTGCTCCGCCAGCCGGAGATATTCATCGGCAAGCTTGTCCGCCTGCTCACCTAAGCTGCACGCGACGACCGCACCCATCCTGTCGAGGCGCTCGAACGATTCGCCCATCTTCCCAGCGGCTGCCAACTCCACCGCCTTCCGATACCGCTTGATGCGGGCGCGTTCACTGGTGTCGCTGCCAAGGCCAGGGTCTTGCCGTCGAATCTTGTGCAGTTCCACCGGCTTCACTCCCGCATGGCGTTCGATGGCGAGCAGCGCATCCGACGCTTCAACCGCTCCATGTTGGCGCGTATCGCCGGAGAGAACAACGCGGGCATTCCGCTCTTTGGCCAGACGAAGCAGCGCCAGCATTTGACGCCCGCCAAGCTGGCCAGCCTCATCCACTACGACTACGGCCTTTTCTGGCAATTCCCCCTTGGTGAGAAAGCTGGCAACCGTAGCTGGCGAAGGAAAGCCCGCCTTCTCCATGTCCACGACCTGCTGGCGCTGCGGGGCAAGAACTGCCACCGGTCGCTTCGCGTGCCGCAGTTGCTCGACAAGTTCATGCAAGACGTAGCTCTTGCCTGTTCCAGCACCGCCGCGAAATACCGAAACGAGATTTGTCGAGGCGAGCAGTCCTTCGATAGCCATGCGCTGTTCGTCATCGAGTTTCGGATTCGTCGGCAGCGGATTCGCCACGAGAGGCCAGCAATCCCCGACAACTTCCTTCGCAGTCTGAACGATCTCCCATTCCCGCATCAGCACGTCGCGCTTGGTCACTTCGCCGGGCCGCTCAGTATCCCGAACGTATCCGCGCCGTTCGGTGAAGCCCTTGAGTTCGGCAACGGAGAAGTTCTCCCCGCGCGCCCGCCCCAAGGCTTCCTGCCACACCTGGCATTCCAGCACGACGGAGTTCCGGTCAAACAGATGCTCCTCCGCCCACTGAACCGCCTCGGCGACCGAAACGGACGCGCGTTGGTTCTCATCACCACTAACGCTCTTCGCCAATCCGCGCAGAAGCTCGCGCTCGGCTTGGCTCAATTGCGCGTCCCAGAGCGCCCGCAGTTCATCGCGGCTCAAATCCTTCTGCTTTCGCGTCCGCTTTTCAGTCGCGAGACGTGCGCGCAGGTCCGCGATGTTTCCACCAGCCAACTCGGGCTTCTCCGCCAGCAGCTTCGCCAACGCCTTGTCTATCTCCGAGTCCCGCTTGGAGAAGCGGTCGCACAATTCGGTTGGGATTCCCTCCACGAGAAAATCACCGCGCGGCAGGTTGCGGATGCGGTAGCCGAATCCGCGCAACTCGCGGGCGAGTTCGTGGTAATAGGCATTCTCGGCAAATTTCCGTGCGCGCAGCAGTTCGTAGTTTTGCAGCGCCTTCCAGCGGTTCTCTACAGAATCGAACGTCGCGTTGAAGACGATGCAGTGAGTGTGCAGGTGCGGATCAAGGGCGCGCGACGTGTCGTGTGTAAACAACGCTGCGGAGAAGTTTCCCGTGCGCCGATCACTCTGCGCTCCACCCGTGCGAATTCGAGTGGAGGCAAACTCCTCGAATTCGCGTAGTGCCGACTTCACCGCCCGCGCATGGGCCTCAAGAACGCCAACGTCCTCGCCAAGAAATCCCACGAGCGAAACGGACTTGGGCGGTGAGAACGTGAAGTCGAAGAATATTCGGCGGTTGGCCGCAGTCTCACCGCCTTCTGACCGCGTGCTGTTCAATCGCTGCGTCAGCGTCTCTCCTGTTGCGGGATGCTGGTTCTCGCAGAGCCGCAAAAAGTCATCGGCGCGCACCTTGCCCGCCAGACCGAGCCGATCCGCGCCGATCCCCTGCCATTCCCCGGACACGCGCTGGCCCTCATCGTAGTAGTCGCCAACGCAAAGATGTTCCTCGAAGTATTCTTTCGCGTTCGACAGGCTGTATTGCGTCTTGGCTGTGACCACACTACGGACGCTAACAGGACTTCTCGCGCACGTTGTGTAACTGATACATCCGCCCGTCCTCTGCTTGTGCTGAACTGACTACGTGAGCACGAGCACAACTGAAAAAGCCGACGGACAGCTCTGGGGCATTTATTACACCGACCGCGAATATGCCCGGCTGCTGGGTGATCCTCTCCGCACCGTGATTGAAGCCTCATCCAAGAGTGCTGCGGAAGAAGCTGCTGGAAAACTCGGCTTCGAGTGTCCGTGGGCACATCCAGTCACGGCTGAACAAATTCCCCAGGCACTCTTGATTGCTCCCTCAACACCCAAACGGCGGCAGAAGCCCGCCCGCAAATCCTCGCACGGCATCCGCATCTGATTATGCAAACTCCCACCACCGCCCAAATCCGCACTGCCATCGAAGTCCTCACCAAACTCGGTGAACGGCTAAACACCCACGCGGAACACTCAGTGATGCAACTGTCGGAATCGTCAGCCGGCGCTCTTCACGCGGGGCGCATCGAAGTAAGCGCTATTGAACAAACCAGCCGCATTGAAGCCGTCACCGCGCAATTGAAGAACTGGCGCGATGAAATGCTGGACCAAAGGAGGCAATGTGTTTCCCATCACGTTTAATACAGGACAAGCCTTACCCCTTGTTGCCACAAGGATTCTGCGTCCGCGAATGTGTCGCGGTGTGAGCGCTGAACGATCGCGCAACATCATCGGCTCGCGGCCACGACAACAGCCAGTCCGCGCACCTGATTTGGCCACGCACAGGGCGCATCCGCGCGTTGTCCATGTCCGCGAACAGTCCGCGATTGCGTCCTTTCCACGCCCGCAGACGCGGCAAGGAACTGACCTTCGACACGGGCAGGCATCGGTTTCCGCTATCCGCGATCAGGCAGTGGTAGCGGCCAGACCTCAACCGCCGTCAGTCCATGACCTCGGCGGGTCAACGTCCTCGACTGCGCCGCTGACCAGAACTTTCCAGGGCTCGCAACTGGCAATGGCTTTTCCGCGTCAACGCATCCGCGTGGCCGTCCCGGCGCCGACACAATTCGCCGCTTCGGAGGCATCCCGATGCCAAAACGCGCGCGAACCGCTTCCCAAGTCGCACCTTCCGCGCCGCCCCCTTGCACGAACGCCCGCAACGCCCGTTTCATTGAGCCAAGTCGCGCTGTCAGTTCTGCCGCCGCCGGGAACTCGTTGTCCGTCGGAAAGCGGCCCCATGACAGCGCGAGTTTTCCAAATCCATCCAGCAGTTCCTTGTTGGAGTCATACAGCGCCTTCCACAAGGTTCGTGGCCCGCCCAGCCCCAACCGCGCGCTGATTTGCGTCCAGTCAATCGTGCGCCGACTACGCGCCGACAAAAAATCCTGCTGGTCTGCCGGGTTTCGGAAGACGTAAAACACTCCTAGCGCGACCGGCACAGCCGAGGTGTCCAGTGCGTCCTCCACGTATTGCTGGAGCTCTTGCTGCTCAAAGAACTTTTGAAACGTATTCGCGCGGGTTAGGACTCCATCGGAATATTGTCGTGCTCTGGCAAGGTCCACGGTTTCGTTGATCAATCCCGAAACCACCAATAGCTTTCTGCAATGCCGATGCGCGTCCACGAGCGCTTCCAATCGCTCCGCCGGGTCTTCGATCACATTCAGCACATAGCCTAGATTCACAATGTCGGCTTCACGCTTGGCCGCATCGGACCGATGCACCGGATCCCATCCCTCAGCTTGATGACCCAGCGCTTGCAGTCCCCGGACATCGCTGCCCTGTCCGCAGCCGTAATCAAAAAACGTCATGTCCGGCTTGAGCACCCCATACTCCAACACGGTCTTCACTGGCTTCGACAGTTCGTAGCGTGTCAGCGCGGTTTTGTGCCTCTCCACCAACACTCCCTTCTCCGCGAGGTGGTCGAAGGACGGATGAGGTGTGCCCTCGCAATCTGCATTCACCAGCGTGTGCCCTTCAATCCGAAGTCGCTTGACCTCCAGCAACCGCTCCCAATTTAGCTTGAACCCGATTGTTGCCGTGTGCTCGTAAAGCCCAGCATCTTCTTCCGCGCGTGTCAGGGTGGCGAATTCACGCCGCCGCGGATGATCTTCCCGCAGAAACATCTCCTTTCGGTGCAAAATTGGCGGATTGTGATTCTTCGCGTAGTCCGTGTGGCGTACCTTGCGACTCACCAAGTCCACCGTCACCGCATGTCGAAGCGCCGGATGCGCCACCTCCACGAAATCGGGATAGCTCAGAAACGAAATCTTGAGCTCGTCGGTTCGGAATTTGATTACGTTGAATTCGACTCCAATCCCATGAGTCGCTGCCAGCGTCGCGACAAGTTCGTTCAGCGCTATGCCGAAATCCATCCCGTCAACCCAATACACATACACCGCAGTCGGCAGTCGCTTGCCAAACGACAGTGACGCTAGATGCTGCTGATAATCCTGAATTCGCACGGCGATTTACGATAGTGAACGCGTATTCATCTCTCAAAGCCGAACTCGCCGCTCAATGTGTCAATTGCCGATTGGATTCCAGACATTGCCGGTTGCCGTGACCAACGCGCGGTTTTCTTCGCTCCACGGGCTGCCGGTCGGCCCTTTCCCCCTCTCGACCACGCCCGTTCCACTCCGCAAACCACGCGCTCGTCACGAGCTTGAATGGTCCAGGTCCGCAAGGTGCGGAGGGCTTCCGTCTGCGGCTCGGCGGCGGGACGCTTCGCTCCGGCTACGATTCGCTATTCGCTACTCTCCGTCCTCCGCTCCACTTTCCCCGCTCCCCGACCGCAGACCGAAGCCACCTCAAACCCACATACAAATTGGAGACAGAGTCTGATTGCCGCTTTCGGCATTGCCACAATGCGGTTGACAGTATTCCGCTACGCTTCGGACAATCCACAGGTATGCCCAAGCGAACGACTGGAATGACAGAGGCCCACGCCAGGTTGCACAAGAATCACTCTTACGAGCTGCTCGTTGCCACTTGGTTGATGAACGGCGGATGGCAGGTATTTGCGCCGCTGCTTGATGCGGCACATGCAGTTGACCTCATCGCATCCGATGGCCCCAAGTCCTACCGACTCCAGATCAAATCGCTTGAATCCCAGGAAGAAGATCGTCATGTGGCGAACTTGTGGAAGGACAGGCACATTGATTTTATCATCTACTTTGCTCAACGCTCCAATTGGGGTTACGTCTGCCCAGCTTTTGCGGCTAATCAGAAACGCCTGAATGATTCCGCCCACAAGCGATTTCTCCACAACCCGAAATCATTCTTGGCGGCGTTTCATACCTGCGAAAGGTTGGGGTTGGGTGATTCCTAGTCTTTCGCAAACAGAAACCTCAATCTGATTTATCACGAGCAACTCGGCGAAGTTCCGCTTGCCGTTCTAGCAGTTCGCGGGTGCGGACAAGTTCTGCAGCGAGGGCAGACTCTTTGGGCAGCGCTGTCAGATATTCCCGGATGAGCATTTTGCTCCCCAAACCGTCCATCGCGTAGCGGGCGAGCGCGTCATCCTTGTCAGTGCAAAGAATCAAACCAACGGGCGGATGCTCGCCGGGCTTCATCCAATGTTCGCGCGCGTAGTTGCAGTAAAGGTTCATCTGGCCCACATCGGCGTGAACAAGTCCACCGATCTTCAAGTCAATGATGACGAGGCAGCGGAGGCGGCGGTGGAAAAATAGCAGGTCCACCCGAAACCACTCGTGCCCGATACGCAGCCGCCGCTGCCGGGCGACGAAGGCAAAATCATCGCCAAGTTCGAGCAGGAAAGTTTCGAGGTGTCGAATCAAGGCTTCCTCCAAATCGCTCTCGGAGTATTCGTCCTTGAGGTTCAGGAATTCCAACACCAATGGATTCCGGATTTCCTCGTCGGCGGAAACGGCATCATCTGGTTTGGGCTTCTCGCCCTTGAGCAGCATCGCGGTTTTGTTTTTCGACAAGGCGGTGCGCTCGTAAAACTGTGAATTGATCTGGCGGGCCAGTTGTCGCACCGACCAACCTCCCGCCAGCGCCTCCCTCACGTAGAACTCGCGCGCCAACGCATTGCGAACCCGCAGAAGGCGGACGTAATGCGTCCACGGCAGCGGGAACACGAGGGCGACCTGGCCGAGCCGTTCGAGTGCGCGCGAATAATTAACCGAGGAATGCCCAATGAATTGGCCAATTGTCGATTGACCAATTGGTGCGGGGACAAGGCTCGCAGAGGATTCTCCAATCGCTGATTGGAGTTTGTCAGATTTTCCAATCACTGATTGGAAATTGTCCGGCAATGGAAAGGCCTGATGAAATTGCCGCATGGCCGCGACTTGCGCTGGGCCGAAACCGCGACCAAAGCGGCGGGTCAAATCATCCGAAATTCTTCTGACTACCTCCTCGCCGTAACCCGCTCGCTTTTCTCCGCCTTGTTCATGCTCAACAATACGCCGCCCGATCTCCCAATACGTCGCCGTCATCAGCGAGTTCACGACACGCGCCGATGCGCGCCGCGCCACGTCCAGCAATTCGACCACTCCGACCAAGACTTCGTTGTAGTCAGTCGGCTTCGGCTGGGCTGCCTTCCGGCTTTTCGGTCTGTCGCTCGGCTTGCTCATGGGAACATTCTCTGCTGGTTGATTATTACCGGTTTGAAAATCACTTGGCGAGCCATTCGGCTCGCTCTGGGACAACGCGATGAAACCCCGTTCAATTGTATGGCGGCGGCGGTCGCCTCAAGGTTGTGCGCCCCGGCTGCCCCCGCCTCCACCTTGACCCGCCCGCCGCCGCCAGGGAGTTTTGCCTTTAGGATTTCATCGCGGGAGTCTGTCGTCTCTGGGTGACGGAAGGCGAAAAAATCACTGAAATCAGGGTAACTCCTGCTATGCTTTCTTTCGGGATTCGTGTTTAATGGGGCGAAATTCACGTTCAATGGTCGAAGTGCAATACACATGACGTGAGAACCACGATTCAAAAATCCTGGTATCGAAACGGTCTGCTCCGCGAAGAAATGCCTCTCCGAAACGGTCAACGGCACGGTGTTGCCCGCGTCTGGCACAAGAACGGACGCCTCGCTTCCGAAGAGCGCTACGCCAACGGTCTGCTGCATGGCGTCTGTCGCCAGTGGAGCGAGTCGGGCCGCTTGCTCGGCAAATACCGGACGACTCAAGGCTCGGGCGTTCAGCGCGCGTGGCACGACAACGGTAAGCTCCAGATGGAACTGTCCACCGTGCGCGGGGAGTTTTGCGGGCGCAGCCGGAGTTGGTTGAGCGATGGCACACTCCTGTCCGACGACATCTACCTTCGCGGAAAAATCGTCAGCGTGGACGAATACCGCGCGGCGGCAGCGAAGGACAAATCGTTGCCGAAGCTTGGCCGGACGGCGGCGAAGGCCGTGAAACCGGTGTCGGAGAAACACATTCACCGAGTGTTCGTCGTTGCGTTGCTGGCGAAACCGAATCGCTTCGAGGCGTGCGCCTGGCTGAACGGCAAGCGCACCGACAGGGCCGCGAGGTCGCTGGGCCGGTTCAAACGCGAGAGTGACGCGGCGAAGTTTGTCGCCGCGCTCCACGACGCTGGCGCAACTGAGGTAATCGTGCCCGACGTTTATCACAACAAGGTCGGCGACCTGTTTGCCGACGGTTTGCTCGTGCGACTGCCGAAAGCGCCCGCAAAGCGGAAGGCCATCCGCAAGGTTTGCGACCAGCTTCAAAAGCGAAAGCTCGGCGCAGTGCAACCGGATGCTGATATTGGCGAGTCGCATTTATTCCTCTCGTTGGCCTGAGTTCAGAATACGCCGAGGCAGTCGCGCATTTCGTCGTGGGCGAGCATTCCACACGCGTCGCGCCCAGTGAGCAGGCATTCCGTCACGGCATCGCCCACGAGCTTTTCCACCGCATCGCGCATCGGACGCGCGCCAAGCTTCGGGTGGAATCCCTTTCGCACCAAGAAAGGCAGCGCAGTTTTGTCGAGTTCGAGCTTGTGACCGCGCACCGCAAGAAACTCGATCTCTCGCGACAGGAATTTATCCGCGATCTCCAACTGGTGTTCGTAGCTCAGGCGATGGAACACGAGCTTCTCGTTCACGCGCGCGAAGATTTCCGGACGCAAGGTTTGTTGCGCACGAGTGAGGACGTGGCGTTCCAGCGTTGCCTCGTTCGAGTGCTGGAGGCTCATCAATTCCGCCGAGCCGATGTTTGACGTGAGCCACACGTAGAAGCCGCTGAAGTCGAGCGTCTGGCCGGTCGCGACCGTGAGGCGCGCGGCGTCGAGCAGTTGCAGCAGGATGTCGAGCACACGCGGGTGTGCTTTCTCCGCTTCGTCGAAAAGCAGCGAGCCTTCCGCCGCACGCTCACGCACCGCGCCGAGGTAGCCGATTTCCCCAATCCGTTACCGTCTGCGACTTGCTCACGCAAACCGAGGGCTACTTCGGTTACACCGTCATCATCGAGGAGGGACTCAGCTACGGCATCTACACCGCGACGGTCGAGGAAGGTGCGCGGCCCATCATCATCCACCCCGACGGCGACCTGACCATTAACTACCTCGACACGAAAGCTCTGCCCCTCACGCCGGACCACCTCTCCGCCTCAACCGCGCTCGTCGCCCGCATGATTGGAACATCGGCGCAGGAGGACAAACAGATGCTCCGGCAGGCGCAGATCGCCAAATATCTGAATCTGCTTTACGAGGATTCCTTCCAGGATTGGCAGAAGAAGCGGCATGACCAGTTGCTCGTCATCGCCCGCCATGCCCTCGCGTTGCAGAAGTTTCGTGGCGAACGGATGCCGCCGGGTGCGACCAGTCTCGAAACCTTTGCCGATTTCCGGGACTGGAGAGCCGCCAACCCCGCCCAGGCGGAAGCCTACTTGGCACAGTTCGACGAAGCCGAGACGTTGAAGTTCATGAAAGAGCCGAAGACGAGTAAGGAAGTCCGCAATCTCGCCTTCGCCTACTTCACGCCGGAGGAGTTCCCAACGCATCGGATGCTTCAGGAGTTGATGATGCTCGACCCGATGGGCGCGGAGCGCGATCAGATCATGGAGATTGCCACGCTCATCCTGCCGTGGTGTCGTGACGGCAACTACGGTTGCCTGTTCGACGGCACAAGCAATCTGTCGCTCACGGGTAAAATCGCGCACTTCGAGTTGGGCTACATCCCGGAGTCGGCGAAGGAATTGAAGGCCGCCGCCGGTTTCCTCATCACCAATCACGCGCGCAAGCACATCATGACGCTGCCGCGCGCGATTCGGAAACGGAACATCTACGAGGAGGTCGCCCGTTTCCTCGACATCCCCGGTGGTCAGGAAATCGTGCAGGAAAGCTACGCGCAGCTTCGCAAGTTCAACTGCTGGAACATTTCCATCGTGCAGCAGTATGCGCGATTCAAGCAGTCGCGCATTCGTTCCGCCGTGTTCGGCAACTCGCGCCAGTTCTTCATCATGCGTCAGAACGACCGCGCCGACCTGGACGACATGGGCAAGGACATCGCGCTGCCCGAGGTGACACAGCACGCGATCATGAATTACCCGCTGCCCGACCATCAGCCCGGCGAGAAGTATTCGCCGTTCACGTATCTCCATACTGACTCGACGCGCAACATCTGCGGCACGGTCCACAACGTCGCCTCACCCGAGCTGCTCTATTGCAGTTCCTCCAGCGGCGAACACTTCGACCGCCGCGCCCGCGAACTCCGCCAGAGTCCGAGTGTGGTTGAAGGAATCATCCATCACGCCAATCGGCGCAAGGACGGCGAAACCAAAGCCCATTAACACCTATGAAAACCAAGTTCATCACCAACGCATCCAAACTGTTCCTCGTCACCCTTGTTGCCGGCCTGTTCGCAGGTTGCGCGGCTACGCGGCCCATCAGCGATGTCGCGCTCGGCGCAGGCGGCGCGTATCTCGGCCACGAACTTTCCAACGGCGATCCGCTCGCCACCGCCGCTGGTGCGGCGGGTGGAGTCATCCTGAGTGAGGGACTCCACTTCGCCGCGAAAAAGCAATCCGACAAGGCCTACGCCGCTGGATACGACAAGGGCAAGAGCGACGCCGTGAAGCAACAGTATTGGCTCTACGTCGCCATGCAGAAGCAGCGCAACCAGGTCGCCAATGTCCGCCTTTACCCCGTGCAATTGCCGGAACAGAGGATTGACGGGGTAACGTTCCAACCATCCATAAAACTCCTCCGCATCGAGGAATAGCGTGCGAGCCGGCGCTCCCCGACCGCGGGCGGGAGCGAATCATACCTTTTCGCAACCGGCGAAGAGTTCGTTCCAATCGCAGCGAAACACGGCGCGCAAACGCGCCAGCGTGGGCAGGCTGGGAAAATTGTCACCGGCTTCGACGTTCTGAATGTAGCGGGCGCTCACGCCAGTTTTTTCGGCCAGCTTTTCCTGAGTCAAATCCCGACGCGCCCGCAAGGTGGCGACGTTCTTTCCGAGCCGCTTTCGATGCAGACAGGATTCGGGTTTGCGCGACGGCATGGGCGCATTTTCGCGGAAAGCCCGACGGCCAAACACGAGGCTTTACTTCGTGATGCGTTCGGCGGTAGTTTCTGAGGGCGTGAACCCAGCCAAATCCCGAAACCGAGCCTTGCTGAAAGGGGATTCTTCCGGTTCAATCGTAGAGTTCGGCTGAAGCTCAAACGCAATGCCGAACCAGCAGCGCATGAAAACTTCAACATTGAGTGCAGTGCGGCGACTCGCCGGACACAATTTGTGAAGACGCTCCGAATCCTTGTTGGCGTCATCGCGCTACTCATGGCGGAGCGCGGCTTCGCGCAGATGCACTATCCGGCGACTCTCATTGACGAACGGACAGGGCATTCTCTCTCCACGACCGCCACAAAATGCGTCATTTTGATTCACGGATGGAATCCAGATGGCAACCCAAATTGTTACAGCGGGCTTGAATGGTCCAGCCTCCTAAACAACCTGAAAGCCCGGCTCAACGGCTCTGGCTGGGGCGTTGTGGCTTACGATTGGCATGAGGATGCGGCAACAGGAGGGATATTTGGTCTCTTGTTCACCGATTTTTTTAACTATGGACGCGCATCTGCGGCAGCTTACAACGCTGGGGCTCACGGCTTTAATCTTGCGATTCAACTCAATGAACGAGCGCCTAATCTTCGAGAGGTTCACTTCATCGCACATAGCGCCGGGTCTTGGGCAGCGAGAAAAGCAATGGAACAATTGTTGGCGCTAAACCCTTATGTCGTGGTTCAGGTGACGCTTCTTGATCCCTTTGTTCCATCCCCAGGTGACGCGGGCGATTATTCTGACGTGGCGATGGGGAACGCCAAATCCGTCACCGGCAACGAACGGCTTCAACGTTTGGAGAACTATTACGCGAATGATTTCCTGATAGACGGTTGGAATGCTTATCCGTTTGGTTCATACACTGGACCGACCTACAACACACAGGAAACTTTTGTTTGGAGAGGCGGTATTGACATCACTGAGCGAGTCGATTGGGGTGCTGTTCTTGTTAATCCACCAGGACCTAATTCGGTGACATACTTCGCCAATTACGATTGGCACTCTGGACCGATTCAGTTTTATTCGGATTGCATCAGTGCCAGTTTGTTTCCCGCTTCCATTCCGAGCGGGCTACAGGGAGCAGGTTGCCCGTTTGATTTTCAACAAATCGGCTGGGAGCGTAGCCTTTATGCTTGGGAAACAGTTCTTCCTCAAATTACCACTCAACCTGCAAACCAATTTGCACAGACAGGAGAGTCGGCAACTTTTACCGTCACGGCAGGTCAAGCGACTTCATACGAATGGTATAAAGTCGGTGGTGGTTACGTCGGGTCGGGGTCGTCATTAACACTGACCAGTCTTTCTGCTGGCGATGCCGGTTCCTACGTTGTTCGTGTCAGCAATGCCAACGGGCAACTTTACAGCCAGAAGGCAACGCTCACCATCGGCTCTGCCCCTTCGATTCTTACGCCGCCGCAGAACCGCAGTGTGCCCGTCGGGGCGAGCGCCAGCTTCAGCGTGACCGTCTCAGGTGTCCCACCGTTCGGCTACCAGTGGCAGCGCGACAACATAGACATTCCGGGCGCGACTGGCCCGACCTACATCACGCCCGTTTTGGCACTGGGCGACAGCGGAGCACAATTCCGGGTGCGCGTGTCCAACGCTTTTGGCTCCGCCTTCAGCTCTCCGGCTACGCTCACCGTGACTGAGGGCAATTCGACCACTTGGACGGGCGCGGCTGGGGATGGCAATTGGTTTAACCGCACCAATTGGAATCCCATGACTGTGCCGACAGCGAGTGATCTTGTGCAGATAAACTCTGGCAACGTGAGTATTCCAGCAAATGCTCAGTATGCCGTCATCAATCTGGCCGGGGGATCGCTTAACGGCACATTCACGCTCACCGGCTTAATCAACTGGACAGGTGGAACTTTTTCTGGCGGCCTAACGGTTGCGCCGAGCGGCGTGCTGACCCTGAGCGGCACTGGGGACAAGGTGATGAGCGGTGGGGTGATCACCAACGGCGGGACGATAATCTGGAGCGGCGGCAACCTGCCGATGAGCTACGGTTCAGCCTTTGAGAACCTGGCCGGCGGGGTGTTCGACGTGCAGACCGATGCAACGATGTATTGGACGGGCAACGGCACTGCGGCAGCTTTCGACAATGCGGGCACCTTCCGCAAGTCGGCTGGTTCGGGCACCACGACGCTCAGCAGCGTGAACTTCAACAACGCGGGCACATTGGATTTGCTGAGCGGTTCGCTTGTGGTCAGCGGTGGGTTCAACCAGACGGGTGCTTGCACCATAACCGCAGGATCATTGACGCTGCAAAGCGGGGGCACCTGCCAGGGCAGCTTCGATGTTTCGGCCAGTTCTTCCCTCCAGTTGGCCGGAGGCAGTTTCGTGCTCAGTCCCAACGTGGTGCTTTCCGGGCCTGGCTTGGTCCGGGTCAGCAATGCAGGCATTGCCTTGAACGGCTCATACAACCTGCCGAACTTCAAGTTTGACCCCAACACGACGATCTCTGGCACCAACACGCTCAGCGGCGCTGTGAACTGGGCTGGCGGAACATTGACTGGCGACATGACGATTGCGCCGAACTGTGCGCTGACTCTCAGCGGGTCTGCGGACAAAGTGATGAGCGGGGTGGTGCTGCGAAACAGCGGGACGATAATTTGGAGCGGCGGCAACCTGCCGATGAGCTACGGTTCGTCTATCGAGAACCTGGCGGGCGCGGTGTTCAGTGTGCAGACCGATGCCACGATATATTGGACGGGCAACGGCACAGCGCCGGTCTTCAACAACGCGGGCACCTTCCGCAAGTCGAGTGGTGCCGGAACGCTGTCGATCAGCAGCGTGGTTTTCAACAACACCGGCACCGTGGATGTTGTCAGCGGCACGGCAAACTTTGCCAGCAACAACCTGCGGCTTCAACCCGGCAGCCAACTGACGGGGACAGGACGTGTGATTGGCTCTGTCACTTTGACCGGCAATGTGGCCGTCCAAAATCTTGAGCTGACCACAGGCACCACGCTGACCGGAACCGGCACATTGTCGGGCACGATCACCTGGACGGCTGGAACTTTGTCCGGCGACGTGACGATTGCGCCGGGCGGGGTGCTGACGCTCAGTGGTGCTGGGGACAAGAGAATGTCCGGGGGCGTCCTGCGGAACGGCGGGACGATAATTTGGAGCGCTGGCAACCTGCCGATGGAGCATGGCTCGGTCATCGAGAACCTGGCGGGCGCGATGTTCGACGTGCAGACCAGCGTGACGATGTATTGGACGGGCAACGGGACCGCGCCAGTCTTCAACAACGCGGGCACGATTCAGGTCGAGACCGGGGTGCTAACCTTCAGCAGCGTCAGTCCACAACTCAACACCGGAACGACTGTGACGGGGGCGGGCCGGATCGTCGGCACCCTGACGCTCAACGGAAACGTGTTACTGCAAAACTTCCAGTTGGCCACTGGCTGCACTTTGGCGGGCACGGGCACGGGCACGGTTCAAGGCACGATGTTATGGACCGATGGACTCATGGCCGCCCGAGTGACGCTGACGACCAACTGCGTGCTGACTCTGAGCGGCAGTGGGGACAAGGTGATGAGCGGTGGGGTGATCACCAACGGCGGGACGATAATTTGGAGCGCTGGCAACCTGCCGATGAGCAACGGTTCGTCTATCGAGAACCTGGCGGGCGGGGCGTTCGACGTGCAGACCGATGCCACAATGTATTGGACGGGCAACGGGACCGCGCCAGTCTTCAACAATGCGGGCACCTTTCGGAAGTCGGCCGGTCCCGGCACCACGACGCTCAGTAGCGTGAGCTTCAACAACGCGGGCACACTGGAGTTGTTAAGCGGTTCGCTCGTTGTTGGTGGCCAGTTCAACCAGACAGGGACTTGCACCATAACCGCAGGAACGTTGACGCTGCCAAGCGGGGGAACCTGCCAGGGCACATTCGACGTTTCGGCCAGTTCTTCCCTCCAGATGACTGGAGGCGGTTTTATTCTCAATTCAAACGTGGTGTTTTCCGGGCCTGGCCTGGTCCGGGTCAGCAATGCAGGCATCACCTTGAACGGCTCATACAACCTGCCGAACTTCAAGTTTGACCCCAACACGACGATCTCTGGCACCAACACGCTCAGCGGCACGGTGAACTGGGCTGGCGGAACATTGACTGGCGACATGACGATTGCACCGAACTGTGTGCTGACTCTCAGCGGGTCCCCGGACAAGGTGATGAGCGGGGCGGTGCTGCGGAACAGCGGAACGATAATTTGGAGCGGCGGCAACTTGCCGATGAGCTATGGTTCGTCTATCGAGAACTCGGCGGGCGCGGTGTTCAACGTGCAGACCGATGCCACGATGTATTGGACGGGCAACGGCACTGCGCCGGTGTTCAACAATGCTGGCACCTTCCGGAAGTCGAGTGGGGCCGGAACGCTGTCGATCAGCAGCGTGACTTTCAACAACACCGGCACTGTGGATGTTCTCAGTGGCACGGCGAACTTCGCCAGCAACAACCTGCGGCTTCAGCCCGGCAGCCAACTGACGGGAACAGGACGAGTGATTGGCTCTGTTACTTTGAACGGCAATGTGGCCGTGCAAAATCTTGAGTTGGTTGGGGGCACCACGTTGACCGGAACCGGCACGTTGTCGGGCACGATCACCTGGACGGCCGGAACTTTGTCCGGCGACGTGACGATTGCGCCGGGCGGCGTGCTGACCCTCAGCAGTAGTGCGGACAAGGTGATGAATGGGGCAGTGCTGCGGAATAGCGGGACGATAATTTGGAGCGCGGGCAACCTGCCGATGAGCAACGGTTCGTCCATCGAGAACCTGGCGGGCGGGGTATTCGACGTGCAGACCAGCGTGACAATGTATTGGACGGGCAACGGGACCGCGCCAGTCTTCAACAATGCGGGCATGATTCAGGTCGAGACCGGAGTGTTAACATTCAGCAGCGTCAGTCCACAACTCAACACCGGGACGACCGTGACGGGGGCGGGCCGGATCGTCGGCACACTGATGCTCAACGGGAACGTGTTGCTGCAAAACTTTCAGTTAGCCACTGGCTGCACTTTGGCGGGCACGGGCACCGGCACGGTTCAAGGCACGATGTTATGGACCGATGGGGTCATGGCCGCCCGAGTGACGCTGATGACCAACTGCTTGCTGACCCTCAGCGGCAGTGCGGACAAGGTGATGAGTGGCGGCACGATTACCAACGGCGGAACGATAATCTGGAGTGGCACCGGCAACCTGCCGATGAGCAACGGTTCGTCTATCGAGAACCTGACGGGCGGGGTGTTTGACGTGCAGACCGATGCCACGATGTATTGGCCGGGCAACGGAACGGCACCGGAGTTCAACAACGGGGGCACCTTTCGGAAGTCGGCTGGATCGGGCACCACGACACTCAGCAGCGTGAACTTCAACAACGCGGGCACACTGGAGTTGCTGAGTGGTTCGCTTACCGTCGGCAGTCAATTCAACCAGACAGGTGCTTGCGCCATCACCGCAGGAACATTGACGCTGCAAAGCGGCGGCACCTGCCAGGGCAGCTTCGATGTTTCGGCCAGTTCTTCTCTCCAGTTGGCCGGAGGCAGTTTCGTGCTCAGTTCCAACGTGGTGTTTTCCGGGCCGGGCCTGGTCCGGGTCAGCAATGCAGGCATTGCCTTGAACGGCTCATACAACCTGCCGAACTTCAAGTTTGATACCAGCACGACGATCACTGGCACCAACACCCTCAGCGGCGCTGTGAACTGGGCCGGCGGAACTTTGACTGGCGACATGACGATTGCGCCGAACTGTGTGCTGACGCTCAGCGGCAGTGCGGACAAGGTGATGAGCAGCGCGGTTCTGCGCAACGCGGGCACGGTGATTTGGAGCGGCACCGGCAACCTGCCGATGAACTACGGTTCGGTCATCGAGAACCTGGCGGGCGCGGTGTTCAACGTGCAGACTGATGCCACGATGTATTGGCCGGGCAACGGCACCGCGCCGATCTTCAACAATGCAGGCACCTTTCGGAAGTCGAGTGGGGCCGGAACGCTGTCAATCAGCAGCGTGACTTTCAACAACACCGGCACTGTGGATGTTCTCAGTGGCACGGCAAACTTCGCCAGCAACAACCTGCGGCTTCAACCCGGCAGCCAACTGACGGGGACAGGACGTGTGATTGGTTCAATCACGCTGAACGGCAATGTGGCCGTGCAAAATCTTGAGTTGGTTGGGGGCACCACGTTGACCGGAACCGGCACGCTGTCGGGCACGATCAACTGGACGGGCGGAACTTTGGCTGGCGACGTGACGATTGCGCCGGGCGGAGTGCTGACCCTCAGCGGTAGTGCCGACAAGACAATGTCGGGTGGCGTTTTGCGCAATGGAGGCACGATAATTTGGAGCGGCACCGGCAACCTGCCGATGAACTACGGTTCGATCATTGAGAACCTGACCGGTGGGATGTTTGACGTGAAGAACAGCGTGACGATGTATTGGCCGGGCAACGGCACCGCGCCCGTCTTTAACAATGCCGGCACGATCCAGGTGGAGGCCGGGGTGTTAACATGCAGCAGCGTCAGTCCACAACTCAACACCGGGACGACCGTGACAGGGGCGGGCCGGATCGTCGGCACACTGATGCTCAACGGGAACGTGTTGCTGCAAAACTTCCAGTTGGCCACTGGCTGCACTTTGGCGGGCACGGGCACGGTTCAAGGCACGATGTTATGGACCGATGGTCTCATGGCCGCCCGGGTGACGCTGACGACCAACTGCGTGCTGACCCTGAGTGGCAGTGCGGACAAGGTGATGAGTGGCGGTTCGATCACCAACGGCGGGACGATAATTTGGAGTGGCACCGGCAACCTGCCGATGAACTATGGTTCGGTCATCGAGAACCTGGCGGGCGGGGTGTTCGACGTGCAGACCGAGGCCACGATGTATTGGCCGGGCAACGGCACGGCACCGGAGTTCAACAACGGGGGCACCTTCCGCAAAACGAGCGGCTCCGGCACCACGACGCTCAGCAGCGTGAGCTTCAACAACGCGGGCACGCTGGAGCTGCTGAGTGGAACGGTCAGCTTCAACAACGGGTTCACGCAGACTGCCGCCGGCACGTTACAGGTGGGAGTCGGCGGGCTGACGCCGGGTAGCGGGTTTGGCCGGCTCGCGGTCAATGGTCAGGCCACACTCTCGGGCGCGCTAGACGTAACGCTGATAAACGGCTTCACTCCAGGATTCGGGGATGCGTTTTCCGTCCTCAGCTACAACTCACGCAGCGGAAACTTCGCAAGCATCAATCTTCCGGCGCTTCCAAACGCGCTGGCACTGACGGCGCAATACAACTCAACGAGCCTGACGTTGCTGACTGTCAACGCTGGTGGAAACAATCAAACAAACGCTTTCCAGATAGCGCGTGCGAGCAACGGGATGCCGGAACTCCGATTCACTGGCGAACCCAATCACACCTACCGACTCCAAGCCTCAACGAACCTCGTGGACTGGCTGGACATCTCTACGAACACACCCGTCAACGGTTTGCTCCGCTTCGTTGACCCGGATGCGGTAAGCATAGACCACCGCTTTTACCGCGCAGTATCACCGTGAACGACCGCTTGGACTCGTGTCCATCGGTGTTCATCCGTGGTTAAGATTCTTTGCGCCTCCGCGTCTTCGCGTTGAAGACTTGTGCGGGACTCGTTCTGGATTTCTCGCGGCCTGAGAAAGTCCAATTTGCGGACTGCGTTCAAGCCATCTTTTGTCCCTTGCTTCGCCCTTTTCCCGGACTTCTCCGCATCTTGCGCAGCACATACACCCCCGCTGCGGTTCGTGGTGCTAAACCTTTTCGCGTGATTGGCGGCGTGTCGCCGCCGTCCAGCAAACGAAAACGAAAGGCACACTATGAAAAGACTCATCGCACTCACGCTCGTGACGCTCGGCGTCACCGTGTCGGCACGGGCGCAATGGATCGTCTATGACCCGACCATGAACATGCAGCAGATCATGGCTCAGGCACAGAACATCGCGAAATACATCCAAATGATCCAAAACCAGGTGCAGCAAATCCAAACGCTCACCGATCAACTCAACGAGTTCAAACACTACGAAAGCCTGTTCGGCGATCCCAAGGCGGTTCTGCTGACGACGGTTCAGCCGCTCGTTACCGACCTGCGCAAGACGGAACTCGGCCAGACACTGACCGCGCTTGAAGGTGCGGTGGACGCAGGCCAGGCCATGCTCTACGACGCCAACGGCCTGTTCAGCAGCATCGGCACGACATTCAACACGCCAAATGGGGCGACGGTGACGCGCCGCGAAGCGCCGTATCTCCCGGTCGCCGCCGTGCAGAAGACCACGGACAATTTCCTAACCGTCACCACGGACGCAACCACCCGGCGTGTTGCGTTGAAGGAGGAAATTGCCCGGACCACCACAGCGCTCAAGAACGCCACCACCGACGCGGAGGTGCAGAAGTTGACCGGCGTTCTCATCGGGCTGTCGTCCGCGCTCAACAACACGGACTACGAAATCAACCAAGCCACAGCGTCGGCACTGGTGCAGGACGTGGCGAACCGCAACGAAGCGCAACGCCAGATCGAGGCAAAGAAGGAACAGCAACACGCCGAGTTCACCGAGGCGGTGCAGAAATATGGGCAGACCTTCCGCCTGCTGAACGCGCCCACCGCGTTCCCAACTCCGTAACCGCAACCTCAAATCGTCCCGACGTATGCCAACCTTTGAACAACTCTTCCCGACGTTCGTGCAAAAGTGCGCCGAACTGCACGAATTGCTCCGCATCGTGGCGTTCATGTTGTTCATCGTCGGGACGATCCTTCTCGTCGTCCACGGCTTCAACGGCAAGACGCTCATGCTGCACATGGTGCGGTTGTTCGTGCTGACGGCGTTGCTGGTGATGCTGCCGCAGTGGGGGAATCAGGCGCAGCAACTCCTGCAAACTTCCATCCTCGATGGCCTTGGCGTTGATCCCTCGAACGTTCAGGACCAATACAATCAGTTGCTGGTCATCAAGCGCGATACCGGGACTGACCGCTCCTGGTGGGATATTTTAAGCGACCTCAATAGCTTTACCGTTGAGCTTCTGATCTCCGGATTTCTTTGGCTCTTTGGACAGTTCGCTTCGCTCCTGCTGTTTTGGGCCTACATCATTCAGAAGTTCATCCTGTTCACTGCCTACGCGCTCTCGCCCTTGATGATCGGTTTCATGGCGATCCGCCCGCTGCGTTCCGTCGGAGGTCGCTACTTGATGCACATCGTTGGTGTGTTGCTCTGGCCGCTTGGCTGGGCCGTCGCTGCGCTCATTACGCAGGGCATTCTCGATTTCATGACTGACCCGTCTTTCAAGTTCATTGACCCAACCGCCACGCTTTATTCGTTGCAGGCCACAGTTGGCGTCGCGGTCGTCGCGTTCTGGATTGTGTTCAGCACCATTTCTGCGCCGGTCGTCATCCAGAAGGTTCTCAGCTACGGCACGCTGGCGGGCGGACAACTTATCTCGGGAGCGTTTGGCAGTTTCTTCCAGACGGCAGCCACCACCGCTGGCGCGGCAGCCGTCGCATCCACCACCGGTTTGCCGATGGTGACTGCCGGTGCGGCCGGTATGGCTGCGGTTCTCAGCACACTTTCGACCGCCGCTGGCCACGGCAGCGCCGGGGCAATCATCATCGCTGGCTCTGGCTTGCCGCCGCGCTCCGCTCGCGGTCGTCCTGGCGACGACATTACAGGAGACAAGTCGGTTCGCGAGCTCATCGCCAAAGGCAAAGGCAACTACTACTGAAATTATGGAAACCACCGAACTCCACCCTCGTGAAACGCCCACCGGCAACGGCGCACCCGCACGCGTTGCCCGGAAGAAATTTGACCCGACGCAATTGTTCGCCCAACGCGACCGCTTGCCGTGGTTCTGGTTCTTCGTGGCCGTCGCCGTGTCGGTCCTCGCCGCGTTGGACCGCTACCACATCATTGAGCAGTTCAAGCAGCGCGAGCGCGTCGTCATCATTGACCCGGCGCAAACCTACTACATCAGCCCGTTGCTTCAGTTCGCGGAAGCAAAGGATTTGCACGCGCAGCAGGCCGAACTCGCCACCGTCACGTTACTTGAACGCAACCCGAAGGACTTCGATCACCCCGATTTGCTGCGGCAAATGTTCCTCAAGTCGGCGCTGCAAAAGGCCCAGGACCATCGCACCCGCGAGTCGGTGGAGTTTCGCTCGAAGCAGCTTCATCAGAAACCTGAGATCGCAAAGATTGATATTCTCGCCACCCGCGAGAACGAAGTGCTCGCCACCGTGTCCGGCCAGGTCATCCGCACCGGCATCTTCCAGGAGAAGGCGTTTACCGAGGCGTTCAATTTCAAACTGAGTCTCCGTTTGCTCCGCAACCCCAACATGGCTGCCAACGGTCGTTTCCCCACCGCTGTCGGCGACTTCAAATATGAAATCACCAATTAGCATCCTCCTACTGTCGGCTACGCTCGCACTGGCCGAACCACCCGAAGCCATCCAGCGTATCACGCTCGACGAGCGCGTGGTTGTCACCGTGCCGGTTGCAACGAACCGAGTAACCACCATCAGTCTGCCCGGACCGATTGCGGCGATTGATGCCGTGGGCGTGACCGCCGACGGAAAGACGCCAGGTCAGTTCCAACTCGCACACACGAAAGGCTCATCGTTCCTGTCCGTCCGAGCCCTCGCGCGCAAAGCGGCGACGAATCTGAACATCCGATGGAACAAGCGAACCTACGTCTTTGAGTTGGTCGAGAGCGATACACCCGTGCTGGCGCTCAACCTCGAAGACCGCACGGTGACGGCGCAGAGCGCTCAACCCGCGCCGCAGGTAACGCCGACGCGCTTGCTGGCGCTGCTGGACAAGGCGAAAGCGTTTCCGTTGCTGAAAAAGCAGCAACCCGATGCCGTTGCCGGAGCTGAGGCCAGGGCGTTCGGCGACCAGCCCCAGATCACCGACTTCAACGACTACGAAATCCGCATCGAGGAGGTGTTCCGTTTCAATCCAGAGGACACACTCGTCTTTCACGTCACGCTGCGAAACAAATCGGATCGGGAGATTCGCTATCTGCCCGAGAGTTTCTGCGTGCGCGCCGGCAATCGGCTCTATTTCCAGTCCATCAGTGACGCACCCGGAGTGTTGCCCGCTTGCGCGGCGAGCACGGTCTATTTCGCCGTCAGCGGCACGCCAGACGGTGGGCGGAATGAGCTTTCGCTCAAGAATGACTTTACTGTGCTGGTAACGCGCTCTTCGCCGCCACCGCCGGAGGACACATCCACCAACGCACCCCCGAAGGTTGTGCCGCCGTTCCGTTCACCTAAAGCCCAAGGACAGCCATGAAACCGCGTGATTTCCTCAACTTTTTCAAAACCCGCAGCGGCAAGCTGGTTCTGTTCGTCGTGATCTTTGGCGGCGGCTTGCTTCTGTTCAGTGTGTTTCGCGGCCGGTCAGGCCCGGGAGACATGGATGTTCGCGTGTCGAACCTGACAACGAACGCCACCGACCGCCCCCAGGTGGTGCAGAGCATCGAGCGGCCAATGCAACCGTTCCGCCCGCCAACACCAAAGCCAGAGCCGCAACCATTGCCCGCGAAGACGAACGAGCCGCCAAAGGTTATTGCCGAGAAACCGAAGCAAGAAGCACCCACGCCGGCACTCGCGCCAATCAGCTTATTTGGTGACGCAGCGGCAGGCGTGCCTGAACCGAAAGGTCTCGGCGAAATCTACGCGCCTTATGGCCGTTTGATTGCCTGCGAGACTGTCATCACCGTGGATTCGGCTTCGATTCAGACGCCCATCGTCGGGCTCGTCACCGAAAACATTTATCACGCAGGCAAGCTTGTGATTCCCGCTGGCACGGAGGTCCACGGCACGGCGCAGACCGACCGCCATCGCGAGCGAATCGCCAGCGGGAACAATTGGACGTTCGTCTGGCAGGGCGGCGAGGAGCTTCGGCTCAAAGGCATCGCCCTCGACCGGGAATTCTCCGGTGACCAGGAAGGCTGGGGAATCACTGACGGCAGCGCGGGCCTGCGTGGTCGCCTCATCAAGTCCGACAACCTGGCAGAGATCAAATTGTTCGCCGCCACGTTTCTGTCCGGTGCAGCGAGTTCGCTGACGGAAAAGGAACAGACAATCTTCGGCTCGGTGGATAGTCGCTCCCTGAACAACGCTCCATTCAAGGGCGCGGAAAAGGTTCTCTCCGTTTATGCCCAACGCATCTACGACGCGATTCAACGCGATGGCTTCTACGTGCGTGTGCCGAGCGGGAAGCAGTTCTACATCTACGTCCTCCAGACAATTGACCGCAGCGATGCCGTCATTGGTGGCACGCTGAAACCGTTCGCCGAGGAGGGCAACACCAACGCGCCCGCGCTTCTTTCACCAGCCGCATTCGGTGTGGCAGCCACACCCACGCCGAACGCGGTTCAACCAAACTCAACCCCATTGTTTCAGCCATGAAATACCTTGCCTTGATTCCGCTTGTGTTCGTTGCCTCGTGCGCTTCGCGCCCGCAGGTTGTCCTCCGCCCCACGCCGCCGCCCGCAGTCGAGCCGGTCGAGACCGTCCGCTATGGCGAAGTTGTGCGCGCTTACCATGTCGGGCGTTACGTTGACCCGAACCACCCGGAGGCGATGCACGAGCAACATCCCGTGTATCGCATCGAAGTGTCCGCCCGCTGGAATCTCCATCCCGGCCCGCTCAACACGGCCAACCTGCTAAATCCGCCGCCGGACGCCGCGTTCACGCCACCACCGACCAACGATGTCCTGGTCGCCGAGATGAACAGCCAGCGCGAAATGACTGCGCGCGTGATGCTCGAAGCCGCAAAACTCGCGCAGTCCTACGGCGAATTGCAGACGGTCCTGGGCGAGATGAAAAACGTCGCCCGCAACAATGCGCTCCTGAACGTTCGTCTTGCGACCAACGAGCAGCGCGTCGTCGAGTTCAGCAAGGAACTTCAGAAGCTTTCAACCCCGCCGCTTCCCGCGACCAACGATGTGCCCGCGTTCAGCCCGGAGACACCCGAGATTCCGAAACCATGAAGACACTTTGCTGACGAGAGGCAGTCACATCGCCTCACGCCAGTGAACACGGCAGATGCCGCGCAAACCAAAACCAAACACGAATCGTTATGAGCAAACCGAAACCCTCAGCGCCACCGAGCGCCGGCGGCAATGCCGCCCCGTCAGACACGCCCACTTTTCGGAGCAATCCGGAGGTGGATGCCAAGATTGATGCCTACATCAAAGAGAACCCCAAGTATTGGGCTTACGTTCAAGCGATGCCCCGCGAGCGGCTCGAACGCACCGTCGTCCTCAACGAGGTGCGCGAACTCGACCGTCAGCAGCGCATCCGTGAAGGCGTCCTGAAGCAGATCAACCGCAACCCGGAGATGAAGCGCGCCTACGACCTTCTCGTGAAGGACCTCCCCGAGGACCAGAAGGAGAATGTCATCGCGCAGATCGCCCGTTCGGCTCGCCGTGCCGTTGCCCGCACACAGGGACAACAGCAACAGCAGACACGGGGAGAAGCGGTTGGTGTTTGAGCGACGCCACGCCCCGGTCTCACGCTCTGCCAAGCGCGTGCAGGCCGGGGCGGAATAGGGGCGAATTTTCCTTCGTCCACGACGAACACGGCTTGCGGTTTCCGCGTCAAAGGTTCATGATCGAAGCAGTGGAAAAGAGTCTATGGAACATCCGACTCAATACGTTCTACAAGTGACCAGATTCCTCGATGGCCTCATCGCGGAACACGGCCACCACCTGTTCATGGGATTCGCCGTCCTCTGCTTCGTGCTGCTGGTCTGGATGTTTACCCGCAGACGTAAGCAGCCGGTGCATGATTTCCCCGTGGTGATTCTGCCTCTCGGCCACGCGCCCAAGCGTGAGCCTGAACCCGACCCGGTCTTGTTCCGGGACTCCCAGGATTTCTAGTCTTCGCCAGACGGCTGTTTCGCTGGCTCAGGCAGGCAGCTACGCCTTTCCGTTAATCTTGTGCTCCAGAAGGATTTCCACCTTGAGATCGTCCACAAATGTCATTGTGTGCGGTTGAGCAGGAAGCACCTTCAGGTCGAACTGGCCAATCACAAAACACGGCTGGTGGACCCATTGGGGATAGCGACTCCTGACGATTCGGTTCCAGATCAAGGTTTCCGAACCGCCCATGCCGAAACAGGCCAGCAGGCCACAACCATAGACCGGAATGGAGGGAGTCCGCAGGAAGAATCCAAAAGCGAGCGCCGAGCCTCGCGGGGGTGGCTTGTCCTTGAATTCCTTCAATCCCTTGAATGACTTAAGCCGGGCGCCCTTGTGCTGGTAGAACTCAAGGTCAGCCTTGTCGAACTCAGCGCCGACGGCAGGGGTGAGTTTCACATGTGAGCGGGCGCAAACTTCAATGTATTTCGTGACCTCGGCTAAGACCTGGTCTTCGAGATGAGTGTAGCTCCGGTGCAGATATTTCTTGTCTCCGTGCTCCGGGTCGGTGAGCGGCGGTCGGGTTGTCAAAACGATCAGGTCCGTCGGCTTGATGAACCGGAAATGCTCCTGTCCAAGTTTCTTGTCCTTCTTGGGATCAAATGGCGGGTTGAAAAGGATCTCCCCGTATTCGCAACCAAGTTTGGAAAGAGGCGCAGTAATTTCTGTGAAAGCCGCCCCGTCGCGAATGTGTGAAACATTTGGCACCTCGCCGGTGCGCAGCGGAGTCGAATACGCGAAGCGATGATAGCGGGTTGGCGCTTTCACAGTTTTGTTACGCACAGGTTACAGCAGACGCCCGAAGATTGAAAGCAAACCGAATCGCAATTTGGATCAAAATTGAGTTTCCAATCTGAACTGTGATCTGAACTGATATTGGGAATTCCCGGGAGAGATTCTTTGAAGTCAAAACGTGGGGATTCCCCCTCTTCTTTTAGGCTCCGCGAATAATCCATGAAAAGGCCCATGCTCCAAACCAAAACCCCGTCGCCGCGTCAACCAAGCCGCGGATTTATCGCACGATTCACAGTCTCAAACAAGCAAACTTGTGGTGTCTTCCCCATCACCGCCCACGTTTCGCAGTCGCTCACGTGGCCATAGCGCCGCGCATCGTCACCCGAACACGAAGTCACCACCACGCATTTTGTGTCGGAGCTACACCCGGAAGAATGTTGAAAAGCGTATGACAAGAGAAACTGCGTATGAATCGCGACGCAAATCTAATCGGGCGCAAGGTCGCCAAGCTCCGCTTCCAGCGCGAATGGACTCAGGACACATTCGTTGCCAAGTTGCAGGTCCGGTTTCCCGACCTGAAAATCACACGCGACATCCTCGCGAATATCGAGACGAAGCGTTGTGTCTCCACCGACAAACACGTCTTTGCCTTTTCCTTGGTTCTCGGAGTCGAAGTCGGCGAACTCTTTCGGCCATGAGCCGCCATGCCAGCCCAAACCTGAAGGAACTGCATGGCAATCCGGCGAAATCATGTAGAATCCGACCAGCAGCTTGACCTATTCAGCGCGCGAAGGCCGCCCCATGACACCATTGACCCAATACGGCCGAATGGCCGAGAAACACTGGCTGGAACACCGACCGAAGATGGTCCGCGAAATGGAGCGGAAAGGCATTCTCCATCAATTGCTTCTGGAAGCGGAGGAAAAGACGAAGGACGAAATGGCCACGCTCCGCACGCAGTTGATGCAACAGGGAGCGACGGCGCAGCAAGCCCAGACTCAGGCGTGGGAAATGGTGCGGGAGAAATACATCCTGCTCCCGCCGGAAGACTGAACAGACCGACCCGCCGCGCGGCACCGGAAGTTCGCAACGAGGGGAACTACCGGATTTCAGACTCAGACAGAATCGGAGAAGGGCCACCCCGCCAGAAATTTCGGCAGAACATCGACGCCATCCAAACTCTGCGAAAGGTGGAGGCCGAGAGCCGCCCCGCGACACTCGACGAGAAGGCGGCGCTCGTGCATTACGTGGGCTGGGGCGCCATGCCGCAGGTCTTTGACCCGCGCAATTATGAATGGCGGGAGGCACGCGCCACGTTGGAACAACTGCTGACGCCGGAAGAATTGGAAGCGGCCCGCGCAAGCACACTCAACGCCCACTACACCTCGCCCACTGTGGTGCGAGCCATGTATCGCGCCCTGGAGCAGTTCGGATTCGAGCGTGGACGAATTTTAGAGCCGGCGTGCGGCATCGGTCATTTCATCGGACTAATGCCGGAAGCGATCCACCGTCATTCGACCATCACCGGCGTCGAGATTGACCCGCTCACCGCCCGCATCGCCAGGGCGCTCTACCCGGACGCTGACATTCGCGCCCAGGGATTTGAGAATGCGAAGCTCGCCGATGGGTTCTACGACGTGGCGATTTCCAATGTGCCGTTCGGAGATTATCCCGTCCACGATCCGAGCCTGAATGCCTTTCGGTTCCCCATCCACGACTACTTCTTCGCGAAAACCCTGGAAAAGGTCCGCCCCGGCGGTCTGATCATGTTCATCACTTCCCGCGGGACGATGGACAAGCTCGACTCCACGCTCCGCGAGTATCTGGCCCCGAAGGCAGAGTTGCTTGGTGCAATTCGTTTGCCGAACACCGCCTTCAAACAAAACGCCGGCACTGAGGTGACGACGGACATCGTCATGCTCCGCAAATTGCATCCCGGCGAAACCCCTTGTGGGCCGGCATGGCGCGAGGTGCGGGAATTCACCAATCACAACTGGGAGAAAATTCCCATCAATGAGTATTTCGTGGAACGTCCCCGCCTGATGCTTGGCCATCTTCTGTTGACCGGCCGAATGTATCGGGACAACGAGCCAACCTTGGAACCTGACGGCAGGGTTCTCGGCGACGCGCTCGGCGCAGCGGTTCCAGAGCTTCCTGCTGGTGTCTATCGCGCGCAACGGGTCGAAGTGGTGAAACCTTCCCAAGAGCAAACCATTCCCGCCCCGGATTACGTCAAACCAAACGCGTTCTGTCTCCACGAAGGAATCGTCTGTATCCGTGAGGAACACGTCTTGCGTCCGCTGAATGATTTGCCTTCCGAAACTCGTTCCCGGATTCGCGGGATGATTCCAGTGCGCGACGCTGTTCGCGATTGCCTGCGTTCGCAAGTTGATGGCAGCCCGGAAGAACGCGTCGTGGAGACGCGCCAACAGCTTAACATCGCTTACGACCGGTTCGCGGCACGGTTTGGTCCACTCAATCTTCGCGCCAATCAGCGCGCCTTCGACGGCGATCCGGATTTGCCGTTGCTGCTGTCGCTTGAGAACTACAACGACGAAACGAAGCGGGCGACCAAGGCCACGATCTTCACCGAGCGGACGATTCACCACCGGCAGCCGGTGGTTTCGGTCGGCACACCCAAGGAGGCGTTGCTTGTGACGTTGAATGAGTGCGGTTGTGTTGACCTCGACCGCATGGCCGGATTGTTGAACAAGCCAGTCGAAGAATTCCTGCCCGACTTGAAGGGACTCATTTTTCGCAACCCGCAGACTAACGAATGGGAAACCGACGACCAATATCTCTCCGGCAATGTGCGCGAGAAGTTGGCGGTTGCGGATGCCGCTGCCGTTACTGACCCGCGCTTCGCCGAAAATGTCGAAGCCTTGAAATCGGTGCAGCCGGCGGACTTGGCAGCCACCGAGATTGACGTGCGACTCGGTTCGGCCTGGCTGCCATCGGAGGACGTGAAGGAATTCACCAATAAGCTCTTGAGCATCCCTTCGGGCGTTGAGGTTGGTCACATCCACGCGCTCGGCGCTTGGCACATCAACGGAAATTGGGAGGCAAAGAGCGCCACGGCCAACACGACGGACTGGGGCACGGACCGTTACACGGCTCTTGAACTCATCGAAGATGCCCTGAACCTCAAGACACCGACCGTTTATGACCTGAACGAGGACAAGAAGCCCGTGGTGAACGCACAGGCAACCGAAGCCGCCCGCGAGAAACAAGAACGCATCAAAGAGAACTTCAAGGAATGGGTTTGGTCGGACGATTCTCGCCGCGAACGGCTTTGTCGCCTCTACAACGATACGTTCAACCACACCCGCGTCCGCACTTTTAACGGCGACCACCTGACGCTACCCGGCGCAAGTGGGGCGATCCAGTTGCACGGACACCAGAAGGCGGGCGTCTGGCGCATCCTGCAAACGCCGAACACGCTGCTCGCCCACGTCGTCGGCGCGGGAAAGACGTTCACGATGGTCGCCGCGGCGATGGAACTGAAACGGCTCGGCCTCGCACGGAAGCCGATAATCTCCGTTCCGAACCACATGCTCGGCCAGTTCTCGACCGAATTGCTGACGCTGTATCCCGGCGCGAACATCCTGGTCGCGGGCAAGGAGGACTTCGAGTCGCAGAACCGAAAGAAGCTTTTCAGCCGCATCGCCACCGGCAATTGGGATGCCGTCATCGTCACCCACTCGGGCTTTGAGCGCATCCCGCTGGCGCGCGAGACGCAGGAGCGATTCTTCGAGGAACAGCTTCACGAGTTGGAGATGATCAAACGCCAGCACGCGGATTCCTCAAATCGCCGCTTGGTGAAGGAGATTGAGAAAGCCAAGAAGCGGCTGGAAGCCAAACTGCAAGCCCTCGCCGCCGAGCACAAGAAGGACAATACGCTTACGTTTGAGGAACTTGGCGTGGACCGGGTTTTCGTGGACGAAGCGCACTACTTCAAAAACCTGTTTTACGTTACCAAGATGACGCGCATCGCGGGCCTGCCGCAGACAGCCAGCGAAAGGGCCTTCGACATGTATCTGAAGGTGCGGCACATCCAGTCGCTCAACGGCGGGGGCGGCGTGGTGTTCGCTACGGGGACGCCCATCGCTAACAGCATGGCGGAAATGTTCACCATGCAGCGGTATCTCCAGCCCGAGGATTTGAAGAAGCACAACCTGCATCATTTCGATTCGTGGGCCGCGACATTTGGCGAGCCAGTCACGGCGATGGAGCTTTCGCCGGACGGTGCGGGCTATCGGCTGAATACTCGGTTCGCTCGGTTCATCAATGTGCCGGAATTGATGCAGATGTTCCGTCAGTCAGCCGACGTGCAGACCGCCGCCATGCTTAACTTGCCGCGCCCGAAGTTGGAGGGTGAAAAGCCCGCCATCCGCAACGCTCCGGCGACCGAGGAATTGAAGGAGTTTGTCCAATCGCTGGCGGCTCGTGCTGAACGCCTCAAAAACGGCCGCGTTGATCCGAGCGTGGACAACATGCTAAAAATCACGTCGGAGGGGCGGAAGGCGGCGTTGGATCTGCGGCTGATGAAACCGGCCGCACCGGATGAACCACAGGGCAAGGTGAATCAAGCCGTGGAGAGCATTCACCGCATCTGGCAGGCAACCACAGCAGAGCGTTGCGCACAGCTCGTCTTTTGCGATCTCTCGACGCCCAAGGACAAAGGGTTTTCAGTTTATCGCGACATGGCCGAAAAGCTGGAACGCTTGGGAATTCCATCGCGTGAGATCGCTTTCATTCAGGAATTCGATTCCGACGCCTCCAAGCTCAACCTGTTCCGCGACGTGCGCTCCGGCAAGGTCCGCATTTTGTTCGGCAGCACGCAGAAAATGGGTTCTGGGACGAACGTGCAGGAGCGGTTGATTGCCTTGCATCATCTCGACGCGCCGTGGCGACCGGCCGACGTGGAACAACGTGAGGGGCGCATTCTGCGTCAGGGAAACAAGAACTCGACCGTTCAGGTTTACCGCTATGTGACCGAAGGCAGCTTCGACGCCTACATGTGGCAGACGCTCGAAACCAAGGCCAAGTTCATCGCCCAAGTCATGTGTGGAGATATGACGATCCGTCGCCTTGAAGACCTCGACTCAGCAGCGTTGACCTACGCGGAGGTCAAAGCGATCGCATCCGGCAATCCGCTGGTAATCGAGAAAGCGCAGGTGGACGCCGAGTTGATGCGCCTGACGCGACTGCGCTCTGCCCATGCCGAGGAGCAATACCGCATCCGCTCGAATCTACGCCGCTCGCATGAGGACGCCGAGATGTTCACCGGGCGACTGACAAATTTGCGGCAGGACATTGCGATTCGTCAGGACACGTCCGGCGACAAGTTCACCATCGAACTCGACAACCAGGAAACCAACAACCGGGGCATTGCGGGTGAGTTGATTCTCCGACGTGCCGAAAAGCTCAAGAACCGCTTCGGCGACGACGTACGAATCGGGCGCTTCGCTGGCTTCGATTTGTTCCTGCGTCCGAGTTTCAACAACACCGTCGAGGTGGTCGTGCGTGGCAAGAACAGCTACGCGGCCCGCGTCACCGACACTGCGCTCGGCACGATTCGTTCGCTGGAAGCCACCGTCCAAGGTTTCGAGGAACGTGCCACCAAGCTGGAGACGGATATTACCGACGCCCAGAAGCGGTCGAAGGAGCTTGAGACGAAAGTCGGCGCACCATTCGAGAAGGAGGAGCACTACCAACACCTATGCCGTCGCCAAAGCGAGATCGAGGAGCAACTTGACCTCACCAAGAACCAAGCTCCCAGCCAGGTCGAGGCCGAGTCCACGGAGGCGGTGGAGCAAAAGAAATCCGAACGTCACTCGCACAACAATCATCACCCACGACCCGCCCGCCGTGTCGGCGTCCACGTATGAACACAACCCCACAACAGAACGACTTTCTCGGTTGGAAGATTCTGCCGGCACGGCTCGACGCCACCCAAGCGGCTTGGTATCTCGGATTCGAGCCTCACGAGATTCCGATCCTTATCGCCGGAAATCTGCTGAAGCCGTTGGGAAAACCGGCTCGCAATTGCACCAAGTTCTTCGCCACAGAAACGCTGGAACAACTACGGCACGACGAGAAGTGGCTCGCTCGGGCAAGCGACGCCATCGCTGCATATTGGCGGCAGCGAAACGCCCGCAAGCGTTCGGCTAGCGGGCGTGACGGAAACAGGAGTGCCTGATTTATCCGGCCGTTTGACCCAACCGTGCCGCCCGGTCGCTTTCCGAGGTGAGCGGCGGGAGTTGGATGATTTGACCTTCAGCCGCCTGCTTCTCGTAGCTTTCCAGCGACGGCAATTTCACCTTGGCCTTGCGAGCATAGGCGCGATGCACTGCCTTGCTGTTGTGGCCAAGGGCTTCTTGAGCGAACCGCTCGGGATACCCGCATTGTTTGGCACGCTCCGCCCACGCGTAGCGGTAGGAGTGCAGCGACACGCCTTTGATGCCAAGCCCTTCGCATCGTTGCTTGAACTCGGTCGCACGGTCGCCGCAACGGACAGTCTGAAGATACGGGAACAATGGCCCGACAACTGACAGGCGACGCAAGACGGCCTCGATGTCGTCACCGAAGTGAATCATCGCCAGGCTGCCGGTCTTCTGCCGCGTGTAGGCAATCGTGCGATTGGGCCAGTCAATGTCTTCAGCTTTCAAGTTTGCAATGTCCGTTTGCGAGCCCCCAAGATGCCAGCACAGTTCGTAGAAGTTTCGACGCTCCGGGTTCTTTTCCCGCTCAATGATGAGCTGATGCTCCTCGAAAGTAATGGCGCGCTTGGGTTGGAAACGAACTTCCGGCCAGAGACGCTTCGGGATGATTGGCCACGGCAGCCAGCTCATTGCGAGGCAGAAGTTGTGCAGCTTCCGCAGGTGGACATTTGTGCTGACCGTTCCCGCTTTAAGGCAGGCGAACAGTTGTTCGGCCTGCGTCTCCAGGATGATCCGTGAGCGGATCGTGTCCAAAGCCTTTTCCTTCGCCGCACGCACCCAGCGGTCTTTTGTCGAGCCGTCCTTGGTTTCGATGATGGCGTTCATGGCGTCCTGCCAGGTCCGTGTCGAGACGCCGGCATCCGTTCCAGCGAGATACGCCTTGGCGATGTGTAGATTGAGTTGGGGTTGCCGGAAGGATTCGTTGCGGGCGTTGAGCAGGGTGGTTGCTTCGGCACGATCCTTCGTGCCGAGGCTTTCCTGCTTTCCGGTTTCGGAATCGTGGGCGTAGAATGTTCCACCTTTCTTTCGGCGGTAGAGTCGGAATCGGTTTTTCATGGCTCGAATTTTTTGTTCGAGCCTGTCAGGCGAGATCGAAGGGCAGGTGTCTCAATGACACCAAACGCACGGCCAATTGCGTTTCAGCAAGTCGTGCCTGAGTGATCGCGGAGTAGTTCTTGAGTTATTCCGAGTCACAAATCTGCTGGCACTTTTGCTGGCACTTGAGGGCTGTGAAATTTGTAACTCCTTATCCAAACGAGGTTTGGAATTGGAGGCGAGGGTCGGAATCGAACGCTTCTCGCCTTCCACAAGCCACTCGAAATCAAGTGTCTAGGTCATCGCTGACTGGTTGACTATAATGCACTTACGTTTACTGTCAAGGCTAACTTGGCCTTACTTTTTCTTACCCGATTTGACCCCTTTACTACGGGGTTTGCTGGCAATCCTGCTGGCTTTTTTGCTGGCGTTATTCCGCGCGGTTTTCCCCGGAACATACGGGCTTGCGCTGCCTCGGCAAGCTGCCGGTTCCTCTCGGCTTCGTCCCGTTCGCGGGCGATACGCTCGCCGTCCTGCGTCGTTTCCTGAAACAGATTGAACGTGTCGGAAGCAAAGCCGAATTCCCATTGCGGAATCGGCAAGTAGCGTTTCGATGTTCTCATGGCGTCCCTTGTCATTCCTCGTCGGGCAACATTACCGTGATGGCCGGTTTCGGGTTGTCAATGTCCACCGGCCCGCAAGTGGCAATCAACTTCACCAGCTTGGGGCGGCGGTTGTTGTTCCGAACGTAGAGCGCGAAATGCAATCGCGTTTGATCTGGCTGCGCTTTGAAAATCGCAAAGCGCAACATCCAAAGCACGTCATGCAATCGCCCGCGCTCGTCCTGGGCTTCAACTCCCGGCGGCACAGTCACATAAGCGTCAAACACGGCGCGAGTCAGAAACACCGGAAAACAAATCCCGGCTTCCCGCGCTGCTTCGGTCACTTCAACTTGGAAACCGTCCGCGATGGCTTGCGCCCGCGTGTAGCTGTAAACGACTTCGCCAAAAACCGATTCGCTGTTGTTCGTGTTCATCGCGTCAACTCCTTTCAAGCGGCTTGTTGGTCGGCGGCGAAGTAAGCTCGATATTTCTTGCGCGGGTCATACAACGAAGCTTCCTCGCGATAAGTTCCGCAAGGGTGCTGCCACACTTGGCGCTTGTTATTCCAATGGAAACCAAGCTGCGACAGAACGGCGGTCACTTCGCGCGGCTGCTTCTCGGCAAACTGAACCCAAACCCACTTGCCGACAATCTCGGCGACTTCAAAGAAGCGCGGGGCTTCTGAACGAAGCAACACAATCAACTTTTCCGTTGGCAACTTCCGGTTGGCTCGGCGGCGTTCAAGGTCAATCGGCAATCGTCCGTCCTGCTCACGCTCGCGCTCACCGCTCGGCGTCGCGGGCGCTTCAAGCAATCTCGGCTCGGCTGTCCTTTCCGTGCTCAACTGTTCGGATCGGCTCTTGAGTCCCTTCACATTTTGTTTTTTCGTTTTCATGGTATTTTTTTTGTGCTCTGCTGTTCGTCTTCGGTCTGTCGCCCTTCACTAAAAAGCGTCGCCGCCAGCCCTCCCCCACGGGAGTAGTCTTTAGAGGGCACCGTGAGGGGCGGGCTGGTTTTTTGCGGCGACGCAGTGAGGGCGACAGAACGAGACGAATCAGGCAGAGGAGAGCGAACGCGGAAAAATACCTGAAAACATTCGGCACTATTCCGACTTCTGGCCGGGAGTGTGAAGCGCAGGGCGTCGGCTTGGGGAATCAGGGAAGCCGTTCAGCCCGGAACGAAACACGAACGGCCAGAGGTCGGACTAACTTCGGGGGCGGTAGTGAGGGCGAGCTTGGCGCGGTAAATGCGCGTGCGGGTGTTTTCGCATTTTGCCGTGACAAGCTCGCGCTCACGCCGCCGGGGAAATCTTCGCTTCAATGCGATGCGTTGGCGGCGCAGTTGAATTCCCGGTTGCGATGAAGCAACTGATTCGTTTGAATTCCTGATATGAAACGGATGAGAGTCACGTTGGAAGCCGAATTTGAATTTCCCGACGATTACAGCATTGCGCCGGATCACGACGGCGCGCCAAGCCTCAAGATCGGGCGCAAGATTTTCGTTCCGGCCATTCACTGGATGGAACAAACGGTTTTTCTTGAAAGCTTGATTCCCGGAAAGTTTGAAACCGAGCCGAGTCGAGGTTTCCAACCTGCGGAAAGGGAAACGGACAGTGAAATCATGAGTTACCGAACGATGGAGGGCGGCGTTGTTGAGATGGCCAAAGACCGTAACGCCAATGAAGGTGAAACCGGGGATTGAAGAAACCAGGCATTCTGACTTCTGGCCGGGAGTGTGAAGCGTCGGGCCGTGGCTTGAGGGTGGCGGGGCAAGCCGAAAGGCCCGTCGCGGAACACGGACAGCCAGAGGTCAGACTAATTTTGGGGGCGGCAGTGAGGGCGGGCTGGCGCGGCGAATGGCGTCGGGGTCTTTTGGCATTTGACGTGACAGCCCGCGCTCACGCCGCCGGGGAAAAGCCTGTCTCCAATCCTGGCCGCGCCGGAACGAACCGAACATCCCGTCGAACACTCGCCGAACGGCCACCGAACACTTGTCGAACAACTTCCGAACGCTGGAAGCGTTAGAGATATTGCGTCTCAAAAAACAACGCGGAGCGATACGCAGAACATTCGTCTGAGGGCATCTTCAAGAATACTTCCAGGTGACGAGGGCCAAGGAGGTCGCGGGCGTGGGGAATTCCCGCTGGGGAAACGTCTCGTCACCCGAAAATCTATTTGGCTGGATTCTGAATTTGCACGTCTTTGGTCGAGTCTGCCAGCTTGCCGCCTTCCAATACCACACGGCTGAAAGTTATCTTCGCTGTCAGATTCGTACTCGTGAATGGCTTGTCGCTCGTGATGACGAAATGAAATGCGTTCGTTGCTCCCGCAGTGAGGCCGTTGGTGTTGCTGCCGCCGATGACCCAGCGGGTCGTGGGTTGCCCAATGGCCCTTCCTTGCTCATCGAGCAGGAATACAACCGCGCGAGCGGATTCGATCTTCTCGGTGAACGTGTTCTTCATCGCCAGCGGAACAACGGCTTTTTGAGCGGCGATCTTTGGGGCTGAAACGGTCACGAGCAACTGCGCGTGCATCACTACAGTTCCAAGCAGAAGGAGTAGAATCGCTTTCAATTTCACTCCAGACGCGCTTTCCCTCTTTGGGCACGCGCAAAAACAAATGCAATGATCGCGAGAAACGCAAGGGCAACAGGTGCGGGTTCGGGGACAGTTGAAATCTGTAGGCGCGCATCAGCAGAGTAGTACCCGTCGGGACTGAATATCCCAAGCGAGTGCTCTGGCTCGGGGCCGATGAGCGGGACTTCCGGCGATGCCGGCCAACTGATCAGTTCGGAAGTTGTATTAACTTCAACGTCGTGAAATTCAAAGCCGGACCCGGAAAGGGCTGGAAGTTCAGTCGAAAATTGCTCTGCCCTGGCGGATGCCAATGCGAGGAATGCCAAAACGACGATACATGGAAGTCGCGCATGATTGGCGAGTTTTCTTTTCATAAAATCAAGCTGTCACCTTCCGAATCATTTCCTTTTGGCACACGAAAGTCCCAGTTACAAGCAATTTCGTTTTTGATAACGCTCTCTCATTTAGATTCGTTCCTGTCAACACCGCCGGGAATCTTGCCCTTCAGACTGCGCAACGTTGAGACAGGGTCTTCAAGATATTTCTTGGCAGTCGAATTATTGATTGCAGACAAAATCATGGATTCATCAGGAGGGAGCACATGATATGCGCGAGTCACGAGGACGCACTGTAACCGCTTTGCAAACGCGCAAATTCCTCGTAAAAACGACAGCGAGAGTTGTCGCACGTCAATCCGAAACTCAATCTGTTCGACAAGGCTTTTTTCGTCGTCATAATAACAGATTACAGCAGTATCGTCCTGATGGTTTTTCAACCGTTACTCCGAAACTGAGCAATTGCCTCGCTTAGTTCGGATTCAATTTCCTTGGGCAGGCCGCAAAGTTTAACTGCCTTCTGAAGGTTGGCGGCGATGTACGACACAAAAGCCTTCTCGTCACCAAAGTTAACCGTTTCCTCTCGCGGAGCGGGCAACTCAATTTGAAAGAGCCGATCTCCCTTGCACCCGACGGCTCGCGCGTAATCTTCGCTTCTGTCCAAGAAGACAATTTGAAGAATATCGAATGAAAGCCCGAAAGTATTCACAAATGCGCCCACTTGCTTAAGGGGCGCGAGCGCTGCGGAATGGCGCACAAGGGCTTTTGACCATCTGCGATTGTTTGTTGTGGCTGTAATGGAAATTTTCAAAACTCAATGGATGGGGTGCCAGTCCGCTGTCACGGCAGATTGACCTTACCGCCGACCGGAATCATTTCCGCCACTTTTGTTAAGCGCACAACAGGACCAGACACTGACTCAACCGCAAGGATGTTCCCAATTTTGAAAAGCGAAAGAGCATCCAAATAACTTTCCAGCATCTCCTTTGAAATGGCTTCAGAAGAAATCTTGGCGGCGGACAATTTCTCCAAGATATCTTGTGCAGAAACCGACCTTCCCAAATAAGACAGCGCTCCATACGGAAATGGTTTTCCACTTTTGATGCCGAGAAAACTAGATTTCCCGCCAATGTTCGTCGGCACGAGGAACTCATCAGCGCGGGTTGCGAACTCCGCAAAACTGATGGCAACAGGCAGCTTCTTCGTCGTAATCATGATGAGCTTACCGTAACCCTATTCCCACGGGCGGTAACGTCCCTTGCTGTGATGAATCGTATGGATGTCCGCACCTTGCAACCTCATGTTCGCCGGAGTGTCAGCCCCGCCGATGGAAAGCGGCTTGATGTGGTCAACCTCGTAGCCAGGAGGAGATTGGCCCTGGCTCAACCATTGTTTTTGCCAGGATGGCGTGCGCCAGTCGTTCACCAATGACTTTAGGTATTCCGACCGTGCAGCACTGCTTCTCGATGATCCGGTGAGGATGCCATTTGCCTCTTTATACACTGACCACGCCTGACCAGCCTCAGCACGTGAAGCAAATTGCCCCGCAGTTCCAGCTTGGAACTGATTCCAAGTTTTGAAGGCGGGCGCGCTTTCCGCAGCAGTTCGCGAAAACGTGCTGCTCTCAAAACTCAATCCCCGCGGCGCCATCGGCACCGCCGACAGGAGATTCAATGTGATCCCGGCTGCCGCGCCCCAGCCCATCTCACCCACTCGCTGTCCCGTGACCAAATCGCTGCCGGTGAAGCCCGATTCGAGATACATCTTCACGCCGCCAACTAACGGAGTGAAATTCAGGGCCGATGAGAAAGCTTCTCCCCAGGTTGGCGTCGCGGGCATGTTCCACGCCATTGCCATCTGCGCCTGCGTTTGATGATACGCGCCGACGAACGAATTGTTGTACGCCAAGTCCGATTTGAGTTGTTCAATCGGAGCCATAACCGTGCTGCTGAACCACTCGTTCGCTGGCGACGGGAGCATGTAATCAGAAATGCTCGAATACGGGGAACTCCACGCGGGCTTGCCGAGCCGTCCGTCCGGGTCGAAATAATTCACCGGGTCGCCGTCGCAGAAGCCGTACAGATTTGGTTCCCCGTTGTGGCCCAACGGGTCGCAGGAAACGAAGCTTCCCGAAACCGGGTCGTAATATCTTGCGCCCAACCAATACAGTCCTGACAGGTCGGCCCATCGGCCATTCCAAGCACTCGCAACGGCGAGGTCGCCGTTGTCCGCCAACGCCACAGGCCGGTACTCAGGCACCGCGCCGTAGCCGGTCGGCCTCGACGCGTTCCACTGCATATTGGCGTTGTGCGTATCGTACTTTCCGTGAACGTTGCCGCGCGCGTCGGCAATGACGGGACTGAAAATCCCGAACTCATCCACCAAGCCGTCCAGCCCGCCGGTCCCGTTCATCGCGCCGTAAGCGCCGTTGAGATCCGGCCCGCAAATTTTCCAAGTGGTCTTGCCCCCGATCTTCACCCCGAGTTCCAGAAACTCGACCTGTGGGTCAAAGACCGAATTGATCGTTTTCGGCTGACCGTTCAGAGCAACGCCATTGGTGACGATGATGGTGGTCGTTTGCAGCCGTCGGCCAAGCGCATCGTAAACGGCGCTCCAGTTGTAACCGTTGTTGTTCGAGTCGAGTTCACTGGTTGCAAGCAGGCGGCTGCGCGCGTCCCAGGTGAACGTCTGCACCCGATTGGTCTGTCCCGCCGCATTCTTCCAAACGCGATAACTCAACTGGCCTTCCGCAAAATGGCTCAAGGTGGTTTGGTCAACGGCATTGTTGGTGAACGACGAATTCTTATTGGTACTGAACTGACCGCTGGAATGATTCGCCACGGCCTGCAACGTGTGCGTGCCCGGACGCAGTTCCATCATGGATTGCCATTGGAGCGGCCAGGTGGAGTCCGCACCGCCCAGCGTGTTCACCGCCAGGGCCCTGCCGTCCAAGGTCACGCTCGCGGTGGCCTGCCCGTTCGTGGCGTTCATGCGACCGCTGGCCAGTCGCCGGATGACGTTGTTCGTCTCGCGCTCGACGCGATCAAACGCATCCACGCTGGCTTCCCAGGCCGCGCCGCCCGCTTGCGGCTCGGCGACCTTCGTCAGCACGCCGGGGCCGCCGCTCGCGCCTTCGTCATAGGTGAAGATGTTTGTCCAGCGTTTGCTGGCGTCGAGGTTGACCCGCTCGGCGGCGAGCCGCCGCGATAGCGAGGCGTAATCGTAACTGCGCGCGTCGGTGAAATCGTTTGTCCGCGTCACCGTATGCGCTGAAAGCAGGCCGTCGCTTGTCCATGACAGCGATTCGGTCAGGCGCGTGATGTTGTTCACGGCGGAACTTTGCGTGAGCACGCGGCCCGCGCCGTCGCGCGAGGTTACGTTCACGGAAAGGCCGTTCAGGGTGCGGGAGTTGAGCAAGCCCGCTGTGGTGTAGCCATAATTTCCATTGAGGTACGCGGTTCCGATGCCTCCCAGCAGGCCGTCCGCCCGCCAGCCGTAATAATAACTGAGTGTTGAAGCTTGAGAACTGATGGCAAGCTGACGGGACCGGCCCGCGGAATCTCTGACGAGCGTTGCGCCGGAGTGGGCAACTCCGTTCACCGAAACGAACTCGGTAGCGAGTTGGCCGTAAGGATCGTAACCGCGAAGGATGGCCGTCGCCGGGCCGACGCTCGTGTTGGTGAAATTCTCCGTGAGGTTGGTAACGAGGCCGCGCACATCGTACTGGAAAACGGTCTTGAAGTTGTGTTCGGCCAGTGAACCCGTGTAGTTGTTGGTCAGCGGACGAAGATAAGCATCGTACGTTGCCGTGCGCACGACACCGCGTCCGTCCGTGTGCGTTTG
>JAANMV010000154.1_pt1 | contig 81766 bp, 64 predicted proteins | sample 7279661 | NCBI WGS metagenome assembly JAANMV01 (sample SAMN14094540, study PRJNA606508) | bioreactor metagenome | isolation source: A lab-scale SPAN reactor treating ammonium-rich wastewater day 121 | place: Ireland: Galway | collected 2017-05-16 | reverse complement strand
TCGCCTGGAGGACTTTTGGCAACACAGGCTTAATCAACAGGCGGCCCGCAACGACGCCCTGCCGCTCGCAGCCTGAATGAAGAATTTTGTCTCACACCCGGCGAAATCTGGCGGGCGAAATCCACCTTTACAAGTCGGCGCCGCCTGTGTCAGGCTTCACCCGCGTTCTATGTGGAAGAAAGTTTTGCCCCTGCTGCTCGCGCCGTGTTTGCTGGCCGGTTGCAGTTCAACGTTTACGAACCTGACCGCCCAACGGCAGCCGCGTAATCCAAACCACCTCTACCCGGTAGGGGTGGCGTTCAACACCCGCCAGCAGTCACTCCGCTGGGAGACCATCCAACCGGTGGTGGTGGTGGGAACGGAATCTTATCCCCTGCGCCAGACCGTGCTGATGAAAAACCGTTGGGAAGGCTTGGTGCCGGTGCCCGCTGGCACCAACTTGATTCACTATTATTACAAATTCGATTTCCTGTATAACGACTTCGGTGGCCCCAGGAGCGACAGCGCCTTCTCCCCTTTGTACCGGCTGCAAATCGTGGAGCGATAGAATTTAACTGTGCCAACCCTCCAGTGGGCGCTGCCAGGCAGCGCCCTTTTTGTTAATGGGCCAGCGCATCCCCGCAGTCATTGTGCGTGGCAGGGACAGCTTCGAGAACCGGCGGTTGGAACGCGACCCGGTAGAGAGCCGCAAGCTCTTTCGCTTGAACTGACCGGGGATTGAAGCTGGCCGTCCACTGTTGTGCGGCGGCGTCCGCCAGTGCCGGAATCGCCGTGCTGGTCACGCCGCAATCACTTAACGTGCGCGGAAGATTCGCGAGGTGCAAGAGGCTGTCCAATCGTGCGAGCAATGTTTGCTGGGCGTGCTCGGGTGTGTCGCCCGCACTGGCGATGCCCGCCGCTACCGCCAACTCCGCATAGGCGGCGCAAGTAGCGGGGTCACGCCCGTTAAAGCGCACCACATGGGGTAGCATCAGGCCGACGGCCTCGCCATGAACCACGCCATATTGCGCCGTCAGGGGATTGGCCAGGGCGTGCGCCGCACCCAGCATACTGTTCTCAATGGCTAGTCCGGCGAACGCCGCGCCCAGCAACATTCGCCCGCGCGCTTCGAGATCGTCGGGATTCAGCATCACTTCGGGAAACGCGCGCACGCAGAGCCGGAACGCTTCGCGAGAATACATCAGGGAGAGCGGCGTCCGTTTGGTGGTCACCGCCGTTTCGACGGCGTGGGCCACGGCATCCATGCCGGTGCTGGCCGTGACGCGCGGCGGTTGCGAGAGGGTCAAAGCGGGATCAAGAATGGCGACCCGCGCCGCGGCCTTGGGGTCAAGGCACGCCATCTTCTGATGCGTCTGCTCGTCGGCGATGAGCGCGGCGGACTGCATTTCGCTGCCGGTGCCCGCGGTGGTAGGTATGGCGATGAAGGGAAGCATGGGTTTCGTCGCTTTGCCCACGCCCCAGTAATCCTTCATCTGGCCGCCGTTGGTGAGAATGAAGTTGCAGCCCTTCGCCGTGTCCATTGAGCTGCCACCGCCCAGGCCGATGATCAGGTCAATGTCCGCGGCTTTCGCCACCGCCACACAATCCTCCACACACCGAGTGGTTGGATTCGCTTTGACCTTGTCGAAGAGCGTTACCGGGAGGCCGGCCGTTTCGAGACCGTTTTGCACGCGCGCGGCGTGGCCGGCGGCCATGATGCCGGCGTCGGTCACCAACAGGACATGTTGCGCGCCGAGCGCGCGCACCAGTTCGCCGGCACGCGTCACGCTGCCCGGACCGAACACCACACGCGTGCGCGATTGAAAGTCAAATGGGTCAACCTGCATGTTGCTCAGACGGCGCGGGAACGAGGGCTGTTCAATCTGAATGAGAGGTACACGGTTCGGGCCATTCTGGATGTAAGTGCAGAAACCCGCCCGGTTCGGCGTTACCATTGGCCTTGTCGCGGCACGCCACCACATAGCCGATTCCGGCTTCGAACCAACTGGTGGAACGCCAGGCTTCCGTGGGTTTCTTCATTGCACTGGTTCTTTCTCTGTTGTTTGCGGTCTTTGCCGCGCGCGCTTGACGCAGCCGCGCCGGCAAAATCACTCAGACCCGCCGCGCTCTTGCCGCGGCTTACTGTTTCTCGCGAGCAATCTTGGCCTCCAGGAATGCCCGATCCTCAGCGTCCTTGTCGCGATAGGTCTGCTTGGTGCGCAACAGGAGTTTGGCCGACGCGAATGGAATCGGCACCCCCTCAATCCTGTGGATTTCGATTTCCGATTCGCCGTCCCGGTAGCTGATACCACAGGCCATCGTCATCAGGTCCACCACCACCTCGTCGCACACCCGCACGACCACCCAGTTGCGCAGATCGTCGTCGCCAAGTTCGCGGACGGCTTTGTCGGGCAGAATTTCCAGCGCCTTCTTGGTTTTGGCCTGATTCTCAGGTGAATCCTCGATCAATATGTCAATGTCACCCGTTGTGCGCAGGTGTCCGTGCTGGATGACGGCGAATCCGCCGACAACAAGGTAGTTCGCTCCTTGAGCGTTGAGTTCCCGGCAGATTTGCACGAGGTCAGCCAGCAGCGGTGTGCGGGGTTCTATCGGGTGAGCATTTCCATCCGCCATGCGTCAGCCTCTTTGTGGGTTTTGAAACGGTAAACGCCCCGCGGCAGGTAAGGGCGCTGGCCACGCATCGCGAGCAGCAGTCTTTGCATGGCTTCGATGTTTTCTGGAGTTGCCCGGGGTTCGCCGCAGCGACCGACAATCCTCATGTAGCCTTTCTTTTCCATTGCTGAACCAGAATAGCCGCGAACCACGGGAATCTCAAAGCACATTTCGCCGTTCACTTTCGGCAGTTCACCACGCCCGTTCGATGCTGCGCCGCTGCCAGAGGAACTCAAACATGTTGCCTTCGTGCGGCTGATCCCATGAAATCTTCATCGTCGAGACCGGGCCGATGTTCAATCGCTCAATGTGCGGATAATCCATCAACTGTTCGATGAAGGCAGGATTCTTCGTGATCGCGGTGCAGGCCAGCGTGTAGCCAATGTGTTTGAGCATTTCACTTTGCGGCACTTGGACAACGCTGGCGTAGGGGCAAAGGAACTCCCGATTCGCCAGTGGATGCGCGAAGGAGTCACACAGCACGATTGTCGGGCGAACAAACGTGCCCCCCTCGAGCGTCAGCTTGCGCGGGCCGTTGCGATACTTCGCCGTCACATCGGTTGCGCCGGGGGTTCTCAACCCGTCCTCAATCGCCGCGTCAATAACCTCTGCCATTCTCGGATTGGCGCAACCGGAAAGGCGGGCATTCGGATCATCCGCGTTCGTCGGCTGAACGGGGCCAAGTTTCTGCGCAAGAGCATCCGCGATTTCCGCCGCGTATTTCGGCACGACGATTGCGCTGGCGTTGATGCACGAGCGCCCGCCGTTGTCCGAAATGCTCGCCACCATCACGTCCACATAATCGCGCCAATGCTCGATGCAGTCCTCGCCGATGAGAATCTTGCTCCAGCCCGGCCCGTGGATCTGGATGGCGGGATTGTTCGCGTACTGTTGGGTAGTGGACTTGTCGCCGAAAATCAAAGCCCGTCCGCAACCGTTGAGGATCACGCCGGCGCCTTCGTGGTCGGTGGGATAAAAACCAAACGCCTCCGCTGGAGCGCCCGCGGCGATGAACGCCTGAATGAGACGATACGGCGTCCACGGCTCCTCCTTGCCGGGCTTGATAACGACCGGCGTCTTGAGCGCGATGGCGGGCAGCCAGAGCGAGTTCACCGCGGGCGAATTGCTCGGCATCACCAACCCGAGCGCCTGCGTCGTCGGGAAATAACTCAAGCGCGTGCCGAATTGCTCCCCGCTGCCGGCGTCGAGAATCGAGAAATCGAGTCCGCGCGATAAACCGTTCAGCACGGTCTTCATATTCGTCAGCGCGAGATGGATTTTCTCCATGTTGCGGCGCACCATCACATGCGGCAGCCCGCTGGTGCTGCTCAAGGTCGCAATATATTGCTGCGGCGATTGCGTATGCCCCTTGTCGCCCAGCGGGAGAGTGCCGTTGAGGAACTGGTCGCCAGTCCGCGCACAGATTTCGATCAATTGTGCGACCGTCAGTTGCTTTAACGCCGTCTGTGCCTCGCCAACACGGCCAAGGTCCTTGCGCACAATGCCGGCGTTGACCTGGCTGACGGTGGCCTTGACCTCGCCCGTGCGAAAATCCTTCACCTCGACCGTATCGAGACTTTCATAAGCTTTGCCGCGCCGCAGCGCAGAGATGTGGGGAATCGGACTCATTTTGTTCGCCGAAGTATAGCCGACCTTGGCCGGGAGGCTAGTGCCGTGACAAACATATTTCGAAACAAGGCAGGGCGGTTCGTTCCGTGTGCGCCGTTGGGAAAGCCCTGCGCCGGCTGCGGCGCGCATGGAATGACGTGCGCTACCCGCGCTCTGCAAGGAGGCAACGAAACTTCTTTGTCACGGCACCAGGGACAATGCCCGCTCACCGGGAGGTCCACGTGCAGCCCGGAGTTGAACCACTCGTGGGACAACTTCTGCCCGGCACGTCGTTGCGGTGGCGGCTCCTGGACGAATGGGACATCGCTGTTCCCGATGCCACAGTCGTCCTGGAGCAGTCGGGGGAGCACCGCCACCTCACGGGTTTGCCGTATCGTCGGCCAGCACCCAGCGGCGAGCGCGGGAAATGAGCCGCGCCGTGAGTGACTGCGGGCGATGAGCCACGGCCACCGCCAGTTCCGCGCGCCAGGCGGGTTCGGCAATGAGCAACAGCGAATCAGGATGCGCCTGCGCGCGGATTTCATGGCGGGCCACCTGGTCGGCGCGCCGCCTGGCGTGCTCGGCCTTGGTCGCGGCCAGGCGCTCGGCGGTTTTCATTTTGGTGGTGGCATTGCCCGTGCGCCTGGCGCGGGCGGCCAGTTCCTGTTCGTAGTGCTCGAAGTAATCTTCCACCCGCTCCAGTTCGCGCCGCAGATGATTTGCCTGTCGTTCCCGGATCGCGGCGAGGTCGGCGGCCAAATCGGTTTCCAACGCCGTGCGGAGGAATTCCCGCCACCGCCCCGGCTCGGGTTGCGGCCACTCGATGGCGGCGCTGCCATTCGTCGCCAGAGCGGCGAACTCCAACGATTGCGCCAAGGCATCGTCCGGAGCGCCATCCGCCAGCGCCACCGCCACGCGCCGCAGCGACCAGTGCTGGTCAATGGCCTGAATTTCGCAGCGCACCAGCGCCAGCAGCGAGAAATGCCAGTCCGCCTGGAACGGCGTCGCCAACTGCCAGCGGTTCGTTTCCGGGAACTGCGCCCGCCAGAGCTTTTCCGCGACACTGGCATCGGGCGGGCGGCCCCCGCTCTCGTCCGCGAGCACCACGCGCTCCAGCGCGAGGGGCGTGGGTCGCAACCCTTCCGCCAGCCGAAACGTCAGCGGACAGCCGGGGAACACCTCCTTCGCCGCCTCGCGGGGCGCGGTGTCTTCGGGCGGCGGAAACCACAACTCGACTTCGTGCAGCGCGCCGGTTTCGTTCCAGAGCCGCGCGCTTGCCCCTTCAGCCACGACTTCGAGCCGGTCGTGCCAGGTGCGTTCGCACAACGCGCCCAGCGTGCCGAGGGCTTCCTCGTAGAAGTCCGCGACCGCGCCGGGCGAATGGGCAAGGCGTTCGATTTTCATTTGAGGAATCCGTCAATGAACTGCAAATAACCCTGGCGTCCGCCGCTGCGCGTGTGCCGTTCGACGGACTTGGCCAGTTCCTGCAAACAGGCCAGCAAATGCTCCAAAGGAATCGCGGTCACCGGAACATCTTGACCAGAAGCCGGAGGTGGACCGGTCCGGCGGCCCAGCCGGAACTCGCACATCTTCTTCAACTCCTCGAAAGCGACCGCGTCCAGCCCGGTGAGACCGGACGGCGGCGCCGGTTTGCCCCGCATTTCCGCACGGTAGTGTTGGCGGGCCGCCTCGTAAGCGCGCAACGCCGAATAATCGGTCAGCTCCGGATGCGCCCGCCAGACTTCCACGATGGCGAATTCCAGATTCTGCAGGACATCGAGATTCTCTTCCTGCCATTTCATAATGATTCGTAGTCCTTCGCAAACAGGGTTTCGTCCAGTTGTTTGACTTCCGCATAGTCGGCGCGGGCGGCCGCCAGTTCGTCGCCCAGACTCGCGAACGCCTCGGCCACGCGACCCTCGCTCTCCCGCCAGCGCCGCAGCACTTCGTCGGCAAATTCGTCGCTGGCAAATTTCTCGCCCAACACCAGCCCGGTTTCGCCCACGACCAACTCGAACAGGTTCAGCTTCTCCTGCAACACGTCGAGCAGATGGGCCTGGAGCGTGCCGGCTTGCACAAAGTTGTAAATCCGCACCGGCTGCTGCTGGCCCAGCCGGTGCAACCGCCCGATGCGCTGTTCGATCTCCATCGGATTCCAGGGCAGATCGAAGTTCGCAAGCCGATGGCAGAATTGGAGGTTGCGGCCCTCCGTGCCACTGTGCGTGAGCAGCAGGGCGCCGCCCCGTTTGTGAAATTGCTCGGTGATCGGTTGCCGCTCGGGTGGGGGCGTCGCGCCATTGATCACGAACGTCCCGATGCCGGCCCCGCGCAGAAACTCCGCCAGCGCCGCCTGCGTTTCGAGAAACTGCGTGAAGATAACCGCGCCGCCCTCGCCGCGGGTGAACGGCACGAGCAGTTCGCATTTGCGCCGCCAACTGGCCTCCAGCGGGGCCTGTTCGCGCCAGGTTTTCGCGACCGCGCGATCGGGGAATTTTTCCAGCGCACTGCGCCACGCGCCGGGACTGCTGCCGGCGGCCTGCAACAACAGCCGGCCCCAGAGACTGGCCTGGCTGGCGCTCAGTTCCGCCAGTCGCGCGCGGAACTCGGTTTCCCATCGCTGCCAGAAGGCGCGCTCGGCTTCGTCCGGCTCGAACAGGATGGTTTCCGCGCGGCGCGGCGGCAACCTGAGTCCGGCATTGGCGCGCGTGTTGCGAATCATCACCTGCCCGAGCAAGCGGCGCAGTTCCTCCGGTTCGCGGGGCTGACGCGGACGTTTCGGGTCCATGAACCGGGCGCGAAATTCCTTGGGCGAGGGCAACTGTCCTGGCTGGAGCAACGTGACGAGGTTGTAGAGTTCATCGAGCGAGTTCTGGACGGGCGTGGCCGTGAGCAGCAGGAGAAACTGGCGCGGCAGTGCGTTGACCGCCTGCCAGGCCAGCGAGTCGCGATTCCGCAGATAGTGCGCCTCATCCACGATCAGCAAATCCCAGTGCGTCTGCCGCGCCACGGCCAAATGCGCCGGCTGCTTGACCGTGTGCAGACTGGCGACCAGCCCCGCGTGATCGCGCCAAAATGATTGCGGGTCGTTGCGGGCGGTTTCGTCGTTCGTCGTGACGGTGGCGAGGCCGAACTTGTCATTCAACTCTTCCTGCCACTGATCCACGAGTGAGGGCACGGTGAGCACGAGAAATTTCCTCACCAAACCGCGCGTGAGCAATTCCTTGAGCACGAGTCCGGCCTCGATGGTTTTGCCCAGGCCGACTTCATCCGAAAGCAACGCGCGGCCCCGCAACGGTCCCAGCACGCGCAGCGCGGTGCGCAACTGGTAATCGAGCTTCTCGATGCGGCAATGCGGCAGACAGAGCAGATCATCGGACTGGTTGGAAACCCACCAGAGCGCGGCGCGCTCCCGCAGGAAGTAACCGCGCAGGTCCGGCAGCGGGAAGGTTGTATCCTGGAAGGCCAGTTCGGGAAACTCCACGCGTACCGGCACGGGCGGAATCGGTGGTCGTTCGCGCGCAGCGGATTTGAGATTTGAATGTTGCGATTTGGGATTCTCAGCGGACGTCTTCTTTGCTTCCGCCGTCTTTTTCGCCTCGGCGGCCTTGCGCGCGGCGGCTGCGCGCTGTTCCTTCAGCCGGCGCTCCTCAGCCAGGCGCGCCATCGTTTCGCGCCGGCGCTGTTCCTCCTCCTGGCGCTTTTGCTCCTTGCGGATTTCCCGCCGCGCGTGCCGTTCGTAATCAGGCAATTCGATTCGGTCGAAGTCCTGGGTGGCCCGCCCCAACGGCGAGAAGTTGAAGCGCAGCGCCTCGGCCATGCCGACGAGGTTGTCTTCGACCCAGGCGATGGGTGATTCATTTGGACCGAAAGGCGGCTCCTGCTCGATCTCGGGTTTGCCGGCGATGGGGCTGGGCTTCACCCAGAAGCCAGCGAACGTGTTGCGGTTTGTGGGGAACAACTTGAGCCAGGCGTCGAGTTTGCCGCGAATGGCGTTGCGATGATGCGACGTGACCGACGGCTCGCGGCCACCGTCTCTCTCCAGTTCCCAGGTCAGTTGATCGCCGCCGGTGACCCGCACGCGGCCGACGGCGACCATGCTCCGGTCCATGGGCGCGTTCCAAGTGAACTCCGCGAAGCCCTGCACCTGGTTGAATGTCACGCTGAGGTGCAGCATTTCGGCAACGGGCGCGAGTGGCGCAGCGTTGTCCGTCCAGTCTTGAAGATTTGGCGGCACCCCCAACAGCGCGCAGGCCAGCAGGCGGAGGGCGGCCCGGCCGCGCGCCGCCGGATCGCCTGCGGGCGCGAATCCGGAATCCAACAGCGCCGCGAATTGCCCCACCTGTCGCGTCAGCCATTTCCAAGGATCTTCCCCGGGCGGGCTTTGCAGTTGGATGCTTTCCCCCTGCTTGGCCGGCCCCAGGTCGGCATCCAGCAGCAGGAGAATACTCGGGGCGATGGCCGCCAGTGGAAACAGTTTACGAATCCGGTTGAGCAGCCCCCGAACGGACGAGGCATGGGCACTGCAAAAATCGTGGCGACCCCGCCGGCTGCCCTCCAACCACCAGTCGAGGGTGAATAGTCGAAATTCGCCCAACTCGGCGGGGATCAATCGGCCTTGCGCTTGCACCGCCCCAGTGACCGGATTGAGCCACTCGAACTGAATTGCCCCGGCGGTCAGGGCAAACGTCACGCGCACGCGAAGTGGAGCGGGCGCGACAGGCGGGCCTTCCTCGGGAGAGGAAGCGGTGAACTCAAGCTGGTCGTCCGCGGGCGGCACGGCGGCGAGGATGCGCAACCGACGCGGCGGGCGGCAAACGAAAAGAGGTTGTCCCTTTTCCCTGCCTCGGCGGGGATAATGATATAAACTTGCTTCGCTGAAATGGACGACTGGCAACTATTGCAGGATTACGTCGCGCGGGAATCGGACGCCGCCTTTCGCACGCTCGTCAACCGTTACGTGAACCTGGTGTATTCCGTCGCTCTGCGCCAGGTGCGGGACGCGCATCTGGCCGAGGAGGTGGCGCAGGCCGTGTTCATCCTGCTGGCCCGCAAAGCCCGCGGATTCCGCCCGAGCGTCGTGCTCTCCGGCTGGTTGTTCCGCACCACCCGCTTTGTCGCCAGCCGCGCCGTCCGCGCAGAGCAACGCCGTCAGCGCCGCGAACAGGAGGCCTTTGCCATGCAACAACTCACCACTCCCGACGATACTTGGAAACGCATTGCGCCCGCCTTGGATGAAGGGCTGGAACATTTGGGGGAAACCGACCGCAATGCGCTGCTGCTGCGTTTCGTCAACGACAAGAGCCATCGCGAAACTGCCGCCGCGCTGGGCGTGAGCGAAGACGCCGCCAAGAAACGGGTGACGCGGGCGCTGGACAAGTTGCGGAATTTCTTCGCCGGACGCGGCATCTCGCTGTCGGCGGCGGTGTTGGCTTCCGCGATGACTGCCAACGCCGCGAAAGCCGCCACGCCGGAAATCACGGCAAGCATTGTGGCGAAGGTTATCGCGAGCGGTTCAGCCGGGGCCGGCATTTTGACACCGCTCGTGAGCCAGACCCTCAACGCGTGGCGCTGGGCGAAGTTGAAATTCGCTGGAGCCCTGACAACCATGCTTGTCGCCATCGTAGGGATTGGGGTGGTTCTTCTGCCACAGAAGCAGAGTGGCCTTGCTAGCACTGCGGGCGACGACGACGCGCCGCCTACCGCAGTTGAAAATGCATCGTTGGCTTCCGAATACCTGCCTGACGAAGCAACTCGCCCGGCAGGACGCAGCGAGCGAACGCTCCGCCTGCATGTCGTTGCACGGGACACAGGCGAAGGCGTTCCCAACGCGCAACTCGCGGTGCGTTTCAACGACGACGGCGAATTGCAATCACGTTTCGACCTCTTCACCGACGAGGCTGGCGTGGCGAACGTGCGGTTTCCCCAGAGCGCAACGCGGCTGGACATCGGCGTGTTGTCCTGGGGTTGGGCAGCCCGGTTTGCGGAGTGGCAGACCCGCAACGATCCTGTGATCCCTCCGGAATACACGCTGTTTCTGGATCGCGTGACCAACTCGATGGTCGGCTGGTTGCGCGATGAGCGCGGCCAACCCGTGGCCAACGCCGAGGTGGAAATGCAATTCGGGTATAGCGACATGGCACAGCGCGAAGCCCCGCGTGAACGACTTGGCTTCATCCTGCCGGCGGTGGTCGCCCGATCCGATCAGAACGGATGGTGGACGTGCGCTGTACTCGATCCCAACGGAAACTATTTTCCCGGATTGCTCGCACGGCATCCCGACTTTGCGCCAACTGAGATTGCCGTTTTTCAATGGCCGGGGCGCACCAACACAGTGCATCGGGAGCAGATGGAGTTGCTCTGGGCCGGAAAACTCGTGACCACGATGGGGCGCGCACTGACACTGACCGGCAGGGTGCTGGACGAACAGGGCCAGCCCATCGCGGGCGCGCAAGTGGCGCACCAGCCCGCCTCGCTCCGTCCCACCGAAACCGAAACCAGTTCCGACGGATCGTTTGCTTTTCGCGGTTTGGGCGCGGGCGACTTCGACTTCATTGTCACCGCTCCTGGCTTTGCTCAGGAGTATCGGAAGGTCAACATGAGCGGCGCAATGCCGCCGGTGGAGGTGCGCCTCAAACCCGGCGGGCTGCTTCGGCTCCGGTTCGTGGACGAACGTGGCGGGCATGTGCCGGATGCCTGGGTGGCCCTCACCGGACCTGGCGGCGGTTATTCGCCTGGAACACATTGGAGCGGGCGAAGCGGACCCGACGGCCGTATCGAATGGAACTCGGCACCGCCCGACCGGGTCCTGGACCTCTGTGCGTCCATGGGAATTATGACCCGCGGCATCCGGCTGAAGGCTGATGGCCAGGAGCACGTCATCGCATTGAAACGACCGCCGCTGGTCACAGGTCGGGTTGTGGATGCCGACACTGGTGAACCAATTGCTGGAGTCAAAGCGTTTCCCGGCTACGGCATGGAGGATCATTGCTGGGAGCGCGGTGATACTTGGCGCAGCACCAATGACACGTTTCGGGTGCGATTCACTGAGAACAAACTTCCCTGGCGGGTGCGCGTGGAGGCCGAAGGTTACGAGGCTTTTGTGTCTGAGCCGTTGGCGCGGGATTTCAGTGGCTCGCTGGATGTCGCACTACATCGGCCTGATTTATCGAGGGCCGTGCGGGGTATCGTTGTGCAAGCCGACGGTCAGCCTGCGGCGGGAGCGGAAGTGGCCTTGCTGACGTTGGAACATGGTGCATGGCTCGGCCAGGCGCGTTTCGCCTATCGCGAGGCGGACGACAAACTGATCGTCAACGCCGACGCGGACGGACAGTTTGTGTTCGGGCCCGACCCGGCTACGCGCACGGCCCACACGATCATCGCCGTCAGCCGCGACGGATTCGCGCGAGTGCGCGTGCGCCAGCCAATCGCACCGCTGACGATTCGGTTGCAACCTTGGGGCCGGGTCGAGGGCACCATTGATCCAAGCGCTCACCAACGCCCGGTGGACTCGCTTGAGATGGAGGACCGCACGGCTTACAGCTATCAGGGAAGCCTCCGATTGGATGTCGCTACCGCGTTCCGCTTGCGGCCCGTTGAAGGAGATCGCTTCACCTTCGAGTTCGTCCCGCCGGAAACATTTTGCATCCACCTGAGCGCCGGCAGCGGGGTTCCCTATCCCCAACATCATCACACTTGGGTGACGATTCCCGCCGGCGAAACCGCGAAGGTAGTGATCGCCGAAACCGGTTACCGCGTGAAAGGGCGCTTGGTCGCCGTTGGAGGCGAAGGAGACTGGACAAAGCAGGACGGCTCTATTCCTGAGTACGAGCAAGTGCCAATACTTGGGGATACCCGTATCCTCAGCCGCCGCTTCCTGGCAAGCCGCTATGCAAAGCTTATGCCCGAACCCGACATGCCACAGCCAGAACCGCCCGACGGGCTGACCTACGAAGACGCCCGGTTGTGGTCGGTGAACTACTGGAATTCTGAAGCGGTCCGCCAGAGCAGCGTGCGCATGACCGCCATTTTGGCAGTTGCCCCCGACGGAAAGTTCGAATCGTTGGAAGGCGTGCAGCCTGGCAATTACCGACTACAAGTTTCCATAAACGGGAAGCTTGTTCAGCAGCCGGTTACAATTCCTTCTCCAATGGCGGCTCTCGAAGGATTCATTGATTTGGGCAATGTTACGGTGAGCTTGGGATCGCCCCCGCAAGCGCATTGAGACAGTGATCCCCGGTTCGCCTCAGTAAGACTCGGGAGGATCCGACATAAGCAGGTCTTGCCAACACGTAATTTGCCCAAACCAGCACGTCGTCATCTGCAAGCTGGTTCGATGGCGGCGAAGAACCGGCGCACCTTCTCTTCGTCCAGATTTCCATCCGTTCGCAATCCGCTGCAAACATCCAGCCCGAACGGGCGCACTTCGCGAATCGCACTGGCGACGTTCTCCGGCGTCAGGCCACCGGCGAGAAATACCGGTACGCGAACGGACTCGACAATCTGCCGGCTGAGGCGCCAATCGTGGGTGCGACCCGTTCCCCCAAGTTCCTTCACGGCGAGCTTCTGATTGCCGGAGTCCAGGAGAATGGCGTCCACCCGCGTCCCGAGGGAGATGGCTTCCTCCACGGACTCCGGGCCGATGACGTGAATCACCTGCACCAGCGCAATGCCCGGCAGGGCGGCGCGCAACTGCGCATGGCAGCCCGGCGCGACGGCGTCGCAAAGTTGCAGCATGTTCACGCGGCAGCGGCGTTGTTGGGCGATGATGGCGTCCGCGTCGCGTTGGCTGGTCAGCAGAAACGTGGCGACGCCGGGCGGCACGAGGGCGGCGATTTCCGCGATGGTTTCCTCCGCGATCACGCCCGGGCCGCTGGGCATGGCCGAGACGAGGCCGAGCGCGGCCGCTCCGTGTCGAATTGCCAGGGCCGCTTCCGCCACGCTGCGGATGCAGCAGATCTTGACGCGCGGGCGCACGGTTTCAACCGGATGAATTCTGACGCGCAAACTGAAGAACGACGGGCTTGGCCTTCGCAAACGCCTCGCGCAATTCCACCAGTTCGATGGGCTTCATCTGCGTGAAGGCCTCGGATAGTTGCGGTTCGGTGATGCGATCGTGACGAATCAGGAACTCGGCGTCGGCCATGTCCTGCGGGTCGCTGCCGCGCATCATTTTAGTCAGCACCAAATCAAGCGCGGCAGGACGAAACAGGCGCAAGTTACGAGGCGAAGATTTGGTGATCGGCACGACGAACTGTTCCCAATTCTGGCGCAAGAAAACCTGGTCATCCCGGAAGAGGTGCGTGATGTATAACCCCAGTGGCCGAAGGTCATGATTGGTCGCCTCTTGGGCATCCCAAAAACCTTCGTCAGCATTCAGGGCATCCAGGTCCGTCACGGGAATGATGCAGTCCACATCCTTCGATTGGGCGACGCCCTGCGGTGGCTTGTCAAAACCCAGTTGCAGCGCGGCCCGGCCATACAACACCAACCGCACGGAGTGATCCAGATGCCCGTCCAACGTCTGAAGAATCAGCGATGCATTATCCATGTCGAGGTGACAGGGCGCGGGGACGAATCCACTGGGTCACGGTTTCCATCCCGCGCCGGGTGATGCCGGTCATGGCCACAAAGCGGGTGGGATGGGGCACCACGGATGAATCGGGAGCGGCACTTGCCGGCAGGAGGGCGAGTAATCGCTGCCAAAAATCGTTTTGCGGCTCAAAACGTTTTCCGGCCTCAGCCACATAACGAACGACCGCTTCAGCGCGTTCCATCTTAGCCAGGTACGCCAGCCGTTCCGGATCGTTGCCCTCCGCGCCCAGCATTGCCGCGCCAAGTCGCAAGGTCTGGGGATGATATCGCAGCGCGGGATTCAACAATGCCAGCGCCAGTTCTTCATCAGAAAACTGTCCCTGACTGATTGACGGCGGCGCCAACGGCTCGCCTTCGTGGTAGTAATCACAGCCGCGCTGAATCGCAAGGCGCTCCAAGCCGGCGGCATCCAATCCCAATCGCCGCGCTTTCCGCAAAAGCGGTGAGAGCTGCGATGTGGTGCCGAGTTTTTCGGCCAAGGTTGGCATGCTCACAATGCGGAGAGTCTGCCTCAAGCCAGCCCCGGAGTAAATCCTTTGGCGGCAGAATTCACCCGTTCGGCATGGCGACGGCGATTAGTATCCTTCGCAATCACGCCGGGCGAGACAGAAGGTTATTGCGGCACGCTATAACTCAACTGCCACGCCGGGATTAGTATACGCCTTCGACGATATTCTTTTCCATCGCGCCGAACGGACGCACTTCGGCGACGCCGTCCCAGGCGTAGGGCGCACGCGGTTTGCGGCGGATGGCCTCGTCGCGTTCGAGGAAGCGCGGCATGAAAAATTCCTTCGTCAAGGTCGTGAGTTCCACGCGACCCCATTCGTCGTGGGCAACGAGTTGGTCGGTTTGCTTCGGGTTCACGACGCGCAAAACAGCACGGGGTTGCGGGGCGTAATACGTGATGGAGAATTTATCCTCGGGCGTGAGCGGCACGCTCGCGGCCAATCCCATCAGCGTGTTGCCGTAAGTGGGATAAAATCCGATCCGGCCTTCGAGCACTTCCTCGACGATGAAGCGCACGTATTGCGGCGCCATCGTGGTGCCGCCGCAGAATACGCCACGGATGCCGGCTTCGTAGATGTCAATTTTCTCGGCCAGCGCTTCGAGCAGCTTCGGCGTGGTGAACAGGCCGGAAACCTTGCGGTGCTTGAGGATCGTCACGGCTTGATCCACGACGTGGTCCATGTAGGCGCGGGCGACATCAAATTGTTTGTTCGCGATGACCTTCTTTACGAAGCGCGGGTCGAGGTCAATGAAGTAACACGAACTGCCGCGGACGTTGGCGAGGTGTTCGATGGCGAGGCGCAGACGACGCGGACCGGTTGGGCCCATCATCAGCCAGAAATGATTGCGGGGGAAATGTTCGTCCGAGATTTTGTCGCTGAACTCGGAGTAATCCACCTTGTAATCGTTCCAGCCGATGCGTTGTTTCGGCATGCCCGTGGTGCCGCCGGTTTCAAAGATGTTGAACGGCTTGCCCTTGAATTGCGCCGGCACCCAGACCTCGGGCTGTAAATCGCGCAGGGCCTCGTCGTGGAAGTGCGGGAACTTCGCGATGAGGTCGGCGAAGGATTGCACTTCCGGGCGTGGATCGAAGTTCTGCTTCGCCCATTCGAGCCAGTAGGGGCAGCCGGTTTCGGGCGAGAAATGCCAGGCGATGATCTCGCGGAGATGGGCGTCGAGTTGTTGTTGGGCGGATTGGATGTCGGATTCGGGGAAAGGCATACGCGGGAGATTGAATTTACTTCTTGAGCAAGCCGAGGCTGAGGCGGATTTCTGCGCGAATGGAGCGACAGGCTTTTAACGCGGCTCGGGCGTCGGCGCGGGTTGCGGCTTGGCCAGGGTAACGGAATTTGACGGCGTAATCATTTAATCCTCGAAGGCTTTGAGCGAAGGTAACCCAAAGGGGTTCGACCGGCAGCAGCCGCTGCAAGAGGAGTAACAGGTCGTGGACTTTCGGCACCGGCAGGCTCGCTTCCGCCAGGCGGGCCTTCAAGTATTTCTCGACGCATTGCTGGCAATGGAAGCCGATGGCATTGGCGGTTGGCTTCCGCGTGCGGCTGCGGAACGCAAGCTGGGCCATGGTGAAATCCTCCTCGGCGCAACGCACCCATTCCTGTGTGTCAGCCTTCATACATGACCTCGCCTCGCGTCAGGACTTCCCGGGTAAAATAATCTGTTCGTTTCGCCCGCTCGGGCGGCCACACCAGCAAGTCCATCGGAAAAGGCGCTTCCACTTTGGTGCGGATCTTGACGACTTGCCGGGTGTCCGAGCCGCGAAATGGCATCATTACGACCAGGTCCACATCCGAATCGAGCGTGGGTTTTCCGTGAGCATACGAGCCAAAGAGGATGATTTTCTGCGGTTGGAACTCCCGGGCCAGCACGCGACAGTAAGATTCGATTTGCTTACGGGGCACGCGGCGGGTGCCGTCCCAGAGCGGTCCGGGCACTTCGGGATGCCAGAGTTGCAGGGGCGCCGGCGGCGGTGGCGCCGGTCTTCGCTTGCCTTTGGGTTTGCGGTTCATCTCGGTGCGAAATCCATTTGGTGTGGTTAGGAAGCCGCTTTGGCGGCGGCGCGTCAAGCCCCGAGCGATTTCAACTCGGCAGCCCCTTCAAGGCTTCCGGGAAAAACTTGTTGATCGTGGTCTTGGACGGCGGTTTCGTGAGCAGCGAAACGATCACCAGCGTCAGCACCGATGCGCCGAAGATGATTGCCACGGGCATCATGCCGAAAACGAGCAATTCATCCTCGCCCCCGGATTTGCCTTTGGCCGCCATGTCACGCGTGAACAGCACGAGCCAGACGACCACGGTGACGAGCAGCGATGAGATGGCCCCCGCCTTCGTGACGCGCCGCCAATAGACCGCCGCGAACGCCAGCGGAAACAAACTGGCAAAACCGCTGAAGCACCATACCCCCAGATCGAACACATGCGGCGGCGGAAACAAGGACAGCACATACGTCACCGCCACGATGAACACGATGAACGCGCGCGCGAGCCAGATGATTTGCGTGTCCGAGAACCGGTTTTCGCCGTAGTGATGTTGCACCACGTCGCGCGTGAACATCGTGCCCAGACAGACGAACTGCGAATCAAGCGAACTCATGATGGCCGCCAGTACGCCGGCGATGAGCAGGCCGGTCAGATACGGACTGTGGACGAGATCGGCCACCATCCGGCCCAGCACGGCGTTCGGGGCGGTCTTGATGCCGCTGCCCGCCGCCCAGATGCCGATCAGGATGCACGGAATCCACACGATCATGATGCAGAGCGGATGGGCCACCACGGTGAGCCGGAAGGATTTCGCCGACTTCGCCGTGAGCCAGTGCTGGAACAGATGCGGAAACATGCCGACCGACAAGGGGATGAAACAGTAGGTAAAGAATTGCAGTTGGCTGATCTTTCCCTCGCGCGCCAGCAACTCGGGCACAACTTCCAGCGCTTTCTGGCTGGCCGCCGCCGGACCGCCCAGCGCTTTGGCGATCATCCAAAAGGCGACGATGCCTGTGCCCATGAACACGAGCGTTTGAAAGGTGTTGGCCCACACCGCGCCGCGCACGCCGCCGTAGAACACATACGTCAGCACCACGCAACAAATCACCGCGCCCGTCAACCACGGCGGGATCGCGCCGTTGGTCGCCGGAAACGCCTCGGCGAACGTGCCGACCGTGAGCCCGCGCATCACCGCGCCCGCGCCGATGATGCCAATCAAAAGATACGGAATCACCAGCAGCACCAGCACCGGAAAGAGGATGCGCCCGAGCATCTCCGACTCAAAGCGCTCGCGGAAAAACTGCACCTGCGTCACGTAGCCGTAGCGTTTGCCGATGGCCCACAGCTTGATGCCGATGAGAAAAAAGCACGCCGAATGAATCAGCCCCGACCACGACGCCATCAAGCCATAAACGCCGATGCCCGTGGTGTAAGCCTTGCCGGTGCTGCCGACGAGCGCGAACGCCGTCATGGTCGTGCCAAAGATGGACATCAACAGCATGAACGGCCCGATGGAATGGCTGGCGACAAAAAAGTCCTTGGCCGTGCCGCGAAAGAAATGGTTGCTGGCCAGCCCCAGCCCCAGCAGCAACAGCAGATAACCGCAGATGATATAGATGGGAATCATGGCTGGGGGTGCTTCGGTTGAGCCGCGGGGTCTTTGCCTTCGGCGAATTCCTCTACGTGACTGGGCCAGGCGAATTTAATCATCGCAAACCAGGTGCAACCGGCGGCGATGGAAAAGACGAGGTGATACGCCAGCCCAATGGGCAGGAAGCCGAACACGAGCGAAGGATTGTCCCACCACCAGAAGTCGTGGTGCAGGATGAACAGCAGGCCGACGGCCAGCCAGACGAGTTTGCGATTACGCGAGGAGGTGTCGTGCATGGGGTAATGCGGAGCGTGAGGGTTCGGTCATTCGGAGTTCAGAATGATCGGGCGGTGTGGGTGTATCGAATGATTGCCCTCATGCCGGCGCCGGCATTCGCGTTCCGCCCGGTCGTGAACGCAGAATTGCCAGAAATGTCGGAGCAGTTCGTGTGACGCTCGCCCTCACCCTGACCCTCTCCCCCGGGGAGAGGGAACAGCGATCGGGCGGTGCTGGCAGATTCGCTGCTCGCGGCTGCAATCGGCGTTTCTCTGTTGATCGCAGGAGCGCGCGCCGAGTAACGGCATGGGTCCGCAATGTGTGAGACTGGCGAAGGATTCTCCCTCTCCTGGGGGAGAGGGCCGGGGTGAGGGCGGTCGGGCAACAAACTTCCGGCGGAGCGCGGCAGTGGTCGCAGACCCAGCCGCAGCGGGTTGGAAAGGCTGGGTATGTTGCGGCTGGCGCTTCGCACACAGCCGCGCTCCAAGGTTCCGTCCGCGAGCAGGACGATTGGTTTGCTCCCCAATGGACTTGAAATCAGTGAACCCATCCAGCCTCCTCAACTTGGAAATCCCTGAAGTCCACGTAGAAACCGTCATGAGCTTGAGCACGACGGCTGGGGACGCCGAAGTAGAACGAAAATGAATCTTTTCCCAACCAGATGCTTTCCAATTTTAGCTCCTCGGTTTTGAACGGGGGCGTGGATGCCTGCAAGTCAACCATCAAGGCCTTGAAGGCGGCTTCACGGATTGACACAAAGCGCTCCGTGATATCGTCGAACAGTTCGACCTGGGCTGCCGTCGGCGGTGTTTGTTCCGACTCACCGGACAGCTCAATTCCTTCCCCAAATGGATGTCCGGTGAGGGTTGTTTTCCACCGATCGGGAAAGACACGAACAAGACCAAGCGTCGGATGCGAATTTGTACGAACCGGATTCTGCTTGCGACCAAGTCGAGCCAACAACCACGCATATACCATCCCGACACTCAAAGCAGCCGGCAATGCCAGCAATAGCGCCGATTGCCTTCTTATTTCGGAAATTGAGTTCACCAGCAAGAAGGCGCCGAAATATAAGAAGATGGTGAACAGGATGAAGTCCTGTTGCTCACGAATTCGTTTCCGGAACCGGAGCATCACTTCTCCAACTTCACCTCAATCCTCTGCGGTTCGTCCTTGAGGCCGGATTGTTTGGTCGGGTCGTGGAACGAAAACAGGTGCGTGTTGGATTGAATGTACACCGAGCCATTGGCGACGATCGGCGTGCCGTAAATGGGCGCACCCAGATTGGTTTCACTGATCAACCGCTTGTCCTTGCTCGCGGCCAGGACCACCAAGTCGCCGTCCTCATCGCCGACATAGAGTTTGCCGTCGGCCACGAAGGTCGAACCCCACATGTGCGCCTTCATGTCGTGCGTCCAGTGGAGCTTGCCGGTTTCGGCGTCGAGACAGTGGATGAAACCGGAGAAATCGCCCACAAACAGCAGGCCGGTTTCGGGATCAAGTGAAACGGTCGAGATGCTGCGATGAATGCCCTTATAGGACCAGATGGTGCCCGTCTCGGTAATGTCGCCGGTCTTCGTCGCGTCAATGCACACGAGGTGGCCGACGCCTTCGCCGTGTTCGGGATCCTGACCGGTGGCGATGTAAATGCGGTTCTTCCAAAACACCGGCGTGGCGTTGATTTCGCTGACGCCTTCGGCGGCGGGATATTTGATGGCCTTGCCGTCCTTGTCGTGTTTGTACTCGGGTGGATTGGCGTCGTACTTCCACACGGTCTTGAGAAACGGGCCATCGTCCGTTTCCACCGGGATGGCGTCGAACGCGTAACACCAGCCGTCGCCGCCGCCGAAGACAATCAGTTTCCGGCCATTCACCACGGCGAGCGTGGGCGAACCCCATTGGCCGTGCAGAATGTGCGGCCCGATTTTGGCGTCGTCCTCGCCCATGAATTCGCCGGTATGCTTGTTCACCGCGATGAAGCTGGGTGCGTTGGGCGCGGGAATGTTGGTGTGCGTCCAGTCCTGTCCGTTCGAGGTGCAGGTGTAAACGATGTCGTCCACGATAAGCACGGAACAGTTCGAGGCGTTGTGCGGAAACACGCCAAGATCATCCATCATGTCATAGACCCAGATGATGTCGGCGTCGAATTCGCCCGGTTCGACGGGCGGCGCGGGGCGTTCGGTGGGCCGGCCCCGGTCGAGCACGACGTCCTTCACGACATATTTGGCTTCGTCTTTGAACGGGCCGTCGTTGCCGTTGGCCATGCCGTTGACGTCGAGACACATCACTTCGCAACGGCTCGTGACGACATAGACGCGGTCACCTTCCACCGTCGGCGATGCCAGCAGCCCGAGGCTTTCCCAGTCGTTCACCTTGCCGGACGCGAGCTTGGGCACCACGAGTTGCCAGAGGAACTTGCCGGTTTTCTCATCGAAACACTTCAAGATGCTGCGATCACCCTGATGGCGTGGATCGCGGGGCGGTTCATTGTTCGTGCCCACAAACACCTTGCCGCCGGCGACGGTGACGTTGCCATAGCTTTGCGAACCGAGCTTGGCCACCCAGCGCAGGTTCTTCATGCCGTTGGTGTTTACTTCGTCGCTGCCGGGCTTGAATTTGATCTCGCCAAACGCATCCGGCAGTCCCTTGGCGGGCGAATACATGTTGCGGATGCTTTGCCCGCCCCACTGCGGCCAGTCGGCTGATTGAACGGGAGAGCTTAAGAGGAGAAGCGAGGCTAAGACGGTCAACTTTTCGTGGTTCAAGCGAATGGTTTTCATGAAAGGTTTAAGATTAAGATCAAGATCAAGATCAAGAGAACGGAATCAGTTCGGCGTCACTGTGACGTTATCAATGTAAACCGGCATGTCTTGTGGCGAGAAGCCAAACAAGCCGGGTGAGCCTTCCCGGTGCGCGGTGCGGTGTTTAACCTCGATGGTCCAGGCCTCGGGTTCGGGGTCGCCGTTCTTCCACGCCTTGGCGCGCACTACGCCGGTGCCGTCGGAGGCGATGTCCACGCGCGACTTGAGGCGATACCAGACGTTCGGTTGCCAGCGGAAGTCCACGCTTTCGCGGAGGCGCTCGAAATTGGAACTGACTTCGAGCTTCTGCTCGTTGCCCTTGAGGACGATGGCGTATCGCTGACAGATCAGACCGACCTCGGACATCTTGCGCCGGTTGCCGTCACTCATTACATCGGCGGCGATGGTGTAATTCTTGGCATCCTGGGCGCCAACGAAGACCGTGGCGCGTTGGAAGAATTTATTGTCCACCGTTTTGGCCAGGACTTTGTTGCCATCCCGCTCCCGAACCTCAAACTTGAAACGCGCACCGATCCAGGGCAAGGGCGGGAAGGCAAACGCGACGCCATCGGCAGTGTTGGTTTCGGAAAGCGTGAAGCCTTCGAAATCCTCCTGCAACGGCAGATACGGCAGCACGCGACCGCGCATGTAGCCTTTCAAATCACCGAGCGAAGCCTCGAACGCGCCGGCGGAAGGCACTTTGTCCGCGGCGGCGACCATTTCGCCTTTGTCGTTGAAACCCGCTTTCATGGTGGACTTCACGCGCGCCGTCGCGGGAATGTAACTTGCCCATTTGAGAGACTTCACATCTTTGAGTTCCTCGACGACAAAGCCGTTCGCATCAATCTTACGGGCACGAAACGAAGCCTTCTCGCCAGGTCGGAGCGTGACTTCGGCCGGAATGATTTGCAGCGATTTAGCCGGACCGGGAGCGGGGATTTTCTCTGCGACCGGTGGTTGAGGCAGGCCCGGGTTGTCGCCTGACCTGCCCCAGCAATACAGCTTGCGCGTTGTCTGCATGTACACCTTTCCGTTGTAGGCCACCGGCGTCCCGAAACAGCGCCCGTCCAGTTCCACGTGGGAAAGAATTTCCGGCTGGTCGCCGGGTTTGATGATATAGAAACCTCCTTTGGTGCCGGCTTCACTGGCCGAGCCTTCGCCTTTGCTGGTCGGATTGTCGAGAATGGGCACGTAAAGTTTGCCGTCGGCGTAGAGCGGACAGGAGTTACGCTGCTCGATGCCAATCTTGAGGCTCCACTTGATTTCGCCTGTGTTGGCGTCCACGGCGCACAGGTCGCCCTTCTCCGCCACGACGTAAATCATGTCTCCAACGAGAATCGGCGAACTGGTGGAGGTGGTGATGTTGGCTGACCAAAGCTCGACTTTCTCGCGCTCAATCACCACCGGGCCGGCCTCACCTTCCCCTGGAAGGACATCGGGGATTCGGATGGCGACCAGTTGCCCGGGTTCGTAAGGCACACCAAAAATGCAGATCAATTTGTCGTTGTTGTGGACCAACGTGGCGGCGTTGATGCCGGCGCGGAAAAGCGGCACGCGCCAGAGGGGTTCACCCGTGCGGACGTTCACGGCGGCGACACTGCCGTCGCCCAACGCCGAATACAGGACGCGCTTGCCCTTGTACCAGCCAATGTAGGGATGCGAGAAGGAATTATCCTTGGGCCGGTCGCTCGGGCTGGAGGCCCAGACCAACTCGCCGGTCTGCTTGTCAAACGCATAGAAACGATCCGCCGCCGGGCCGTTGGCACCCCAATTGGCGGTGATGCCTCGCGTGATGACCAAGTCCGCTTCTATGACCGGTGAAGCGGTTCGGGCGTTCGGGAAGGTGAGTCGGCCAAACTTTTCCATGAGCGAATGTTGCCACAACAGTTCGCCGTCCGGGGTGAACGCGGCGAGAATCCCTTGCGTGCCCTGCATGAACACATTTCCGTTCTCTGGGTCAATGGCCGGAGAAGCCGTTGCATAGCGGAGGTAAATCGTGTCGCTGATGAAATCATTGTAAAGCCGCTGCCAGAGTTTCTGCCCCGTCTCAGCGTCGAAACACGCTACGCCCTCCTGCAAGTCGGGATCCACCGCATCGCCGAGGTAACCCATGATGTATAGCTTTCCGTTCGCAATCACCGGCGTGGACTGACCGGGAAAATCAGCGACCCAAAGCGGCTTCGCCGGGTCCACCTGGTCCGGCAAGCCCGTTTCGCGGGAAACACCGGATTGTTCCGGCCCGCGCCAAGCGAGCCAGCCCTGCACTGGGGCCGCGCCGCTGTGGTAAGGCGATGCTGCTCCGCCGGCCAGCAGCGAAGCGATCGCACCCAAAGTAATGATCTGTTTCATGGCAAATCCGCAATGAGCCGGCCCAGACAATACTGTGTGCCGGAGGTCTTCGTTTTCGGGACGCGCGGAATATGGTCCAGCTTCATTCCGATTGCAACGGAATAATACCTACACGTATGATGCGTCCCACAAACCGCCGCCCATGGCCGCTAGTTCGAAAACGAACAACTTTGATGCGCCGGAACGCCGCCGGCTGCCCTTGCTGTTGCGCCGCGCTTGGTACGGCCTCAACCAAGCCTTCCGCCGCCGCATCGCGCATCTCAAACTTACCCCCGACCAGTTCACCGTCATGCGCACATTGCTGGAGCACGAAGGGATTTCCCAGCGTGAACTCACCACCCTGATGAGCAGCGATCCCAACACGGTAGCATCCTTGGTGGAGCGAATGGAAAAGGCCGGTTATGTCGAACGCCACGTCCGGGCGAATGACCGCCGGACGCACTGCCTGAGCGTCAAAGCGAGAGGTCGGGAGCGTTTCGAGACTGCCCGCAACGTCGCCATGGCGCTGCAACAGGAAGTGCTTGACGCCATCCCTGAATCGGCCCACGAACAATTCCTGACCGACCTGGATCGTCTTTCGGAGGCGTGCCGCACAGCGGCGGTGAGCCTGCCCAAACCGCCGAAACGTCCATCCCGCCGGAAGACGAACTGAGCGTTGGTTGGGGGCTCGGCAGTCCCCGGTTAGGAGACGGCTCAAGCAGACGATTCCAGCAAGTTCCAACCGGCGATCCGAGTCTGTGCCGGCATGGCGAGGACCCGTCATGGCTTGTCACCAGTTCTGGGGACTGGGCGGAGCGGGAGAATCTGGTAGCTTCATGACGTTGGCGTTGCGTTCTCAGCGCCGTGTGTGAAAAAGCCGGACCTGTTGTCCGGCTTTTTGTTTGTACCCAGCTCACCCACCGCCCCAAAAGTCATGCTTGGGCGAGGCGGGTGTAATTGGGTATGGTCGCACTCATGCGCAAAGGGAATTTCGTTTTGAGGGCCATTCAGGCGGACATTACGACCCTGGCTGTGGATGCCATCGTGAATGCAGCCAATTCGTCCCTGCTGGGCGGCGGCGGAGTGGACGGAGCGATACACCGGGCCGCCGGACCGGCTTTGTTGGAGGAATGTCGTGGTCTGGGCGGTTGCGAGACGGGCGACGCCAAGCTCACCCGCGGCCATGCCCTGCCGGCGCGCTATGTCATCCACACCGTCGGGCCGGTGTGGCGCGGGGGCGGACGGCGGGAGGCAGAACTCCTGGCCTCCTGTTATCGCCGGTCACTGGAAGTGGCGGAGACCCGCCGGCTCACTTCAATTGCCTTCCCCGCCATCAGCACCGGCATTTACGGATTCCCTCTGTCGCCGGCGACTCGAATTGCCGTGAACACCGTTCGAGCCTTCATGGCATCCGCCCGGTCGGTGCGGGAGGTCATCTTCTGCTGTTTCTCGCCAGCGGACCTTGCGGTCTATACCGAAGTCCTGTCCACAACGGATGCGAGTGAAGCCGCCTGTGAGGTGCATCGGCGAAGAACTGGTTGGGAAGCGGACGCAGTTGAATCTGGTGTTGGGAACGCGGATAGTATGAGGGCAAATGGCCGCATAAACCGCTGGCATAGTTTGCTCACTTGAAATGGCGCAGGTTGAGGAACTGTGCTGCGTTTCAAACCGCACAGCGAGCCTTTCGCAATGACCGACGCGTTTGGATTTGCGAAGCCCGTTCTTCCACTCAGATGGATACGGCGGCTGAAAAGTGGGGCGGGGTCACGTGCGTGACGCTGTGGCCAAGGGTGTACTATTCCGCCCGGCATTTAGCGTTTCAATGGCTGCCTGGAGATTCTGCGATCCGAGGGAGGCGGTCAGCCTTCGAAGTTGTCGTTGCACATTGGTCGCCAGCGAAGGATGAGATCGTGCTCCTCCGTGCAGCGAGCGCCCTGTCCCGCATTACAATAATGGGCGTGGAGATGCGTGGCACCATTCGCAACGGCATCCTCCAATTTCACGTGACCCTCAAGTCGCTGATGAAGATCCCGAGTTTGCGCGATGTAGATTGGCGACCAATCGCCGTCTGACAACTGTTTGGCATAGATGTACAGCCCGGGCAAGGGTCGAAATGCTGCATCCAAGGAATAGATCTGATAGGGATACAACTTACCGGAGTGCCCCAGCCAACTATAGCTTGGAGCGGCTGCCGGAGCCACATGGGCGTGGCGACTGAACAACTGTTTGATCAAGTTCACCCGTGTCAAATTAGACCATTGAGCGAGGAGATTGTCAATCGCCCGCCTGGCAAGTATTCCGCACCACGGTGTGGAATAGGTGTTGAACACGCTTCCGCCTTGTCCTGGGAGCATCGGGAGCGCCTCTCCAAAGACACCCACACGGCATGGACTCAGGGCCTTGATGAGCATTGTCTCGGGATTCTTTTGTGAAAGAAGGGCTGTTATGGGGTTCGGGGGAACTCCAGTCGCGGCCCGTACGAGGGTGAGCACCCGCTGCCGTTCATCGCTAATGATCGAGAGCGATAGCCTGCGGGGTTGATCGCCGGCTCACTTGATCCCGCCCATCAACCGCTTCAGCCAGGGAACGCACGCCAGCAACAAAATCGTGGCGACACCCACCCACAGGGCTTGATGCAGAAAGAACTTCGCGAGCGCGGTGCCGTCGGTGGATGTGAAATCACCCGCCATCACGCCGGCCAGCTTGTTTCCCAGCGCGGCCGCCAGAAACCAGATGCCCATCACCAAGCCCAAGAGTCTTTGCGGCGCGAGCTTGGTCATCGTGCTCAACCCCACCGGACTGAGGCACAATTCGCCCACGGTTTGCAGAAAGAACAGCCCGACGATCCAGAGCGGGCTGACTTTGCCCTCCACAGTGAGCTTTGCCGCCGGCACCATCAGCAAGAAGGAAAGACCCAGACAAACCAGACCGGCAACGAATTTCGTCGGGGAAGACGGCTGACGATCCCCAAGCTTTACCCACAACAACGCGAACAGCGGTGCCAGGGCCATCACGAACAGCGAGTTGACGGATTGAAACCAGGCGGAGGGGAATTTGTAGCCGAAGAGTTCCGTGCGCGTGAGCTGATCGCCGAACAGCGCAATGGTTGAACCCGCCTGCTCGAACACCGCCCAGAACACCAGCGCGGCCAGCGAGAACACCAAGACGGCCGCGATGCGTTTTGATTCGAGGCTGGCGCGAAAGCCAAACCACAGAATGGCCAGGACTGGCACGATAACATAGCCATACCGGATCCACGCGAATTTCTCATTCGTGTCGGAAAGCCGCACCAAGGCGAACAATGCCGCCGCCCCGGCCAGGACCAGTGCGAGCTTGTCCCACGGACGCGGACCGCTGTTCGCCGGTGGTTGCCCGACATGCGCCAGCCGTTTTCCGGTCACGAGGTAAACAATCAGGCCGATGGTCATTCCCACACCGGCTGCGGCGAATCCCCAATGCCAGGAGTGCAACGGATCGTAGCCCCAGCCCTCCAGCCGCGTCTTGAACTGTTCGCTCTGGGCCAGCCAACCAGTGACCAGCGGGGCACTGAAGGCGCCGATATTGATACCGGTGTAGAAGATCGAGAAGCCCGCGTCACGCCGCGCATCTCCCGGTTCGTAGAGACTGCCGACCATGGTGCTGATGTTCGGCTTCAACAAGCCGGTGCCCAGCGCTATGAGGACCAGCCCAAGGAAGAACGTCGTTTCGGATTTCAGCGCAAGCGTGAAGTGTCCGCAGGCGATAATGATGCCGCCCACCAAGACCGCCCGGCGCGCCCCGAGGAAGTTGTCCGCCAGAAATCCGCCGGGAATCGAGAGCATGTAAACGCTCATGGCGTAGGTGCCGTAAATCATACCCGCGCGTGCCGTATCATAACCCAGCCCCCCAGCCGCCACCGGCGCCACCATGAAGAGCGTCAGAAGCGCCCGCATGCCATAATAAGAAAAGCGTTCCCACAGTTCGGTGAAGAACAGGGGATACAGGCCGCGCGGATGATTTGAATGAATCACAATTGAGCGATGTTGGGGTGCGATCTTCCCATTGTCATGGTGCGTTGGGATCAGTACCCCGGTGGTGACGCGCCCACAGCGCCTCATCACGGGTGCGAGGCAGCGGAGTTGGCCAACCCCAGCCGGCCCGGCTGTTAAGCGTGGTTGCGGCATGCGCATCCATGAACAGAAAATTCACCCGCCGATTGTGGCGCGGAATCGCGCGCGCATCACCGGAGGCATACCCGACGGAATCCGATGGGGAGCGGAAGTAAGTCGCCCCGCCGCCATAGTACTGCTGCAACAGGGCGTCAAACGCCGCGTCCGGCACCCAGTTGTCCGGCGACAAGGTTCGGGTGGCCAGGGTCACGGCGCCGGCGTCGCCAAAGCCGATGCACCGGGACGGGTTGGCGACGCCATTCATCTTGAAGGGCCGCGCGGAAAGGTTGGCCTCCTGCCACAATGTGCCGATCTCGGGATAGTTGATCCCGATGCCCAGGGCGTGATTGGCGGCAAAACCACCCCCAATGCTCTTGGTGGCCAGGCTCTTTAGGGAGGGACAATCAAACGCACTGAAGGTCTTCATGTAACCCCCCAGCCGCAAACGATCCTGCCAGAAAATGGCATCTCCATTCTGGACGATCCAATCCGGCGTGATGGTGATCTTGCCACTCAGCCCGTTAATGTAGAGCGGGATGATGTGCCCTTGGTTGTCGTCGCTATACAACGCGGAAGCCACGCCAATCTGCTTGTGGTTGCTCAAGCAGTTGATGGTCTTGGCCTTTTCCTTCGCCTTGGTCAAGGCCGGCAACAACATCGCTGCCAGAATCGCAATGATCGCAATGACGACCAGCAGTTCGATGAGGGTGAAGCCACGCCGGACCAGGTGCTCACCGAGTGCAGCGCGCTGTGGCTTTAGACCCTCAATCCGCTCCTTGAGGGCGGCAGCTTGTTTCAGGGGAGCGCTGGTCCGTAAGCTCAACGACAGCTTCATGGGAGGGAGACTATAGGAAGCATCCTTGGGCGAGCGCAATGACAGAGGAACCCAAGGCGATGCAAAAACTGGCGGCCAGCGCATCCCCTTGGCTGACCGCCGGGCCCGGCTTGTGGGCGGCGGGCCCACTCTACAACTCCCAGCCGCGCCGGTAAGCTGGATTAACATACGCATTGGCGGCCGGCAGGTTGGTGAAGCGCGCTGCCTGGTTGTCCCACTGGAGCGTCTGGCCGGGGAAACGAATGGCGATCAATCCGAGTAGCGCCACTTGCGTGAGCGGCCCGCCGTAATCGAAATTCGACCCGGCCGGGCGGCCGGTGCGGATGGCTTCGGCCCAATCCCACGCGTGACCTTTGACGCGCGGGATTTTGGCCACCGGAGCGTTTTTTTCGGAATGTTGTTCCATGAGTTCCTCCGGCAGCAGATGGCAATTGCCGGCACCATGCGAACCATGAACGAGCATTCCTTTGTCGCCAAAAATAATTGCACCGGTGCCCGGGATTTTTTCATCGGCGGGAAAATCCCGCGGTTTGGGTATGGTGGTATTGCCATCATGCCAGACCAGTTTCACCGGGCCGCGTCCTCGTTTGGCCGGAAACTCGAAGGTGAGCTGGGTGCCGGCGGGATAGGTCAGCCCCTGCGTTGCCAGATCAAAGTCGCCCACTTCGGCCGCCACGCTCGTCGGAGCGTCCAGGTCCAGCGCCCAGAACGCCGGGTCCAGCACGTGACAAATCCAGTCGCCGATGACTCCACCTCCAAAGGGCATCCAACCGCGCCAGTTCCATGGCACCCAAAGGGGCGAATAGGGACGGTACTCCGCCGGGCCGAGCCACAGATCGTAGTCGAGTCCTTTGGGTACCGCGTGCTGCTCGTCTAGTTTCGCCAGGTTGGGAATCTGACAATAGACGTTCTTGAACGCATCACAACCCGCGTGAACGGTGTGAACCTGGCCGATGGCCCCCGCCCAGATCCATTCGCATGCCCGGCGGATGGTGTCGCTGGCATGACCTTGATTCCCCAACTGGGTGACCACTTTGTGTTTTTGGGCCGCCGCCATGAGTCGGCGGACTTCCTCAACATTGTGCGCCAGCGGTTTTTCGCAATAGACGTGCTTGCCTCGCCGCATGGCTTCCATGGCGATCACGGCGTGGGTGTGGTCCGGCGTCCCTATCACGACTCCGTCAATCTCCTTGCTCAACTTGTCCAGCATCACGCGATAGTCCGTGAACCGTTTCGCCCCCGGGTACTTGGCGAATTGCTGGGCGGCATAATTCTCGTCCACATCGCACAAGGCAACGATGTTGTGGCCGAGTCCGGCAACTTCGTCCACGACCGCGCCGCCCCGGCTGCCAATGCCAATGCCGGCCACGTTCAATTTCTCGTTGGCGGAAATACGTTCGGCGCCACGCAGCAAACTGCCAGGGAGAAGGTTGAACAAGGCGACGCCCGCGCCGGCGCCGTAGAGGAAGTGTCTGCGATTGATGCCGTTGGATTGGGCTGAATTCATGATGGGACAAGTTTGGCTGTTTGCCGGCCTGACAAGGCGGGGGTTTACCGGAAAGCGCCGGGCAGGGCAAGGCCGCTCTCCAAAGCGTTCCGGTCGGCGCGTTGCGAAGTTACAAATGCGTTGTCTTTTGCGCCGCGAAAGCGTAAATCAGCCCGCACTCGCTATGGGTTTGACCAGCACCATTTGGAAGACGCCGAACCGCCGCATCGCGGTCATGGCGCTGGTCATCTTTGTGCTCGATCAACTGACCAAGTACTTCGTGCTGCAATGGCTCGGCAAAGGCCAGGAGCGGGTCGTCATCGAGGGCTTCTTCAAGTTCGTTCATTGGGGCAACACCGGTGCGGCCTGGAGCATGTTGCGAGGCCACAACGAACTGCTCGCCATCATCGCGCTGGTCGCGTTGCTGGTGCTGTTCCTCAGCCGGCATCACTTCGATACCCGCACCCTGACGGGGCAGTTGGCCTTTGGGATGATCTTCGGGGGCATTGCGGGCAACCTCACGGATCGCCTCCTGCCGTCACGCCGCGAAGTGATTGATTTCATTTACTTCTATCTCAACCAGCGCGGCGGCGGCGAAATCGGTTTCCCCGCCTTCAACGTGGCGGACAGCGCCATCTGCACCGGGGTGGCACTGGTATTCTGGATAACCTGGAGAAGTGAACATGCGGCTGCGAAGCCCGCAGAATCGGCCCCGGAACAGTAGGCGCTTGCCGCTGCCCAGGGTGCCGCCGTGTTCACAAGAATTCAAAATCCTTGCGCACTGAAACCCTCATCATCGAACACTCGCTGCCGGCGGAGCGGCTCGACACGTTTTTGCGCCGTCAGTTTCCGGCTTTGTCGCGTGGGGCGGTCCAGCGCCTGATCGAACAGGGCCACATCCGCGTCAATGGCCGGCCCGTCAAACCCGCGCACCATCCGCGCGCGGGCGAAACCGTTTTGGTGGAATGGCCCGAGGCACGGCCCGCCGAAGCACAGCCGGAGGCAATTCCGCTCGACATTCTGTTCGAGGACGAAGCCCTGCTGGTGCTGAACAAAGCCGCCGGCCTGGTGGTGCATCCTGCGGCGGGCAACGAAGAACATACCCTGGTCAACGCCCTGCTGTACCATTGCGCCGGGCAACTGAGCGGGATTGGGGGCGTGGCGCGGCCCGGCATCGTCCACCGGCTCGACAAGGAAACCAGCGGCTGCCTGGTGGTGGCCAAGAATGATGAAACGCATGTCGCGTTGTCGGCCCAATTCGCCAGCCGACAGGTCGAGAAGATCTATCATGCGCTGGTTTGCGGCAGCCTGCCGCGGAATGAAGGCAGCATCCGCGCCGCCATCGCCCGCCATCCCTCCCACCGCAAACGCATGGCGGTTCGCGAGGATGACACGGGCCGCGCGGCACATACCGGCTACCGCGTGTTGGAGCGCCTGCGGGAAACCACGCTGGTGGAAGCCCGACTGCACACGGGCCGCACGCATCAGATTCGCGTCCACTTCCAGCATCTGGGCCATCCGCTGGTGGGCGATGAAACCTACGGCCAGCGTCAGAACCGGCGCTTGACGGAACTTACTCACTACGAACCGCCGCGGGTGATGCTGCACGCGCATTGCCTTGGTTTCCTTCATCCGCGCACGGGACAGCGGGTCTGTTTCACCGCCGAACGGCCCGCCGATTTTGCGGACGCCGTGAAATTTCTGCGCCCCGAGGCCGTTTGATCCCGGTATACGCCGGCTCGCGCCTTTACCTCGGCTGGGAAGCTGTTAATTCGGCGGGGGTGTGCTTTCAGTGGTTGAAGATCGCGCTTGTTCGTTCCGCGGCGTTGGCGTTGAATTCGCCGCAGCTCAATGGAAGCTCCGCTTGAAGCCAGGTGCGGTTGCCAGCAGTGCGGGAATCACATCGTCTTTCCCATTGAACTCGCCGACCACGTGGTGGACTGCCCGCATTGCGGCCAGAAAACATCGTTAAGTCTGGCATCGCCCGCCGTTTCTTGCTTATCGTCAAAGCAGTGATCATGCGAAGCGAAAGCACTGTTGCTGGCCGATTCTTGAGTCCGGGTGTCCCCCTTCCTCTAGTTTCCCGCGCTTGCCTCCTGATAACGTTGGCAGCACTGACGTTGACGGAAACCGTATCCGCCGATGTCAGTCTCTTTGCCCGCTCCAATCTCGTCGCCTGGTGCATCGTGCCGTTTGACGCGAAGAAGCGCGCCCCGGAGGAGCGCGCGGCGATGATGGAGCAACTCGGGTTCAAGCTGTTCGCCTACGACTACCGCGCGGAACACATCCCGACCTTCGATCAAGAAATCGCGGCGCTGAAGCGGCACAATGTCCGCCTGCTGGCCTGGTGGTTTCCCGGAGTCCTGAACGACGAGGCGAAATTGATCCTCGACGTGCTCCAGCGGAACAACGTGCGGGACGTTCAACTGTGGATCACCGGCGGTGGCGAAGCTGCCAAGAGCGACAAGGAGCAAAAGGCACGGGTAAACGCGGAGGCGCAGCGGGTCCGGCCCATCGCCGAGGCCGCGGCCAGGATCGGCTGTTCGGTGGCGCTCTACAATCACGGCGGCTGGTTCGGGGAGCCGACGAACCAGATTGCCATTATCGAGACGCTCCGGACGCAAGGCATCACCAATATCGGCATTGTTTACAACCAGCATCACGGACACGACCACATTGATCGCTTTGCCGAATTGCTGCACCAGATGAAGCCGTATCTGGTTGCGTTGAATCTCAACGGCATGGTCCGCGGCGGCGACCAGGCGGGCAAAAAGATTCTGCCGATTGGCCAGGGTGATCTCGATCTGAACCTGCTCTACATCATCCGGGACAGCGGTTGGCGCGGGCCGATCGGGATTCTGAATCACACCGAGGAAGACGCGGAAACGCGGTTGCAGGAAAACCTGCGAGGTCTGGACCGCCTTGTCGCACAACTCGACACGCGCGGGTCAGGCATCGCGCCTGACTCCATTCCCACAAAACCAGAGACAGGCGCGACGCCTGTCCCACAATCGAAATACTGGGCCGTCGAAGACGCAAAGGAGCGCGAGAAACTGCCGCTCTACCAGACCATTCCCGCCGCGAAGCCCGAGGAACTGACGCCGGCCAACGGATTTCCCCAGCGCGAAACTTACACAACCTGGCATCGCTCCCACGGCGACAACGGCGGCACGCGGTTTGCCGCGTTGAACCAGATCAATCGCCAGAACGTGACCAACCTTCAAGTGGCGTGGATTTATCACTCGCGCGATGGCAGCAATAACATCCAGTGCAATCCCATCATCGTGAACGGCGTGATGTTCGCGCCCACGCCGGGCAAACACATCGTGGCCGTGAACGCCGAAACCGGCGCAGAGCTTTGGCGATTCAAGCCTGAAGGTCCGCAGGGCAAACCGGCGTTTCGCGGATTGATCTATTGGCCGGGCGACACTGGGAGCGCCGGCATTTCTGCCGGCGAGTTCGCTCAGAGTCAACAAGCCGGCAAAGATGCCGCCGCTCGTAGCGAGCGCGTCCTGTTTTGCGCCGGGAAATTTCTTTACGCGTTGAATCCCAAGACCGGCCAGCCGATTCCGGATTTTGGCGAGAGCGGGAAAGTGTTGCTGCCCGGCGTGGCGCAAGGCGATTTCGGCGCCGCCACCGCCGGGCCGGCGATTTTTGAGCGCGTAATCGTCGTGCCCGGCTTCGAGAAGGATGTCTGGGGCTTCGACGTGGTGACGGGGAAACATTTGTGGACTTTCCACACGGTGCCGCAGCCGGACGAGTTCGGATACGACACTTGGGATCGCACGGTGGAATACGGCGCCAACTGCTGGGGCGGCATGGCCATGGACGAGGTGCGCGGCATCGCCTACGTCACGACCGGTTCGCCCAAGCCCAACTTCATCGGTGTCGGACACCGCGGCGACAACCTCTTTGCCAACTGCCTCGTGGCGCTCGATGCGCGCACGGGCGAACGGCTCTGGCATTTTCAGGAAATCCGCCACGACATCTGGGACCTCGACATTCCCGCGCCGCCGAACCTCTCCACGATCACACGCGAGGGCAAGAGGGTGGACGTGGTTTCCGTCTGCACGAAGATCGGCAACACGCTGCTGCTGGATCGCGTGACGGGCAAACCGGTTTTTCCGTTCCGCCTGCGTCGCGCGCCCGCGAGCGATCTGCGCGGCGAACTGACCTCGCCCTATCAACCCGACCCGGAACTGCCCGAACCGTTTTCCAAGATGGAATACACGGCAGCGGACCTGACCGACCGGAACGCGGAAGTGGCGGAACAGGTGTTGACTCAGTTCAAGAGCGCCACGACCGGGTGGTTTCGTCCTTTCACCGAGGGGCGGGTGAACTTGTTCTTTGGCATTGATGGCGGCGCGGAATGGACCGGCGCGTGCGTGGACCAGGACACGGGTCGGCTTTACGTGACGGCAAGTCACATCGGCTGGCTCATCACCGTGGCGCGTGACGATGATCCCCCGGACGACCCGAATGCGCCGAAGACGCGCGGACGGGCGCTCTACGAAATGACCTGCGCCCAGTGCCACGGCACGAACCGCTTGGGCATCGGGACCGCGCCGGCGCTGCGTGGGCTGCGGCATCGGCTCGCAGATGAGCAAATCATCCAACAAGTCCGCGCCGGCAGCAATGCCATGCCGGCTCATGCCGAGGAACTCATCAGCAACCCTGACCTCAAGGCGTTGGTGGACTATCTGATGCTGCGCGACCGACCACTGCCGCCCGCGCCGCCCGCGCCGGAACGCCCGCGCTATCGCGACGCGGGCTACCCCAAGTTCTACGACCACGAAGGTTATCCGGCGAACAAGCCGCCGTGGGGCACGCTCAACTGCATTGATCTCAATACCGGCAAGCTGCTCTGGAAAGTGCCGCACGGCGAATATCCCGAACTCGCCGCCGCCGGTGTGCCAAAGACCGGCACGGAGAACTATGGCGGCCCGATTGTCACCGCCGGCGGGCTGGTCTTCTGCGCCGGCGCGCGCGACAACAAGCTATGGGCTTACGACAAGGACACGGGCGCGGTGTTGTGGTCGGCACAATTGCCGTGGACCGGCAGCGCGCCACCCGCGACGTATCAAGTGAATGGTTGGCAATACGTGGTGATCGCAGCCAGTGGCGGCAACAAATTGGGCACACCTTATGGCGACGCGTATGTGGCGTTTGCATTGCCGAAGTTGAAGGAATGAGATTTGGACTTCTATTTGCCGTTGGTTTGCCCACGCGTGACCTCGCATAGACTGCTTTTGCGAAAACATGGGAGGCAACCAAAGCCGCAGTCGCCTTTGCGCGAGCGTTGGGCGCGGTTCAGAACAGAATTGCCCGGACCGGTTCGCGCATGGAACACCTGAACCGGCGAAGCGTCAGTCCCGCGCGCAGAGCGGCGCTGAAGACGCACGCACTCCAGACGCTTCGCGACCGTTGAGCGTCACCAATGCGCGCGAAGCGTTTGGGCTGTAACGCCGGTTTTCCAACCGGCGCGCCGACTGGAAAGTCGGCGTTACGGACGGGTTCAGAGGAGGGCGAGTTGTTCGCCCTTGTGAGGCAGGTCAAGTTTCCTGGCGTCGCTCTTTCTTGAACTCCCACTGTGACCACGTCACACCGTGCCAAGCAACTCCAGACGACAATTCGCCGCAGTCCGGCGCCGGGAGCGGGCCGCCGTCCGAAACGGGGGGTTGCTAACCGCTGGCGCGGTTTGTTAGCGTCGCGGACAGATGATCAAGTTCGCTTCCAGCACACTCCTGAAGCTACCCGGTAATGGGCGGTGCTGGGTTTCCTCTTGCGGCCATGCCTTCACTTTTTGAGCGAATCTGGAATAGTTCGCCCGCCTCCTTAACCCGCGCCTTTCAACGGCGTGTCCGCAATTTGCGCGTGGGAGAAGCCTGGCATGAAATCACCGGTGGACCGGCACGGGGCCGACGCATGTTGCTGCCAACGCCGCTCGATTCAGGGACGGCGGAATTGGTCAACGGTACCTTCGATCAATTCCTCTATGAGGCGATTGCCGGGCAGCGCGACCTGAGCGGAGCACGGTGCTGGGATATTGGCGCGAATATCGGTTATCACTCGCTGGCGCTGGCCAGTCAAGGGGCGCAAGTCGCAGCCTTTGAGCCGGGCAAAGCTAATCTGGCGCGCTTGGAATTGCACCGGCAGCGCAATCCGGAAATTGCGCAACGCATCAAAGTCTTCCCGGTGGCGGTGGCTGACCGCGACGGCACAGTGTCCTTCCGGGAGAGCAGCGACATGACGGGGGCGAGCTCGGGCAGCCACCTTTCCGAGGCGACGCCGCCGCTGGGAGCGGCAGTTTATGCCGGATTTGTTGAATGTGCTGTGTCGGCGGTAACGCTGGATTCCTTGGTGACCAAACAGGGCGAGCCACCGCCGGACATCATCAAGATAGATGTGGAAGGCGCCGAGCATCTGGTCTTGAAAGGGGGAATGCAGATGCTGGCCCGGCACAAGCCGCTCCTGCTGGTCGAGGTGCATCATATTTGTGTGATGCTGTCACTGACGGAGATTCTGCTCGCGCTGGGGTATCACATTTCCGTGCTGGATCGCGATCACGCCAGCCCATCGCGCTGCTTCATCATGGCCAGATAGATGATGGCGTTGTTTCTTCAGCCGACATGAGCACTATCCGATGCGGCAGCTTTGCAGCGGAACCTTCTTGTGAGGCATTGGCGGGTTGCACTCCTGTCGCGCAGCCGCCCTGGGCGTGGACGCGACTGGACCAGGTCTTCAAAGTTCGCTCTGGTTTTTCACCATTGGCTCTCCGTGTCGCCAATTCCTGCCGCGTCCGCCGCGTGGGGATGGACCTCGTGCGACAGAGCGCCGTCACTGCGCCATGAAGATCGCCTTGCTTACGACGGATAACCGCTGGCTGTACCGGCAACACGACCAGGTGACCCCATCGTTTGGAATGGCGCCGGAAGCATTGATCTCGGGCTTGGCGGCGCTGCCAGAGATCGAGATTCACATCGTTTCCTGCACCCGCCATCCGCTCAAGTCACCGGAGCGACTCGGCTCGAAGATTTTTTTTCACAGCTTGCATGTGCCCAAGATCGGGTGGCTGCGCACGGGTTATTTGGCTTGTATGCGCGCGGTGCGCCGAAGGTTGCGGCTCATCCAACCGGACATCGTGCATGGCCACGGCACCGAGTTTGAGTCGGCCATCTGCGCAGCCCATTCGGGTTTTCCCAACGTCATCACGTTGCTGGGCATCATGCGGGAGATGGCCAAAGTGCTGAAAGCCCGCCCCGGCAGCTTCTATTGGCTGGCGGCTTTGCTGGAGGATCATTGCCTGCGGCGCACCGCGGGTGTGCTCTGCAATTCCCGGTTCACCCAGGAAAAAGTGCGCCACCGCACGCCCCGAACCTGGCTGGTGCCGAACGCAGTGCGCGAAGTGTTCTTTGACCCGCCAACAACTCCGCTCACCTCTACCCAGGCAGCGCCGATTGCACCGGTGTTGCTGAACATCGGCAGCGTTAGTGCGTACAAGCGACAAAATGAACTGCTGGACGTGGCCGAACGATTGCACGCTTCCGGGCTGAAGTTTGAACTCAAGTTCATCGGTCTGGCGACGCCCGGCAACCCGTATGCAGACCGCTTCCTCGCCCGCCTGCCCCAACTGCCGTTTGTCTCGCATCACGATTTCCTGCCAGCGACGGAGTTGATTGCGCAATATGACCACGCCAGCGCGCTGCTCCATGTCTCCGCCATCGAATCGTTCGGCCTGGTGGTGGCGGAAGCGCTGTGCCGCAATCTCAAGTTCATCGGCTTCGGCTCCGGCGGCGTCGCCGACATACTGGTTGGAGTGGAGAGTGCCGAGGTCCTTGCGGACGGCGACTGGGAGGGTTTGCACACCGCGCTGGACCGCTGGCTGCGGACAGAAGCGGCCCGCCCGCGTGCCACCATCGAAGTGATGCGGCAAAGATATCATCCTTCGGTCATCGCGCAGCGGCATCTGGAAATCTACCGTGAGGTCCTCGACCGGGCCGGAGCGAGATAACGCTTGGAAGGAATTCTGAGTGAAGCTACCTGAGCCGTTCACAAAGCCACGGCCAATTCACGACCATGGTCTGCCGTTGCCGCGTTCACTCTTGCTTCCTTGTTCATCCGACGACTACCATCCGCGCAAATTGAAGACTCCGTTGCCGCATATTGTTCATCACCATGCCTGAAGCCATTGCTGGGCAGCTCAATGACACGGAGCGCCGCCTGTTAACCGAAGCCATCCTTCACACGTCGCCGAAGCCGCGCGTGGCGATCGAAGTCGGCACCTGGCTGGGTGGTGGCAGCACGCTGCACATCCTTCGGGCCCTGGAGGAAAACGGCGTGGGTCACCTGTGGGGCATCGAAGCCGATCGCTCGATTTACGAGCGGATGTTGGCCAACCTGCGCGCGGCCGCACCGGAGGCTTGCAGGAGGTTTACGCCGCTGTTCGGGTTCTCCCAGGCGGTGATTCCGCAGTGGCTGCGTGAGCAAGGCCGCGAAGTGTCGGTGGATTTCGCGTTCCTGGACGGTGGCAACCGGCCTTTGGAGCAGATTGATGAATTCCGACTCTTGTCCCCGCATATCCCGGTGGGCGGCCAACTCATGGCGCACGACGCCAAGCTGCGCAAGGGTAAATGGCTGGTGCCCTACCTGACCCGGCTGGATAACTGGCACACCCAACTGCACGACGTCAGCACCGAGGGTTTGTTCCACGCCAGGAAGACAGCCGCCGCGCCGTCGGCGGCCAGCTTGCGGGCGGCGCGAGCCAGCTTGTGGCGTCTGCGGGCCAGCCCGGTGGAGATTGCCGCCGCCGTTCTGCCCTCCCGCGTGTGCGGGTTATTCCTGCGCTTGCTCCCTTCGCGACTGGCCTGGCGGCTCTCGGACGGACGCAAATAACGAGGGCGCGCTCGCCTGGCCGCCGACGTATCTCCGAATGAGGCGAGGCATCCGAAGGCGTAGCGCCGAGTTTCACTCTGCCGTATCGCAGAATTACATTCTGCGGCCCCTCCGCCCCTCCGGCGCTCTCCAAGCCGTTGGACGCCCAGCCGAGTGCAACTCGGCGATACCGCAGACTGCAAGTCTGCGCTACTGCTGCAATTGCCAGTCGTCCTCATCGGGAGAAGCGCCCCCTGGCCGCCGCCCAGTTAAATTCAGTTTACTTAATCCGCTCGAGGCGTAGGGTAGCTTCCGGAGAGAGGATGCTATGAAACGAGTAAAACTCTCAGTGGTTCTCGCCGCGTCGGGATGTTGGCTGGCTTCGTTTTCCAGCCTGGGCGCAGATCAAATCACCCTTAAGTTCAGGAAATCCGGCCCGCAGGCAGAAGTGGGGCTGCATTCCCAAATGGCGCTGCCCGTCAGCGCGATGTATCCGGAGTACATCATCCAGCGCAGCCCGGACCTGACGAACTGGGAGACCGTGGCCGGGCCGATTCCGGGGAGCGTGGGTGTGTCCGATGAATTCCTGCGCGTGGCGGTGCCGACCGCCGGCAACCACGCTTTCTACCGGGTGATTGCCAACGTCAGACTGGCTGCCGAAGGCAACGGTCTGGGTGATGCGATCTACGGTTACGGCACGGAATTCAGCAAGGAACTCCAGCGTCTCGGCCAGCTTCCGCTGGAAGATTTCGTGGCGCGGTATGGACCAACCAATGAATACCTGCCGCAGATTTCGTTCGATCCCACGCTGGCCGAATTCTGGGATCAGTTCAACCTCGACCCCGCCGTTTGGAACGCCACGAACAGTTGGCCAAACCACCGTCTTTATGACTTTCGCCTGAACGCTCAGGAATTTGCCGTGTTTCAGACGAATGGTTTTGTCGTGAGCCAGAGGATGGAGCGCGACAGTTTCGCCGATGTTTTCTATGATATCTACACGGACGATCTTCCGGTCTTTGTCACAACGGATGCGATCCTGCACGCCTGGCATCGTTCGTTCGTAACAATGCTCGCGGAGATTGAGGAGACGGGCTTCCACCCCACCTTGTCCAACATGCTCGTGGCCATGTCGGCGCAAGTGCCCGCGGTTTGGGCGCAGGCACAAGGGACCGCCATGGTCAACGGGGTCCTCGATGCCGATTACTTTCTGGCGGTCGCGCGATCACTCGTCAGCGGGGCCAATCATTACGGATCACTCGGCCAGACGGCGCGGGTCACCTCGACATTGAATGCCATTAACATTCGGCAGCCGGTCTTCTTCAACCTGTATGGCGAGGATCGCCTCGTGGATTTTTCACAGTTCCAAGTCCGTGGCCACTACGAGAACTCCGCCGCGCTTTCGAGATACTTCCGCGCCGTGATGTGGTGCGGCCTGGCGGACTTCCGCTATGCGGGCCTCGCCATGGGCGCCATTGGCGGAACCAACAACCTGCGTGAGCTTTCCGGCGCGGTGGCCTTGGAACTCCTGCTCCGGAACTCCGGGGAGTCTGGCAACTGGCTCCAGTTCAACCGCACGCTGGAGATGTATGTGGGTACGCCCGACTCACTTAATTTTGCCCAACTAAACGGATTGCTGCTGGCGGCGGGCATCAATTCGCCGGCCGATCTGCCCGACGAGGCCGCTTTGATGAACCTGCAGAGTCAACTCATGTCCGGCCAACTGGGCATGCAGCAGATCACCGGCGGTTATTACTTTTCGCCGTTCGCTCCGGAGCAAGTCAAATTGCCGCGGTCGTTTACCGTGATGGGCCAGCGATTTGTGATGGATAGTTGGGCGTTCCAGAAATGCGTGGTTGATCAAATCATTTGGGACGATGACGGCATTCCTGATGTATGGGACAAGGTTATGCGCCGCGTTCCAAGCGCGCTGGACATCGCGTTCTCGGTCCTCGGCAACAGCCAGACCGTTCCGCTCATCGCGGAGCGCATCTCCCGAACCAATCTCACGCTCGCCGATGGCCGCCCGTTCTGGCGGGACGGCTTGAGTTATCAACACAATCTCGCCGCGGTGCGCAACGTGATTGATCGCCAAAGTGCCGGAGCGTGGACGAACAGCATCTACAATCACTGGCTGGCGTGCCTGCGCGAATTGTCAGTCCCAACCACCGAGCCCGATTACCCCGAGGTCATGCGGACGCGCGCTTGGGCCATGAAGACGTTGAACACACAACTGGCTTCCTGGACGCAACTGAGGCACAACACAGTGCTCTACGCAAAGCAATCCTACACCCCAATGATCATTTGCCTGTATCCGGACGGCTACGTCGAGCCGCGTCCTGCGTTCTGGGCGCGAATGCGTGGGATGGCACTGGCGACGCGGGCGGTCCTGACGTCACTCCCCACGAACGGCGTATTCAACTACACCCATATTGGCACGAATAACCTCCCATTTGTGGTTTCCGTCAGCGGGGCAACCATGTATTCGAATCGCCTTGCGGTGATGGACCGGTTCATAAGCACGACGGACACGCTGCGAGCCGTCTCGGAGAAGGAACTACTCAAAATCTCCCTTTCTGCGGAAGAGAGTCTTTTCCTTCAACGCTTGGTGGAATTTGACTACTTGGGAAGGAGAACTTACACGGGATGGTACCCCGCATTGTTCTATGGAGCCGGAAGCCAATACATTCCGCCGGATCTTCAGAACTGGATCGAGCCCACCGGCGACAATGAGGGCTCGGATTACTGGGATGCCTTGGTGACAGACGTCCATACCGACCCACCGGACATCCTTACTCCTGACCCCGGCAGCATCCTCCACCAAGGCGTTGGCAACGTTCAAATGTTGATGATCGCCGTGGATTGCGGGCCGGGCGACGTAGCCGTTTATGCCGGGCCGGTGCTAAGTCACTACGAATTTGAACTCGGGCCTGCCACGCGCCTGACCGATTCCCAGTGGAAAGATCAGGTTCGGGTCGGCATCCTGCCGCCACAACCAGAATGGACGCGCGGTTATCTCGTCCCGAAACCATGACTCCTTCCGGTCTTACCGACGAAGCACGAGCAGGGGAGTCGCGCACGCGACGCGGTCATCACCGAGAAGGACGGACGGGGGCGGGGCGCGGTGCAGGTTCTTCTGCTGGCTTAGCGGGCGCATTGGTTTCCTGAGTTCTCCGGTTGACTGCGGCTGGTTCCGCCATCCGCGATTGTTCCCTCGGTGAGATCAGTCGTGTGGCGGCGGGACTTGCCTTTGGCGGCGTGGGCACGCTCTTCACGGGTGCAGGTGGTGACGCCTCAACCCTGGCAGCCGCTTTCGCTTCAGGCTTCGCCACCGGCCTGACTTCGGTTCTTGGTCTGGGCGCCACCGCCGGGGTGGTGGCGGCCTTGGTTCTCCCGCCTGTCGCCGTGGCGGGTGTTTCAGTGTGCGATGGGACTGGAGCGGCGGCGGGCTGAGTTGGCTTCGCTGTTACCGTGGGCTTTTCCACCGGTTGAACCACCCTTTGCGGCGGAGCCGCAGGTGCCGGCCTGACCTCGGGTAACGCCCGGGGTGTCACCTTTGGCGATGGCGCGGCTGGTGTCCTGACTTGCTCCGGCGCGGGCTGAGACGCGGGCCGGGTTGGATTCTCTGGCCCGGTTGGAGGAGCGGCTGGCTGTGCCGAGGTGGCGGGCGTTTGGGGTGGCGCGGCGACTACCGCGGGTCTCTCAATGACTTGAGGATTGCGTGGAACGACAGTCGGCGTTGGCGCAGCCGGCGGCTCCGCGCGCGGCGGGGGTTTTACCGTTGTGTCAGTCGCCGCAGGGATGTTCCGTTGCCGGGCAGTTACGGCAGCCTCTTCTTTCCTGCGGAATTCATGGACCGGCACGGCTTGCACTTTTCGTCCGCTCGCGCGTTCGATCACCTCGGGACGCGGGCCTTCGTTGATCACGGTTTGGTTCACCACCTTCACGTTGGTGATGTTTACGGTCTTATTGATGATTGTGGTGTTGTTGACAACCACCGTGGTGGGCCGCACCGGCTCGAGCATTCGCCGGTGTTCCACGAACACATAAGCGCGCGTGGCGAAGGCCGGTTCGTATTGCACGGTGCTGATGCTCACGCCCATTGTCGCGGAGGGACGCAGCGGCGCCCAGCCGACATAGCCGCCGCCTTCGCGCCAGGAAACCCAGGCGGTCGCCCATTGCGTGTGCGGCACCCAGACCCAGCCGTACTGCGTGTGCCAGTCCCAGCGCCCGTAGTGATAGGTGGCCCAACCCCACGGTTCGTTGCTCATCCAATACCAGCCTGCGTCCGTCCGCTGCCAGTAACCGTTGGCGTACGGACGCCAGCCTGTTGGCACGCCCGCCGGAATCCAGGAACGCCCGTAATCCCCGACGACCACCCAACGCCCATGCAGGGCGAGCGGTTCGTAGAAATCGTTCACCGACTGGATCACTACAACGGGTGCGGGCGCCGGCGACGCGTGGACGACCGGTGGCGGTTGCGGTGCCGGTGCGGGTGACACATAAACCACAGGCGGTGGCGGTGCCGGCGCCGGCGCCACGTGGACGACGGGCGCCGGCGCCGGCACATACACGGTGTGGGTGCGTTCGTGAACAACATGCGTCCGGCATCCCGTGAGCGCGAGAGCCAATACGCTCCCGAGAATCAAGCCGGTCCGAGTGGCGAAACGGTTGGTCGCTTTCATATTCTGTTCCCTTTCTGATGACTTTGTTGTCATGCCGATGGGACGATGCCCCGCGTCATTCATTCGCGAAGCGGCGAAATTATTCCGGCAAAAAAATTGAATACACTGGCCGGGGCATGGACAGGATTTCAGATGCGAATGGACTGGCGCGCGATGGAACGCGCGAAATGTGACCGAGGCCGATGTGTCACCACCGCCCAAAGAAAAGCTCGCGTGCCAGCGGCGTTTGCGATAGTGAACGCGCGCGAGATTGCACTGATATGCGCGCTCAAGACCAGGCTGCGGCCGACAAACTCACCACGCCACAGGACCCGGCCAATCGCTGGCCGCCACAGGTTCGTTACATTCTCGGCAACGAAGCCGCCGAGCGTTTCAGCTTCTACGGGATGAAGGGCATTCTCGCGATCTACATCACCACGGTGTTGACGAAGACGCAGGATGAAGCGACGCACATCATCCACCTTTTCGGCTTTGCCAATTATTTCATGCCGCTGCTGGGCGCGTGGGTATCCGACCGGTTCTGGGGCCGCTACCACACGATCCTGTGGATCTCGCTTTCCTACTGCGTCGGCCATGGTGTGCTGGCGTGCAGCGATTTGATGAGCGGGGTGGATGGCAAGGTGGCGTGCCTCTACATCGGGTTGGCGTTGATCGCGTTTGGCTCGGGCGGCATCAAGCCGTGTGTGTCCGCGTTCATGGGCGACCAGTTCAAGCCCGAGCAACGGCACTTGCTGCAAAAGGCCTACGCGGCGTTCTACTGGTCCATCAACTTCGGATCCACGGCGGCGTTTCTGATTATCCCGTGGGTGCGGGATCATCATGGTTGGAGTTGGGCGTTTGGAGTGCCGGGGTTGGCAATGGGGTTGGCCACGTTCATTTTCTGGCTTGGGACGCCCAAGTACACGCGCGTGCCCCCCGCGTCGAAAACCCGGATGGCCGGATTTCTCCAGGTGACATGGTTTGCGGTGATGCATCAGGCGGAGAAGCAACCCGGTCAGCATTTTTGGGACGTGGCACGGACGCGCTACAGCGACGCCGAAGTGGATGCCGCCAAATCTGTCTCCCCGATACTCTCCATCTTCGCCTTGGTACCGGTGTTTTGGGCACTGTTTGATCAGACCTTTTCCACGTGGGTGCTCCAAGGTGCGCAGATGAAGCCGTACTACCTCGGCAACTACAAGATTGGCCCCGAGCAGATGCTGGCCGTCAATCCCGTGCTGGTCATGATCATGGTACCGATCATGACATTGGTGGTGTATCCGCTGCTCGGAAAGCTGGCCACGCCGTTGCGGCGCATGTCCGCCGGCATGTTTATTTCGGGATTCTCCTTTCTGATCGTGGCCGCGTTTCAGACGCGCCTTGACGCCGGTGAAGAGTTGAGCGTGATGTGGCAGATTGTGCCCTATATCATTTTGACTGCGGCCGAGGTGCTGGTGTCCACCACCGGACTGGAATTCGCCTTCCGCGAGGCAGCGCCCTCGATGAAGAGCACGATCATGGGCTTCTGGAATCTCACCGTGGCTATCGGCAATCTGCTGGTGTCCTTCATCACGATCATCGCCAGCAAGGTGTTGGGCACCGCCAGCGGCCAGGACGTGTCGGTGACGCCGCAGATGTTCATGTTCTACGCCGGGTTGACCTTCGTGGTGGGAATCTTTTTCAGCGTCATCGCCGCGATGTACAAGTATCGTGACGCCGCGGCGGCTCAGGGGAAATAACGCGCACCCACGCGGATGCGGTCCCGCGCTCCAGGATGGCAGTTTGCCCGTTTTTGAGATTCACTCCGCGCTTGGCCCTGCTACGCTCCGCGCATGAAAATTGACCGCCGCCGTTTCCTGACAGCCACCGGCTTGACGGGCGCATCGCTCGCGACCGGCGCCATTCCCCTCTCCACCCAGAACGCCGCTGCCGCGAAGCCCGCGCGTCCGCGCATCAAGCTCGCCATCGCTTCCTATTCCTACTGGCATTTCCGCACGGAGCGTGTGCCGATCGAGACTGTCATAGACAAGGCGGCGGCCATCGGCGTCGAGGGCGTGGACATTCTGCACCGGCAAATGGACCTCGGGGAGAGGGAGCCGCTCACCAGCGAGCATCGCGCCTCTCTCCAGCGGCTCAAACGCCACGCCTTTCGCAACGGCATTGATCTGGTCTGTCTGTCCATTCATCAGGACTTCGTGGATCCCGATCCCGCCTATCTGCGCCAGCAGATCGAACATACGCACAAGTGCATCGAGATTGCGTACGAACTGGGCGTGCCGTGCATTCGCCTGAACTCCGGCCGCTGGAACACGATCAAGAGTTTCGACGATTTAATGAAAGCGCGCGGCATTGAGCCGGTGCTGCCCGGCCACACGGAGGACGACGGCTTCAAGTGGTGCATCGAGTGCATCGAACAATGTCTGCCCAAGGCTGCCGAGTGCGGTGTGCTGCTGGCGCTGGAAAATCATTGGGGCCTCACGCGCACGCCCGAGGGACTGTTGCGCATCCTCAACGCCGTGAAATCTCCGTGGCTGGGTGGCTTGATGGACACGGGCAATTTCATGGAAGACCCCTACGACAAATTGAAAGCCATCGCGCCCAAGACGGTCTATGTGCAGGCCAAAACGTATTATGGCGGCGGCGAATGGTACACGCTTGACCTCGACTACAAACGCATCGCGCACATCCTCGCCGATGCGGGATACACGGGTTACGTAGGACTGGAGATGGAGGGCAAGGAAGCGCCGGACATCGCCGTGCCCAAGAGCATCGCGATGTTGCGGAAGGCGTTTGATGGAATTTGAACCAAGGGAAATGAATACTGAATCCGACTCCGGCAACCCTCAGTCGCCGGTGGCTCCTGTTACAGACAACGACTTCGAACTTCCCCTTGCCGGCTTTCAAGGCACGCCCGAGGAGATTGAGCGGCAATGGTTCGAGCAGGTTTACAAAGGTCGGGGCGACCGCATGGCGCAGTTGACCTGGCGTGCTGTGTTGATGGGAGGTGTGTTGGGAGCGGTGCTGTCGTTGACCAATCTTTACATCGGACTGAAAGCGGGCTGGGGCTTCGGCGTGGCCATCACCGCGTGCATCCTGTCCTACGCCATCTGGACTGCACTCTGCAAAATCCGCATCGCCCGCACGCCGATGACGATCCTGGAAAACAACTGCATGCAGTCCACCGCCAGTTCGGCGGGCTATTCGACGGGCGGCACGTTGATCTCCGCTTTTGCCGCCTACATCATTTTGAACAACCAGTCCCTGCCCATCCCGTTGACACTGGCTTGGATTTTCTTCCTGGCCGTGCTCGGTGTCACGATGGCGGTGCCGATGAAACGGCAGATGATCAATGTCGAGCAACTGCGTTTCCCCAGCGGTGTGGCGGCCGCCGAAACTTTGCGCGCGCTCCATTCTCACGCCGGCAAGGGCATGCGCGCGGCCAAGGCGTTGGGGATTGCCGGCGTGCTGGCGGCGCTGGACAAATTCTGGGCTGAGGGCCTGCCGCTGGTGGACAAGCTCTTCGCGAAATGGTTTCAGTGGAGCACGAAGTTGGCGGAATTCTCCAGCGCCGAATTGATCGAGAAGGCGCAGGTCTGGTTGCTGGGCAAGGACGCCTTCACACTGTGGAGCGGGCGCACGGTGCATTTTTCCTGGGACGCGATTTTTGTCGCCGCCGGCGCGATCACGGGGATACGGGTGTGCGCCACCATGTTCGTGAGCGGTACGTTGTGCTGGAGTGTATTCGTGCCGATCATGCAGCAGCAAGGAGTCATTGCGGGCACGGGCTTCCGTGACATCGTGCAATGGACGCTCTGGGGCGGCACGGCGTGCATGGTGAGTTCCGGGTTGCTCAGCATGTTGCTGCAATGGCGCAGCGCGCAACGCGCCTTTCGCGGTCTGGGCAAGATGTTTTCCAAGAACAAAGCCGTGGATGAAATGGACGCGATCGAAACCCCGACGTCCTGGTTTGCCATCGGGCAGTTGGTTTCGCTGGTGGCACTGGCGTGGCTGGCGCATGCGACGTTCGACATGCCTTGGTGGCAGAGTGTGCTGGCGGTAGTGCTGTCCTTCGCGCTGGCGTTGGTGGCGTGCCGCGTCACCGGGGAAACGGACACGACACCCATCGGCGCGATGGGCAAGGTGACGCAACTGACCTTCGGCGCGCTGAATCCGGGTAACGTGAACGTCAATCTGATGAGTGCCAACATCACAGCCGCCGCTGCCGCATCGTCCGCGGATCTGCTGACGGACCTCAAGAGCGGCTACTTGCTCGGCGCCAACCCGCGCAAACAGTTCCTCGCCCAATTCGCCGGTATCTTCGTGGGGACAGTGGCCACGGTGTTTTCCTTTGCGGCACTGGTGCCCGATGCATCGGTACTGGGGACCGACCAGTTTCCCGCGCCCGCCGCGCAAACCTGGGCCGCAGTGGCCAAAGCCCTCAGCCACGGCCTCAGCGCGCTCGAACCGATCAAGCTTTGGTCCATTCTCCTCGGCGGAATCCTCGGCGTGATCCTCTCGCTGCTGCCGTTGATGTTTCCCAAGAAGCAGAAATTCCTGCCCTCCGCTTCGGCGTTTGGGCTGGCCTGGGTGTTTCACTGGTACTATGGGCTGCTTTTCTTCATCGGTGGGTTGCTGGGATGGTGGCTGACGCGGAAAGCACCCAGGCGCGCTGAAGAATTCACCTTCCCCGTCGCCTCCGGCATCATTGCCGGCGGTTCGCTCATGGGCGTGGCGCTGATCTTCTGGGAGAACGGCGCGATGATCGTGAAAAAGTTGTTGGGGATCGAATAGGCTCTCGCTGGCACGAATTCAAGCAGCCACTCCAAGCAGAGCCGTTCAATAAAGCAGATACTTCTGCCGGTCCTGGCGGAACTTCTCCTCGCCGGCTTTCCATGACGCTACAATCTCCGCGGCAGACTTGCCCGCCTGCAACGCCTGCCGCATGGCATCGGTGCCGTTCACCTTGTCGAACATGTCAAACTTCTTGTTCGCCTTCACAGCCTCATCGAACAGATCGCGACCAGCGATTTTTTTCAGCGCCTCCATCGCGTAATAGTTGATGGCCGTGAGTGGCGCGTGGGTGGGATCAGTGAAGTAAATCTGCACGCCGCTGATGATCTGGTCCTTGAAAGTGAAGTAATACGGTTTGTAGGTGACCGGCACGAATCGCACGCCCGGGAGTTTGTAGGCGTTCAACGTTTCCGCCAGCTTGTGTTTGTCCACGTCCGGCGCGGCCACGCACTGGAACGGCAGCGTGTAACCGATGCCTGTGCTCGCGCCGCCGATTTCGCCAATCATGCCCGTGGCCACCTGGAACAACGGTGATTCGCCGTGCGGCACGTGCGGCGAGGTCGGCACCCACGGCAAACCGGTGTCGCGCCAGACCATGTTACGCTTCCAGCCTTTCAGCGGCACGACCGTGAGCTTGCAGGGTTTCTTGAGCCAGCCCTCGCCGTTGATCATTTGGGCGAGTTCACCGCACGTCATGCCATACACGTAGGGCACGTCCCACTGGCTGACGAAGGAACGATATTTCTCATCCTCGATCAACGTGCCTTCGATGCGTTCGCCGCCGAGCGGGTTGGGCCGGTCCAGCACGATGAAATCAATGCCCGCCTCGCCGCACGCCTCCATCGCCACGCCCATCGTGCTGATGTAGGTGTAGGAACGGCAGCCGGTGTCCTGCAAATCATAGACCAGCGCGTCCAGGCCCTTGAGCATCTCGGGCGTGGGCTTGCGCGTCGCGCCGTAGAGCGAGTGAACCGGCAACCCGGTGCGCGGATCCGTGCGGCTCTCGATTTTGTCGCCCGCCGGCACATCGCCGTAAATGCCATGCTCGGGACCGAACAACGCCACCAGTTGCACGCCCGGCGCGGCGCGCAGCACGTCAATCGTGGATTCCAGATTACGGTTCACGCCGGATGGATTCGTGATCAGCCCGATGCGCTTTCCCGCAAGGACCTGAAACTTCTGTTCGGCCAGCACTTCATTGCCGAGTTTTACCTGGGTGATTTCGGATTGAACCGGCGCGCAACCCGTCAGCGCCACTGTCCCCGCGAGCAAGAAAAACCTGAAGCACTTCATGGTGTGAGATTAGTGGCTGCCAGTTGGCTGGGGCAAACTTTTTGCAGCGCTCTTGCGGCTTTCCCGTTGAGGCGGCGGCGCGTTCCGCCTACTTTCCCCACGCATGAATGTTTTTGTCACTGGCGGCGCGGGCTACATCGGCTCGGTTTGTGTGGAAGAACTGCTCAACGCCGGCCACGCGGTCACCGTCCTGGACAACCTCACCGAAGGCCATCGGTCTGCGGTGGATCCGCGGGCGAAGTTCGTTCAAGGCTGCCTGAGCGACGCTGCGTTGGTGACGCAGGCCGTGCGGGACGCCAAAGCGGAGGCGATCCTGCATTTTGCCGCCAACGCACTGGTGGGCGAGTCCATGACGAATCCTGGGAAATACTTCCGCAACAACGTGGCGTCCGGATTGAACCTCCTCGATGCCGCCGTGGCGGGCGATGTGAAGAAGTTTGTGTTTAGCTCCACCTGCGCGACCTACGGTCCGCCGGAGCGCGTACCCATGGCGGAGGATTTGCCGCAACGCCCGATCAATCCCTACGGCGAATCGAAGCTGATGTTCGAGAAGATGCTGAACTGGTATCACCAGCTTCACGGACTGGAGTTCGTCGCGTTCCGCTACTTCAACGCGGCGGGCGCCAGCGGGAAGTACGGCGAACATCACCGCATTGAGACACACTTAATTCCGAACGTGCTCAAGGTGGCGCTGGGCCAGGCCGCGCAATGCGAAATTTACGGCACGGATTATCCGACACCAGACGGCACGTGCATCCGCGATTATATTCACATCGTTGACCTGGCGCAGGCGCACATCCTCGGCCTGTCGCCCGGCAAGCAGGGCTTCTTCAACCTGGGCAACGGCGACGGCTATTCCGTACGGCAGGTTATTTCGACGTGCGAGAAAATTACTGGCAGGCAAATCCCCGCGGTCGAGAAACCACGCCGACCCGGCGATCCGCCCAAGCTTGTTGCCTCGGCAGAGAAGGCTGTGCGCGAACTGGGCTGGCGGCCAAAGTTCCCGAAGCTGGAAGAGATTGTGGCGACCGCGTGGGAATGGCATCGGAAACATCCGACGGGGTATGCTGATTCAGCTTTCCCCCATTCGTAAGCGGGCAACATTCAACGGCCATGAAATCACTCACTGAACATCTTTGGTTTGAAGTCCCGAATCGCCGGGGATTCATCAACATCACTCCCACCGTGGAAGCCTTGGTGCAGCAGAGCGGCGTGCAGGAAGGGCTTTGTCTCGTCAACGCCATGCACATCAGTGCCTCCGTGTACATCAACGATGCGGAGGACGGATTGTTGCACGATTACGAGGTTTGGCTGGAGAAGCTCGCGCCCCACGCGCCGACGTCGCAATACCAGCACAACCGCACCGGGGAAGACAACGCGGACGCGCACCTGAAACGCCAGATCATGGGGCGCGAAGTCGTCGTGGCCATCACGAAAGGCAAATTGGATTTCGGTCCGTGGGAGCAAATCTTTTACGGCGAATTTGACGGGCGGCGACGCAAGCGCGTGCTGGTGAAAATCATCGGGGAGTGAGCGGGCAGCCCCGCGTCCCTTTGGAGACAAGATCACCCAGAGAGCCTGGCAGCGTCTAACCAGGCACACAATCACCCGATCCAGCGCGTCTGATCCGCTCTCGTGTGCGTCCGCGTTTTGCTGCTGCCCGACCCGCTGGGCATCTTCCATCTTCCATCCACCCACGCTTCGGGCTTAATCTTCGGCCATGGAAATCTACGACCACCCGACTTTCCGCATGGCGTGCCAGCAGTTTGAGTTGGTGGCGGATCACCTTGAGATTCCGCACGGCGAACGCGACCGGCTCAAATTGCCCAAGCGTTCATTGACGGTGGCCCTGCCGATTCACCGCGATGACGGCTCCACCCAGGTGTTTACCGGCTATCGCGTGCAACATTACCTCACGCTTGGCCCGACGAAGGGTGGTTTGCGTTACCATCCGGACGTGAAGCTGGGTGAAGTTGCCGCGCTGGCGATGTGGATGAGTTGGAAATGCGCGCTCACGGGCCTGCCTTATGGCGGTGCGAAAGGCGGTGTGGCTTGCGATCCGCACACTTTGTCCAAAGTGGAGCTCGAACGGCTCACGCGCCGTTACACCCAAGAAATGATCCCCTTCATTGGTCCGCAGACGGATATCATGGCCCCCGACCTCGGCACCAACGAACAGGTCATGGCGTGGATGATGGATACGTATTCGGTCCACGCGGGTCACACGGTGCCAAGCATTGTCACCGGCAAACCTGTGGGGTTAGGCGGTTCGCTGGGACGGCGCGAAGCCACGGGCCGCGGCGTGGCTTACCTGGTCAACCGTGCCACCGACACCATCGGACTGGACCTTGGCAAAGCCACCGCCATAGTGCAGGGATATGGCAATGTTGGCTCCATCGCCGCACTGTCGCTGGCCCGCTACGGGGCCAAGATCATCGCCGTGAGTGACGTGCGCGGCGGCATATACAACGAGAACGGGCTGGACTTGTGGAAGCTCGAACAGCACGTCGCCGAACAGAAGACCGTGAGCGGCTTCCCGGATGCCGCCCCGATTTCAAATGAGGAGTTGCTGCTGCTGCCGTGCGACATCCTGGTGCCGGCGGCGCTGGAGCGCCAGATCACCGAAGCCAACGCCGGTAAAATCCAGTGCCACATTCTGGCCGAGGCCGCCAATGGCCCGACCACCCCCGAAGCCGACCTGATCCTGAATCAACGCCCGGAGATTTTTATCATCCCGGATGTGCTGTGCAACGCGGGCGGCGTGATTGTCAGTTACTTCGAGTGGGTGCAGGATGTGCAGAGTTTTTTCTGGGGCGAAACCGAGGTGGTGGACAAATTGTTCCGCAGTCTGGAAACCGCCTACACGCAAGTCCTGGCCACCAGCCGCAAACAGAAAATCCCCATGCGCCTGGCCGCCCTGAGCCTCGGCATCAAGCGCGTGCAGGAGGCCAAGCGGATAAGAGGGCTATTCCCCTGAGGATTGCGATGCGAACCAACCCCGTCGTGCTGCTTTTGCTCGCGTTACTGGTCATGGGCTGCCATCAGAAAGCCAAGCAGGACAGCGCCCGGCTGGATGCCATTCTGGCCACCGAACCCGTTGATCATGTGGCAATGACGTCGCGGCAGCGGACCAATCACCTGCGCGGCGCCAATCTGCAATTGTTTCTTGCCGCCCTGAACTCGACCAATCGCGTGCGGGCGGCTCGTCGCACCGAAGCTTCATTTGCACACGGTTTTGTTTTGATGAGCGGTACCAATACGGTGCTTGAACTCAGCAGCAACGAACACGGTGAGCTTCGATTCCGGGATTACTCTTTCCGGCTCAAGCAGTGGCCCCCCCTTCACCCTCTCTCATCCATAGAACTATGAGGCGACTTTGCGCCCAGACGGCAAAAGGTTCGGCCAGCGTACGTTGGCATTCTCCCACCGCACGAGCCGGATGGTGGAGCAGGCATCCTGCCTGTCAGGACAGGCTGGCTGGAGGGCCGCGCCGCCAATGGGCACGCGGTTCAGGGATTCCACGCGCGAATCTTCCGCACGAAATCTTGCCCTGCGCTCTCATGCGGGGAAAGTCCAAATAGGGCTTGGTCCGGAACCAGTCTTCAGGGGAGCGTGGCAAGGGATGCCCATGCAAAACCTACTTCGCCGCGTCGTTGAAGAATAAGAAGAATAAGGGTGTACCGGTAGTCGTTTGCTGGCAGCCACCCCTGGGGTTTCTACGGCACGGGTCTGCTTGGCCGGTGAGTAATCGCTTAAGGCGATTGGAGGAGTTGAAGACCAAAAGCGGCCTGCCAGTGAGCGGTGGGCCGTTTGCCTCATCAAGGCCAATTGGTGAAGTGTCTAAATCTCCACAATTCAATCTTTCACCAATCTCTCCGTGTTCACGACCCGCTCCTGCTTAAGCCCCAAGCCGGTGCCTAGAAAAAAAACTTGTTGTCAAACCTTCCGGTTTCCCCTATTTATTCCAGCAAATGCACCATGTCGGTGCTGGGGTAAACTGTATTTACCCCAGAACGCATGTACAAAAAACGTACAACAAACAACAACGAACATCGGAGGAACTAGATGAAGTTTAATAAATGGACAGTGGGTTTGGCGGCTGTCGGAGTCGTCAGCTTGGCGTCTGCTGCCAAGGCCGAAGAGAAGATGAGCCGGTTGGAAACTGCGCTGTCTTCCACGACCATCAGCGGATATGTAGATACGTCAATCCAGTGGAACCCGCGCACGGGCAATGCCAGTGGCGCACCCGTGAGCTTCCAAGGCCCAAGCAAATCCGACGGCTTCAACCTGAACGTCGTTCAGTTGAGCATCGCGCAACCTTTGGACGAGGCCGAGTGGGCTTCCGGTTACAAGGTGGACCTGTGGTTTGGTCCAGATGCCAACGCTCTGGGGTCGCAGTCTATCGGCGCTTCCGCTGGTGACTTGGCCATCCGTCAGGCGTACGTCGCCCTCCGCACTCCGGTGGGTAACGGCATTGATTGGAAAGTCGGGGTGTTCGATACTGTTATTGGCTATGAGTCGGTGGAATCCGGGAACAACCCGAACTATACCCGCTCGTATGGTTTCTCGATTGAGCCGACCACACACACGGGTGTTCTCGCCACCTACCGGTTGAACGATTACGTCGCCTTCAGTGGCGGTGTCGCCAACACCTTTGGCCCGTCCATCAATGAACGCGCTCAGGGCCCAAACAACAGCAATGAAGTCAAGTCTGAGTCGTACAAAACTTTTCTTGGCTCAGTTGCGCTGACAGCACCCGACGACTGGGGTTGGGCGGCTGGCTCGACGCTCTATGCTGGCGTTGTTAATGGATTCAACAGCGGTGCCGCCGACAACCAGACCAGTTACTACGTGGGCGCCACGATTGCCACTCCCGTTACTGGTTTGAAATTTGGGGCGTCGTTTGATTACCTGGACGCTCACAATTATCCGAGCAGTGGCGACACCGCTTGGGCTGCCGCAGTTTACGGTTCCTATCAAGCCACTGAGAAACTGAGCTTCCACGGTCGTGGTGAGTACTTAAAGGCGGAAGCACCGGTTGATGACATTGAACTCTTCGCGCTGACTGGAACCTTGCAGTACGATTTGTGGGCCAACGTTATCAGCCGGTTGGAGGTTCGCTGGGATCGCTGTTTGGACGCTCCTGGTTCCAAGAAGATCTTCGGCGGCAAGTTCACGGATAATCCCGATAATGAGGAACCGGAAGTGGATGAGGAATTCGAGGAATTCAAGAATTCGACTGCCATCGGTGGGTTGCTCAGTGGTTTTGGCGGCGTGACAGCCGGCAGCAGCAAGCGCGACGCCTTTCTCGTCGCTTTACAGTTGATTTATAAGTTCTAATCAGGCTTGAAAGTTCGCAGCCCCTCCCGGTTTCGGGAGGGGCTTCTTTGTTCTGATCCCTGGCTGGGGCAGGTTTACAAGTTTCGTTGCTTCCAAGTTTTGGCTTCCCTTGGGCCAACGCCCGGGCTATACACTCGTCCCATGGCCACACAAGCTGACAGCGCCGGATTCTTTATTTGGGGGATTGACCAATCGGCTTACGGCCCGGTTGAATTGCCGACCTTGGTGGATTGGATCAAAGACGAGCGAGTCTTTGCCGACACCTGGGTCTTTGTGGGGCGCGACGTCGCTTGGCGGCGCGCGGCGGAACTGCCTGAACTCCAGATGTTCTTCCGCAACCGGATGACTTCAGCAGCGGCGGCTTCGCCAGCCGGCATCCAGGCTGGAGCATTGCGCCGCGTCAAGATTCTGGCCGGGCTGACTGATGTCCAGTTGGAACGCCTCGCCCAAGCGATGGAACTGCATCGCGTCCCTCAGTGGAAGGTAATCGTCAAACAAGGCGAGCGCGGAGACGCCATGTACCTCATCCTGGAGGGTGAATTGCGCGTGCGCCTGCTTGCGGGCGACAAGGAAACAATTCTTTCCACGCTCGGCCCCGGCGAATTCTTTGGCGACCTGTCGCTTTTCGATCAGGGACCGCGCTCGGCTGACGTGGTCGCCAATACGGACAGCACCGTGTTGAGGTTCACTGCCACGGCTTTTGAAGTCCTCGCCAAGGAAGAACCGGCGCTCGCCGCGCCGTTCCTGTTAGCCACCGTCCGAACCCTTGCTGCCCGGATTCGCGCGGACAACAAACGTCTGGGGAACTCGGTGAAGTTCGCCAGTGCCGCCGGGATTTAGGCCAGCGCGACTCCTTGGACGGTACCGCAGCAACCGGTAGTTGGGTTAATCACCCAATAGCTTCTTCAACTGATCGCGCGCCTTCGCCTCCCTTGAGGTTTCGTCAATTTTGGGCACGAATACCCGCCCCGCCATTTCAAAGTACTCGCAATAATTGGCCAGGTGTTTCTCCTCCACAGGGTCGGCGCGCCGGTCGCGACATTGATACGCCACCGTGCGATCATGGCTCACGCAATTCAAACATACCTTCAAATCCGCGCCGCACTCGCAGGTTTCGGAACGTCCAGGCGAGCCGGCCAATTGGTATTCCCGTCCGCACTTCCAGCAATGTCGCGTCATGCCGCCATCATAATTCGCCGAAGCCGGAAGCCAAGCATCGGCTTCAGGTGCTTCGAACCGTGCTTGCCTGCAGTTCGCTGTCCGCCATGGGCTTGCGCCCCTATCGGACGCGGTTAGACTCCCGTCAGAAATGTTTCGCAGCGCATGAACATCGTGGTTTTGGACGGTTTCACCCTTAATCCCGGCGACCTGAGTTGGGACGAACTCAAGCAACTCGGAACTTGTGCGATTTACGACCGCACTCCGCCATCACAAGTCAATCCCCGGGCGTCGGGGGCGGACATTGTCTTGACCAACAAAACGATCATCAACCGCGAAACCCTCCAGGCTCTCTCTGGGTTGAAATACATCGGCGTACTCGCCACGGGGACCAACGTTGTGGATCTCACCGCGGCGCGCGAACGGCGTATCCCCGTCACCAATGTTCCCGCTTACAGCACCGCTTCGGTGGCGCAAGCCACCTTTGCGCTCCTGCTCGAACTAACCCACCACCCCGGCCATCATGCGCAGGCGGTGCGCGAAGGCAAATGGACGAATTGTGCGGATTTCTGCTTCTGGGATTTCCCCGTGATCGAACTTGCCGGTTTGACCATGGGGATTGTTGGTTTTGGCCAGATCGGGCAAGCGGTGGCGCAAGTCGCCCAGGCCTTTGGGATGAAGGTGCTGGTGCATACGCGCTCACTGAAATCTGCTCCGGCCTACGTCGAGTTTGTGACGGTCGAGAAGCTGTTTCGCCAGAGCGACGTGGTGAGTCTGCATTGCCCGCTCACGCCACAAACCAGGCATTTCGTCAACGCCGAACGGCTGGCGGCGATGAAGCCAACCGCGTTTCTGCTCAACACCAGCCGCGGTTCCCTGGTGGATGAAGCGGCCATGGCCGATGCGCTGAACGCCGGCAAAATCGCCGGCGCCGCCATGGATGTGTTGTCCGTTGAGCCGCCACCATTGGATAATCCGCTGCTGCGGGCGAAGAATTGCCTCCTCACTCCGCACCTTGCCTGGGCCAGCCGCGCCGCGCGCGTGCGGCTGATGCGAATTGCCGTGGACAACATCCGCGCATTTCTGGCCGGCCAGCAGCGGAACGTCGTGAACTGAGGTCCAATTCACGCGGATGTCCCGCACGCTACGCACGCTGCGCTTGGATTCTGCGGGAGCTTCCGCCATATTCCGCCGCTCATGCAATTGATCCGCGATATTTATGCGGCCCGGCCAGCCAATGGCCGGCCCGTCATTTCCTTTGAGTTCTTCCCGCCCAAAACGGCGGAAGGTGCCCGCGCCTTGTTGGAGAAGCACATTCCCGCCCTGCTCCAAACCCGACCGGATTACTGTTCCGTAACCTATGGCGCGGGCGGGAGCACGCGGGAGAAGACTTTGATGATTGTGGACCGCATCCAGCGCGATCACGGCCTGACCGCGCTTGCGCATTTGACCTGTGTCAACCACACGCGGGAGGAAGTCCGCCGGCTGCTTGATCAGATCAACGCGCTTGGCTGCAAGAACATTCTGGCGCTCCGCGGCGATCCCCCGGGTGGTGGGGAATTCACCGCCACTCCGGGAGGGTTTGAATACGCCAAGCAACTTGTGCAAGCCATTCGTGAGGCGGGCGACTTTTCCATCGGCGTGGCCGGATTTCCCGAAGGCCACGTCGCCTGTTCGGCTGGCAAGCATGCCGACTGGCAGCATCTGAAGGAAAAAATCGAGGCCGGCGCGGATTTTGTCCTGACCCAGTTGTTCTTTGACAACGCCGATTTTTTTGAATTTCGCGACCACCTCACGAACCAGCTTGGGGTGAAGGTGCCGCTGGTGCCGGGAGTCATCGCGATCTTAAGCGCGACCCAGATCAAGAAATTCACGCAAATGTGCGGCGCCCGGATTCCCGCCGCCCTGGGAATGAAGTTGGATGAGCTTTCGCACGACGACGCTGCCGCCGCGGAATTCGGCATCGAGTACGCCACGCGGCAGTGCCAAGCCCTGCTTGAAGCGGGTGTGCCAGGTTTGCACTTCTACACCTTGAACAAGGCCCGCTCGACCGTGCGGGTACTCCAGAACCTGGGGTTGGCCTGAGACGTTCGCGCGTTCCTGAATTCAACCTGGTTTTCTTGACCGTTGGCGGCGCTTTTGAATCGGTCGCGCCGTGAAGGCGCTACTCTCAGACAGGGCTTCCCGATGATAAGACGCGTGCCATAAACCGCGGACCAACCGCTGGTAAACTAAGTCTTTCTCAGGAGACGGATCGCACCCGCGGTGCGGGGTGTGCGTGCAAACGCACAGTTCCCAACGGTGACGGGTCGCCGCACTATGGTCGCAAGTGGCAGCGATGGGGGCGGGCCGGCGGGCCAGGGCGTTGCAGCCTGCGGGGACGGAATAGCGGTTTACAAGCAGACCCATGATTCTTAGGCTGGTTTGAAAGTGCGACACCAAAACGGTAGATGCGACAATTCGTAACAATTTCCACCAACGCCTTCATGGAGCTGGTGCGGCAACCGGTGTTTCTGCTGTTGATGACCGCCTCTTCGCTCTTCTCCGTGTTCCTAGCCACGCCTTACTACTTTGCCTTCGGTGATGAGCCCAAGCTGGTGAAAAACAGCACGCTGGCGGTAATGCTGCTGGCGGGATTGCTGGGAGCGGTGTTGAGCGCGTCAGCTTCGCTGGCACGGGAAATCCGCTCGGGCACGGCGCTCGCAGTGCTTTCCAAACCGGTCGGACGCGCGCAATTCCTGCTGGCGAAATACGTTGGCCTGGTCGCGGCGTTGACGTTGCTCACCTACGTCAATCTGGCGGCGGCGCTGGTGGCCAGCCGGATGGCCTTTGACGCTTATGGGGGCACGGACATGGCGGCGCTCGGGCTGTTTGCCGGCGGGGTGGTACTGGCCTATCTGCTGGGCGGCTTCAGCAATTTCTTCCTCCGCCGGCCGTTCGTGAGCGACACTGTGTTTTGCCTGCTTGTGACGGTGACGGTCGCGGCCTTTGTCATCTTTCAGTTTACGCAGCAGATGGCGAGCGTAAACGAACCCGCCAAAGTGGACTGGCGGCTGATCCCGGCGACAATCTTGATTCTATTCGCCCTGTGGATTCTGGCGGCACTGGCACTGGCGTGTTCCACCCGGCTCGACATGATTCCCACGCTGGCTATTTGTTCAGCGTTCTTCCTTGTGGGTTTGATGTCGGATTACTTGTTCGGGCGGCCCGCCGACCAGGGCTCGTGGTGGGCAACGGTGCTTTACACCGTGATTCCGAACTGGCAAAATTTCTGGCTCGCTGACGCCCTGGATACGGGCAAGAGTACGTTCCACTGGGGTTACGTGGGCAAGGCCTTGGGCTATGCGGCCTGCTACGTTGGCGCGGTGATGGCGTTGGCGGTGACGATGTTCGAGGATCGGGAATTGAGTTGACCCGGCGCGCCGGAGCAACCGCACACAGACCTGGTTTTTAATGGATCGCAACATTCAACAGAACGGACTGGTCAATCTGCTGGCGCTGCTGGGCGTGAGTGTGGCCGGCTTTGCGGTGGCCCGTTACTCCGGTTCGCTGGCCGGCCAGGTCAGCGTGGTGTTTGTCGGTTTCGGTGTGCTGGTGGTCTTCGTAAGCTGGTTCCAGATGCGCCTCGAGGAGCGCGAGCGGTTGGAGAAGCTGGAATTGGATGAAATGGCCCGTTCCAAGGGTAGTTCCACGTTGTTTGAGTCCAGGGACGCCGAGATTTTCCCCGCACAACGATCCCGCGAACAGTTTGAGCGCTTTTTCGTGCCGGGTTTCACGGCGCTGCTGTTTCTCCTCCAGGCCGGCAGCGCGTATTTCCTGTGGCGCTGGCTGGCGGGCCAGATGCCGGAGCTGAAGGAATCACATTCGACGGTGGCGATGTCGCTGTTCAGTTTGTTTGCGCTCGTGTTTTTCCTACTGGGGCGGTTTTCCGTAACCATTGCACGCCTGGAGAACCACCGCCTACTCCGCCCCGGCGCGAGTTATTTGTTGCTCGGCGCTTATCTGTGTTTTGCGACGGCGGCGGGCATTGCCGCGGTGAAAGCGGAGTTTCCGCGGGCGGACCTTTACGTGGCGCAGGGATTGTGCGTGGTGCTGGGGTTGATTGCCTTGGAGACGCTGGTGACGTTGATTCTCGAAATCTACCGCCCGCGCGTGAAAGGCAAGGTGGTCCGGCCACTTTACGAAAGCCGGCTCGTGGGTTTACTGGGGCAACCGGAGGGGTTGATCACCACGGCGGCGCAGGCGCTGGATTATCAGTTCGGGTTCAAAGTATCCGAAACCTGGTTTTACCGCTTTTTTGAAAAGGCTCTGGGCTGGCTGATTCTGATGCAACTGGGGGTGTTGTTGCTTTCAAGCTGCTTCGTGGCGATTGAGGCGGGCGAACAGGCATTGTTGGAGCGGTTTGGTCGCCCTGTGGACAGCCGCCCGATCCTCAATCCGGGCCTGCATCTCAAGTGGCCCTGGCCGGTGGACAAGGTTTATCGCTATCAAACCGATCAGGTCCAAACGCTGTATGTCGGCTTCGCGCCGGACGACGACGGCGATGGGCATGGCGAGAGCAAAACCATCCTCTGGACCGTTGGCCACGGCAAGGAGGACAACTTTCTGGTCGCCAATCGCGAACAACCGGCGATTGAGGATGTGAGCCGGCCCGGCGAGCGCCGGGCGCCCCCGGTCAGCCTGCTCACGGTAAACATTCCGGTGCAATTTCAAATCCGCGATCTGCCGGCCTGGGCCTATAACCACAAGGATGCCTCCAACCTGCTTCACCAGATCTCCACGCGCGAAGTCGTGCGGCATCTGGTCAGCGCGGACCTGAACGAAATCATGTCCCACACGCGGCTGGAAGCGGCGCAGACGTTGCGCGACCGGATTCAAGCCGCCGCGGAAGCCTACAAGTTGGGGGCAAACATTCTCTTCGTCGGTTTGCAGGGCATTCATCCACCGGTCAAGGTCGCGCCCGAATACGAAAAAGTTGTGGGCGCCATCCACCAGAAGCGGGCAAAGATTCTCGCCGCCGAGGCGGACAGCATCCGCACCAACGCGCTGGCCGGGGCGCAATCGTTCTCGATCACGAACCACGCTGAAGCGCAACGCACCCGCCTGGAGGTGGCGGCCCTGTCGCGTGCGGCTGCTTTCACAAATCAGATTCCTGCCTTCCGTGCCGCGCCGTTGGTGTATCCGGAGCGCGTTTATTTTGACAGTTTTGCCCGGGCCACCGCCAAGGCCCGCAAGTATGTCCTCCTCACTACCAATACGCAGGATGTGATCATTTTTGATCTGCAGGACAAGATTGGCGAGGATTTGTTGCGGCTGACCGTACCGCCGCCCAAGACGCAAAACTAAGATGAGCAGCCACGCACTATTGGAGTTTGCCAACGCTGCGGCATGGGGATGCCGACCGGCGAAAAGGTCCGCCTTCCCGTCCGCATTTTATTCGATCGAAATCGCCCAGCCATGAAACGCAATTCGCTTACCGTAATCGTCGGAGCGGCGCTGATCCTGATCTTCGCGCTGCTGCTCTTCATGTTTCAGGTGCGCCAGTCGGAAGTGGCCGTCGTCACCACGTTTGGCAATCCAACCCGCCCGATAGACAAGCCCGGGGCCTATTTCAAACTGCCGTGGCCGATCCAGAAGGTTTACAAGTTCGATCAACGCATCCAGACCTTCGAGGACAAATTCACCGAGGACCTGACGGCCGACGGCATCAATCTGAACACGCTGGTCTATCTCGGCTGGCGCATCACTGATCCTGCGCAGTTCTTTCCCAAGTTTGCGGGCGGATCGGTTACGGAAGCCGAGCGCATGCTCGAAAGCATCGTGCGCCACGAGAAGAGTGGCATCGTGGGCAAACACAACCTGTCCGACTTTGTCAATGCGGACGCCGCGCAGATGAAATTTGACGAGATCGAAAACCAGATCAAAGCCCGCGTCCAATCGCAACTGGAACTGGGCAACTACGGCATTGAGATCGAGTTCCTTGGGATCAAAAAGCTGGGGTTGCCGGAAAGCGTTACGCAGACGGTCTTCGACCGCATGACCTCCGAACGCAAATTGCTGGCTGATGACCTGCAATCCCAAGGCGAGGCGGAGGCGCAAAAGATCCGTTCGGCGGCGGATCGCAAGGCCGCCGTGATACTGGCCAATGCCGAGGGGGAAGCCACCCGCATCCGGGGGCTGGGTGAAGCGGCGGCGGCGGAATCTTTGCCCGTCTTCCAGAAGAACGCCGAGTTGGCCAAGTTCCTGTTGCGCGTGGATGCGCTCGAGCAATCGCTCAAGGAACGCTCGACGCTCATTTTCGATCAGCGCACGCCGCCGTTCGATCTGTTCCAGGGCTTTGGCACCAATCGGGTCAGCCAGTAAACGGGCATGAGCAACGACCACGAACATTCCCATTCCGAGCCGGCCGCAACGGTGGTGGACAGCGGTTCACAGGCGCTGGCCGAGGCGTTGCGCAGCAGTTTTGCCATCGTCAAGGTGGTCATGGTGGTCCTGCTGGCGGTGTTCCTGTTCTCCGGCTTCTTCACCGTCGGCCCGCAGGAGAAAGCCATCATTCTGCGTTTCGGCAAACCCTTGGGTGAAGGCGACCGGGCCTTGCTGGATGCCGGGGCGCACTGGGCGTGGCCTTATCCGATTGACGAGGTCATCAAAATTCCGATCACCGAGATTCAACAAGTCACCTCCACCGTTGGCTGGTATGCCACCACTCCGGAACAGGAACTCACCAACACCGAACCGCCGCCGGGACTTTCCCTGAACCCCGCCGTGGACGGCTACGCGCTGACTGCGGACGGCAACATCGTTCATATCCGCGTCACTTTGTCTTATCGGGTGGAGGACCCGATTCGTTGTGTGTTTGGTTTCGCCGGCAGCCCGAACGCGCCGCTGGGCCTGACGGGGACTTCCAACGCCGTTCAGAACGTCTTGAACAATGCGCTGCTGCATACGGCCGCCCAGTTCAAAGTGGACGACATCCTCACGCGGGACGTGATCGGCTTTCAAGATGCCGTCCGGCGCCGGGTTCTCCAACTCATTGAAGCCCATAAACTGGGGGTCGCAATCGAGCAATGCTCCGTGCAAAGCCGGCCGCCGCGGCAGTTGAAGCAGGCCTTCGACAATGTCATCACCGCCGGCCAGAACCGCAGCAAACTGCTGAACGAAGCCCGGGCCTATGAGAATCAAACCCTCAGCCGGGCCAGCGCCGATGCCGCGGGCAAGCTCAACATCGCCGAGGCCGACCGCAATCGCCTCGTCCAGAGCGTGGCCGCCGACGCCAAGGTCTTCACGGATTTGCTGGCGAAGTACGAGGCCAGCCCGGATTTGTTTGTGCATCAGCATCTGGTGCAGACCATGGGCCGCGTCCTGACAAACGTCACCGAGCGGATTTATGTGCCGGATCGCGCCGATGGCCAATCGCGCGAACTGCGGCTATTGTTGAATCGCGAGCCGCCGAAGCCGAAAACTGAAACCCCGGGCCCGCCGGCCCGCTGATGCCTTAACGCTGTTCGAGTATGCAAGTCACTTCATTACTGAGCCAGCAGGAGCACGACCACCGACACGACCACGACCACGGACCGGAGTGCGGTTGCGGGCACGATCACGAGCACGCGCCCGTGCGCCTGTGGCAGACCCTTCTGGGCGTGGTGTTTGTCATCAACTCCTTTCTCGTTGACTGGCTGTTCAGCAATGCCCACACCGTGGCCAGCGCCAGCGCCATGATCGGTGCCATCATCCTGGGCATCCCCATCATCATCGTTGCGATCAAGGATTTGAAACGCGGCCATCTGAGCATCAACGAACTCGTGGCCATCGCCGTGCTCGCGGCGTTCGCTTCCGGCGATTACAAGACTGCCGGCGTGGTTGCGTTTTTCATGCTGCTGGGCGAGATCATCGAAACCCGCACCGCCGAGGGCGCGCGCACTTCGATTGAATCGCTCATCAAACTGACACCCACCAAGGCGCGGCGGCTCAAGGCCGACAAGTCGGAGGAAGAAATTGCCGCCAGCCAACTCGCCGTAGGCGACATCATACGCATCCGCCCCGGTGACAATGTCGCCGCCGACGGCGTGATCGTGAGCGGCCAAGGCTCGTTCAATCAGGCCACCATTACCGGCGAATCCCTGCCCGTGGACAAAAAGCCCGGCGATGACGTTTTCGCCGGCACGCAAAACCTGACCGGCGTGCTGGAAATCAAAGTCTCGCGCGCCGGCACGGACACCACGCTGGGCCGCGTGCGCGAACTCATCCTCGCCGCTGAGAAGACCAAGCTCCCGATCATGAAGATCGTGGATCAGTACATGGGCTTTTACACCCCGTTGGTGCTGGTGATTGGCGCGTTGGTGTGGGCGTTCACGCGCGATCTGGACCGCGTCATCGCGGTGCTCGTAGTCTCCTGCCCCTGCGCTTTCATCCTGGCCACGCCCACGGCGATGGTTGCCGCTCTCTCCGCCGCCGCGCGCCTGGGGATTCTAATCAAGAATGTTGCCGACATCGAACTCGCAGCCAAGATCAATGCGTTTGTGTTCGACAAGACCGGCACTCTCACGACGGGTGAGCTGGCCGTCAGCCGCCTGGCGCCCTTGGGCGAGACCAAACCCGCCGAACTGCTCCGGCTGGCCGCCTCCGCCGAGAAGTACAGCAATCATCCCACGGCCAAAGCTTTGGCGCAACTTGCCACCGAGGCCAGCGTGCCTCTGACCGAACCGCAGAATTTTGCCGAAACCGCCGGGCGCGGCGTAAAAGCCGAGGTTGGCGGCGCGAAGATACTGGTGGGCCGGGCGCAATGGCTCAAGGACAACGGCGTGGACAGCGGCTTTGAAAAGTCTGTGGACCTCAACGAAACGGAGGGCTGGAGTTTGATCTTTGTTGCCCGCGACGGAAAGTGCGTTGGCTGGGTGGGCTTGCAGGACGCCACCCGCGCCGAGGCGAAGGAATCCTTGGCGGAGCTGAAAGAAGCCGGCGTGCGCCGGATCGCGATGGTTTCCGGTGATCGCCAGCCGGTCGCCACCCGCGTGGCGCAGGAAATTGGTTGCGAAGAGGCGCGCGGTGAGTGTCTGCCGCAGAACAAGGTGGAGTTTGTGCGCGGGATCAAGAGCAAGGGTTACAAGGTCGCCGTGGTCGGCGACGGCGTGAACGACGCTCCGGCGCTGGCGGCCGGTGACATCGGCATCGCCATGGGCGCCGCCGGCAGTGAAGTGGCCATCCATAGCGCAACGATTGCGCTGATGAACAACGACCTTCGCCGGCTGCCGTTCCTGGTGAAGCTCTCGCGCAGCACGCGCGCGGTCATCAACCAGAATTTCCTGTTCGGTGTGCTGTTCATCGTCGTCGGCTTGACGGCGGCGGCGTTTGGTTACGTGGGCCCGATTGTCGCGGCGATTTTGCACAACGTGGGTTCGCTGATCGTGATTTTCAACAGCGCCCGCCTCGTGCGCAAAGGCGAGGAACTGGAGCATTTCCATCCCGCTCCGACCGGCCCGGGCGACGGAGACCGCGGCGGCTCGCGTCACGAAGCGGCGGGGCGGTTGTCGCCGAAAATGGCGTGACAAGCGCCGAGCGTCATGGAAGCCAGGCAGCGATGGGCAATCCTCGGCGGTGTGGTCGTGGTGGCGGTGATTGCGGTTTTGTTGCTGGTGCCGCGGGCGCCCCAGGGCCAGGTGGATGCGCACCGGTTGTTTGAGGCGATCCAAGGTTACACCCAGCAAGCGCGGGCCAGTGGCGCGCCGGTGCCTGCGACGGTTTCGTTGCAGGAGTTGCTATCTCGGGGGCTGTTGCAGCCGCAAGATGTGAGCGGATTTGACGGGATGGAAGTCATCGTGGCGCTGAAGGCCGATCCCACCGATCCCGACGCCGTATTGATGGAAGCGCGGGCACCTGATGGTTATCGGATTGTGCTGCGGGTGGATGGCCGGGTGCTGACTTATGCGAAATGAGTTTGCAGAAGGGCGGTTTGACGGCGAGTGAATGCTTGGTAACGTAATTGCATGAGCGCTACGGAAGTTATCGAACAAATTGACAAGCTGCCGAGAGACCAGCAGCAGGAGATTTTTGTCTTCCTGGCGAAGAAGATCGTTGGTGGCCAGACTGCGGATTCAAAACCCTGGCTTGGAAGGAAGCTCTCGTTTGACGAAGCCTGTGAAGTCGTCTTTCGGGAGAATCGCGAACTGCTCGGGCTGCTGGCCAAGTGAGCGAACCGATTTTCCTGACGCTTGATGAAGTGTTGCGCATCCATGCGCGGAGTCTGGCCGAGCACGGGGGCAGTGACGGAATTCGTGAACCGGGGTTGGTCGCGTCGGCGCTGGCCTCTGCGCAGAACACGCTCCATTATGGAAACGGCGACCTGTTTGACATTGCGGCAAGCTACGCCTTCCACCTCGCGGGATCGCAGGCTTTTATTGATGGAAACAAACGAACGGCGGTTGTGTCCGCAATGGTGTTCCTGGCGCGGAATGGCGTTTATGCACAACCCCCGAAGTGGGAACTTTATCTGGCAATGATTGACGTGGCCGAAAAGAAAAAAACCAAGGCGGACCTGGCGGGAGTGTTTCGCCGGGCCGCCGAACCAAAGAACTGAGACGCATGACGCTCACTGAACCCAAACCGGTCGCCGGCCAGTCATCCGCCAATGGCGAGGTGGTCGTGTCGGTGCGCGGCCTCACCAAGGTCTTCAAGGATTTCTGGAACCGGCCCAAGGCCCGCGCTGTGGACAACGTGGATTTCGACGTGCGGCGCGGCGAAGTGTTCGGCCTGCTGGGCCCGAACGGCTCGGGCAAATCCACCACCGTTAAGCTGATTCTCGGCCTGCTTTATCCCACCAAGGGCCATCTCGAAGTGTTCGGCCACTCGCCGCGGCATGTGGCAACGAAGTCGCGCATCGGTTACCTGCCGGAGGAATCCTACCTCTACCGCTATCTCAACTCGCGCGAGACCCTGGATTTCTTCGGCAACCTGTTCCATCTCTCCCGCAACGACCGCGACAATCGCGCGGAGCAGTTGCTCGAAATGGTCGGCCTGAGCCAGACGCGAATGCGCGCGGTGGGCGAATTCTCCAAAGGCATGCAACGCCGCATCGGGCTGGCGCAGGCGCTGATCAACGATCCCGACCTCGTCATCCTCGATGAACCCACATCCGGCTTGGACCCCATTGGCTGCCGCGAGGTGAAGGACTTGATCGTGGCGCTGGCGCGGCGCGGCAAGACGGTGATTTTAAGCAGTCATTTGCTGGCGGACGTGGAGGATGTGTGTGACCGCGTGGTGATTTATTACGGCGGCAGAATTCAGGCGGCGGGCACGCTGAAGGAACTGCTGGCCACGCCCGACGTGGTGCGGATCACCACGCCGGCGTTGCCGCGCGAGACGATGGAACGAGTCTTGGAGATCATTCGCCGCGACGTGGCGACGGACAAAGTCCGCATTGATACGCCGACGCAGAATCTCGAGAGCTACTTCCTCGACGTTGTGCAAAAAGCCCGGCAGGCCGCCGCCGCCACCAGCGGGGCCATGTCCGGCGCCCAGGTGGCCGCGTACCTGCGCGGTGAAGGTGAAGCCAGACCCGCGCCGGAGAAAATCCTGGAACGCCTCACGCTACCCCAAGCTGCTTCGGTCGCGCCCAAGTCGGCGCCTCAACCCGCCGAAACCGTGGACCGGACAAGACTGGAGGCGCTGCTCAAATCGGCGGAGACCACCCCAACGAGCAAGCCCACTCCGGCTGCGGAAACTCCAGCCGAGGATTTGTCGAAAGCGGATGAGAAACTGTCGGCGCTGCTCAACAAGCCGAAATAGCACCGCATCCCGCACCTGACTCGATATGCCCAGCGCTCCTCCAGCCTACCTTCGCTTGTGGTGGAAACTTGCCTCCTGTCTGGGCGTGTTTCCACTCCTGGCGCGCTGGATCTTTGGTCAGCGAATCGCAGCGGTCATGGGCCTGACGTGGAAGGCCGCACTGCGCTTTCGGTTGTTTCTGGTCATCGCGGTGCTGTTGCTGGCGTCGGTGGTGGGCCTGCCCATCTTGATTGAGGACGATGGCACGGCGCGCGGGTTCACGCAGATTCTGCTGACTTACACGTTGAGCGTGATTACGGCGTTGCTCGGGCTTTCCACGTTATGGCTGGCCTGCGGCACGCTGGCGCGCGACATCGAGGAATGTCAAATCCAGGTGCTGGCGGTGAAACCCATTGCCCGCTGGCAGATCTGGCTCGGCAAATGGCTGGGGATCATGACGCTCAATGCCGCGTTGCTGGCGATTTCCGGCGCGAGCGTTTATGCGCTGCTTCTCTACCGGGCGAAGCAACTGCCAGCGGAACAGCAAGCTGTGCTGCACAACGAAGTGCTGGTCGCGCGCGCGTCCGCCCGGGAACGGAGTTACGATCGGGAAATCGAGCAGGAAGCGCAACGGATTCTGCAGGAAACGTTGCAGCGCACGCCAGTCACCTCCCTGGACCTGCCATTACTGAAACGCCAGATTCTCGAACAGGTCAAGGCGCAGTTCCAGATCGTCGCGCCCGGGGCCTACCGGCCCTGGCAGATTGATCTGGGCTTCGCCCGGCGCTATTTGCGCGACCAACCGCTGTTTCTCCGCGTGAAGTTCAACACCGCCAACTACAATCCGTCCGGCACTTTCGGCGCGTTGTGGCAGGTGGGCAATCCGGACACCGGACGGGTATGGCGCAGTGAATTGATGAGCCTGGCGCCCGAGACGTTTCATGAATTCGAGATTCCCCCGAATCTCTTCGACGAAAACGGTGTGCTCACGATCCTCGTCGCCAATCCCAACGACACCGCGTTGCTGTTCCCCCTCGATGAAGGAATGGAAGTGCTGTATCGCGAAGGCGGCTTCGGGCTGAATTACGTGCGCGGGTTGGGCATCATCTTCTGCTGGATGGCGCTGCTGGCGGCGTTGGGGCTGGCTTCGGCGAGCTTTCTATCCTTTCCCGTGGCAGCCTTTGTTTCGTTGAGCCTGCTGACCATGGCCTTGTCCAGCGGCACGATGGCCACGGCGGTTTCCGAAGGCACGCTGACCGGGATCAACCACGAAACCGGCGCGAGCGCGTCCACGCTGGCGGACACCCTCCTGTTGCCGGTTTTTCACGGCGTGCTGACCGTGATCAATCTGGCCAAGGATTTCTCGCCGATTGATGCCCTAAGCACGGGGCGCAGCATCACCTGGGGGCAACTGGCCCGGGCGGTCGGACAAATCGTGCTGTTGCTGGGCGGCATTCTAGGCGGTGCGGGCATCCTGATCTTCAACCGGCGCGAACTCGCCACGGCCCAGGGCAATCAATGAGCAGTCGCGTCAAGAAAATCGTGCTCGTTGCCCTGGCCGCCGTGTTGCTGGTTGGCGTCTGGCGGATTCAACCGTCGCTGAACCATGACCGGGACCGGCTCGGACTGACGCGCGTGACTCCGCTGGAGAACGCGCCGCCGGTCCTGGCGTTTACCACGGTGGCCTTGGGCGGTTTTCGCGGTTTGATCGCCAATGCGTTGTGGATTCGCGCCAGCGAACTGCAGGATGAGGACAAGTTTTTTGAGATGGCCCAACTGGCGGACTGGATTACGAAGCTGGAGCCGCACTTCGTCCAGGTCTGGTTGGTCCAGGCGTGGAACATGGCTTACAACATCTCCGTCAAGTTCAAGGATTACGACGATCGCTGGCGCTGGGTGCAGCGCGGCATTTCGCTGCTGCGGGACGATGGATTGCGGTTCAATCCCAACGAGGTTCTCATTTATCGCGAGCTGGCGTGGTTCTTCCAACACAAGATGGGCCAGAACCTTGACGACGCGAACATGCTCTACAAGCAGGAGTGGGCCAACGAAATGGCGGAAGTCTTCGGCAAGTTGAAGGAGCCGGACCTCGATGAACTGATCAATCCCCAGACGGATGACGCGCGGGAGCGTTATCAATTGTTGACCAACCGATACAAGCTGGACCCGGTCTTCATGAAGACCGTCAACGAACAATACGGCCCGCTGGAATGGCGGCTGCCCGAGTCGCACGCCATCTATTGGGCTGCACGCGGATTGGAGGTGGCCAGGCAAAATCCCCACAAAGTGAACCAGGAGGATTTGATCCAATTGCGCCGCGTGATCTACCAATCCATGCACATGGCGGCGCAGCGCGGCCGATTGGTGGCCAATCCGTTTGCCAAGATCTTCCAGTTCGGGCCGAACCTGGACATCATTCCCAAAACCAATTTTGCCTACGAACAGGCCATGGAGGAGGATGCGGCAAACCGGGAACACATCAGCCGCGCGCACCGGAACTTTTTGCGCGACGCGGTCTATTCCCTTTATCTCCACAACCGGGTCGCCGATGCGGCCGAGTGGTACCAGTACTTGGGCACGCACTATCCGGACAAGACCATGATTGACGATGATCCTAATTCAATTCCCAGCCGCACAACACTGGATCAATTCGTTGTCGCCAATGCCCAGGTGGACGTGAGCGAGACGGACCAGAAGAAGATCCAGTCGGCCATCGAGGCGTTTGTCACCCGGGCGTATCAAAGCATGGTGATTGATCAGGATGAACAGGCGGCTGGTTATCGGCTGCTGGCGCGGAAGGTGCGCACCAGTTACATGAGCCAGCTTGATGAAACCGGTGCCAAACGCATCCCCGTGCCACCCGTCGAGGAGACGGAGCAGATCATCTTGAATCGCCTGCTGGACCCGGATGAAGGCATGCCCTTTGAGGCGCGGGCAGTTTTGCGTACCAAACTGCAGTTGCCGGTGGAGGGAATGCCCGCTCCCGCCACCACCAATGCTCCGCCCGCAGTTGGCACGAGCGCGCCGGCAGAGCCGCGATGAATCCTCCAGCCATCCTGCTGAACGCCTGCCCAAGATTGCCTGGTTTGAGCCCTGGCCTTAAACTGCGCGTCCTGTGACGAAATCTCCGGTCAATGAACGCCCCGTCCGCGTGGGTCTGATCTCGCTGGGTTGCGCCAAGAATTTGGTGGACGCCGAAATCATGCTCGGCGCGCTGCTCAAGGATGGCGTCGAGATCACCAACGACGCGGCAAAAGCCGACGTGGTAATCGTCAATACCTGTTCGTTCATTGACACGGCGCAGGAGGAAAGCGTGGACACGATTCTGGAGTCCGCCGAATTGCGCGAGGCGAAGAATCGTGGCCAGGGCTTGATCGTTTCCGGTTGTCTGCCGCAACGGTTTCGCGAGGAGCTTCCCAAACTGTTTCCCGAGGTGGATGCCTTCATGGGCATTGATCAGGTGGCGCAGGTGGCGGACATCGTGAAACAGGCGATGGCCAGGCGGAGAGAAAACACCAATCACCAAACACCAAACACCAGGAAAACTCCAAGCTCCAAAGCCAGGGCCGCGCTGGCCGGCCGGCTGGCGGAACTGGAAACGGACGCGGCACTCTCGGAGCACGAACAATCCGAAAGGTTGCGCGGCTCGGAGAAGTTTGGAAAAACCAGAACGGTCGTGGCGGTTCCGTCCACGCACCAGTCACCGCGCACCACGGACTCACAAGCAGCTTCCGGCCCGCTGCTCAATGTAAATGCCCGCCCCAGCTACATTCCCGACTACGCCACGCCACGCTTCCGGCTGACGCCGCGCCACTTCGCCTACGTCAAGATTGCGGAAGGCTGCAATCATCCGTGCAGCTTCTGCATCATTCCCCGGATGCGTGGTTCGCATCGCAGCCGGACGCAAAACGACATTGTGGTCGAGGCCAGGGCTTTGATTGCCGACGGCGTCAAGGAACTGAATCTGATCTCCCAGGATTCGACCTACTACGGACTGGATTTGCGCGCCAATCACAGCCGCGCGATTTCGTCGCCGGAGAAATTCGCCGCCGCCACCAAGTCGCTGGCCGCGGAGGCCACCACGATTTGCACTTTGCTGCGCGAATTGAACGCATTGCCAGGTGATTTTTGGATTCGACTGCTCTACACCCATCCGGCGCACTGGACGGATGAGTTGATTCAGACCATTGCCGAATGTCCCAAGGTCGCCCGCTATGTGGATATTCCATTGCAGCATATCCACGAGAACATGCTGGAACGGATGCGGCGCGAAACCTCGCGGCAATACATTGTTGACCTGTTGAAAAGCATCCGCGCGGGTGTGCCGGGCATCGCGCTACGCACGACGTTCATTGTTGGATTTCCGGGCGAAACAGAGGCGTGCTTTGAGGATTTGCTGGGCTTCATTCGTGAAACCCGATTTGAGCGACTCGGCGTGTTTACCTACTCAAAAGAAGATGGCACGCGGGCCGGCGCGATGGCCGGGCAGGTTGCCGATAAAATCAAACAACGCCGCCGCGAGCGGGCGATGCAAGTTCAGCATGAAGTGGCGGCACAGGTGGCAGGTTCATCTGTGGGCCGCACGCTCCGGGTGTTGGTGGAAGGCGAAGCCACCGCCCGACAGCTTCAAGCGGCGAAGGTGAGTTCTTGGGAGCACGGATTGATTCGCGGGGACGAAACGCACGGATCGCGGTTGGGATCGAGGAAGTATCTGGTCGCGCGCAGCGAAGCGGACGCGCCGGATATTGACGGTCGCGTCTATATCCGGGGACGCTTGCCCATCGGCGAATTCGCGCGCGTCCAGGTCATCGGCCACACGGACTACGATCTCATTGCGAAACCGATGCACGATAAATGAGCCAACTACCCAATTACCCAAGGACGCAATGCGCCGCAAACAGCAACGCCCACACTTTGGGTATTTGGGTCCTTGGGTGTTTTGCACGGCTTTTAGAGATTCATTTCTTACTGCCTTTGCGCTAGAACCCTCGCGTGAACCTGCCGAACAAGCTCACCGTATCCCGCCTCGCGCTGACCCTGGCATTTCTGGCCGTGCTGTTTTCGCGCATGCCGTATCATGAAACGCTGGCTCTGATTTTGTTTTCCGCGGGCGGGATTACAGATTTCCTTGATGGCCGCATCGCGCGTTCGCGGAAGTTGATCACGAATTTTGGCATCCTCATGGACCCGCTGGCCGACAAGATTCTGGTGTGCTCGGCGTTCATTGCCTTCGTGGGCTTGAACTGGATGCCGGCGTGGATGGTGGTCATCATCGTGGCGCGCGAACTGGCCATCACCGGCCTGCGCCTGCTGGCCGCGTCGAAGAACGTGGTGCTCGCCGCGGAAGGTTACGGCAAACACAAGACCATCTCGCAGATCGTGGCCATCATCGCCATTCTCGTGGTGGCGGCTTACCCGACGTGGGGTGGCCTCGGCGAACTGGTGTTCGGCTGGTCGCTGTTGGGGAAAGCCTGGGCCGTGTGGTTCACGGAAGCTTCGAAGTGGGTGTCGGTGGTGCTCACGCTGGTGTCCGGCTCGCTCTACCTGTGGCGCAATCGCGCCTTATACCTGACCGATCTCTGAACTTGCCCGTCCGGCGGGGGAGCATCCTGCGCTACGGCTGGCGGGGCGCCGGCAGCGGCAGGGTGTCGCCGGATTGATGCTGGGTCGGTTGGTAAACCGCCGGCGGCAAATCGGCCAGGGGGTCGCGCTCACGATACTCGTGCCAGAACCAGTAGCTCACGATCACAATCAACACCACTGCCAAACCGCCCAGGATCACCAGCGCCTTCTGCCAGTTGACTTTCGAGAGTTGCAGGGTGAGAAAATCCAGCGCCCCACGCGGCTCGCCCGAAAGCGACGGCGGCTCGCTGAATTTCTCCGTTTGCGCGAGTTCCGCGTCCAGCGCAGCCATGACCTGCGGCACCTCGAGTTTCAGCAAGGTCGAGTACGTGCGCACAAATCCCCGGATATAAACCGGCGCCGTGAAGACGTCGAAATCGCCGGCTTCCAGCGCCCGGATATGGTCCGTGCGAATCTTGGTCGTGTCGGCGACCTCGTGAATCGTCAGTTTCCGGGCCTCGCGGGCGGTGCGGAGTTGTTCAGCAACCGTTGGCATCGCGGCCTGTTTTAGCCGGTTTCATGGCGCGTTGGCAATGTCTTAAAGCGTGGTGGGTGACCGGCTTGAAGCCACCGCTCAGCCGCGGCGTTGCCGTCGGGGCGGCGCATCCAACTTTGCGGCGCGGTCAAGACGGTTTGTCGCAGCCCTGAACACCAGATTCGATGTGCTGCATTGCCTACACGCATCCGGGTCAGCGTTGTCCAAATTAAGTGCAGGGAGAAGCCATATCTTGTTTCCCCGAATCAAGGTGTGTTCCCCGCATTCCCTCGAAAACCTCGTGGTCCAAACCTGCCCTCGTACCTCCGTCAACTTTGCGGCGGCTGGCAACGATTGTGCTTTTCTGGCCGCAAGGAGACGTGAAGTTATGAAGTTCTGTTTGGAGGTAGGCGAGTTGGAGCGAAACCTGGTGGAGTTCAACTTCGATCAATTATTCGGCCGCTCCGTGATCAAGGTCAACCGGACGGAAGTCCGCCGCAGCGTGCGATTGTTCAACGAACCCTTGCGGGAAACGCATACCCTGCGGGTTGGCGACCAAGAACGCGTGGAAGTCCGCATCGAAAAGGAACGCAAGCTCTTGTTCGGTCAGAAGTGCCGCGTGTTCCTCAACGACCGGCTCTACCGGTGTTACGAAGGCGTTTGAGACGCCACCGGGCCGGCGCAGTTCAGCGGGCAAGCTTCACGGCTCAGGTGGGATACTCCCAACCTTTGCGATATTCGCGCCGCAACAACTTGTTGGCGGCCGGATCGCCCACACATTCTTCCTTGTCGCCGTCCCACTCGACACTGCGGCCAAGCTTGTAGCTCAACATGGCCAGCAGGGTGACGTTGGTCGAAAGGTGAATTTCTTCAATGTCGCTCACGGGCCGGCGGCCTTGCTTGATGGCATCCAGAAAGTCCGCCCACAGTTCCTTGATGTTCTGGTCGTCGGGTTGACCGAGCTTGGGAGCTTCCTGAATCACCGGATCACGGCTGTTCACGGGATAAAACGTCCAGCCCTTCTGCCAACCCATGTGGAACGTGCCGCGTTCACCGTAGAAATAACACCCCACACTCTCGCCCTTCTCTGCGTTGTTGCCGGCGAACTGGCGGTTCTCCCACGTCACATCAAAGCTGTTGAATTTGTAGGTCGCAATCTGGTGATCCGGTGCGTCCGTGGTTTGCTCCTCCGCCGTGAGGATCGCCGGACCTTTGATGGGCCGTCCGCCAACGCTGAAGATCTTTGTCGGCCAGCGTTCGCCGGTGATCCAGAGGATTTGATCCATCCAATGAATGCCCCAGTCGGCCAGCGTGCCGTTGGCGTAATCGAGATAATTGCGAAAACCGCGCGGATGAATCCCGCCGCCCCAGGGATTGTCTATGTCGCCGTTGAACGGCCGCACCGGCGCCGGCCCGCACCAGAGGTCCCAGTTCAGTCCCTTGGGCGGTTCGATATTTTTGCGGGGACGCTCCGGCCCGCCGCCGTAATGCACAAACGCGCGCACCATGCCGATCTTCCCGAGCTTGCCCGAGCGGATGAACTCGCGCCCGCTGACATTGTGCGGGGAAACGCGCCGGTGCGTGCCCACCTGCACCACGCGCCCGGTGTCGCGCGCGGCCTTCACCATTGCGCGGCCTTCGCGGATCGTGTGACCGATGGGCTTTTCCACGTACACGTGCGCGCCGGCCTGCACCGCGGCGATGGTTTGCAGCGGATGCCAGTGGTCCGGCGTAGCCACGATGCAGATCTCCGGCTTCTCCTTTTCGAGCAACTCGCGGTAATCCTCGTATGGCTTCGCGTCTTCGCCCATTTCCTTCTTCACCCGCGTGGCGGTGCGGTCGAGGAAACGGCGGTCCACGTCGCACAAGGCCGTGATGCGGCACTCGCCGCTGGCCATGGCTTCGCCAAGAATGTTGTTGCCCCACCAGCCGCAGCCGATCAGCGCAGTGCGGTATTTGCGACCGGCGGATTGCGCGCGGAGCAGCGGCGCGGCCGAGAAAGCCAGCGCGGCGGCAGTCGTGGTGCGAAGGAATTGGCGGCGGTTGTAGTTCATATTCTTGTTCGAGTTGCTGGTTTACGTTTCACAAAACGGCGCTTGAAGAATTCCCGCGCGCCCCCTGGCGCGTCAACGATATTCATTTATACACAACGTCGTAAGTCCGATCCGCCGGCTGAGGGCAGCCGGCCTACAAAACCTTGTAGGCCGCGTGCCCACACGCGGCGTTACTTCTGACGTTGTGTATAGAAAGCAATTCGTCCCGGCCGCGTCTTTGCGAGCAGGCCCGCGACGGCAGGACGGCTGGCCTTTCATTTCGCAGCCGAAAGTTCCCGTCGCGCTGGCTCAACCGCACGTAAAACGTAACAGAACTCGCGCGGCTGGTCAGTGTCATTCTTTCGGACAATCGTCCGCCAGTAACCGGCCACCGTGCGCCGCTCCAGCGCAACATGACTTCCCTTCTGCCGCAGCACGACGAATCCAGAAAGTCGCGTGCCTTGACCACTTCTCTTCCCGAGACGACCCGCCGCTTTCCCAACCCTTGGCGGTTTTCAACTGGCCGATGTTGTCGTAGGTGCAACACAACACCGGGGACATTGCTACATTCTGTCCTTCAGCGGCAATGCACGATTGGTCGTCGCTGGTCTGAGTTGCAGTTCGACAACATAATTCGCATCGTGGACACTGCGGCCATACCAGAAATTTCTGAATCCAAGAATTCGGGCCTCCTCGTACTGAATCTCCAGTAGTCTCCCCTCCTTCCATACAATGTTGAAACCTTTCAGATGGTCTGCAGCAAACACGTCTGCATCGGCTCGTTCATCAACCTCAAGTTTGGCTCCCGTTGGCACCAGGTAAATCTTTGAGTACGCCGATGTGGTTGCGCCCGCGTCGCCTTCGACAAGGACAGCTTCGATTTGAGAATCGGGAGATTTGACCCGCCGTATTTCAGTATATTTCCATTTCCCCGCGAGCGTGTAGCCGCAACCTGCCGTCGCCAACACCAGGCAGACAGACAGACCAATGGTGAAATCACGCAGCGTTTTCGAGGCGAAGATGTTGTCTAACCGCATGGTCCTGGTCCTTTCGATGGCGGGTACTGTTTGTAGTACTCGATGCCGTTCTTTATCCAGTCATTGTCCTCCTGCTCATCTCCATACGGCGGGATTCCACTGCCCGGCTTCCAGCGACTTCCTGGCTTGCCTCTTCCTCGATGTTTTCCCGCATTGTCGCGGCAGTATCTCACCGGGCGAAAATTGTTCACGCCATTGGTTTGCACGAGTGCGTTGTTGGTCCGGTTCTGCAAGTTCCAGGCTTTATCATACGCATACCCAAACTGTTCCTGCAACCGTGGCGGCGAGGATATTTCTCCGGCGGCAACTGCATCAGAGCGCCGCCTCGCGGCTTGCGTTTCCCTCACCCGCGCTTACGCTCGCGCCGGTGAACACTCCTGCACCCAGCAACCGGCCGGAGACGACTTCTGCCGGGACGGATGCCTGCCGCCGCCCGGTGTTCGTTACCACACATTGGTCCGTGGTGCTGTCCGCGCAGGATTCGAGTTCGCCACAATCCGGTCAGGCCTTGGAGACGCTTTGCCGCGCGTATTGGTTTCCGCTCTACGCCTTCGTCCGCCGGCTCGGACACGGCCCGCACGATGCCCAGGATTTGACCCAGGATTTTTTTGCGCGGGTGTTGGAGAAAGGTTATCTCAAGGCGGCGGATCGGGAGCGGGGTCGTTTCCGCACGTTCTTGTTGGTGGCCTTGAAGCGCTTCCTGGCCAACGAATGGGACCGCCAGCACGCGCTGAAACGCGGCGGTTTCACGACCGTTGTATCCATTGACCAGGAGCTGGCCGAATCGCGGTTCACCGCCGAGCCAGCGCATCACCTGCAACCCGACGTGCTGTTTGACCGGCAATGGGCCCTGACGTTGCTGGAGCGGACCATGACCCGCCTGCAGGAGGAATACACGGCCACCGGCCGGGCCAAACTGTTCGAGTACCTGCGCGGTTGTCTGGCCAGGGATGAATCAGCCTTGCCCTATGCCGAGATCGCTGGGCGAATGAACCTCACGGAAGCCGCGGTCAAAATGGCGGTGCAACGATTGCGGGCACGCTATCGAGACATCCTGCGGAGCGAAATCGCGGACACCGTGGCCTCGCCGGCGGAGGTCGAGGAGGAAATCCGCCATTTGTTTTCGACGTTTGAGTCGTGATAACGAACCGGGTTGATGCCCTGGCGATTGTGGTGGGGCGCGTCACTCCGTGCGCGCCGCGCTCGGCCAAATCGCGGGACGGCGCACACAGAGTGACGCGCCCCACCTGCTGACGAAGAAAGCCGCGTTACCTTTCGCTGGTTTCCCGTAAGAACCTGGTGAAACGAGAGTATGGCTGAACCAATTACAGACCGTTCGCCGAACCGCAATTGCCCGGATTGCGGTGCCGAACTGCCAGCCCACCTGCCGTCGGAACTTTGTCCGAAGTGCCTTTTGAAAGCCGGTTTAAGTACGCAGCCGGTGCCCGGACCGGGCGGCACGGTGGCCATGCCGGGGCCGATGAAACCATCGCGCGGCCTGCCGCAACCGGGCGAACTGTTTGGTCATTACCGCATCGTGCGTTTGTTGGGTCAGGGTGGCATGGGCGCGGCCTTTGAAGCCGATGATCTGGACAGCGGGCGTTGCGTCGCACTAAAAGTCCTGAGCCACACGCTGGATTCGCCGGACGCGCGGGAGCGGTTTTTCCGCGAAGGCCGGCTGGCGGCCTCCATCAATCATCCCAACAGTGTTTACGTCTTCGGCACCGAAGAGATTGGCGGCACGCCCGTCATTGCGATGGAACTGGTTTCCGGCGGCACCTTGCAGGACCGCGTCAGCGCCCGGGGACCGTTGCCGGTGGGCGAGGCGGTGGATGCCGTGCTCCAAATCATCGCCGGGCTGGAGGCGGCCCAGGAAATCGGCGTGCTGCATCGCGACGTGAAACCATCGAATTGTTTCCGCGATGCCGACGGGACGGTGAAGATCGGTGATTTCGGGCTCTCGATTTCCACCGCGGTCCGCACGGAACCGGCGTTAACCGCGACGGGTGCGTTCCTCGGCACGCCCGCTTTCTGCTCGCCGGAACAATTACGCGGCGATGAACTCAATGTCCGCTCGGACATGTATTCCGTGGGCGCGACGCTGTTTTATCTACTCACGGGCCGCACGCCGTTTGAAGCCAGGAACACGGTGCAACTGCTCGCGACGGTGCTCGAACAACGCCCACCGTCGCCAGCGAAATTCCGACCCGATATTCCGCGCGGGCTGGCCAAAGTGATTCTGCGTTGTCTCGAAAAGCAGCCGGGCGAACGCTTCAAGCATTACCGTGATTTGGCCCGCGCACTGACGCCCTACAGTTCCGCGGCGCCCACGCCCGCCACGCTGGGGTTGCGTTTCCTGGCGGGCTTGCTGGATTTCTTCCTGCTCAACCTCGTCGTCATGACGATCTGGCTGCCATTGATGGGAAGTCCCATGGAATTCATGAACCCGGCCTTCCTGAGTTCGCCGAAGGCGTGGTTGGCCATGCTCGCGGGCCTGATTTTGTCCGTTTTGTATTATGCCCTTTCGGAGGGAATCTTGGGCGCCACAACCGGGAAAGCCCTGTGTCGCTTGCGCGTGGTCGGACATGATAATAATCCTCCCGGTGTTCCCCGGGCTTTGCTGCGGGCGGCGCTTTATGTCATCGCGCCGATGCTGCCATTCTGGCTGGCTTACGGCGGCAATCCGCGGGTGTATTTGGAGAGCTCCTCCGCAACTCAATTCCTGTTGAGCATGTCATTCTATTTGGTGCTGGCGTTGTTGTTCTGCACAGTGCGGCGGCGGAATGGTTTTGCCGCCATGCACGATCTGGTCACGAAGACGCGCGTGATTTCCCGCGTGGCCTTCCTGGCGCGGCCCACATTGGCTGTTAAAGAAACGCCGCCACCAGCGCTGGAGGGGCAGCGCACGATTGGGCCTTACCATGTTCTGGAAACGCTCGAGAAAACCGCCGACGCAGAGTGGTTGCTCGGCTACGACTTGCGGCTGCTGCGCAAGGTGTGGATTCGTGTGGTGTCATCGGATACGCCACCCGTGCCTGCCTCCTTGCGGAACATTGGCCGTGTGGGCCGATTGCGTTGGCTCACCGGCAAACGCACACCGGAGGAAAACTGGGATGCCTTTGAAGCCGCGACCGGTGAACCGCTCGTTCGTCTGGCGCAGACCCGACAACCGTGGAGCCAGGCGCGGTTCTGGCTTTACGATCTGGCCCGGGAAATCAGCGCGGCGCAAGAAGACGGTACCCTGCCGGCGATGCTTGCGCTGGACCGGGTGTGGATCACCGGCGATGGCCGGGCGAAGCTGTTAGACTTTCCCGCACCGGGACTATCTTCCTCCCCGACGAATTGCGAGGCTGCCGTCCTCGCGCCGCCCCTGCCGCAGCACAACCACTCCCAAACATTCTTGAAGGAAGTTGCTGATGCCGCACTGCGCGGAGCAGTGCAGACCCCGGCCTCATCCGGTGAAGTCGCCGGACCGCTTCCACTGCACGCACTTCGTTTCCTGGAAAAGCTGGCGCAAATGCCGGACGCGGAAGCCGTGGCGACGGCGCTTCGGCCATTGTTGCAGCGTGTGGCGGAAGTCACCCGCTGGCGGCGCGCAGCCATCGTGGCGGGCTGCCTGGCGTTTCCGCTGCTGGCTACTTGCGGCATGTTCTTCGGCATGACGCTTATGGAGCAATGGAGCCGGAAGAACCCGGGCCTCATGGAACTGAACATGTTGCTGCAACACCGGACCATGGTGAATTCGCGATGGGCCAGAAACCAGCCGCATCCGACCGACCACCAGTTTGCAGTTTACATCGCCCAACATTACCGGCCCGTCATCACCAACGACGCCTCGTGGTCGGGCCCGCTTGCGCTGACCCTGATCAAAGGCGAAGCCCGCCGGTTTGCCGAGCAAAGCGTGGCCGAAAACCCGGCGCCATCAGAAAAAGAAATCGCCGACGCTGAGGCCGCCCTGAAAGGTCGCCTGCCCCCGGCGGACAGTCTGCAATTCATGAAACAGCCATCGTTTCCGGTGCTGATGATCTCATTAACCCTGGCGATTTACGTCGGTTTTCCGGCGCTAATCGCGGCGCTGGCGTTCCGTGGCGGTCTGGTTTTGCTCATCGCCGGAGTGACCTTTGTCCGGCGGGACGGCGTGTGGGCCTCGCGGCTGCGCGTGTTCTGGCGGGCCATCGTGGCGTGGAGTCCGCTCTTGCTGGAATTGATCGTATTCGTAACGCTGCAAAAGCCGCTGGGCACGTTGCCCGCCGCCTTGACGGGATTACTATTGATCTGCGGTCTGGCTCTGCTCTCATTGGCCTTGCCGACACGCGGGCTGCCGGATCGCTTGGCGGGCACATGGCCGGTACCACGCTGAACCGAATTAACTTATGAAAAACACCCTCATCCTTGTTTTTGCTGCCACCACCCTTGCGCTTGGTGTTCTATGCGTGGCGCAGTGGCAAAAGCTCAAACGTCAAGACACCCAGATGACTTCCTTGCGGGTGGAACTTGATCAACAAGCACAGCAGCTTGCCGACGCTGAGGCCGCCAAAAGCCTGGTGGACCGGCAGCGTCGCGAATTGCTGGATCAGGCGGGTGATCTGGCCGCCAAACTTCAATCTGCGCAACAGGCGGCGGCCCATTCGCCCCAACTGCAAGCCGGCGAAATCGCTGCTCCGGAGTCGAAGGCGGGCAAGAAGGAGAACCCCTTCGGCAGTTTTCTCGCGAAGATGATGGAGGACCCTGACACCCGGAAAATGATCCGCGAACAACAACGCCTGATGCTGAACCAGCTTTACGATCCACTGATCAAACGCTTGGGACTGACGCCGGAGGAAGGAGACCAGTTCAAAGATCTGCTCGCCGACAATATGCTGAGGAGTTCGGAGAAGGCCATGTCGTTGATGGACGGTTCGTCCACCA
>JAANMV010000153.1_pt1 | contig 81768 bp, 50 predicted proteins | sample 7279661 | NCBI WGS metagenome assembly JAANMV01 (sample SAMN14094540, study PRJNA606508) | bioreactor metagenome | isolation source: A lab-scale SPAN reactor treating ammonium-rich wastewater day 121 | place: Ireland: Galway | collected 2017-05-16 | reverse complement strand
GTGAGTTCTTCCCTGAGCATACCTCTATGTTGGATGATCCTCGAGTGGATATTCAGGTTGGCGACGGGTTCGCCTATCTGCAGGCACATCAAGGAGAGTTCGACATTATCCTCTCCGACTCGACCGACCCGATCGGACCTGGAGAAGTCCTCTTTACACAGAAGTACTTTGATCTGGCCAAGCGTGCCCTGCGCGAACACGGCGTGTTTGTCACTCAGTCGCACAGCCCCTGGGATCAGGAATCGAGACTTCGTCACATTCGGGATGTCATGCGCGAGTTCTTTTCACAGGTTCATTGGTACGGCGCGCCGATCCCAACCTACCCTTACGGATGGTGGAGCTTCTTTTTTGCCTCCGACCGGGTTCATCCGATAGAAGCCGCGCAGCTTGAGCGGCAACAGTTGATTACACAGTCGTCAAAATATTACACGCCGGCGATTCACGATGCGGCGTTTGCTGTGCCGGCGTTTCTGGCACGCGAACTCGGTCTGTCGCTGTAAGCGATTCATCGGTCATTTCGAGGCTGCCGCTCTTCAATACTCCGACGATTAGAACTCAAGTCTTCATGGGTGCCCGGCCGGCCTTGGAAGCGGGTGCCCGCTTGGCGCTCTTCGGACTTCCTTATGACGGAACCTGCTCGTTTAGACCCGGTACGAGGTTCGGTCCTGCCGCCATCCGGAATATCTCTGAAGGTATCGAAACGTACTGTCCGGTGTGCAACGCGGATCTGGAAGACGTGCATTTTGCCGACCTCGGGGATCTAATTCTGCCGCCCGGTGACAAACTTGAGACCTTGGGATTGATTGAACAGGCCGCTGGCGAACTCTATAGCGCAGGGGTCCTGCCCGCCGGGTTGGGGGGTGAGCATCTGGTCACGCTCCCGCTGGTCAAAGCGGCGTTTAAGTCTAATCCTGATATGGTTTTGGTGCAATTTGATGCCCATTTGGACTTGCGTGATGATTTCTTGGGTACAAAGTTGAGCCATGCTACGGTTATCCGAAGAATCAGCGAATTTGTGGATCCGTCACGAATCTTGCAGGTTGGGCCGAGGTCCGGCACTCGGGAGGAGTTCGAAACTGCCAAGAAATTTGGAACTTACCGCCCCGACTACCAGACGTCTGAAGCACTTCGTGCTTGGGTTGGCGACCGACCGCTCTATGTAACTGTTGACTTGGATGTGCTTGATCCATCTATACTTCCAGGAACCGGGACGCCTGAGCCGGGTGGTGTGAACTACCAGACTTTACAGGCTTGGATCTGTGCACTTAAAGGGTGCAATTGGGTGGGTTGGGATGTCGTTGAGCTGTCCCCGGACTACGATCCAAGTCAAGTTTCCACAGTTGTTTCCTCCAAAATTGTGCGGACGCTCGTGCTAACGAGCCTCGCATAGCCATATTAAGTGGCGTGCATTTTGCCACGACTTAGGCCATAGACTTGCCTAGTCATTTGCCATAAAATTCATAAGAAACATTGAGATAGCATCAAAGTTCGGGTTCTGGGTCTCTGATAATTGCGAACCTCCTGAGGATTAAAGACTTTCGTTTTGCCGGAGTTTGTGATTGTTAAAAATAGGCAAAACATTTTCCTTGACAAGTTGATTCCGATTGACTATATTTGGGGAACTTTGACCAGTATAGAACTTTTTTGAACTTAGGTCTCAGCCCTTTTAGTAAGTACTTGATTTCCAGCACAACACTATTGCAACCTGAAGCAATCTGCGGCAAGCTCGAATTGCTGCGGCTCGGGTGGCTTGTGTTTTTTTCCTCAAGCTGGGTTGACAAAAAAAGCGGACGCGTTCATGCCAGACTCTAGCCTTTCTTCCGACTTGAACATGCAGTTCATGACATCGCAAGTTATCCACAGTTTCCACAGGGCGACGAGTGCCCCATGTGGGTCTACGGCGTGTGCGACCGCCGCAAATATTTCCCCTCGGACAAAGAAGATTTCCCATATTCAGGAGAACCACAGAATGAGGTCCAAGACTCTTTTTGTGTGGCTGACGACCGCGTTGACGGCGCTGATTCTTACGCTCGTGCCGCAGACGGCCGAAGCGCAAATCAATGCGACCGAACCGGTTGTCGCAGTATGCATTGAAGATTCTAACGGGCTCGTGCCGCCAAACGGCGTCATTGATGAGCTCGGCGACGTGCTGCGCATTACAGCTCGAGCCGCCTACGTTGTCCGCTTCTGCGACTCCGTGGCGGTTGGCTTGGATCCGACGCCGGACCTCGGTGTGCTGATCCCTGCCCTCTATCCCACCATTACGGTGAACTGCCCGTCCGGCCCGTCCGACGTGTTGTACCAAATGGACTGGGTGGTCACGCCGCATATGGGTTTGGCAGGACCGATTAATCCGGCCAACTGGAATACGAACCTCGACAGCTGTTTGGTTGTCGGCACGCTCGAATTCCACCCTGAAGGCGTCTCGGTTTCCGCTGGGGAACTGCTGAGTTTTGGTATCACGTGGCTGGGCTGGGATGATTCTCCCGCCCCGAACGGCACGACGGTTTGTGCGGATAATCCGTATACCATCGCCGCCCCGTGCGATATCGAATCCGGCTGTTCGTTCATCCAGTATCGTGAAGGCGGTGGTATCGCGTTTGACGGTATCGTAGCCATTAACGACACGGTCTGGATGGATACCTCGCTGGCCGCGACCATAGACACGATGCCCGCTGGCGATACGCTGATTTGGAATGGATCAGGTTTGACCTGTGATCCCAATGACGCGATACTGTACGCTGGTGACACGATTATCGTTCAGCCCTGCCGTTACGAAAACGGCTTGGTCAATGCCTGCACGAATGATACCATCTGGCTGTATTACTACCAGTGGGATGCGATTGGCGGGGATGAGTGGCCCTTTGATGCTCTGCTCGTGGATTCGATTCCCTGTGTGCGCCCGGTGGATAACTCACCTCCGACGCTCGACCAGGTCTGTATTGACTCTTGCAGTATTATCCAGTTGAACTATCTGGATAACGACACCATCGCCGGCTGCAACGATTTCTTCCGAATCTACCTGTCTACCGTGCAGAACGGTTTCCCGACCCGGAACAATCCGGCTGACAATTGCGACGGTGACAGCGTTCTGCTGGATATCTATAATCCGGCGTTCAACGGCTGGGGTCAGGACTGCGACACAGTTTCGCAGAATTTTGACGTCTCCTGGATGGCCGTTGACTTCCACGATATCGTCCCGCCCGGCTACAAGTTCCCGATGAACGAAGACTCCATCAATCTGCTGTCGCTGGACAGCGTTTGGGTTTCTGTGCGTTTTGGCACCGGTCCGAACCCAGGTGCGGCTAACGACCTGATGTGGGTTGATATTCCCATCTCATGCGATTCCACGCACTGGGATTCGGTCGAGTTCTGTATTCTGGAAGGTCTTCTGAACGGCGATACGATTTACGTCTATTCGCTTGACGATGCTGGTAACCCGTCCAACCCGGTTCACTTCGGCGATACGACGGGCACGCTGACCGGCTGTGATGTCTGTTTGGACAATCAGCCGCCGCAGCTCCCGGGCTCAGACACCTACTGGACGTTCGACGGTGTTGACAATTATTGCAACCAGCGCTTCTCTCCTTATGATAGCGCGCTGGCGACTGCCTTTACGAACCTTTCACCCGATTCCATTCGCTGGTACTTGGACGGCGTGGACTCGGTCTATGACGTGGCGAACTATATTCACGTCCTGCAGAAGGTTTACCTGATTGGGTTTGACGTTCGCGTGATTCCGGATGATAACCCGGACACCCCGACCGGTGCGATTATTACGGCTCTGGATTACTTCCACCCGATGGCCGCGCCCGACTCCATTAACTGGGATTGGCGCTCGCCGTACGTTGGGATAGATTCCAGTGCCTGCTTTACGTGGTACGGCAAGAACGGACCGGATTCTTTGGATCCGAACCTGAACATGCTTGCCCAGTACTGCCCGTGGGGTATGCTGGTCGGTATCACCGAGGCCCGTTATATGGATGCCGGCGGTTGTAACGCCGTGCTTGGCTCCGACCATGACGGCAGCACCGATATTCTGGACGGCTATACGCAGTTAAACAACCTCTATGCGGTGGTTGATTCGTGCTTCCCGACGACGACTATTCCGCTGGATCTGGTTGCGCCCACTTTCTATCCGCAGTATCCGATTGGCCCGGACTATCCGCCTGCGTCCATCGTTGATCCTTATCTGTGGGTAAACGGCGATCCGCTGCCGTTCGTTCAGTTCAAGGCGCGCCGCTACTATACGCAAGGTCTGCTGGACACCTGTCTGGCCGAAGATCTGTGCTACACGGTTCGCCTCGATTCGATCTACACGCAGGGTGTCTGGCCGTTCGTAACAGACTCGATCTACTACGTGTCAAGTGACCCGTCTAATGGAAGCCACACACGCTTCTGTGAGCCGATTCCCTTCTTCTTTAATGACATCAATTCGGACACGATTCGCTTCCAGTGGGGAATGCGCGGTCCGAATAATCAGCTGCTGCCGGACGGCCTCTATTGTCTGACGCTTGAGCTTCAGGACAATGCCGGAAACGTCTACCGCGGCGATCAGGTTTGCATGTGGATCAACGGTCTTGGACCCGCGATTGACTCTGTGAACATCGTCAATGAATCGAACGTCTGCAACATGAACTTCTTCGCGGGCGAGTCGCTGTGCGTCTACATGCGTACCGACACCAGCGCACAGTTCGCGATGTTTGACTTCTCGTGCATCCTTAATATAGACAGCGTTGCGGCGGCCTATGACTCGATCTGGGTCAATGCGCCCGTGGCAACGGACGGCGCCACTTATAAGATCTGGCGCGCCTGCCTAATGGTTGATCTGGGTATGATTGATACGGCTGACGTGTCGAACAACGACTACCAGATTGACGACTTCGAGGCCGACTGCGAGAATTCCGGGACCTACGGCATTATCCGCGCGATCGCCTTCGATTCTGACAGCAACTTCACGCAGGCGACGAACATCACCCCGACGTGCAACAACATCGCGTTGCTTGGTGAAAGCCGTTGTCCGCGTATCGTTGGACCGATTGAATTCTACTTCCTGGATCCGGACACGCTTGATGCGGTCGCCGGCTCCGAAGATGGCCCGTTTGCTGACTTCAATCTGTTTGGCGAAATGCCGCTTTGGAATGCGTTCTCGCCCGGTTCGGTTGACTCGAATGGCGCCTACGATGCTATTCTGAATCCGGCTCACGATCAGGTTCATGACTCAATCTTTATTCGCATCCTGATTGATACCCTGTCGATTACGCAGGCTGACAACTTCGGCGCACCGTTTAACGATGATGTCTATCACGACACGCTCGTGGTCGAGTTCCGCAATACAAATACGGTCCCGACCCGCAGCCGCATCGTCCGCAAGCCGTTGTTCGTTACGCAGTGTGTTGACCTTGACGGTGCGCTGGGTTGCGAAGACCCGCCGCAGAACAGCGTCTTCCATGGCCGCCTCGAAAATGACGAGGCAAATAACGGCCTGATGGAATTCCGCTATATGTGGAATGGAACTTGGTTCATCAATGCCGGAACCGACAGCCAGATGCTGGTGCCGATTACCGGTCAGGATACGATCCTTGTGCTGGCCTGGACGGTCAATGGCGACTCCGCCCAGATCATCGGCATGGATACGATCTACATGGTTTGCGACACGACCGTGGCTCAGCTGGATGTGGACAACGAGAATCCCGAGTTCCTTGAATGGACCGGTATCCCCGCTGGCACCCGCGATCCGGCGACGCACAGCACGGCCACAGTTAATAATGATGGCTGGGACGGTGACTGCGGCTTCCGCTATGCTGAAGGCGACACCTTCCAGTTGACGGTTCGTGCCAGTGAGCAGGTGCACTATGATCCGGCGGCCTATCCCAATGTGGATGGTTCAAGCTATGCAGGCCCTGTTGGACAATGGAACATTACTGGTAACTGGCAAATTTCGCTTGTTGATAGTACGGCTGGTCTGCTGATCAATAATGGTCCGGCGCCGGGCACGTACATTCAAGTTGAGCTGATTTCGGTGGCACCGGAGAGCCTCGCCGGCAATGAGTGGGAATACACTCTGACGGGCCGCATCTTCAATATGCCGCCGGATACCTTCATCTATAATGCCTGCTTCGTAATCCGCGGAGCATGGGACCAGGGTGGCAACCCGGGCCGCTACAACAGCCCGGCGTTCAGTGATGCCTACGAAGCGGACAGCTTTGAAGACACGACGTTCTGCCTGCACCTGATTCCGTGCGACCCGTGGGCGGCCGGTTGTCCGGACGTCTTCGGACCGGACAGCATTCTGGGCTGGATTGCACCGGAAGATACCAACATCACCGTTTGCGCGACCATTATTGAGACCTGTGAGCTGACCGAGTGTCTGCCGGGTGTCAAGGCTGACTCGCTGCGTGTGGTGGAGGGAGACTTCCAGCGCATTACGGACGACCCGAATCCTTGGGTTGTGCCGGACTCTGTGGGTGACTGGTTCATCTATATAGATGGTCTGGGCAATGAAATTGGTTGGGCCCGTATGTACTACTGGTTCATCCGAGCCGACTCCTCTGACCTTGCCACCATCTGGTGCGACGGCGACTATCTCGACTTCGAAATTCGTTTCGTCAGTTGGGAAGGTGTCCGCGATTCAATGACCTTCGACGACTGCGTGCAAGTTGACGTCAACGAGCCGCTGTGGACGCAATGGTCCTTGTTGGACAGCAACGGTATCGAGATGGACGACTTCGCACTCTGCATCGAGCCCGAGCAGGCGTTTACGCTGGTCGGTTGCGTATGGGATAGCGAAGTGGATTGTCCGGACGGTGAAGGTGTGGGTGTTGATCCGACCAAGTTGTGGGCGGACCTCTCCCAGCTGTTGCAGGATGCCACGATGGACAGCGTACCGCCGGACTCCTATGTGGTGTTCGGAACGTTTACGGGTGTCTATCCGTATGTCGGCGGACCTGTGCCCATCCAAGACAATACAACATCGAACGCGTTCATTAATGATCCCGATGCCGGTGCAATCCTCGACGTGAACATCACGCTGGATGTCATCGAGCATACGTGGATCGGCGACCTCAATATCTCGCTTGAATCGCCGAACGGTACGATTGTTCTCTTGAAGCCTTCGAATATCGCCTATTCGGGTGATAACCTTATCGACGTGACGTTTGATGATGAGGCAGCGTTGCCATTCCCCGCGCCGCCGGGCACTGCCCCGTTCACGGGCACATGGCAGCCTGCTGGTAATCTCTCTGATTTCGACGGCGAGAATCCGAACGGTACTTGGACGTTGATAGTTTCTGACGTGTTTGGTGCGGACCAGGGCTTCATCCGTGATTGGACGCTTGAAGTGACCTACCGCACGGGTCCGGATCTGAAGGTGGTAGCGTACTGGAACTTCACGCCGGATTCGACTTTCTTCTGTCTGAATTCTGTCGCGCCGTGGTTCCGCTTCCATGCCGCGCATGACCTCATCGGTCACCATGACCGTGAGCTTTACATGCAGGATACGCTGAACTTCTGCAGCGACTGTCTGCCGCCGGAAATCTTCACCTCGGATGCCTATTGCGAGTGCGATACCGCGCTTGCTGATCTCTTGATGAATAATCCGGTCTGGGATCTGCCGGCTAACCTGCCGTACCTGAGCTTTGGCTCCGAGGTTACGCTCAAGATCGCCGTCTTTGACGCGAATCATGACTCGAGCCTCGGTTTGCCGGAAGGAGCGAATGTCGCGTGGGCTGACCTGTCGGTCATCGATACAAACTACACGTGGGTCGGTAACAACCTCTATGCTGAGGTTGACCTTGCGCCCCCTGTCCTTGACACGGCATGTTACATCTGGGGTCTGGAGTGTTTTGACCTCAATCCCGGTCCGCTGTACATCCTGAACAATCCGACGTATCACAATGGTGACACGATCTTTGTCAACTTTGCGATCGTCGACAATGCAGGCAATGCAGACACGATTCTCTGGCCGATCGCGATTTACGATTCGCTGCCGCCGATCGTGGACTTCATCTATACTATCGGTAACGACTCGGTGCGCGCTTACGTGACGCCGGGTGACAGTAATGTTCACGTCTATGCTGACATCAACGGCTATGCTGCCGACTTGGTCAGCGCGCCGGAACATGTTTGGGCTAACTTCAGCCGTTTCTGGTGCGATCCGATCATGCAGGCTGCCTATGACACCGTGCATGCGCATGAGATCGTTGACCTCGGCGGCGGAAACTATCGTGCCTACTGGGGCTGGACGCCGAGCGGTGTCTACCTGACTCCGGGCGACACCCTTTCGCAAATCACCGACACCCTGCGGATTGATCCGGACTATTCGTGCCACCTAATCGGTGCCGAAGGAACGTACGATTCGCTGTGGATCTATGTGACTGACGTGGCCTGTAATATGGGCTCGCACTTCAATATCTTCGAGTTCTCCGGTGCGGATACTACGGTTCCGGATGTTGACTCGGTTTGGGTGATGGGTGCGGATTCCTGCGCGCCGGGCTGGTTCGATGGAAACAGCGGCGAATGGATCTACGTCTGGGCTTGGATGGACAGCCTCTTCAACGGCTTTGAAGATACGCTGCGTATTGACTCGTTGATGGCCGATCTGTCGGGCTTCGGTGCCGCTTATGCCTGGACCGCTTTCACCTCGCCGGACTTCTACGGCGGTGCTCCGGTCTACGGCGCAGCGCCTGATACAAGTGATGCCGTGCCGGGCTGGTGGGCAATCGAGGAAGATTGCAATGGCATGACCCGCTTGGTTGCTAAGTGGATCGTCAAGAATCCTGAGTTTGTGGACTGCGGCCAGACGGTCATCGTGCCTGTCAAGGGTCAGCGTCAGACTGGTTTGGGCGGTTCGCACGGCTACTACCTTGATGTCGAATACGGTACAGGTACCTCCTTCACTGCCGAGTATCTCTCGTCAGTGGCATGGGGTGACTTCACGATTGAAACCGGCTTCCCGGGCAATCCTGACATCAACGGTGTGGATAGCGTCCTTGTTCTGCAAAACTCCGTCTACGGCTTGGATTGGGACAGCGTCCTGACCGTCGCCGTGCTGATGGATAATAACTGCGTGGTCAGCCCTGGCGACACCGTCTACGATTGGTCGGGTGTCTGGATTGACTTCACAGGTTTCTTAACTGACTGGCAGCAGTATCCGGATGTTGTGTACTACAACGTCTACGGCAACAATATTGACTCGCTCGTGTTCATTATCCCGCTCTATGACGACATGGGTGGTGGACCGCTGTTCAACGTCAATATCCCGTCGAACCGCTATTGGTGGTCGCTCCACCTGTCGGATACGCTCTGCAATATGCCTGAAGAGTTCTGCAACGCCGCCGATCTCGACAGTGTGATCTCGTTCACGATCCAGAATTGGAATGAGCCGAATCCCGGCATGATCCTGCTCTGCGATTCGAATACGGTCGCCTGCTCTGATACGGACTATGTTGATGCTTACAACATGGCACTGTGGAATGATGAAAAGGTCTCGCCGGACACGGAACGCGAGAACCTCTATAAGATCTACACCGCACCCGGCCAGTGGTACTGGTACTCGCATGAAGAGACCAATACGACACGCTTCTTCATCTTCGTGCAGGACAGCGTGCTTCAGTGCGACGGTATTGACAATGATAACGACGGCACGATCGACGAAATCGGCGAAGGTGTGGACTTCTACACTGCCGACCTCCGCATCAATACGATGCCGCAGGTCGCGCACGTCGACTCGATGAACGTGAACGGTGTCTGGATCGATTACCTCTGGTATGCCGATAACTTCAGCGAGCGTCGTTACGATGTCAAGCTGTTCATCAGCGATATCTACGGACACCGTGATTCGTTGACCTGCGACGGTGACTTCGCTCTGACCTTCTATGAAGACGAAAGCTGTCCGTACGGTGATGAGATGTTCTTCTGGAAGGACGGCGAACCGGTGCAGGTGCGGAAGAATCTGAACTTCGAATCTTCCTTTGTGCTTGACGAATTGACCGCCGACGATAGCCTGTTCATCTTCTCTGACTTCGACTCGCTCATCGTCTGGGCCCGTGATCCCGCCTTGTTTGATGCCGGTGGGCACCCCGGATCCGGTTTGGACTTGAGTCCGGACAACTCAGTGGACAGCACCACGTGGAACGGCACGGCCTCGTCGACCATCGAACTGCTTGATCCATTTAACAACGTCGTGGCGACCTTTACTCAGACGTTCTACGATGACACGTTGTTCTTTGACTTAGGTCCGTTGACGTTAAGCGATGCGACTGACAATCTCGAGAATCTCTCCGACGGTCGCTATACTGTGCGGGTTACGATTCTCGACCGTCTTGGCAACAGCTGCGACTATCAGTGGAGCTTCATTCTTGACCGGACCTGTCCGGCTATCAATGACGCCTACGTCTCGCGTCCTGGTTTGAATACGCCGGTGACCGACCTCTATACGTCATGGGACTATGTCGAGATTTACACGCACATTGACGACTCGCTCGACGGTGTGGACAGCGTGATCTTTGAATACGCCTTCGACGCAAATCGTGACGGCAACGTTGACGCCTATACGTTCTGGCAGAATGTCAACCTGCTGACCGATGAAGGTCAGGCCTGGGATACCGAGTATCCGTTTAACGCATACTGGAATATCCGCAATCTGCCGTGGTCGTCTGAAGACACGCTTGGCCTCCCGCCGGTCAATCCGGATGGATCCTGCACCAACCGTTACTTCGTCCGCGTGCGCGCGTTCGATATCTACGGTCATGAGTGTATCGATACCTTCGCGGTGGACATCACCGACGATATCGCGCCGTTGGCCTACATCTCCTCTTTGGAGGCGGCCATTTCTGGCCCTGGTGGTGGCCCGCAAGGATCGCTGGTTGCCTGCTTCAATCCGAACACGATGACGGACTCGACGATCTTTATTATCGCGCAGGACTATGTTGATCCGGGTCTATTCTACGATCCAATTCCGGGTGATACCTTCACCGCCTACGACCATTGGTTCGATCTCTACGAAGGTGTCTTCCAGTACAAGTTCTTCAATGCGCCCAACGACATTATTCCGGGCAACACCGATCCGAGCTTAGGCTGGGTGAACATTCTGAGCGGTCTGCATGGCGATGCACAGGATACGATTACAGCGCGCCATAACTACTTCGATGACTTCTCAATCAACTGGAATATCGCGAACCTCGGCAGTGGCCAGTATAATCTGCGTATGGTTGCCTTCGACGTCTGCGGAAATTATGATTACCTGAATACTCCGGTGATCACATTCCGTGTCGAGTGCGATACCACGGCGCCGATGGCTTTGGTCTGCTTCCCCGAGCCGGATATGTGCGTGACGAATATCCGTTGCGACGAGCCGCAGTGGGTGCCGGTGCAGGCTTCCGCGCCGCTGTTCGCAGACGTGGATTCGATCGCCTTCTTCTTCGTTGACTCGCTGTCGATTCCGGGTCTGGGTATCCATACCTTCATCGGCGGCTCGACGAATCCCGACTCAATTTCTGCTGGTCTGGCCTATTACAGTTCGACTGGCTGGAATACGAATAACTTGTTGTCCGGCTACTACTGGCTGTATGCGGTAGCCTATGATACCAACGCGCTGTTCGATTCCGATCCGATCTGGTCACGCGTCTTCGTGGACAACACGATGCCGCAGGTGACCGAATGCTGGGTTGGCGAGCCGTGGTGGGATGAGTTTGTTGTCGTTGGAACTAAGAACGAAGGCGAAACCTTCGCGCTGCGTGCCAACGCGCAAGACAACATCGGTCTTGACATGGATTGCGGTATCACCGGCGTGCAGTTCCAGATTCTGGATCGCTTCGGCAACTGGCGCAATCTCGACATTGATCTACATCAACAGACCGAAATCTGGGGTGCCGAACTCTACCTCAGCGATGATGATGGATTCATCGAATCTCCGGATGCTGCAGGCTATTACGAAATTCATGTGGCGTTCTATGAGTTCGGCAACAGCCCGCTGGATTCCGTACGCTTCCGTGCCTACGCCATCGATGACGTCGATTGGGGTGACAACAATATGCAGGGCGACTACAACCGCGACTGCAATTTGGATCGTGACCTCGAGTGCGGCTCTGAAATCTGCTGCATGGCCATTGAAATCCGCGACCGTATCCCCGATGGTACCAACCTGTGGTGCTTCAACCACGGCTGGTATTCATGGGGCGTCCCGCAGTTCACGGCTCCCAGCACGCCGATCTATGATGGCGACAAGTTCTCGACTTGCAACTACCAGAATCCGCTGGATACTCTGATGTTCATCGCCAACGTTGCCGACTATGTCGAAGACGAATGGCTGATGTACTTCAAGTTCTGGCGCGCCGACGGTACGACCGATACCCTCGATATTCCGAACGACTACACGCTGAATCCGGCGCTGCCGCGCAACGCCGACAGTGCCATCGTGCTACAGAGCACGTATGACACGGTGGGTGTGATCTGGTCGAATGCTCGTGCTTGGCTTGACTCGGCAGACGCTGCGGACGGCCTCGTGTATTCGCGCTGGGACTTCGCCGCCTATGTCGTAGACGTCACCGGCAATATCGAGTGGATTGGTGATCAGAATTCTTGCTTTATCTACACGTTCTGCCCGCCGAACACGCCGATTACGGATGTCAGTTACGTCACCAATGACGTGAACAATCCGGAAAATCGTGTCCGCGTGACTGAGCCGGTGGTCTGGCAGGATGCAATAACCGATACGATCGAAGTCCTCTATAACCGCACCACGGATCCGGGTTCAAATGATCCGGAAGCACTGGTCCTGTTCTACGTGGATGCCGATGCTATTCGTAACTGTCACGACGACTCCGTCCAGGTGTTCAATATCGAACTCTGGATGATGAGTGACGATACCACGCTGCAGGCTGTCTGCGACGGTGGTCCGATTGAAGTATTTGACTTCTTCAACGACTTCCGTGCATGGGATCAGTTCCCGCCGGATGCCGGCACGCGTCAGTACGAATTCGGTGTCTATTTCGACAATAGCTACCCGCCGGGCACGTACAACTTCTCGGCAGTAGTGAATTACATTGTCTACGCTCCGTTCGCTTATGACACTCTGAATGAAGGCGACACGGATTGCGACGGCTTCATCGAAGGTTCAGACAGCACACGCCTCGACCTCGTCGTGCGTATCGTGAATGTCAATGAACCGCAGGTCGTGTTCTGCTACCCGCCGTATGGTGACGCCTGTGGCGCGCACAATACTATCCCGCTGTCGGCAAATGATGTCAGCGATCCGAGCTACTTCTCGGGTGAAATTGACACCGTTTGGTTCCAGCGCTGGGATGGTTCGGCATGGGTACCGGTCTTCGACGCGATAACAGGTCTGACTTACGACGCCTATCCTGGCGAAGCATATGTCCGCTTCCAGTTTGACGAGCGTGAGCTGCCCGGTATGGCCGGCTGGTACTACGAGCGTCATAACAACCCGATCTATTCGTGGTACGCAGAGCGTGATCTGTTCCCGGATGTGGCAATCTACATCTGGAATACCGGTCAGTTCTACCCGATGAATGAGGTTGCTGACGGATTCTGGCAGACGGATATCTATCTTGATCACGGTGACAATTCGTGCTACGATTACTCGATTGTCATTGATGCGAACGACAATAACGTCTGGGATGAACCCGGTATTGACCGCTGGATTGATGATCCGCGCAATATCGATTGGAACGATCAAGAGCCTATTGCTTACGACCGTTGCAGTGATGACCAGATGCAGCAGTACGGTGAGAGCTCGTCTGCCTACTCGACGATTTGCCTCTGCGAATACGTGATCAACTTCAACAGCCTCTCGGTTGGTGATGGTCATCACGAGTTCAGGACTGTCGTCGGCTGGCACGATGAACTTGCCTATCACGTGATTGAAAATCCGGCGCCTGGTGACTCGCTCCACGTGTTCTTCGTGGATAACGACGCCCCGGTGGCGACGCACGATATCGAGTTTGATAACTTCTGGGTAAATGGCGGCCGTTGCGATGAGTCGGGTAACGTGCATTTCGTCACCGACATTCAGCCGATCGACGGTAACTACAACCTCGTGGTTGAAGATATCTGCGCCGTAATCTATCAGGTGTCGTTGACTTCGAATCCGGCTTTGGATTCGAGCTGGGTTAATGTGGATACGGTTTACGCTTCGGGTGGTCAGGGCTGGATTGAAGCTTGGGCTTCCTTCTGGACTGCATACGACCCGACGGCCGACAATATTGACAATGACGGTGACGGCTTGGTCGACGAGACCTATGATGTTCAGGGTGGCGATGGCCGCGGCGAAGAGAACACGCTGTTCTACAGCCGTTCGATCGTCGTTGACCACTGCGGTAATACCTATATTGCCGCTGCAGAGAGCATCTGGGTTGACGTCAGCGAAGCTCGCGCCTGCATCTCGCTCGTCGGCGACGTCGAGCCGGGTGTCAACGGCAACGATGTGGTGGTGATCCCGGATAATCGTGACCTCGTCATTGTGGCCACGAACCAGGATTACGCGGGCTTTGACCCATCCATTCTCGGTGTCTTCCAGTATCGTACGCTGAACCCGATCGGACCGTGGACGAACATCCAGGCCGATACGCTCAGCAACGACACGGTTCGTCACGTTGGCGATACGCTGACCGCGACGTGGGATCTCTTGAGCTTCTTCCAGGAAACCGGCAACGATCCGGAAGGCTGGTACCAGTTGCGAGTGATTGCCATCGACACGGTGGGTAATACCGACCTTTGTGACAACGATGTATGTTACATTACCATCCGCCTGAATGATATTCAGCCGGCGGCCCGCATTGAACTTTACCAGGTTATCAATGCCAACGAGGAGATCGCTTCCTCGTGCACGTCCGACTCGATACTGTATATCCATGCGGCTGATCCGTATTGTCTGCAGGCCATCTTTGCCCCGACCAATATTGATACGGGCTTGGCCTCGCTGACCTTCCAGTATGCGGCTGTCAATAACGGCGTGCCGTCCAACTGGCGGAACATTGAAACTATCTGGGATCAAATCGATCACGGCCTCGACGGCGATACCACGCGTTGCGTGTACTTCCAGCCGCAGCCGCAGGATGTTGGCGATCAGGAAATCTTCTGGCTGCGTGTCATCGTTGAAGATTACAACGGTAATGATACGTCCGACGTGAAGGTTCTGTATGTCGACGCTCTGCCGCCGACTGGTACCAGCACGGCACTGGGTACGGCTGAAGTCACGACCGCTTGCGGTGACCGTTGCTGGTTCGAAATCCAGCCCGGTCAGGCCATTGTTTGGGTCGACTTCGATCCGGATCAGCTGTCCAACGAGATCAACGTTGATCAAGTTTGGATGACTGCTGTTCGCGAAGATGGCAACTATGCCTACAACTTCGGTGAACTTACCCGCAGCGACGATGACGAGTGGTACTTCAACTTCGGTGGTGACCTGTGTAACTACTGGCTCGAGCACCGTTATGAATCCGGCGAAGGCGGTCAGTACCCGGTCCTTGACTACGGCTGCTATACCTTCACGATCCACTTCACGGATTGTCAGGGCAATGAAGACAGCGTGGTGGTCACGACAACGTGTGGCGAAGAAGCTACTGACCTGATCTGCATCGACTGCTACCCGACCGTTCCGGAGCACACCGATATCCTTTATATGGATTACTCCGGTTTCGATTGTGTGGACGGTGAGTACAACACCCTGCGTGATGATATCCTTGACGGCACGACGGAAATCGGCGGCGATCAGTCCGTTGAAATCTGTGGCGTTATCGCGAATTACGAGCAGGATGTTCACTACGTCGTGCTGTATGTCGAGAGCGTAGCTGCCGGCGTCGTTGAGACAGCAGTGGACACGTTCTGGTGGGATCCGACCTTCGCGTCGCATCTGTCACCGAACTGGTGCATGAACTGGTGGCTGGCGGACACGACGGATGAAGGCGCGGCGAAGTACCCGAGCGGCTACTATCGTGTCTGGGTGCGTGCGCACGATGCCATCTGTCAGATTGAACCGACCGAAATGATTGACCAATTCTGGGTGTATGTTGACCACGCTGAACCCGTGGGTGACATCACCGAGGTTAACGGCGTTCCCGCAACGGAAGGCAACTTCACGCACGAAATCAACGCCGGTGACGAAGATCCTGTGACCCTCTGGGTGCAGTGGACGGACGGCCTCGTGCCGAATGACTCGACACAGACGAACAACATCGTCGAAGTCTGGTGCAAGAATATCTGGCACCCGAACCAGGCCGATGCGTGGACGTCCTGTGGTTACATCCCGAGTCCGTGCAACCCGCACTACGTTGAACTTGACTTGTCCGGCATCTCCTGCGGCGATTCCATCCACGTGGTGGCCATCGTTCAGGATCGCTGGGGCAATGGTGACCTTGACGTGTCACGCGTCATGGAAGCCTTCGACGGTGGTCACTTCGTCAATATCTATATCTATGACACCACGCCGCCGTCCAGCATGCTGTGGTCGGTCGGTACGAGCGAAGAGCCCTGGTGTGATGATGATCGTGAGCAAGGCGTTGACGGTCTGTGGATCGTCGATCAGCAGACCCGAACGGTCAGCCTCGGCGCCCTTGGCGACATCCATGACATCTGGCTGCATAGCTTTGCCGCAACGGGTGACGAATCTATCAGCCGCGTGTACTTTGAGTACAGCGTGGACGGTGGCAACACCTGGTTTGAAATCGGCATGGATGAAAATGGTGATGAGCCCTGCGAATGGGGTGGCAATGAACCTGCCCCATGGTGGGATGGATTGGATCACGAGGTCTTCTGGACGGTGGTTTGGGATGTGTCCGGTTTGGCCGGCGACGTTCTGGTCCGCACGTGGGCTGAAGACGAGTGCGGCAACCTCGAAGAGACGGAAATCTACACCGTATCGTTCGACGTGCAAGCTCCGATGGCCCGTGTGTTTGTCTGGGAGAATGGTGTAAACATTAACAACCTCGAAACCTGTGACCACTGGACTGAGCCGCAAATCGGCGACGAAGTCGAACGCTTCTCGCTTCTCACCATCGGTGCTTGCGCTGATGAAGAAGAAGCTGATGCGTACGGTGCCCACTGGTTCATCAAGCGTGCCGAAGATCATCCGCTCGAAATGTGGAGCTGGTGCTTCATCGGCGATGACTCGACCGGTCCGTTCTCGGTCAATGACGTCGACCTGTGGCACAACGACTGTCCGGCTCCGCAGCCTGGTCTGTGGTACGATGTCGCGGTGCTCACGACTGACCAAGCCGGCAACGAACTCACTTGGACGCAGTTCCTGAACTACGGTCAGGGAACCACCGTCGAAGAGAAGTGGGCGTGGTTGATGGCTAACGGTTACGTCAAGCGCTTCTACGTGTCCGACACGGTGGCGCCGATGGCCTTTGACCTGATTACCGCACCGGATTGCACGCCCGATTCGTCCGTCATCTTCCTCCACGGCGATATTACGCTGCAGGCACAAGTGAACGACGAAGACGTGGTGGCAGTGACCTTCGCCTTCCTCGAAGTCGGTTCGAACGGCCCGTGGACGGTGATCGAGCGCGTAACCGGCGAGCCGGGTCTGTTTGGTCCGGTCGAAGGTTACTGGAATACCGAATTGCTGAACGGCACCTACTGGGTTGGTGCGTTCGCAGAAGATAACTTCGGCAACATGAATGGTGACCTGACGATAGGCGCTGACGGTGCCCCGAATGCCCTGTTGCAGGTGAATGTCGACAATCAGGCTCCGGTCGCGACGATTCTGTCGGTCTGGCGCACGGATGACCCGACACAGACACCGGTGACGCAGCTTGAGCGCGGAGCCGAGGTTACGTTCCATATCGAAGCTGAAGACAACTTCAGCATCCGTAAGGTCCGCTTCTACTACCGCCATACCAACGGCGATCCGAATAACTGGATTCAAGTTGGTGGAGACCGTACATGGCCGTTCAGCTTCAACTGGGTTGTGCCGACGGACTTGGTGGTTGGTTGGAACTACGACTTCGCGGCTGTTGCAGTCGACTACTGCGAGCAGACTGACCAGTACGATGCGCAGGGCAACTACATCATTGACTGGACTGCTCCAATCGTTGATGAAGAAGCCAACATTTCGATCGTCGCGATTAACGATTTCCTTGACGTGGAAGGCACTCCGCATGTCCACGGCACTGAAATCTGTATCTACGCTAACTCTGAACCCACGCTGGACTACGTGCGCTTCCTGTTTGTCACTGCACAAGGTGACACCCATGAAATCCGCACGGTCTCCGGATATGTTGGTCAGACTGAATGGTCCAACTGTCAGGGTTCAGGTTCCTACTGGGATGTGACTACCCTGCCGGAAGGCCCGGGCCAGCTGTGCGCTATCGGTTCTGCCGATATCGCCGGTCAGCTTGTGACAGTCGCTACGGACTGCCGTAACATCGTGATCGACCACAGCCTCCCGTGGGTGTTGCAGGGTAACCTGCCGAATTCACGTGGCCTGATTGGTGGATACTGTGAGTTCAATAGCAACAACGAGAATGGACCTGAAGATCTGTGGGTACGGTTCAATAACGAACTCACCGACAACGGCATCGACACTGTCTGGTTCGAGTGGAAGTGGGCAGCCGATCCAAACGATCCGAACTTCTGGTCGTCCATTGGTTATGCCTATCAGGACCTTGGTGTCACCGGCAATTGGGTCTATTCATGGGATGTCTACAACGCATTCCAAGGCACGTGCGGTACGATTAGCCTGCGTGCGGTGATGAGCGACAACGCCATTCCGGAATCGAACCTTGCCTATGTGCTGTTCGCTGATTCCGTCCGTGTGGATAACTGCCCGCCGACCGTCATGTTCACCAATGTAAACGGTGACTTGACGCCGGATCAGACGGTCATTCCATGGGGCGAAGTCATCAACATGGTGGCCACTGCTGAAGATGTCTTCGGTAACGGTGGCAACAGCAATATCAGCCGCGTGTGCTTCTACGGCGAAGAAGATACCAGCCCCGACCTGATTTCCTGCGACGAGCAAGGTCCTCTGTGGTCGGCACAGCTGGCGACAACTGCCCTCACGCCCAACTCGTGGTACACACTGGTTGTGGTCGCGTGGGATGAAGCCGGCAACTGCAGCGAGCACGTGATTACGGTCTATGTTGAAGATTCGCAGTTCCAGCGCGCTTGCATCGTCGGTTTTGATGATGATAACGAGTTCGGCTGCGACGACTACCTGTACGCAGTGACCGATGATTGCGATCCGAATTGGACCGATCAGGTTCAGTTCCAGGTCTCGATCAACCAAGGTCAGACGTGGATTCCGCTGAGTGACGCCGTCAACACGCGTCAGGATCAGTGCAACGACTGGCTCGGCTGGCACCTGTGGCAGGTAACGCTTGAATTCGACCTGTATCCTGCGAACGCCTGGTTCCGTGCAGTGGCATGGGATGAAAGTGGTAACATCGATCCGAACCCGCCGATCTGGCGCCGTCAGGATGTGTCTGTCACCACCCAAACGCAAATCTGGGCGCCTGACTGGGTACGCGTCCCGAGCAACGGTGAAATGCAGCCGTGGGTCCTGACCACGTTGGAAGACTATACGGAAAACTGCCTCATCGAAGCCGGAGTTGTGTGTATCGAACCGGAAGCTGGTTCCAGCTTCTATGCCGGCGAACTGCCGCTGAATACCAGACCGTGCGAACTTGAAGATGAAGACGGACGTATCAAGGTCTTCAGCTCCAACAAGATCCAGCAGGGTGACAATGTCTTCATCCAGATGGTCACGTACGCGATGGATATCCACAAGGCTAACTACCAGGGTGGATCGAACGGAACGCTCGTCAGCGAAGACGGTGTTCTCGAAGTCACGATTCCTGCCTGGGGTACCGGCTGGCGCGGATCCCTCTGGTTCCAGCCGTATCTGCCGTCGCAGACGCACAGCATGGTTCCGGCCTATCAGTACTACTATACCTTGATCTCCGCGGTTGAAGAAATTCAAAGCGACGATCTTGGTGATATCGACATCGAACAGGCGCCGTCTTCCTTCCGTATGCGCTTCGACAACAGTCTGCTTCCGGAAAATGCGGAAGAATGGCAAGTTGTCGTGGCCTACTGGAACTGGGATGCGGATGATGAATCAGGTCAATACAATGGTATGTGGCAGGAGTGGGGTATCACCTACAACGACCGCGACCTCGAAAACGGAATCGTGGACTTCCAGATGATTCCGGATTGGGATGTATCCGACCTCACTAATATCTGTCCGGATCGCATCCGCTTCGGTGTGTTCCTGACTACGATTCGCCCGATCGACGAGTTCGTTCGTATGAACAGCGGCGACAACTGCCACCCGTGGTTTGATAACCCGTATTACAACGGTCTGCCGGTGGTTGATTGTACCCCGATGTGGTGGGTGGTTCTGGGTGAAGGTGAAACTCCGCCGACGCCTGACCGCGTGGACGTTTGGCTGGACGGTATCCGCATCGTCAATGACGGTGAGCCGGTCGAGCTTGACGGCTACAACTACGACAACTGCTACTACGACGAACTGTTCGACATCGAATATGACGAAGTCAGCGGTATCTTCTCGGTTGAGTTCAATCCCAACTATGGAAGCTGCCCGCCGTGGTTCGGCTGCCTGACGCAGGGTGTCCACACGATTCAGTTCTACGTGGATAACCGTCCGACTCGCGTGACCGAATTCTTCGTGGACAACACGCTGCCGACAGCATACACTGAACCTACCTACATTGGTGATGTCAACGTCACCCTGTGGGCAGACCTCATCGATCGCGAGTCAGGAATTGATACACAGTACGTGTACCTCGATCTCCGCAATTGCGAATACGATGGTGGCGACTATGTGCATGAAATCACGTCGGAAGCCTTGACGTTCGAGCCGATTCTTGAGAACGGCGTTCAGATTGGTGTGCGTGCCTCTGTCACTGTACAGTGGGATGGCTTGATTGACGGACTGTTCTCTTACTGGTACGATGAGGAGAGCGGCTACTACAATATCGAGAACTGCCCGCTGACACTGTGTGCACATTGGCACGTCTACAACAATGTCTGTCTTGAGAACGAAAGCACGTATGATTATCGCTACACGGTGGATATCGTTCCGCCGGTCATCACGCCTGTCTCGCCGGTCGGTGCGCCGATTGACGACGACGGTGACGGTGTCGCGAATGAAGACGTGGCTGACTGCATCAACAATGACGGAGACGTCTACTGGTCGAACGGCTGGGTCGCACGCTACGATGAAGACCCGATCAACTTCGAGCAGGCCGTGTTCAACTGCGGCGAGCGTCCTGTCATTCAGGCCTCGATCAGTGACTGGGCACGCTGCTGCTTCGGAGCTGCCGGTGTCGACCTTAGCGCGGTCCGCTTCTGGATCGACGACCTCGAATTCACCGCGGCTGATACGTCGGTGGCAGGTCTGAACTTCCGGATCGTGCAGCCTGGTCAGAACGACTTCGTGTTTACCATCGGTGGTCCGAACTCCGGTGAAGCTGCAGACCTGTTCTACACGCCTGGTGATCACCGGATTACCATCGCCGTGCCGGACAATGCTGGCAACATCGGTACGATGGATCATCAGAATATCAGCTGGACATGGCATGTTGACTGTCCGGGACCGTCTGTCGAATTCGACGACACGGAATGCGGCGCTTGGTTCAATCCTGAATCACAGCCCGGCAACCCGCAGGACTTCGGATTCACGGTGCGTACGGTCGGCGGAGCAGCCATTGCCCCGAACGGTATCAGCTACACCGTCGTGACGATTCCGGATCGCATCCGTATCAGTGGTCCCACGACCATTGACCCGGCTGGTCGTGACGAAGTCGAAGTGACGTTCACGATGGACGGTTCGTTCCCGGATGGCCAGACTGGTCTGTCCATCGAAGTTGAGACCCGTAACATCTTCTTCGTGTCCGGCAGCGATAACGGTTACAACATGTCGGCTCGCACCTACTGGGCTGACAACTGCGACCCGACGGACGTGGCACACTTCCCGGCAACGGGTGACAGTGTCATGAACGAAGGCAACGTGGTCGTTGAACTGCGTTACAGTGATGATTGCGGCGGAGCGCTGGCTTCGATTGGCGGCGATGCCACCCTTGCGAAGGGCGCGACCCGCATGCTGAATGTATCCGGCAAGGATGCCGCATCCAACAAGAGCGAAACGCGCATCGATCGCGATGGCGACGGCACGCTGGACGACAATGGTTCGGGTATTGTTCCTGACCGTGTCTGGTTCGTCGTTGTCCCGCCGCGTGGTCCGGTGCAGCGCTATGAAAATGCTGAAGACTTCATCGAGCGTACGTCTTCCAGTGCCAAGATCGTCTTGGTGGATCCGATTGCGGGTCTCTGGACGGTCAACGGTTACGCCGAAGACTGTGTCGGTAACCTGCTGACCACGACGTGGACCTTCCGCGTCCTGAGCACCGGCCCGATCGTCGTATTCGGTGATGTCGAAGAAGGTAGCTGCCAGTACAACGGCTTCTGGAATCCGGATTATCCGTTGGACTTCACGGCTACCATAACTGAGAATGACGGCGCCAACGTGCGCAACGGTGACATCAGTGTCCGCTTCATCGGCTTGTATGACTGCGATGGCAGCATCTGTGAGCGCGATCTGACGGCCAATGTCAACCTGAACGTTACGCCGGCTTATAGCAACCAGATCACTGATCAGGTCTTCACGGTGACGGGTTCTGCCACGTTTGGTAACTTCGGCGGCAATGGTACGCCGACCGACGTGCGCATCGTCCTCACTGCACGTGACCAGTACGGCACCGTCCGTGAGGTCCAGCAGACCTGGGTGGTTGATGACGCCAAGCCGATCGTCGAAGCCATCAGCCCGCTGCCTGGCAGCGTGGTGAATGGTGACCTGCCGGTAACCATCAGCGGCCGCTTCTTCGATGACGAAGACTACGGTTCGGCTGCCGGTATGCCTGGTGGCGATGCAACGCTCCTCGATAAGAACGTCGCTCCTGCGTCGGGCTTCATCGGTGGCGTTAATCTGAAGGGTTCAGATGACAAGGGTGCAACCACCTTCTCGACCACCAAGCTTGATCTTGGAGCATGGCGTGAAGCGTTGACCCGCGGTGTCACGAGCCTCGACGGCAACAGCGGTATCGACCTCGATTGTATCGAGTTCCGCCTGCACAATCACCGTACGGGTCAGTACACTGACTTGATGGAAGGTGCAACGATCGGCGGTGGTGTGATTACCTGGTCCGGCAACCTCTCCGAAGGTCCGTACACGGTGGTTCTGACGGTCTGTGACCGCGTCTGCAACACCGAAAGCCGGGTCTGGGACTTCGTAGTGATCAACGGTGGTCAGGGCGGCTCGCGCATCGTGTGGCAGCCTCCGTTCCACGTGTCGGCCATGCCGCATTGCTTCAAGGCATTGTTGGTGGGTGACGCGTTCGATCGCACTACGGTTCGTATGACGCTCGAAGGCGCGATGATGGTCGAAGGCCAGCTCATCTACGCCCCGATCGTGGTGGATGCGCCTGTCAACTTCAGTGGCGACACGGCAATCTACTGTGCGAACTTCGACTTGACCGGCCTGCTGAACATCCGCGCGACGCTGGGTGGCCAGTACTACGGTGGTATCGCATTCCCGAGCAGTTCGCAGGTCTACACGGTGGATACAGGTCGTCCGGTCTTCACGGCCGTCCAGCCTGATCCGTCGGTTATCCTGCCGATTCTGAGTTCGCCTGAGTTCCGCGTGGACTTCGCTGAAGTCGGCACGACGGGTCTGGATCCGGCTTCTGTTCGCCTGTGGCTGACCACAGCGGGCGGTGAGAACGTGGCCAATAACCCGACCGTCTCGATTGCCCCGAACGACCTGACCGGTTACGCGACGCTGCGTCCGGCTGCGCTGGCTGTGGGTAACTACGTCCTGCATGCGGAAGTCAGTGACCTCGCCGGCAACAGTGCTTCGGCGACGTGGAACTATCGTGTCGGTCAAGAGTCGCCGATCGTTGATGGTGAGACGTACAACTATCCGAATCCATTCACCAAGGCTGATGGCTATACAACATTCCATCTGCCGCTGGGTGAAGGCTCCTCGGGTGGCGCAGTGGTCTCGATCAAGATCTACGACTTCTCCGGCCGCTATGTCACTACGGTGTGGGATGGAGTCTTGAATGATCCGAATACTCCGATCACTTGGAACGGTACCAACGCCAATGGCGAAGAAGTCGCTAACGGTGTCTACCTTGCCAATGTCGAAGTGTCCGGTGGCGGCAAGTCTGTCAAGAACATCGTGAAGGTTGCCTACAAGAAGGCTGACAACTAAACCCAACCGGTGCTGGGAAGCCGCATAACGCGGCTTCCCAGCCCGTGTTTTGTAATCACTCGGAATTATGAGTTACTTGAGAATAGCCGATAGGACAGGAGGAAGGGATATGTCATCCCGAATTCGCAATACGGCGCTGGGACTGTGCATGCTGATGCTGTTCGGTGCCTCTGCCGCCTTCGCGCAGAATTATACTGATCCGTATCTACGGATGGGTGTGGGCGCGAGAGGAATGGCGATGGGTACGGCCCAAACCGCCGTCGCCAACGACGCGACCGCGGCTTACTGGAACCCCGCGGCGCTACATTGGCTCCACAAATTTGAAGTGGCGTTAATGTACACCGGTGGGCTGGAGGCCGATCGTAATCACAACTATATCGGTGCATCGCTATGCGCCGAGCGCATTGGAACCTTCGGCCTCTCTTGGCTTAATTCCGGCATCACCGGCATCGGCCAGTATGATGGTACGGGCGCCAAGACCGGAGATTTCGATGTGTCCAACAACGCCTTCCAGCTGAGCTACGCGCGCGGTCTCGGAAACGGGTTCTCGCTTGGTTTGAGCGCGAAGTATCTGCAGGAAGACCTCGCGGACAACACGGGCTGGGGTCTGGACGCAGGCTTACTGTTCCGTCCGTACGATGAGATCCTCGTGGGTCTGATGGTGCGCGACTTGGCCGGTGAGCATGGCAAGGACGACATCCCGTTTGAGACGCGACTGGGCATGGGCTTCATGCCGTGGAAGGGTGTCACGTTCTCGGGTGATATCCAAGTCATCGAAGATGAAGACGCCACGCTTGACGTGGGCGCCGCGTATGACTTTGATGTCAGCGACAACGTGAGCTTCTACCTTGCCGCAGGTATGAATGACCTCGTGGAAACCGATCAGGCCAACAGCGGTTTGACCGCAGGCTTTGGTTTCGGTTTCAAGAGCTTTGGCATTCAGTACGCCTACGTCGAAGAGCCGCAGGCATTCTTGAACGAGAATCACCGTCTATCGGTGAACTTCTTCTTCCGAGAGTGCAATTCGCTGAAAAGCGCAATGGGCAGCTTGAAACGTGATCGTCAGGCTGGTGCGGCAGTTGCCAAGAGCGATGGTCCGAAGGAATTCATCCATCGTTATATCTTCGAAGGCAATCCGTCTCTGAAGCTTAGCCTGGAGTTGCTGCGTCCCGAACACAAGGATTCAATCGAAGCCGTGTGGATGGAGACCGGTGGCGTGGTCAGCTTCCCGGGTATCAACTTCGCCACGGGTTCCGCTGAAATCACGGACGAGTTCGCTCGTGTGCTGGACGGTGCGGCTAAGCTGATCAACGAGCATCCTGAAATTCAGCTGCTCGAAGTTCAGGGTCACACGGACAACACCGGTTCGGATGCCATCAACAACCCGCTGTCACAGGCGCGTGCTGATGCAGTTCGCAACTACCTGATCTCGCGTGGTGTCGATCCCAGTCGCCTGGTGGCTAAGGGCTATGGTTCGACCAAGCCGGTTGCCAGCAATGCGTCTGAACAGGGTCGCTACCAGAATCGTCGCATCGACCTCGTGCGCGTCCGCTAAGCACGAACTGACTGTAATCTGCGTCGAGGAGTGCAGCGGTCTGTTGGCCGCCACTCCTCGACTCACTCCATGACCTCTCGAAAAGAATGGATGAAGCCATGAAGAGAGTTGGATTAATCCTGTTCTCGTCTGTGCTGGTATTGGCAGTCTACGCCTTGTCGCTGGCACAGCTCGAGTCGCGCAACGCCGCGGCCAAGTATCTCCTGCGTGTTATGGATGGCGAATCACCTCGGGCCTATTATGGTTCGGCTGTCGAAGGTGCCTATGCGTGGACGGGCGGCAATCTGCTCTACGCAGTTTCCGCCACCGGCGAGAATGCCGGTCCGGTAGCCCGCGGCACCGTGACAGTGTATGACGGACTGCTGGCGACTGCTCCGGTGCTCACGATTCGTGGGCAAGAGGATGGCGACCTGTTTGGTAGTTCGCTCTCTTCCGGGGATTTTAACGGCGACGGCACTCCGGATCTTGCGGTAGCCGCGGAAGGTGGGCAGGGAACGGGAAATCGCCCGCCAGGCAAAGTATACCTTTATCTTGGTGGCGGTTCCTTTGGTTCGAGTAGCCAAATGATTACCGCAGGCGAAAACGGTGATTCGTTCGGTCGCGCTATCAGCATGCAGAACGACGTGAATGGCGACAGCTACGCCGATCTCGTTATCGGAGCGCCGCATTCCGCCAAAGCCGGTGCGACATCGGGCCGTGCCTACATCTGGTATGGCAACGCAGAAGGCAAACTGAACAAGTCGCCAGACGTTGAAATCAAACTGGGCACGCTAAACGACCTGTTTGGCATGTCTGTCGCGACCGGGGACATTACCGGAGACGGACAGGCTGATATTGTTGTGGGGTCTCCGCATTATGGCACTGAAGCGGTCTACAGCGGCGCAGTGTTCGTTTTTGGAGGCGGCAAGGGTCTGAATGTCTCCAAGCCGACAAAGCTCTACAAGGGCGAGCTAACCAGCTTTCAGGACCAGTTTGGTTGGGCCAGTGCTATCGTGCCAGATCTGAGCGGAGACGGCGTGGCGGAACTCCTTGTCGGGGCACCGCAATACACCTCCGGTGGCAGGCAGCTCGGCAAGGCTTATCTTTACCACGGCGGATCTACGCTACCGGAAAGCCCATCCAGCACGTACTCAGGGTCGCAGGAAGCCGGAAGATACGGAGACCATGTCTACTCTCTCGGTGACCTAAATGGTGACGGAAAAGGCGATTGGGCGGCGCAAGCCGCAAATGCCGCGCAGAGTCGGGGTGTTGTTTACTTCTATTATGGCGGCTGGGAAACTGACTTCTATCAGTTCACAGGGGAGTCCGTCGCCGACGTTGCAGGGAACACCCTGGTTTCGCTTGGGGACCTGGACGGAAACGGTGCTAAGGACGTCGCACTTGGCGCGCGCTGGTGGGACCGCGACATCGAGGAGAATGTCGGGCGGGTTTATCTGCTGAGTATTCAGTAGTTTTCTCGCAAGCGTCCACGTTCCACACAGTTCGTAAATAACGGTATAACAATTGCAAAGCATCTTGAAGGGGCTGTCGGTCAGCCCCTTTTTCATTGCTTTTTAGCCGCATAGTGTGTATATTTTGTGTCACCGATTTTCCTGAAGGACAAATCGAATCATATGATTCTGAACAACTTAAAAAATAAGGCACAAGACGGGTCGCTACGGGTTGGCGTCATCGGCTTGGGCTACGTTGGGCTGCCGTTGGCGGTTCAGTTTGCCGCTAAGGGAATCCGCGTCACCGGGATCGACGTCTCGGAGCGAAAGGTTGAAAAACTGCAGCGTGGCGAGAACTACGTGCTCGACGTAGATGATAAGCAGCTCACGGAACTCGTGAAGTCCGGCATGCTGGAAGCCACGACCGATTACTCTGTCATTCGAGACTTGGATGCTATCTCGATTTGCGTGCCGACGCCCTTGCGCAAAACCGGCGATCCAGATATCTCCTACATTCTGGCTGCGCGCGATGAGGTCCTCAAGTATGCTCATCCGGGTCTGCTGATTGTCCTGGAGAGCACCACATATCCCGGCACGACCGATGAGCTGATGGTCCCCGCCTTTCACGAAAAGGGATTGTCAGTCGGGGAAGATGTCTTCATATGCTTCTCGCCGGAACGAGTGGATCCGGGTAACGAGAAGTTCGGCACGCATAACACGCCGAAAGTTATGGGCGGCACGACGCCTGCCTGTCTGGAAGCGGCGCAAGCAGTCTACTCTCTGGTTATTGACACGATTGTTCCGGTTTCCAGTACACAAGCAGCGGAGCTTGTGAAACTGCTCGAGAACACATTTCGCTCAATCAATATAGGTCTGGTAAATGAGCTTGCGATTATGTGCGAGATCCTTGGTGTGGACGTCTGGGAAGTCATCCGTGCCGCTTCCACCAAGCCGTTCGGGTTCATGCCTTTCTATCCCGGACCGGGCCTGGGTGGACACTGTATTCCGATTGATCCGATCTATCTCTCTTGGAAGCTTAAGACACTGAAATACCGCGCGCGCTTTATTGAGCTTGCCGACGATATCAACACAAGCATGCCCGAATACGTCGTGCAGCGTGTGGCGGACGCCCTGAACGAACGCGGTAAAGCGGTGAAAGGCTGCAGAGTGCTTGTGATGGGTGTGGCTTACAAGCGAGACATCGATGACTCTCGCGAGTCGCCATCACTGGACATTATCGAACTGCTCATGAAGCGGGGTGCGACTGTGGACTATCACGATCCATATATCGCCGAAGTCGCAACAGCGCACCATGACATGAAGTCCGTACCATTTGACGCGTCTACGTTGACGAAGTATGATGTGGCGGTGATCTGTACTGACCATCGCTCCGTGGACTACGCAATGCTTTGCGAGCGTGTGCCGCTTGTTTTTGACGCGCGCAACGCAACCGCGCCGCTCGGTACGCGTAATAACGTGGTCAAGCTCTAACCTGCTCCATCACGTGAAGCACTTGGGAGCGATTCTGGAACTGCTTCGGCCGGCTCAATGGTCGAAGAATCTGATCATTTTCGCGGCAGTTCTGTTTTCGCCTGCACGTGTGGTCGTCGAATCACCCGAAGTTCTATTGCGTGCGCTGCAAGGCTTCGCTGCATTCTGTCTGCTTTCCTCGGCGGTGTATGCGCTGAATGACGTCCTCGATCTTGCCGCGGATCGCACTCATCCTAAGAAGAAGACTCGGCCATTGCCCTCCGGTCGAGTGTCCGTGTCAACCGCGCTGGCATTCTCGCTCCTGCTTGCGATTGTGGGCGTGGTTTGGGCGTTCTGGCTGGATCCATACTTCGGCTGGGTGGGAGTGGCCTATTTAACCGCAAATCTGGCTTACTCGCTGGGTTTGAAGCGTGCGGTGATTCTCGACGTGCTGCTGCTCTCTATGGGTTTTGTGCTTCGCGCTGTTGGAGGCGTGGCAGTAATCCGCGCGATGCTCCCGGAAGTATATCTTTCCTATTGGCTGATTCTCTGTGCGTTCCTGTTGTCGCTGTTTCTGGCTCTGGCAAAAAGGCGTCACGAGATTGCCATCCTTGGCGAAGCTGCTGCGAGTCATCGCGCCAGCTTGGCGGCCTACAGCATTACATTCATTGATCAAATGCTCGCCGCACTCTGCGCGGCTACGATGGTAGCCTATAGTCTGTATACGATCTCGGACGACACGTTCAGGCATTATGGCACTCGGAGCTTATTCTGGACGCTGCCGTTTGTGGTCTATGGACTGTTCCGCTATCTGTATCTGATCTACAATCGCGGTGAAGGGGGAGACCCCACAAAGCTGCTCGTTAAGGATCGAGGAACGTTGATCAACGTGGCGCTCTGGGCACTTACGACTGCCACAATCGTTTATCTGACCTGAAATGATTTTCTTGCGTTTTCGCTTCTTCCTAATCAGCTCGCTCTGCCTCGCGCTTGCTCTGAGTGTTTCAGCCTGCAAGAAAGGCGATGAGAGTCAGAGCGGGGTGACCGGGCGTGTTACAGCGGCGGAAGGAAACGGTGGCGGAGCAATCGTCAGGCTTTATCCAGCACCAAGTCCTTTCAATGATGTATCAGTCTGGTCGGTGCCGAATCGGGTAAGTTCCGTCGGTTTCGGATACGACTTGCATTTCGGGTATGACCATCGAACCGCGAGTTCCGCTTACGTGGACACCGCCGACGGTGACGGCAGTTTTCGATTCGAGAACGTAACGGTTGGCGACTATGTTGTGGTCGCAGAGAAGCCCAATCAAGGGTGGACCCCTTACCGCCTTCTGCGTGTTTCCGGCGACGTCTCGGTCGGCGACCTGCAATTGCCGCGAGTTGTAACTTTGACCACAGTCAACGGGGCCAACATCGCCAGCGATCAAACGTGGAGCAGCGGCACCCATTACATTCTGGCTGACAATACATTTGTTCGTGAGGGCGCAACTCTTACCATAGAGCCCGGCGCGATCGTTCGCATCGCAGGCAATAAAGCTCTGAACATTCTGGATGGAACGCTCGTATGCCGTGGAACGCCGGACCGCTTCATCATCTTCACCGCGGCGGATGTCGTGAGCCGCGATCCCGACGAATGGCTGCGCGTGCGACTGTCCGCAAGTGCTTCTCCTCCCGACTTTGCCTATACGGCATTCAAATTCGGTGCGACAGCCATCAGCAGCGACGTGAACGGCGGCATCGTTGAGTTCTGCTCGTTTGACCGATTTGTGAACGAAGGAGTGCTTGCACTAAGACAGCCCCCGACCGTGAGGAATTGTGTGTTTAATCGCGTCGCGACGGGTGTGCGCGCGGCTTACACAAGTGGATTCCTCTGTGAACGCAACGTTTTTCAAACGTGCGATCCGTTTGCGATCGTGCTGGACACAGTCGATGACGGCGAGGTCTTTTGCAATTGGTTTCGCGACTGCGGCGGATCGGACACCAGCGGATCTGTGGATCGAGGTGTCATCAGCATGGATTGGGTCACGAATTTTGAGATCCGTAATAATCACTTTGAGACCTCTTGGTATGCGCTGGCAATTGGCTCGCGGGTGGATTCAACAGTTCGAGTCCATCATAATATCTTCGAGCGAATCAATCGTGTCGCCGATATCGGCGTAACCGAAGAGCGACGCAGCGCATCTTATCCGAAGTTTAATTACAATTGCTTCCGTAATATCAGCCTGCGCGTGATCTTCGTGCATTGCAACGCACACAACAATCGCGATGTTGATGCCACTCGCAACTTCTGGGGAACCACCAGCATCAGTACAATCCACCAGTCTTTTGTCAACGACCGGAATGACGATCCGATTTGTCCGTCCGTTTACGTCGAACCTGTGCTGCCGTCTTGTGAAGCGGTTCAATCTGAGACCGGGATTCCGGCGGGAATCTGTCCATAACTCGTGCAATACGTCGGTAAGGACATCGTAACGCAAGGCGCACTCCTGCATCTCAATCGCGAGACTGCCTGGAACCACCTGCGATCACGCGCAAAACAAGGCATACGGAAGGCGCAGAATGCAGGCATCCGTGTCGTGGAGAGCCGCGATTTGAGCCTCATGGCGAAGCTCTGGTATGACCCGGAGACGCTGACGGATTCGTTATCGCCTGAGCAACGGCTCTTTCTCGCCTACGTCGGTGAAGAATTGGTTGGCGGCATTATTGTCACGCCCGTTACGCCCAATACGCTCTTCTATCACTACGGCGGAACCAATGAATTCGGTCGCCAGATCGAAGCGAATGCCTATCTCTTCTGGCATGTCGTCTGTGAGTATGAGAAGAGTGAGTTTTCCTATCTTGATGTTGGTGTGAGTTTCCGGCACGAGCTGCAGCACTACTTTCAAAAGTATTGCACGAAGCCCTATCCTATTCTGTTTCGTCCCCCGCCAGAAGAGTCCAGGCCCCGCATTCGTATCGAACCTTTTGAAAGCGCGGATCTGGATGCGCCTGAAGAGCAGGTCATCGCCATCAATACCGCACTCTCCGAGTATTTTGAAGCCGAGTTCACGTACATGCCCTCGTGGCCGTATGCAATGCAATCCGCGCTTCGGGCCGCGAATGTCGAGAAAGGGAGCGTAATTGGGGTGTGGGCGTCGGTCGGGGAGCAATCGTATGTGGAAACTCTGAATCGACTGTTCGGCGATCAGTGGGCTTTCGCACCGCGTGCAGAGCATAGCTCTGCTCGAATTGCCTGTCATCGCTGGGGATACTGGTGTGCCGAAACCGAGTCGCTTAGCATGCACGACACTCCACTTATCGAGGATTGTCGCGACGCACTGTTGCATGGCGCGCATAAAGTCCGACCTGGCAGTTACGGTCGTTTTGCGGTATTCGACTTCTCGCGCTTTCTGCCCCTTCCGTTTGGCGCGGCCCTTGTCGGTGAACACTTTGCGGACAAGACAGTTTGGGATCGTTTCCATTGTTTGGACGTGACTAAACGCAATCGAGTCAGAGAAGGCCTGCAGATCCACTGGCGTCGCAGAGATCAGGAGTTCCTGTCGAGAATAGAGAATCTTGGAGTCTTGGAGGAGTTGTTCGGACTAACGGGCATGCACGAGAGACTTAGTGGCCAGTTCGCTCCGGCTTGCTATGTATTCGAGTCTCGTGATCCATACTCTGTTCGCGCAATTCATGAGCGACTTGCAACGTTTGGTGTGGTAACCGAATTGGATGAGCACGAAGCGCTTTTGGCATTACCCTGCCATTCGCGATTAGGGCGCGGCCAGCTTGAGTATGTCTTTGCGGCGATTCGGGGGATGATCAACCCCTGTTACACCTACGTCCGACCCGACCCTTCACAGCGCGACTAAAATGCCCGCAAAGTATCTGGTCACCGGCGGTGCCGGTTTTATCGGTTCAAACCTCGTTGAAGCGCTCCTGAGGCGGGGCGACAGCGTGCGTATCCTGGATAATTTCTCGACGGGAAAACGCGAGAATATCCAACCATTTCTTCATGACATCGATCTGATTGAGGGTGACCTTCGTGACGAAGCGGCGGTCGCGCGGGCGGTAAGAGGATGTGATTATGTATTGCATCAGGGCGCGTTAGGCTCCGTGCCGCGATCTGTTCACGACCCCGTGACGAGCAATGAGGCGAACATCCGCGGAACATTAAACGTCCTGATTGCTGCCCGCGATGCAGGGGTCAAACGAGTCGTCGCTGCTTCGAGTTCTTCTGTCTATGGAAACACCCCGACGCTTCCAAAGGTGGAAACAATGCCGGTGCTCCCGCTATCCCCTTATGCGGTTACAAAGCTCGCGACTGAAAAGTACTGCGCCGCGTTCCATTCGGTTTATGGGTTGGAAACTGTCGCTCTGCGTTACTTTAACATCTTTGGACCACGACAGGATCCAGCCTCGCAGTATGCCGCCGTGATTCCGCTGTTCATAACCCGAATATTAAAGGAAGAATCGCCCATCGTGCATGGAGATGGCAGGCAGTCGAGAGACTTCACCTATGTGGAGAACGCTGTTAGTGCGAATCTGCTCGCGTGCGAAGCTCCTGCTGAAAAAGTTGCCGGCGAGTTCTTCAATGTAGCTTGCGGTGAACGTTACTCATTGCTGGACGTCTTGCACGGAATTGGCAGCGCGTTGGGACGAGACGTGCAACCAGTGCACGAACCGAGCCGCGCAGGCGACGTGCGCGATTCGCTTGCCTCAATCTCGAAATTCGAAGAAGCCGCAGGATATCGGGTGCTTGTCTCGATGCCTGAGGGCCTCAAACGTACAGTTGAATATTTTGTAAAGGCACATTCATGAGCGTAGGAATGCTGAATCTGCAAGCTCAATTTCGTCAGATACGTGACGAAGTAATGGCGGAAGTGTCGCAGATTTTTGAAACGCAGAGTTTTATTCTGGGAAGCCGTGTCAAGGGGCTGGAAGAGAAGATGGCGGCCTTATCCGGAATGCCGTTTGGCATTGGAGTCTCTTCCGGCACTGATGCGTTGCTCTTGTCGGTCATGGCTCTTAAGCCGCAACCCGGCGAAGAAGTAATTACCACACCCTATACGTTTTTTGCGACGGCAAGCTCAATCGTGCGCGCGGGTGCAAAGCCCGTATTTATTGACGTGGACGAGGCGACGTTTAATGCTCGAGCGGATATGATTGATTCGGTAGTCACTTCCAAAACTCGCGCACTTTTGCCGGTTCACCTGTTCGGGCAAATGGTCAATCCTGACTTGTGGCTCCGTGCGGCAAGGAAGCACAATCTAACCATCATCGAAGACGCGGCTCAAGCCGTAGGTGCAAAATTCAACGGTGTTGTGTCAGGTGGATTCGGTGAACTGAGCTGCTTCTCTTTTTATCCGACAAAGAATCTCGGCGGTGCGGGAGACGGAGGGATGGTGCTTGCCCGCGATGAGGCATTGGCGCACGATGTGCGTATCAATCGGGTACACGGGGGAAAAGATCGCTATTTCCACGATCAGATCGGTATCTGCGGCAGACTGGATGAGCTGCAAGCGGCAGTGCTTCTGGTAAAGTTCCGCCATCTTGAGCAGTGGAACGAGCGCAGGCGTGCCATCGCCGAACTCTACAAGAGCGGACTCAAAGGGCTGCCGGTGACGTGCCCGGTCGAAGAGACCGGCGCGTATCATACGTATCATCAATACGTCATTCGTGTTCCTCGGCGTGATGAACTAATGGAGTCGCTCAAGTCGCGCGGAATCGGTAGCATGATCTACTATCCTGTTCCGTTGCATCTTCAAAAGTGCTTCAGTTTCCTCGGCTACAAAGAGGGTGACTTCCCCGTTTCGGAGAGACTCTCGAAGGAAACTGTCGCGCTGCCGATGTCTGCCGAGTTAACCGATACAGAAGTCGCGGAAGTGTGTGACGGAGTCCGTGCGTTTTACGGTGGCGGCGGAGCGTAGCAAGACAAGCGCTAAAAAGGATCGAGTCACTCTGAAGCTATGGCAAGAACTGTCGAACGGACTATCTGGCTAAGGGTCTTTCACCTGTTGGGAGACTTGCTGCTCACTGTTGTCTCGTTTGTGCTTGCCTTTGCCGCGCGAACGGAGATTCGGGCTGTCTACTTCTTCGGAAGCGCTCAGTCTATCCATAGTTACTATGATGTGCTGGTGCTGCTGATTCCGATCTGGTGGCTGCTGTTGGACTTGCAGCATTCCTACAAGGATATCGGCCGGTCGACGGTCTGGCACGATTTCAAACTTGCGACCCGCACAGCCGTATTGGGAACAGTTTGTTTATTTGCCGCAGCGTACGTACTTCGCATAGAGCTCCCGCCGCGCTCGACTATATTCCTGTTTATGCTGTTGAACGCTTCACTGCTGACGGTCAACAGAGTCTTCTTCCGCTCCTTCCGGGAACTCGTTCGTTCTGAAGGTGGTCTAAACAAACGTGTCCTGATTGTCGGAACGGCGGAGAAAGCGAACAGATTTGTCAAGACAGTGGCCGAGAGTCCGGCGCTGTTTGTCCAATTGGTCGGCTTCGTGGACACTGAACGAAGTGAGAAACCGCCGATGGTCAAAGGAGCGAAGTATCTCGGGACACCTGAAAACCTGCCTGATGTCCTGCATGACCACACGATCGATGAAGTGGTCTATGCCGTTCCGACCAGGCATATCGCGGAATGCACAGACATGCTCGCGCTATGTGAACAGGAAGGTGTGAAGTCCGTCATCTTGTCGAATTGGTTCTCGAATCTCGTTGCTCATGTGTCCACGGAAATTCAGTATGACCAACCGGTGCTCATTTACAGTTCCATGCGGCACAAAGAGTGGCAGATTCTTGTTAAGCGGTTGTTTGACATCGCGTTTTCAAGCTTATTGCTTGTGATGCTCTCTCCGCTGCTGTTGCTGATTGCGGTCGCGATAAAATTCCAGGATGGCGGGCCGATTCTCTACAAGTGGAAAGTTGTCGGGTTCAATAAAGAGAAGTTCACGGGCTATAAGTTCCGCACGATGGTGGTGAATGCGGATGAAATCAAAGCGAAGCTTGAAGCACAGAATGAGATGAAGGGTGCGGTGTTCAAAATCAAGAACGATCCGCGAGTCACGACCATCGGGCGCTATCTGCGCAAATTCAGTCTTGACGAGCTGCCGCAACTGTGGAGTGTTCTAAAAGGGGACATGTCCATTGTCGGGCCACGCCCGCCGCTGGAAACGGAGCTGCCTCGTTTTGACAGTTGGCACCGCAGAAAGCTGTCCGTGAAGCCCGGCCTCACTTGCCTGTGGCAGATCTCCGGCCGCAGTTCCATCACAGATTTTGATGAGTGGGTCAAGCTGGACCTGGCGTACATTGACAACTGGACGTTATGGCTCGATTTCAAAATCCTTCTGAAAACCATACCTGCCGTCTTGCTCGGTCGCGGCGCACACTAAGTACAAAGGACACTCTTGCGAGTTCTCGTTACCGGCGGAGCCGGGTTCATTGGATCACACACAACAGATGAGCTGCTCCGACGCGGCTATGATGTAACGATTCTGGACAGTCTGGAGAAACCCGTTCATATGAAGGGGAAGCCGGATTACATTCCTTCGAAGGTGCGTTTTATTGAAGGAGATGTCCGCGATCGCGGGAAGATGCTCGAAGCGCTGCAAGGCGTTGAGGCTGTCTATCACTTCGCGGCATATCAGGATTATCTGCCGGATTTCTCGAAGTTTTTTTGGGTGAACAGCGTTGGCACCGCGCTCATCTATGAATTGATTGTCGAACACAAGCTTCCGGTCAAGAAAGTCGTTGTCGCATCGTCGCAAGCCGTGGCGGGCGAGGGTCGCTATGCGGCGAGTGACGGAACTCTCTATCATCCCGAACTGCGCCCTCTATCGCAGTTGGACTCCGGCGAATGGGAGTTTCGCGATCCCCGTAGCAACGAAGTCCTAAGATGGCAGCCGACGCCTGAAACTGATGCGAAACCTTTGAATCAATATGCGCTTTCCAAATACTCTCAGGAACTGATGACGCTGGCGTTCGGGAAGAGGTATGATATTCCGTCAGTGGCTATGCGTTTTTCCATCGTTCAAGGTCCGCGCCAAAGTTTCTATAATAACTACTCGGGCGCCTGCCGTATCTTTTCATTGAGCTACTTCTTCAATCGAGCACCGCTCATCTACGAAGATGGAGCGCAGGTGCGGGACTTTGTAAATATTCACGACGTTGTCCAGGCGAATCTGAAAGTACTCGAGGACGACCGCGCAAATTATGAGATGTTCAATGTAGGCGGAGGACGTGCGTACACCGTTACGGAGTTCTGTTCTATCGTCGCTCACGTTTTCGGCAAGGAAGATCTCAAACCGCGAATCCCCGGTCTTTACCGTTTCGGCGACACGCGGCACATCATCTCCGATGTCAGCAAGCTGAAAAACCTGGGCTGGCAGCCGACTCGTTCGGCCGAAGACTCAGTCCGCGAATACCGCGAATACCTCGAACGTCAGACAGACATCGACGACATCATGGACTTCGCTGAGCAGAAGATGCAATCCTTGAACGTAGTCAGGCCGGCAAAAGGAGCGAAAGCGTAAGAATGAAAATTCTGGTGACAGGTGGAGCTGGTTTTATCGCGTCGCACGTCGCGGACGGTATGATTGCCGCCGGACATGAGGTCGCGGTTCTGGATAATTTAAGCACAGGTTTCCGCGAAAACGTGCCTGCGAAGGCTGCCTTCTTTGAAGTGGACATTCGTGATGCCGTCGCGGTGGATCGCGTGATCAGCGCGTTCCGCCCTGATGTGATCAATCACCATGCCGCGCAGATGGACGTGCGGAAGTCGCTGGTCGATCCTGTTTTCGATGCAGAGTGTAACATCGTTGGTTCGCTGAATGTCATCCTTTCGGGACAAAAGCACGGAGTCAAGAAATACATCTATATTTCGACGGGAGGAGCGGTTTACGGTGAGCCCTCGGCCCTGCCTGTGACCGAGCAGCATCCAGTTCATCCCGAGTGTGCGTATGGGATTTCCAAGCACACGGTGGAGCACTACCTCGAGTTGTACAAACTTCTCTTTAGTCTTAGATACACTGTGCTGCGCTATCCGAACGTCTATGGCCCGCGGCAGAATCCGCACGGTGAAGCCGGTGTCATTGCGATTTTTGCCGGATTATTACTCGAGGGCAAGACACCGACCATCTATGGAGACGGCGAGCAGTTGAGAGATTATGTCTACGTCTCCGATATCGTGCGCGCGAATCTGCTTGCGCTTGAGTCCGGAGATGGTGAGATATTGAATATCGGTTCCGGAGTGGGAACTTCCGTAAACAGGCTCTTCGAAGAGCTTGCCAGACTTGCCGAGTTTCACGAGAAGCCGAACTATGCGCCGCCGCGAACCGGCGAGATTCGCGCCACGTACTTGGACGCTGCACGCGCGGCCAAATTCCTCGGGTGGAAGGCGGAAGTCAGCCTCTCTGAAGGCATGCGCAAGACCTGGGATTGGAATCGCGCCGTGCGCGAGAAGGCAGCAGCCAGCGCGTGAAAGCCGTTGTCCTGGCGGCAGGTATCGGAAGCCGCTTGGGTGCGCTGACGAAGGATCGACCCAAATGCCTCTTGCCGATTGCCGGGCGACCGCTGCTTGACTACTGGTGTGAGTCGCTTGCGAGGGTCGGAGTGAAAGAGGTTTTCATTAATACGCATCATCATGCCGCTCAAGTTCGCGAATTCATTAGAAAGGCCCCGCACGGCCTGACGTTTGTGGAAGGGTACGAGGAAACGCTGCTTGGGAGTGCCGGCACGTTGCGCAGTGCGTTTGAGTTTGTGAGAGCCGAAGAGAAATTCTTCATTATATACGCGGACAACTACTCAGAGATTGACCTGGCGCGATTGATGAGTTTTCACGAGCAGAGTGGAAGACCGCCGCTGGTGGTTACGGCTTATCAGACTGAAACTCCATCCAACTGTGGCATCTTTGAACTGGATGACGATGGACGAGTCATAAGCTTTGAAGAGAAACCTGCACAGCCGAAGTCCAACATCGCGAACTCCGGAATTCACGTTGCGTCTCGGGAGTTGTTTGATTTCGTTCCCTCAGACACCCCTGCTGATATCGGATTTCAAGTCCTGCCCAGACTCGTCGGCAAGATGTTCGCATATGTCACGGATGAGTATATCATAGACATTGGGACTCCTGAGAGCTACGCTAAAGTTCGAACGCGGAAAGAACTGACTTTTTAGTATGGTTATTACACAAACGCCACTCCGGTTGAGTTTTGCAGGCGGCGGCAGTGACTTGCCGGACTTCTATTTGCGTGGCGCAGGCCAAGTGATCTCGACTGCGATTGATAAGTACATCTTCGTCATCATCAAGGAACGATTCGATGACAAGATTGTCCTCAACTATTCACGAAACGAGACTGTAGACGAAATTTCGGAAATCAAACACGAGCTGATTCGTTCCGCTATGGAGCTGACCGGTCTGGGGCGAGGCGTCGAGATTTCTACTCTGGCGGATATTCCGTCGGAAGGCAGCGGGCTGGGTTCGTCTTCGTCATTGGTGGTTGGATTGCTAAACGCGATGTACACGTACCTCGGCAAGCAGGTTACGGCTGAAACTTTGGCGCAACAGGCGTGCGAGATCGAAATCAAACGATGCGGACGGCCAATCGGCAAACAGGACCAGTACATTGCTGCATACGGTGGATTGCGGAGATTCATCTTTGAGACGGATGACACGGTCACTGTACGGGAAGTAGACCTTCCTGCGCAGGCACTGCGGCTGTTTGGGAGCAATCTGCTGCTGTTCTACACGAATCGGACTCGCAAGTCTGCCGAGATTCTGACCGAGCAAAAGTCCAAAACGTCGTCACGTCGTGTCGTGCTCGAAGCGATGCTGCCGCTCGTCGAAAAGATCGAAACGTCGCTGGCTGCACTTGACTTCGAGGCCGTCGGCCGTTTGCTGCATGAAGGTTGGACATTAAAGAAGCAGATGGCTAGTAATATCTCGGACTCAGGTATCGATGAAATGTACGAACGCGCGTTGAAAGCCGGCGCGTTGGGCGGCAAGATCGCGGGAGCGGGGGGCGGAGGTTTTCTCTTGCTCTATGTTCCGCCGTCCAAACAGGAAGGCGTGCGCGCGGCGCTAAGCGATTACTTCGAGTTGCCGTTCATGCCGGAACGCGACGGCAGTAAGATTATTTTCAATATCAAACGATATCCCTTCAAGTGATGGCTGACAAAGCAGTTCATGTGCGCTCTTACTTTGAGCGTCTCAAGTCCGTATTGGACGGTGTGCGCGTCGATGACGTTGTTGCGTGCATCGATGTACTGGAGCGGGCGTATGAGCAGGATGCCACCGTGTTCATATGCGGCAACGGCGGATCGTGGACCACGGCGACGCATTGGGTTTGCGACTTCACTAAAGGCACGAGCGTATCCGGAAAGCGACGCTTTCGCATGCTGGCACCCGGTGACAATGTCGCCATGTTGACGGCCTATGCGAATGACGTGAGCTACTCGTCAGTCTTCAGCGAACCGTTGCGCGCGTACGCTCGCAAGAACGACGTCGTCATTCTGATTACCGCGTCCGGAAACTCACCGAACATTCTTGAAGCAGCCGCTGCCGCCAACGACCTCGGGTTGATTTCCATCGGGCTAATCGGCTTCGGCGGGGGAAAACTCGCGGAAATGGTGGATCACAAAGTTGTCGTTGAGTCGCGCGAATACGGCCCAGTCGAGGATCTTCACTTGATTTTGGATCACATCATAAGCACTTACCTTAAAGAGCATATTGCCCAACGGGCAGTGTAGCCAATTTTTCTAACACAAAATTAGTCCTCAAAATGAAAGTTGTCGTAATTGGCACCGGATACGTCGGACTTGTGACCGGAACCTGTTTGGCCGAATCCGGAAATCAGATCTACTGTGTAGATACGGATGTACGTAAAATTGAAATGCTTGAGAAGGGCATCGTCCCCATTTATGAACCCGGCTTGAAAGAGTACATGGATCGCAACGTCGCTCAGGGGAGACTCTCGTTTACAACGGATCTCTACTCCGTGATGGACGACGCGGAAGTACTGATGATTGCCGTTGGAACGCCGCCGGGGGAAGATGGCTCTGCGGATTTGAGTCATGTGCTCGCCGTCGCCGAAAGTATCGGCAAGCGAATCAAAGACTATAAGATCGTCGTCAACAAATCCACGGTGCCCGTCGGTTCGGCCGATCGTGTGCGCGAGATGATTCGCAAACATACGAAAGTTGAGTTTGATGTGGTTTCGAACCCCGAGTTTCTGAAGGAAGGCGACGCAGTCAATGACTTCATGAAGCCCGACCGTATTGTCATCGGAGCGGACAGTGATCGTGCGGCCGATGTGATGAAGCGGCTTTACGCGCCGTTTCACAGGCTAGGACATCGCGTGATTACGATGGATGTGCGCTCGGCGGAAATGACGAAATATGCAGCCAACGCGATGCTCGCAACGAAGATAACGTTTATGAACGAGATCGCCAATCTGTGCGAAGCGTGCGGCGCGGACATCAATCAGGTGCGTTATGGTATCGGCTCCGACAAGCGGATCGGCCAGCACTTCCTCTATGCGGGTATCGGCTACGGTGGATCGTGTTTTCCGAAGGACGTTTCCGCGTTAATCAGAATCGGACGTCAATACGGTCACGATCTGAAAATCCTTGACGCTGTTGACGAAGTGAATACGAAGCAGCGACTCAGACTCGTTGAGAAGACGGTGAAGCACTTTGGAGAGGATCTCTCCGGATTGAAACTTGCCGTGTGGGGATTATCCTTCAAGCCGAAGACGGACGACATGCGCGAAGCTCCGTCGATTTACACGATTGAAGCCTTGCATGAACGCGGAGCAAAACTCTGTGTCTATGACCCACAGGCAATGGAAAACGCCCGACCCATTCTGGGCGACAAGGCGCACTTCCATGACGACTATTACTCTCCTCTGAAGGATGCCGACGCACTGTTGATTTGCACGGAGTGGCAGGAGTTTCGTGAACCGGACTTCGAGCGGATGAAGTCGCTGATGAAGCGACCCGTAATTTTCGACGGGCGAAACCTCTTTGAACCGGATCAAATGCACGTCATCGGATTTGAGTATTTCGGGATTGGCCGCAAAACCGTTTAGTCTTGCTGCGCTCTTTGCGTTGCTGTTGATGTCCTGCGCCCGAATGGGCATTCCGCCGGGCGGACCGGAAGACGCTGCGGCACCGACGGTTGTCTCAACGACTCCCAACAGGAATGATGTCAATGTTGCGCAGAACACATATGTGATCCTCGAATTTTCGGAGCCGGTCAACCGTGCCAGTGTTGAGTCGTCGCTGTATCTTTCTCCCGAGCCGGGCAGGCGGTTGCGATATCGTTGGTCGGGACGATCACTGACTCTGGACTATCTTGATCCGTTGCCGGAGAGTCGCACGATTGTCGTGACCGTCGGCACTCAGGCGAAGGACCTGCGCGGTATTCCCGCTGACAGCAGCTTCACGCTCGCGTTCAGTACCGGCGATAAAATTGACCGCGGTGTTGTGCGAGGCAGAGTGGCGGTTCCTGCGGACGTGCGAACGATGACAGTGACGGCTTATCTGCTGCGCGATTCTCTCCCTGATCCGATAAGGGATGCACCCGATTATCGAATTCAGACGACGACGCAAGGTGAGTTTGAGTTGGGTTATCTTGCGGAAGGCGGTTACAGGCTCTTCGCACTGGATGACCGGAACATGGACGGGTTGTGGTCGCCTGCGAGCGAGTGGATAGGCACGGCAAATACCGATGTGGAAGTGCGGGAGGGAGATCGCCCTTACGTAACGTTTTCGCCATCATGGCAGGACACTACTTCGCTCGCCTTGCTGCGAGTTCGCCATGCTGATTCGTTGTCACTGGATGTACGCGTAAATAAACCCGACGTCTTGTCTGGGCTGCGAGTGTCGGATGCTGCGGGTGAGCTTGAGCTTTTTGACTGGATCGTGGACAGCAGCGCGAGCGGCAGTTGGCGGGCATTTCTCGCACGCGGACTGCAGGGCGACAGCGCGACCTGTGTGGTTCAGTGCGGCGGCGAGTCCGCTGCAGGGCGCTTTGCCGTTGTGCCGCGCGCGGACACGACAAGGCCTGTGCTCCTCGCGTCAATGCCGGCGAATCGTTCGAACAATCGTGCACCGTTCCCCGGCATTCAACTTGAGTTCAGCGAACCTGTGACGTTCCTCGAACAGACGGATTCTGTTTCGGTCGTTCTCAAACGGGATACGCTCGAGTTGCCCGTCACGATTGCCCAGCTTGCACCGCGACGATTCGAATTGCAGCCGGACAGTGCCTTGCTCCCGGACAAACGCTATACTCTGACGATTCCGGGGTCATTGATTAAGGATCGTTCCGCAAACAGACTCCGTGATTCTCTTTTGACTATAAGCTGGTACGACTACCCTGCGGACAGTTTGGGTGTTATCACGGGCGTGATTCGGCCAGGTGACGGCGGGCCGTGGATCGTGCATCTGTATGATGCAAAAGCCAGCACACTCCTCGACAGCGTCACATCGTCCGGTCCGTTTTCATTCAGCGGCTGGCCCGGTGGTGACTATCGTCTCCGCGTGACGCAGGACGTCAATGGGAACGGTCGTCCGGATGCCGGAACTGTTCTGCCATTTGGTTTTTCCGAAGCGTTTCTCTGGTATCCAGATACCTTTAATGTTCGTCCGCGCTGGACAAATGAGATTGAATTTCTCTGGTCAATAGGCACACAACCTTAAAATATGCTACACGCCGTTATCATGGCTGGTGGAGTGGGCGCACGCTTCTGGCCCCTCTCACGACGAAATCGCCCCAAACAGCTACTCAACTTGACCGGGGAAGGAACGCTGATCGAGCAAACCGTCTCGCGTCTCGATGGCCTTGTCGACCCTGAACAAGTATGGATTGTGACGAATGAAGATCAGGTGGAGCTAATCAAGAATACGCTGCCCGGCTTTCGTCATGACAGGTTCATCATCGAGCCTGTCGGCCGCAACACTGCGCCGGCGATCGGATTGGCTGCCGTGCACCTTCACAAAAACGATCCGGACGCGGTGATGATCGTGCTGCCTGCTGATCATCGGATTCGTAATCTCTCCGAGTTTCACTTCTGCCTGACGTCTGCGGTCGAAGTGGTTCACGATTCGCAGGTGCTTGCCACTATCGGCATTGAGCCGACTCGACCGGAAACCGGCTACGGCTACATTCAGATGGATCAAACCGGAGTCCGTCTGCGAGCCAATGTCTATCCCGTGCGCACCTTTGCGGAGAAGCCGAACCTCGCAACGGCCAGAGCTTTTCTGGAAAGCGGAGAGTTCCTGTGGAACAGCGGTATGTTCGTGTGGCGCGCGGATACTATTCTGCAGCAAATCAATGATCATCTCCCGCTGTGGGGCGCGGCGTTTCAGGAAATTGATGCCGCACTCGGGACCGCGCAGGAGCATAAGGTGACCCGCCGCGTGTTCGAAGCAGGGAAAGGCATCTCGATTGACTACGGTGTGATGGAGCGCGCGCCGATAGTGGCTGTCGTGCGCGGAACATTCGATTGGAGTGACGTGGGGAGTTGGGATGAGGTGTGGCGGTTGATGCCTCATGACGAAAATGGCAACGCCACGCGCGGGAATGTCACGTTGAATCATTCGCAGAATACCTGCGTGCTCGGTGGAAAGAAACTGATTGCGGCAGTGGGAGTGAGTAACATCATAATTGTGGACACGGACGACGCCATTCTAATCTGCCCGCTGGATCGTTCGCAGGAAGTGAAGGACCTGGTCGATAAGCTGAGAGCTGAAGGGAAGGACGGTGTGCTCTGATGAAAGCTGCGAAACTTGTGCAGTTTCTGACTGAGGCTATCGAGAAACAAGGCTATAGAATCCGCTACGAAAAGGGCAACTTCCGCGGCGGAAGCTGTGTTTTTGAAGAGGACAAGCTGGTGATCATGAACAAGCGCTACGGTGACGAGGAACGCGCCGAAGTGCTGGGGCGGGCGCTGGCACGCAATGATCTGGACACGCTCTTTCTCGTACCGGAAGTCAGGGACTACGTGGAGCAGTTCGTCGATCAGCCGCTCGTGCTGATTGACCTGACCGAATCCGATCCGGAGTCTGCGGCGCGGTGACCCTGCCCAATCTCACGACTGACATGCTGGCCGGTTCGCGCAGTGCGCTGGCGCGCGTTTTGTCCCGCGTGGAAAACTCTCCAGAAGGGGCGGATGAGGTCTTGCGCTCGCTGGGCAATCGAATCGGGAATGCCGTACGCATCGGGTTCACCGGCCCGCCGGGCGCGGGGAAGAGTTCCCTCGTCACAGCCTACGTCAAACTATTGCGGACGCAGGATAAGCAGGTGGCCGTGCTGGCGGTGGACCCGACATCGCCGTTTTCCGGCGGCGCGCTGCTCGGGGATAGAGTTCGGATGAATGCCATCGGACTCGACCCGGGAGTGTTTGTCCGGTCGCTTGCCACGCGCGGCGACTTAGGCGGGCTGTCGCAAGCCGCAGGGGATATGGCCGACGTGCTGGATGCAGCTGGATTTGATTACATCCTTTTCGAGACGGTCGGGGTGGGACAGTCCGAACTGGAAGTGGTGCAGTATGCCGATAGCGTGGTGGTGGTGCTGGTGCCGGAGTCGGGGGATGCGATTCAGGGGATGAAGGCGGGATTGATGGAGGCCGCAGACGTGTTCTGCGTGAACAAGGCTGACCGCGAAGGCGCCGACCGCTTTACGAGCGATTTGCAGGGGGCTATGATGCTCAAGATGTGGGACGACTGGAAACCACCCGTCGTGCTGACCATCGCCACCCGCGAATCAGGAGTCACCGAGTTAGCCGAACAGATTGAAGCTCACCTGACGCATCTGCGTTCTTCCGGCGAGTTTGAGAAGCGTCGTCACGCGCATGCCCGACGCCGGATTCAGCGGATGCTGGAGAAGCGTCTGGTCGCGCAGTTCTGGACTGATGAGAAGGCCAGAGTCATGGACGAAGCATTAGCTAAAGGCGAGAGTCCGTACGGGGTGCTGGGGAAGCTGGTGGGGTAGGGCGAGCGGGAGTAGGGGCTTGGAGTCCATTTGGATTCGTTGTGATTGTGGTCAGGGACTCCGCTCATCGGCTCTTTCCCAAGCTCTGACCTTTGTCGGCTTGAAGGGTTCCTGAGTGAATAGCATGCCGCAGGCGGCTTCGTCTTCGATACCGCGCGACTCGCGGAGCGTGCAGCGGATTCCAGCTTCGGTAAGCCACCCCATGAAACGCTCTATGGCCTCGTCGCTGGAGGGTATAAGACCGGAACCTGTGGGATGCAGGCGAATCAAGTTCATCTTTGCCGGGATGTTCTTGAGCCAGTGCGCGAGGTTGTCGACATCTTCCTCACGGTCATTGAAGCCGGCGATCATGATATACTCGAAGGTTACCGGGTCCCGCGTAAAGTGTGCGAAACGTCGGAGCGTCTTGAACAGCACTTCAAGTGGATAGGCCCTGTTCACAGGCATCAGTTCGCTGCGCCGTTCATCAGTAGTCGCGTGCAGCGAAATGGCAAGTTTGGCAGGCGGACTATCCAGCATCCAGCGTTCAATCGCAGGTACAAGTCCTACAGTGGAAACCGTGATACGGCGGGCGGATAGACCAATGCCATCAGGGTCGGTTAGCAACCTTAGCGCGGCCACTACATTCTCATAGTTGTGCAGCGGCTCACCCATCCCCATAAACACGATATTGGTAAGTCGAGTCTGACAGTGACCCTCGACTTCGAGCACCTGCAGGATGATTTCACTGGTAGTCAGGTTGCGGAATAGTCCCATCTTAGCTGTTGCACAAAAGCGGCAGCCTAAAGTACAGCCAACCTGACTTGAGATACAGACCGTTTCTCCCGGTGAATCGGGGAGATAGACAGACTCAACCCGAAGTCCATCCGCAAGTTCGAAGAGGAATTTCTGAGATCCGTCGCGCGTCTCCTTTGCCGGTCGGGCCAATTCTAAAGTCCCGATATCGGCGACCTCTGAAAGCTTAAGCCTCCATGCTGTGGGAAGATCAGTCATCTCATCGAAACTGGCTGCCCGCTTCTGATATAGCCACGAATAAAGCTGGCGTCCACGAAAAACAGGCTCGCCAAGCTCTTGCGCGAAACTTTCAAGCTCTTCGCGCGTTAGACCTATAAGTATTTTCTTTTTCAATAACATGTAACTTTGCGTGGTCGTTGCTTCAATCTACGAAGTGAAAAGCGGCTACGCAAGTCAAACCCCGAAGGATTTCCCCGCCTATGGCGTCCGATCTCGACGCACTCAAGCAACTCAAAGATTCCCGCGATGTGATGCTCAAGGAAGTCGGCAAGGTGATTGTCGGCCAAGAGCAGATTATTGAACAGCTGATGATGACGCTGCTGGCGCGCGGGCATTGTCTGCTCGTTGGCGTGCCCGGCTTGGCCAAGACGCTGCTCATCTCTACCATGGCGCGGATGCTCGATCTCAAGTTCAGCCGCATTCAGTTCACCCCGGACCTGATGCCGTCGGACATCACCGGAACCGAGATTGCCGAAGAAGACCGTTCGACCAGCCGGCGCAGTTTCAAGTTCATCAAGGGTCCCGTGTTTGCCAATATCGTGCTGGCCGATGAAATCAACCGCACACCTCCCAAAACTCAGGCTGCACTGTTACAGGCTATGCAGGAGCACGAAGTCACTGCGGCGGGGGAAACCTACAAGCTCGAAGAGCCGTTCTTCGTGCTGGCCACGCAGAACCCGATTGAGCAGGAGGGCACCTATCCGCTGCCGGAAGCTCAGCTCGACCGCTTTATGTTCAACCTGTGGGTAGACTACCCAAGTCTGAAGGAAGAAGAGCAGATTGTCAAGAGCACAACTTCGGCGGCGACCCACTCTGTTTCCAAAGTCCTGAACGCCGGTCAGATTGCAAGTTTGCAGGATCTCGTACGCCGCGTTCCGGTGGCCGATAATGTGGTTGAGTACGCGGTGAAGCTGGTGCGTAAAACGCGTCCAAATTCCGACGAAGCTCCGAAGTTCATCAAGGATTACGTAAGCTGGGGCTGCGGCCCGCGTGCATCACAGTATCTGATTTTGGGTGCCAAGACGCGCGCCGCGCTGAACGGCCGTCCGACTCCCGAGATTGACGATGTGCGTGCCGTGGCACTGCCCGTACTGCGTCACCGGTTGGTTCCCAACTTCACAGCGGAAGCGGACGGTATGCGCGCGGAACACCTGGTCGAGAAACTCCTGAGCGAGAAATAATCCGACTTGGCTGAACATCTCCAATATCTTGATCCTGCCTTTGTGTCGCGGCTAAGAAATATGCAGCTGCGGGCAAGAATGGTGGTTGAAGGTTTCATGGTCGGGCTGCATAAGTCGCCCTATCACGGGTTCTCCGTCGAGTTCGCCGAGCACCGGCCGTATATGGACGGTGACCCGCTGCGCAATCTGGACTGGAAGGTCTATGCCAAGACGGACCGTATGTATGTCAAGCAGTATGAAGAAGAGACGAATCTCAAGTCCTATATTCTGCTTGACACGTCGAATTCGATGAACTACGGCTCGGGGAATATCACAAAGTTTCAATATGCTTCGTATCTGGCTGCGGCGCTGTCGTTCCTGATGATTCAGCAGCGCGATGCGGTGGGGCTGGCGGCCTACGACACGGAACTCAGAACGTATCTGCCTCCGCGCTCGGTGCACTCCTATCTGAATGTGATTCTTACTCAGTTAGAGAAGATCAAACCTTCCGCGCAGACGGACATCGGTAAGAATCTGCATCGCGTGGCCGAGCGGATTACGCGGCGCGGGTTGATTATAGTGCTGTCCGACCTGATGGATGAACCGGATCAGATTCTTTCCGGATTGCGGCACTTCCGCCATAACGGCCATGAGGTGCTGGTTCTGCAGATTCTCGATCCGCGCGAAGTGGACTTCGCTTTCAGCGGTGATGTGAAGTTTAAGGATTTGGAGACAGGTGTCGAACTGCCGACGCAGCCGTGGCACATCCGAAAAGAGTATCAGAAGCTGATGGGAGGATTCGTCGAGAGGATTCGAAGGGGATGCCAGGAAGACAAGATTGACCACACGCTGCTGCAGACCGATACGTCGTATGATCAGGCGTTGATTTCGTTTCTAACGAAGCGGAAGGCGTTGCGGTAGACTGTGCGTGTGCAGCTTAGTGATGTGCGGCGGCCGAGGGGCCGCCGTTTTGCGTTTATTCGAAGAGTCGCAAGGCGCTTATGAACTGCACTCCGCCTGATGGTATTCACGTACGAGCGTGTCTATCAGTTCTTTGACCGGAATTATTCTGTCGACGCGGTAGGCGTTGGCGCCGGCGAAGGGGAAGCCGTGCCTGAAATTGCCTTTCTTGGCATTCATGAGGGCAAGTGCGATGCAATAGGGGCTTGTCTGGTAGTCACAGGTGACAATGCAGTGATAGGGACAAGCGAAGGGTTCCTTTTCACCGCGCCCGACCGCGTCAATGAAGTCATTGCGAATGACACGGCCCGGAAGTCCGACAGGACTCTTGATGATCATAATATCTTCCGCGCGGGCGTTCACGTATGTTTCCTTAAACTCACGCGACGCGTCGCACTCGTCGGTCGCCACAAAGCGCGTGCCCATTTGCACGCCGGCGGCGCCTAACTGAAAGAACTTGTGGATGTCCGCTCCGGTATAGACCCCTCCCGCAGCGATGACAGGGATGCTGGATCCGGACTCTTGATAGGGACGCACTGCTTCGAGTACGTCCGTGACGAGAGTTTCCAACGCGTAATCGGGGTTTTCCAACTGCTCCACTTTGAATCCCAAGTGCCCGCCTGCGCGCGGTCCTTCCACAACCAGCGCATCCGGCACGCAGTCAAATTTCTCAAGCCATCGTTTGCAGAGCATGGCCGCTGCCCGACCGGAGGAGACTATCGGAACGAGCTTCGTCCTGGACTCCCGTGGGCGGTATGCTGGGAGGTTCAATGGGAGGCCTGCTCCCGAGAAGATGATGTCAATCCCCTCTTCAATAGCCGTGCGCACCATTTCCGCGAAATTCGTCAACGCGACCATGATGTTCACGCCGAGTATGCCGTCTGTCGCCGCCCGAGCTTTGCGAATCTCCTCGCGCAGAGCGCGCATATTTGATTCCGCGAAGTTCCGGTAAAAGTCCGGCTCGTTCATGCCGATGCCGGCAGTCGCAATCACACCAACTCCGCCTTCGTTTGCGACCGCTGCGGCCAGACCTGACATGGAAATCCCTACGCCCATGCCTCCCTGAATGATTGGAATGCGGGCGGTGAGTTCGCCAATGCAAAGGGATTTCAAGTTGTTAATCATGCGGGCGCGAATAGGAGGTTTACTGTGTGACAGGAAGTCGTTCGCAGAGTACGCGAAAGTACCTAACGCTACGACTATAGCGTCTGAGAATCAAGAGACCCTGGGACTCTAAGGACCGAAAATCCAGAATTCTTGCAGACTTTGAAGGGCTGGAAGGGGGGATGGGGGCGGGAATTGTGAGAATTACAATCGCGACAGATGCTAATATAATACAATAATTAGAAATTGTCAAGTGGTTTTTGAAAAAATGTTGTAACCATTTGTGCAATATCGGATTAGAGGAGAGCTTTCTCGCGAAAACCTTGGAGAACGGACAAACTTAAAGGTTTTTGAGGACCATTCATAATACTTGACAATATTAGTCAAATTATGATACCTTGTAAGGTTGTTCAAACGACTGTTCTACTTGTTGCCCGAAATTCCCAAGAGGAGACATCACATGAAGAGACGAATTGCTGTCATTGCAGGATGTTTGTTGGCTATCGCGACCGCCATCGCGAGCGGTCCCGGTCACGTTGCCGCTGCAACGAATCCTACCGGATTGGCATTCGGCAAGTCCAGTGCCGCGGAAATCCTGGAAGGCGCGTATCAAGAGATTCTCCGGTATCAAAAGCTCGGGTACGAAGTTCCTGAAGAGATGTACAACTTCTACTTCGCGTACGAGCAACTGGTACACCCAGAGTATTATGAGGGACGACATGCGGAGCAGGGAGCGCTTGACGAATTCGCTGATGCATGCCCGGGAACGGTTATCAACGGGCCGGACTTTGGCAATCAGACCATTATCACCTGCGGGCAGACCAATAACGCTGCCAACGACTGCAGCTATCCGCACTGCCGCTGGGGCCGCGATGTCGTCGCCCAGTTGGTCGTCAACGATTACAACTATGTGATTATCACAACGACCGGTTCGCGCTTTGATACGTATCTCTGCCTCTATGAGGACGGATGCTGCGGTGAGCCGGGTTCTTTTCTCATAACCACGAACGACAACAACCCAAGTTTATGCGATGGTCAGCGTCTGGCCGCTGGGCTGGATGCCTGTCTTGCGCCGGGAACGTACTACGTCGTTCTAGATGGTGCCGGAGTAGCTGCGCGCGGCTCCTATTGTCTGACTGTCCAGTTCCTTGCAGAGGGCTGCGAAAGTTAAGCCGGGTTCGCCTTTGATTGAGAACGGCGAGCAGGGCTCGCCGTTTCTTTTTGTCGGAAATTTGGGAATTTGCGAAAGGAAGAGTCAGTTTCTTCTGTCAAGTTGCAGAGAGAGTGTCTGTCAACTGATGCGGAAGCTAACAGAACGGCATCAGATTAGCCGCGCAAAGTGTCCAGCCGTCCACGGGTGGTGACGCAGATTCCGGTGGTGCAGGTCTACACAGCTGTTCCCGTGTCGGGACATTTTTGCCGTGTCCTCCTCGTGCGGTACTTCCATAAGTTCCGACTTCAGTGCGATTTGACAGCAAGACTTGGGGGATAAGCGGCTCCAGAAGTTGTGGCATAAGGCTTGCTAAGTGTTATAGCACAACCTAAACACAACTGTCGGAGACCCATAGATGGACGCCACCACGATTGCCCGCAACCTCGTACGCCAAACCCGCCCCGGAGTCGACAATTTTGACGGCTCGCGCATTAAACAGCTGCGTGAAGACCTGAACATGACGCAGGAGAATTTTGCACATGAAATCGGCGTGACGTTCGCGACGGTGAACCGCTGGGAAAACGGACGCACCACGCCGAACAAAGTGGCGCAGAAGGTTCTGTCCTTGCTGGAGCGGAAATTGCGCAAGATGAAGCGGGACTGAAGCGCGCGATGTCTGCTTGCGCTGCAAGTCCGGCCATGTCTCTCGAGTGACCTCGACTGATTCGGCCGCCCGCAGAGAAGCATTGTTATGGCCGTGTTGTGAAAGCAAAGAGCCGGCGAGCAAAGCCGCCGGCTCTTAAAACAAAAATCGTTTTCAATTAGGCGGTGGCGGAATTCCCCCCCGTTGCACGCTGAATGTCGAGCATCTTACAGAGAGTGTCGATCTCCTTCTCTGCGTTCTCTTCAAGATCCTTCTTGTCTGCGTAGTCGCGCAGCTGTTTGGCTAAAAGCTCGATGCCCGTGGTGACAAAGCTCATTGCCTTCGGGTCTGCGCCGCGTTCAGCGAGGATCTGGGCTGACTTTCCGAGCATGGTCATCGCCAGACTGTAGGTCAGGAAGATCCGGCTGTTTTCCATAGTTTCATCAAACGTGGACATCGGCAGCTCCTTGAATATTCATGTTAAAGTAATGCACTAAATTGACCCCGCGGCCATAGTTACTTAGTAGAACCGTAGTAAATATAGTGAGCGGATCACGTCAGCGCAATAGCAATTACACAATCTTTGAGATTAATTAGACGGGCAAATGCACTATGAAGCCCCAACCCGACTTCGAGCAGTGGACTGACCAGAATCATGTCCCCTATTGTACCGGAATTCAAGGGAAAAGCCTTGAGAATTCAACAAGCTCCCATCCTAAAAGTTTCTTGAAGCAGCTATGGCAAATCGTATTGCGCTGGACAACGAGAGTTCCAGCGAACGGTATTGTCAGTAGTGCAAATAAACCACGCACTTCCTCCTAAGCCTCTCCGCGCAGATCGGCGTGCATCCTGCATGCTCGCGGCAAGTTGCCAGAGCGCAACGCCAGATTTGCTCCGCCCGACCCGTCCGCCCCTCGTGGCTTGAACGGTAACGCGCAACTGCGTATCTTCTTGCCACCCGAACCGAATCCTATTCGCAATACATGAGAAACTTGACAGACGTTGAGCGCTACCTCAATTCGCTGATCAACTACGAGGTCGCTTTCCCGCTGGGTGGCAGCCGAGACCGGCCCAAACTTGAGCCAGTCTACGCCGCGGCACGGCGACTCGAGTTGCCGCTTGTTCTGCCGAAGTGCCTGCACATCGCGGGCACTGTCGGGAAGGGGTCGACGGCTGCTTTCGCACAAGCGCTGCTCAGTCTGCATCATCGCGTACTGTCATTCACCAGTCCGCATCTTGTGTCATTCACCGAGCGTGTTCGGCTGGACGGGGAGGACCTGCCTGAAGAGTTGTGGTGCGAAGGGGTGGACCACATTCGTCACGGAATCGCGGGTGATCAACGTATTGAGTTGACATACTTCGAGACTGTGTTCGTCTTTTATCTGTGGGTGTCGAAACGGCTCGGCACATCCGCACATGTTGTGGAGACCGGCCTCGGCGGGAGCTTTGATGCGACGAACGTTCTGCAACAAACGACCGCCGTGTTCACGAGAATTGACTTCGATCACACCGAAATTCTGGGAAAGACTCTGCAAGACATTGCTCAGGACAAGAGCGGTATCATCAAACCGAAATCTGTCGCTTTCACCGCCGAGCAGCAGGAGGATGCGGTCAACATGCTGCTGGCTAAGTCCCTGATAGAAGACTCACCTTTGCACATCGAGGGTGTGGACTTTCACATTGGAGGAACGAGCAACCGGCGTCTGAAGTTCCGTAGTCCGGAGTTTTCTGCGGAGATTTGCCTGGAACTGGACGGCGAGTACCAGCGACACAATTTTGCAGTTGCGTTGGCTTCCTCGAGGAGTCTGGATTCCCTGCTGACTGAAGCAGACATCGCTGTCGCCTTGTCAGGTCTGCGGCTGGACGCGCGCCAGCAGTATCTGGTAAAGCACCCGAATGTGCTGGTGGACACTTGCCATAATCCGGCGTCGTTCCGTGAGCTTGCGGTTGCCTTGGGACAGGACAAGAGGTTTCTGAAGACGATCGCGTTGGTGGCTATGATGAAGGACAAGGATGCGCGGACTTCGTTGGCGGAGTTGCGAGGCAGAATTGACGAGCTTTGGATAACCGAGGCTCCGACGCCGCGCAGTCTTCCAGCAGAGCAACTTGCCGAAATTGCCCGTGAACAGGGTTTGCCGGTCAGAGTTGTCGATCGCGAATCCGCCTACTCAGAGCTCCTCGCGCTGCCGCCTAACGTGCGCGGAGTGGTCTGTGGATCCTTTTATCTGGCCGGGGACTTTCTAAAAGTGATTCGCGATGCCTGAGCTTCCCGAAGTCGAAACGGCAGTCAGGGAATTGCGTCCAAAGCTCAAGGGGCGAGTACTGCGCGGGGCATGGTCAAGAGTGCCGAGGCAGCTTGGCAATACGTCTGTCAAACAGTTCTCCAAACTGGTCAACGGCCAGCGGATTCAAGACGTAAAGCGCCGCGGCAAGTATATCCTGCTCGAACTTGAGCAAGGAGTCCTGCTCGTACACTTGCGAATGACAGGACGACTTTTCGTGGCAGCTACTGAGCAGGAGCCACACATTCACCTGAGGGCGGGGTTTCCACTTGACGACGGGCATGATACGCTCTACTTCAAAGACGTCCGAACACTCGGGACGATGCGATTCTACGTGGACACGAGGGAAAGTCGCGAGCTTTCCGGATTAGGCTGGGAGCCGTTGGAAGAACAGATCGGTGCGGAGCAGCTGAAGAGCGTCTTAAAGAACAGAAAGCAGGCGATCAAGCCCGTTCTGCTTGATCAGACCATATGGGCGGGGATTGGGAATATCTATGCGAGCGAGGTGTGCTGGGTCGCAGGGATCGATCCACGTAAAGCGGCGAATCGTTTGACGGTCGCTCAATGTGCGGCACTTTGCGAAGCGGTTTCGGAGGTCCTTAGCAGCGCACTTGAACGCGGTGGATCGACATTACGGGATTTCATGAGTCCGGACGGGAAGTACGGATCCTATCAGAAGGAGTTTCGAGTGTATGATCGGGAAGGAGAAGCGTGTCTGCGCTGCGAAGGAGTGATCAAACGGCTTGTGCAGGCGCAACGGTCGACCTACTTTTGCCCTAAATGTCAGAAGCGAGGCAGGGTGTAGGTCGCTAAATGCTTATGCGGTTATTCAAGCAGAAAGCCGGGACTCCTATGAGTTCCGGCTTTCTGCTCGCTGTATCAACTGGCCTATTGCGGAGGTTAGCGCATCAGCAAGAGTTTCTGCGGCGGCGTAATCTGCTGCGCGGAGTGAAGCACGGCGAAGTAGACTCCCGAAGCAAGTGTGGGTGTCCAGTCATAGGATCCAATTAAAGAGGTGAGCATGGTGCGATGCACTTCTCGCCCCAGTACGTCGTAAATCAAAAGACTCGCTTCACGTGCGGATCCGATGGTAAACTCGATTCGGACGCTGCTGTTGAAGGGATTGGGATAAGCGGCTTTCAAAGCGAAATCATTCGGCGCGAGCGCGGGGGAGTCAAATTCGGGGGTTGACATAGGTTGACCGGCCCACTCAAGAATGTGAGCGAGGAATTCCGAGCGGGGGCGATTGCCGATCGGAGTGTTGTCTGCCACAGCTTCCATACCGAAACCAAGCACCAGAGTACGCTGACTCACGGGGCCGACAATTCCAGCGTAGTTTGCGCCTGCGGGGCCGTAACGCAGCACGGCATCCGCTTCTCCCACCAACTGCAGAATGGTCATGCTGTCCTGATTCGCCGCGCCGCCTGATCCGGTCAGAAGATACGACTCGTCCGGCGGGAATGGAGAGGCAATAGTCGTCGTCATACGGATTCGGGAAACTCCGTTGTCGTCCACTCCAAGAAACTCTCGAGCAAAGTCCCTACCCTCAAGACCACCAAGAATGCGTTTGCCGGACATGACCAGTCGTCCACCACCGGTAACGAAGTTCTCAAGCACCGTCTGGTCTTCAGCGGTTAATCCCGAGTTCACGAGATTGCCGGAGAGCCAGATGACCATACCCGTATCAGGAAGCAAACTGAGATCAAGAGTCGAACCCGGTGCCACGCGTTTGTGCTCGTAGATCCTGTCCATCTCACGCAAGGTACCGGTTACATACTTGTCAACATCCGATGACATGTCTCTGGTTAAGACATTAAGCTTTGGTATGCCAATCGTGAATTCGAGCGATGTCTCAAAGGGAAACTCAAGTTGGTCTGCTGAAATCGAGAGATGTATGACTCCCCAGTGATCGTGTGAGTTCCCGGCTACCGACACTTGAACGGGGCCAATCGTCATACTGTCCCGTGGTCCGAGCGTGCCGAGGTTAAAAGTCGCGTTGTTCAGGCTAAGCAGAGGATCATTTACCGACGCGTTCAACTGGACATTGGCGGCTGCGGGAGGAAACAGCTCGACGTCATTGAACAGAGTGAACGTCAAGGCTGCGGTTTCTCCCGCCTCGAGCAGCCCATTTCCGCTTTGACCGTCGTCAAAGACGATGCTCTGAATCTGAAAGTGCGGCGCAGTTCCAGGACCGATTCCGCTGCGGCCGAAGGCCTCGTAGATCTCCGCGTCATGAGGTGTGCCGTTTGTCAAATCGCCGTCGAGATCGTCGGCTTCGAGCACGGCGACGAGATAGTCAAAAAATGTCTCCGAGAGTGCATACCGTGCGAAGTGTCCGAGCGAGTCTGTGTAGCCTGCGCCAAGCCAATTGCGCAGCCGCCAAAGCGGCGCGGAAATAAACGGACTGTCCGTGTGCACTTGCCCCACCCAATTCTGCGGAAAGCGAATCGTGCTCTCGAGATTGCGCAGCGAACTATTGGGATTTCCCGTCAGCCATTCACCCATCAGCGGATCGTTGTTGATCGTGCAGGCGAAGTAGTCCGACCATGCTTCGTTCATCGCTCCGGACTGTCCCGTGTAGGGCAGCATCCCTTCCGGATAAACGCCGTCAGTGACGCCATGATTGTACTCGTGATAAATGACGTCGGAAAACATGGCAAAATTGCCATACGTGCTGCCTGAACCATAATACGTGCCATAGCCGTTCCAGAAGGCGTTGTCGTAGGAGCTGCCATAATTGGCGACCGCAGGCATCGGATAATCCAGTGCATTGTAAGCAGGATCGAGAACCTTATACCAATCGTGAACGAACTCTGTGTGATAGTACAGATTCAGTTCAGGGCGCGTTGCGTCATCAGTCGTCCAATTCCAATTCACGGGACCGAAGGGAGCGCTCCATTGACTTGCGCGCAGGGACTCCTCACCGGTGTCGTCGTTGGTGACCCATACATACGTTCCGGTAAGGCTGTTGATCACGTCCGCGTGCGAACCGGCTTCCGTACTGACGGTGCCTGATAACGATGTCACATAGGATGTATTATTGATGCTCACGTTCTGAAATGCGCAAGGGCCGAAGGACACCGGGCTATGATCGTAAGGCTGCCAATAGGGCAACTCCATGCTCAAGTTGAAGACGTCGTGGGCGATGCCGCTCCATTCGAGAATGATCTCACCGTTACCTGCATCCACAATTCCTACGTGACGCTGATGCGGAAGAGGACCTGCGAGCTTCAGCCAATAAGCAGGCCGAAGACTACGCGTTGCAAGGTCGGGATACCAGCAGGCAAACGTCGCGTCATTCTCGACTTGCCAATTTGCGGGTTCAAGGGTCACTGCTAGATAGTCGCCGGCAACAAATTGCGAGAGTTTGTGAGTCGCCGCCACGCGCCACTCCGAAAAGTCGCTGACCCGAACACGCGAAACTTCTCCCTGCCGGTTCAGCGCGATGTCCAATCGGCCAGACAGCACAGGATGTCCTTGAACAATCTGCCGATAGACGAGATAGGTGCGCGCAGGAGTCCGGTTGTTCGCCACCAATTCGAACTCCGAATCAAGACTTAATTCGCGTTGTACCACCGTTACGATTTCTTCCGGAGATCGCCGTCCCAGTGACACGGGCTGGCCCCACAGCAGTACCGTGGATGCGTCTTCCGAACTGCGCATGACTCGCCAGCCGGAAAACACTCCGTCGGTGACAGACGTACTGTTCACAAAAGACGTGGCTAACTTTGATGCGATGTATTCGGCGTGAAGTATTGAGCCTGTCAGTAGTAGTCCGACGGCTATCAAGAACGATTTGTGCGAGAACATAGTGACACGTGCTTAGAAGTAGGTGAAAAGCGAGACTTTAAATGTGGTGGCGTCAGCGTTCTGATTCGGGAGGCGGATACCTCCAGCATCGGACCGGTCAGGCGTCCATGTGTAGTAGGCGTGGCGAAGTTCCGTACGCAGGGCGATTCCGTTGAAGCCAGCCTTCACGCCAACTCCAACATCCAGCAGACTGCGAACATCATCTGTAGTCGTCTGCACGACTCCTCCGCGTGGGACTTCCAACGCACTGCCGCCACCTGCATAGGCGAAGGGGATCCACGGTTTGCCGAGATCGAGCATCCCGACGACGTGCAGCGCAACTTGATAGCCGAATCTGAGAGAGTCATATTGCGTGTCGGACTTCTTACCCCACGGTAACGTGAAGTCCGCTACGACCTCAGTGCCGAGAAGTCTTGTGACTGAATAGCCGCCCTGCAGAGAGAATTGAGTCAGGAAGTGGCGCTCATGCACACTCGCGGCCCATGTTTGAAAGCTCAGTCCGCCGCCGATTTCGATGAGGCCGGGCCGCAAGTGATATGTTCGCGCGGTCACCGTTCTTGGAGGAGAGCCGAGCCAGATAGACTCGACCTCGTCGCGCCCGAAGACCTGCAAATCAGGCTGCTTGAGGTGCCGCTGGTCCCACGGTGAAAGGTAGATGGCAAGTGTGTCCTGCCTAAGTACAGCACCTTTAACAATCCGCCCGTCTTTCAGGCGAACGTAATCATCAGCCTTCAGGGTTGATGCTGCGCAGAGGATCCCTGCCATCAGAGAGAGGAGTAGTCCGAGTCGCATGTGGGTCACGTGAATTGGTGAACTGGAACCCAAGTCTAACCTAATGATTTTTCCCGTAAGTGGCTATAGACTGGCCGTCTGAGGCATGAAATGATGGAAAGTCCACGGAGTGAATGTTCGAACCATCGAAGGGTTTGGCAAATTACGTAAAAACAGTCACGCATGTCAGTTCCGGCGTGAAATCGGATTGAAGACTTGACGGCGCAAGTTCAGAATCTTGCTTGTCTTTGCGAGGCGGCAACTGTATATTTATTGCTATAGTAAATATGATTTGTCCACATTGAGGCCAGAGTTGTCCGCAGAGCACGTCTTTTCCACGCACAAAAGTCCGAATAGCTTTCTGTTGCATTATGTTCAGCTTTCAGGCAGAATATCACTGCTTGGTGCAGAACAGGTAACGTGGAGGTTTGGCAGTCCCGCGACCAACATCGTTGCCGGCGGAAATGGGAGTGGAAAGTCCCTTTTATGTTCAGCGATCTGCGCAGCCTTCTTCCCGACTACGACATCCGCTCTCCGACAAGGTCTTGCGGAGGCGGGGCTTGCGAGTGTGACCATTGTGGGGCAGTCAGGACCCAAGCGACGGGAATGGACTCTGGATATTAATAGCGGTGAACTTGTTCACCGGCCGCGGCAATCGGATGGTGAGAACGAGCAATGGCCGCCGATTGAGTCCATTCTTCTTCCTGAGAACTTGCCTGCGCTCAAGCTGCCTCATGTGATTGTCAATGGTGCTTGGGTCTTGCCCGATCGGTCAAGCATTGCGTGGGCCAAGGTGATGCAGCAGCGGCCGATTCTGCGGGAGCTAATGGCATGGGAGAGACGTCAGGACGCATTGCTCGGAAACTCAAACACCGAAGGACTGCTCCCTCAAGCGCAAGCTGAATTGGCGGAGCTTGAATCAGAATTACAGGGAGTGCGATCGCAGAATGCAAGACTGGAGCAAGCCGAGCAGTCAGCCAACGAGTTCATGGCGGAAATCGCCGAAAATGATCTGCGGCTACATGTTGCCCAAGCCGAGGAAATGGAATTGGGCGCAAAGATCGAGTTAGCCGAACGAGTCGTCCGACTAGAGAACTGGGCCGAGGAGTTGCGAAGCTCGTGGCGGATGGTTGAGAGGTCAAGAGAGCGCTACGCCGTCCTGCAGGAACGACTCGAAGGCTTGCAGGAACTCGTACGCGGGCTTCCCGACGATGCGCCTGCGCTTGCCGAAGAATTTCTGAATGTGTCAACTCAGCACCAAGCGGTCTGCAATCGAATCTCCCTAAGCGAAACCGAAAGACGGAGTCTCGAAGACAGTCTGACAGAGCTTTCCCGTCAGTTGGATAGTCCCGTGACAGATGAGCAGTCGGAACTCGGTTTGCGCATTGAGCGAAACAAGAGTGAGATCGGGCGTGCAGAGGAGGAACTCAAGGAGCTCTCCCGTCAGCGAATAGACTTGCTGCGCCGTCACGAGGGTCTGCTTCGCACAAGGCAAGAGAAGTTCAAAGAAATGACTTTGCTAAGTTCCGATGAATGGCGCGAGCTGGATGCCTATCTCGAGAATCGCGACACAGAGTCGGACGGCAAACACACGGCCAGTGAAGAACTTGTTTCGGAACTTCAGGAGGTTCGGACCAAGCTCGAAGGGCAGTTCAGAGACTTTGAAACCTTGCCTCAAGATACGCCGGACCGCGTGGATCAGTTGTTTCGCGCACGTGCGCAAGTGACCGCGATTGAATCAGAGCTGCTTAAGCAGCGTGAAAGTCTGGTGAACGAGGAGAACAGACCGCTTAAGACAGGGATGACGTTTGCTTTGACGACGGCAGGATCCCTCGGCGCGGGCCTTCCTGCCGGACTGATGCTTGGAGCAGATGTTGGTTTCTTCGGAGCTGTCCTGGGCGGCGGGGTTGGTTACGGCGTCGCACAATTGATATTGCCCGCGAATAAGGCAGGTCATGAAGGTGCTGTACAGCAAGTCGAAAGTCTTCAAAAGGCGCTTCAGAGCGCTTTGCAAGAAAGAGTGGAGTCCGAGCGTGCCATCGCGCCGCTGGATAAGCTTCTGTCGCCCGAATCCGCCAAAAGAACGTGGGAAGAGTATGTCGCGTTGCGGGACCGAGCAAATGCGCTTGAACGACGATTGTCTGGCGCGAGTGCTGCGGCTGAACGCGAAAACAATGTTCCCGGGCTGTTGCGCAAACTGGAAACCGAGGAGATTCGCAGACGAGTTGCTGAGTTTCGCGAGTTAAACGTGCAGATCGAGCGGGCTGAACTTGCTCTCCGCGAGTTTGAAATGCCGTCCGGTGCGGCGGGCAGAATGCAGCAGATCGAATCCGCGCTGCATCACTTGCATGAACAAACCCGCTTGATCGAGCGCAATCTCGCGGAGATCACGCAGAACGAGTCGGCACGTCGGACACGACTCACGAGCGAGAAGAGTGAACTTGAGGCGAGGTTGCGTGCAGTTAGCGGATTCGAAGAGGATGCACGGTTACGCGACTCCTTGGCTTCGCGGCTGGGCGAGCTAGATCAGATGACAAACGGAGTCCTCTCGCAGCGCGGGGCACAGACAATCCTTGAGGCACTTGCCGAACGGGAAAGGCTGCTCGGCGAAATTAGGGAAGTGAAATCCCAGTTAAGTACTGCCCATGCACCGCAGGAACTCGCCGCCCGAACAGAGCTGGTGGAAGCCGAACTCGAACAGCTGATGGGTCAGTTACGAGACATCGATCCTTTGTTCGCGACGTCAGGAAGCGGCAGGGAAGGACTCGCGAAGTATTGTGCGCAGCTCGAACGCGTTCGCGAACAGATCCGCGCCGATCAAGAAACGCGAAATCGAAGAGTGGCAGACATCGCAGCGCTGGACCTGCAAAGTCTGCGTGATTCTCTTCTCACTCTTCCAAGTGAATCTGAGCTTCAAGAGGCGGTTACCAGACAACAGGCAAAGATCTCCGAGCTGGAACGCAGCATTGCCGCGGCCGCGAATATGTGTGATGCGCTTCGTGCGGAGTCCGCGGAGATATCCGACTTGGCTGAGACCAACGTACTGACTCGACTGCGCGATATGGTTTTCGAGCACATGGGCGAGAAGTTAGCGGCGGTTGAGTTGCACGAAAGTGAGTGGGTGGCAATCCTTGAAGATGGACAGCGGCGCCAGCTGCAATCGTTGCCGCGCGGTGTTGCCGAACTTGCCGCGCTTTGCCTGAATTCGGGCCTCTTATCGTGCAGCGAACCGGAAGAGACCACGCCGATTATCTGGGATGATGTGTTCTCCCAACTGGATGACTATCTATTGACCGTTGCACATCGAGTGATCGAGAAGATCGCGCAAAAGCGTCAGGTCATCCTATTGACAAGAGATCTGCGGATTCGCTCTTGGGGACAGGCCGCAGACGTTTTAGCGGGCAAGCATGAGTTTGATGTGCAAATGAATTGATTTTTGCGATCAGTATTATCGAAAAGGCCGCTTGTGAACAGCGGCCTTTCGTGTTCCTTTTTTGAGGACTACTTACGCCGACCGATCCAAACTCCGCTGACAAGAAAGCGCCAGATACGCATCGGAAAAGAGTACACTCGAACCAGGTCTTCCTGCCCCTCCGGATTGAGCCGAGCGGACTGCGAGGCATCCAGCGGCATGTTTAGTCCGGCTTCCAGGGAGTCGCTCTTGGAAACCGAGAGTATCTGGCTCGGATAGATGCTGCGATGCCCCGTCATGATGAACGAAACCATTGCGCAACCTGCAGCGTACGGACCAATCTCCGCACCGAACATTTCAATGGCAAGCATAGAAGCCGCGATCGGCGTATTGGCTGCGCCCGCGAGTATGGAAGTCGTGCCAAGCGCGGCCATTGTTACCGGATTTGCCCCGATGACCGTTGCCCAGAAGCTGCCAAAAGTCGCACCAACAAAGAAAATCGGTGTCACCATGCCGCCCGATCCGCCGGCTTCGAGAGTCGTTGCAGTTGCGAGGATCTTTCCGAGCCACAACATGGGTGAAGTGTGTTCGCCTTCAAAGACAAGCTCAATGTGCTGTGTGCCAAGGCCAAGAACTTCGACTCCGAAGAGATATGAAAGCCCTATGAGGATCACTCCGCCCATCAATCCACGAGCGTAAATGTTTGGCCATACAGCAGTGAAAAGCTTTCGCATCGTGCGAACAGCCTCTATGAAGAGCACTGTCACGACGCCAAACACCACCCCTGTCAGCACGAGCTGAACAATGAAACTTCCCTCAATTGGTGGAACGTCCACCACTGTATGGGACCAGTACTGAAGACCCAGCCACGTGGCGACCTGATAGGCCGTAATGCCCGCGACAAATGACGGGACAAGAACATCATATAGCAAGTGTCCGAGAAATAGAACTTCAATCCCGAACAACGCGCCGGCTACGGGTGTTCCGAATACAGCGGCGAAACCCGCAGAGATTCCACAAACGACGATCTTCTTCCGGTCCCGATCACTAAGCCGCATTACTCCTGCGAAAGCCGAAGCGATGGCTGCACCAATCTGCGCCGCAGGGCCTTCCTTTCCCGCACTTCCCCCCGCCGCAATCGTTACAACCGTCGCAGCAACCTTAACCGGAACTACGCGCAAGCGGATTCTGCCGCTGGCGTTGTGAACGGCGTCGATGATCCGGTCTGTTCCGTGGCCCTCCGCGTCGGGCGCCAACCATTTGACGAACCCTGCAACCAAGGCGATGGATAATGGCAACACGAAGACAAGGTAGGGGAATTCGTCGGCCGCCGCCGACGCTTTTTCAAGCAGCGTTACGAATCCATACGTCGAGCAACCCACAAGAATGCCGACTGCCAGCGCGAGGATCGTCCAGCGGAGCAACGATATGAACAGCGCAGTCTGCTCGGAGAACGCTGCAACGACATCACGGCGTGGTTCAAATAGACGAGGCATGGTTCAAGCAAACGAGTTCAAATTCCACAGGTGACTACGAATGCGCATAAGAGAAAACTCTTCCGCACCTTGGGCTGGCGGCGCAAAGGCAAGACTTGCGCGAATTGCATGAAATGCGAAGCAAAGTATCCACGAAGCCAGAAGTCGAAAGCACCGTGCAATAAAACAAGTGTCAGAACAGCAACGGTGTGGGTTTCTTGCATTTTTGTGCGGGTTCAGTAACGCTTGGGAATCGATTTTGCTGAAGAGTTCGCAGATGCGCAGGTACGGAATCGTATCTCGCCGGTCTGAACAGCCACACCTACAGGATTTGCCATTGCAAGTTACAGACACACATCAGGAAACTCACGGCGCCGATGCACGGAATTCGAAAACGTCATCCGCCACGACTTCGGAATTGCAGAAACTTGAGCTCGAATTTCTGGGAAGCCTGCTGCCGGGAATCGTGCACAATCTTGCTACGCCACTCTCCGGCGTGATTGGCGCTACACAACTACTGGAGATGCGTATCGCAGAACAAGAGCGGCTGATTCACGAACTCGAGCGTGTTTCGCCTATGCAGGCGGACGCGTTGCTAAAGCAGCACGCGAAGAATTGCAGCAATCTCGACATTATGTCCCGCAATGCGCGACAGCTGACTGAGCTTCTGCAAATCATCATTCGTCGCTTTCACAGAGGATCCCAGGAAACGCCGGCCCCTCTGTCCCTTTATGAACTGATTTCAAACGAGCTTCAGTTCCTGGACGCAAACCTAACTTACAAGCATAAGGTCCGGAAGAGATTCGAATTGTCGACTGAGCCTTATACCGTCTTCGCGACCTACAAGCGAGTGACTGCCGTTATCGACGAGTTCGTGATGCAGGCGCTCGCTGCCCACGACTTTACCCGAGGGCTGGTTGACTTGTCGGTGAAGACCGAATTTGATTTGAATTGGGGAAACATTGCTCTCGACGTTCGCGTTTTTGAGACAGAGGAGGAGCCGCTCGAAACAGATGCCCTAAGGCTTTACCTTGCTATACTTGGCGAGCAGGGCGTGCAGCACGTGATAGAACAGGAGCGCGGGCACGTTCACGTCGATTTAAAGCTCCCGCGCAAGCCAATCGCTTGAAATTGTGCGGAAGAAGTTGTATCCTCTGACAACTGAGAATTTGCAGAAGGATACGGGCCGTGATAGACTATAAGACCGAGTTTCGCGACGCGCACGAGTTATCGAAAGAAACTGACAAGTGCGCGTTGCTCGCTTTGGAGGCCTGTCAATTAGGCGCGGAAGTTCTGCTCGATTATTGGCAGAGGCTGAACCGCAGTGATATTCGCGAAAAGTCTGCAGGAGATCTGGTCACTAGCGCCGACCTCGAGTCTGAGCGCGTCATTTCGGAGTTCTTGTCAAACAGAATGCCCGAAGCCGGAATCGTCTGTGAAGAGGGCACCGAGCGAAGAGGGAATGGGCTCGTCTGGTATCTTGATCCGCTTGACGGAACGACAAATTTCGTTCAGAAGTTCCCGATATTCGCTGTGAGTTTAGGACTTGCAGAGCTTCGAGAATCGGCGGCAGCCGAACTTCTATGCGGAGTTGTACTGAATCCCGTCTCCGGTGAAGTCTTCTGGGCCGCGCGCGGCAAGGGAAGCTACCTTGGCAACAGGAAATTGCGCGTGGCCGATAAAGAGCGTTTGAGTGATGCGATGATTGCCACCGGATTCCCCCGGCGTTATCATGAAGAGCTTCCCCGACTTCTTCGCGAGTTCGCATTGATTTTTCCGAAGTGTCGAGCCTTGAGACGTGCGGGATCTGCGGCTTTAGACCTTTGTTGGACTGCGCAAGGGATTTTCGACGGATTCTGGGAACACCGCTTGAGTCCGTGGGATATTGCTGCTGGAGCATTGATTGTCAAAGAAGCAGGCGGCGAGTGCTGCGACTTTCGAGGGGGTCCCGGGTTCCTGCAAAGCGGAAACATCGTGGGCGCATCGCCCTATATCAAGAGGGAGATTTTGCGATGTCTGGCCGACGCGAACGATTGGCCCCCGCCCGTCGAATAGGCGCAAATTAAGTAAGTGAAGAGGAGTCATCTTTGGGTGACTCCTCTTCTTCTCTGCGACTGGCCGTTATTGAATTGGCCAATTCACTGTTTGCGAGAAACTTTCTCCCAGTTTGAGAATAATGGTCTGGCTGACCGTCGATGAGTCAATCTCGTAAACTCCTGCCGACATCTCACCCTCCAAGAGCAGCTTGCGTTCGGGAGCAGTGCGCTCGATAAGTAGTCTTCCGCCCTTGCGTAAGTACACAAGCATCGTGCTTCCGGGCAGCAGAAGAACGGGCGCTTCTTCAAACTGCCCACCGAGACTTGCACCCAGAGGTACGGCCGCAGATATGACGACCGGGAAAATCGACTCATTCAGCTGTCCCTGAGCGGCGAGTTTGTAGTAGTACGTAACACCCGGGATGGCGGACGTGTCCTGATACAGGTAATCTGCCTTTCCGTTCTCTGCATGAAAGGGGATTTCGGCAAGCACAGAGAAACTGCCATACTCCTCGTAGCCGCGATATATGCGAAACTTCACAATGGCCGGTGATTGCTGATCGAGTGACCAGTTCAAGCGAATTCTGCCATCGTCCGCGGCATTCGCACTGAATAGGGCAAGCAAAGTGGCCAACTCTGGCATGTCACTCGCCCGCGCGGAAGTGCCGAGAATCAAGAGCGAACCCAACAATACATGAACAAAGTGCATGCAGCCTCCTATGCCGTAAATTTCAAGGACACGTCAGTCCCGATTGTCGATTACGAATTCCAATGCTTCCCGGCGCCCTCTTGATTCCGACACGTTCCACAAGAGCCACGCTCCTGCCAGGAAGAAGAGTAAAAGCGAAAGCATTCCAAGTCGCAGGCTTCCCGTTGCCCAAACCGCTATGCCGAATATCGCGGGGCCGACTGCGCTGGCGAACTTCCCCGAGATTGCAAAGAAGCTGAAGAACTCTGCGGATTGCTGCGGTGGAATCAACACGGCTTGCAGGGATCGCGATGCAGCTTGCGTGCCCCCCATCACAAGTCCAGCGAGAATGCCGAGAAACCAATACTCCGTGTGTGCATCGCCGAGCCACCCCAATTGCCAGCCCCAAAGCGAGATAACACACCAAACTCCCAACCCCAGAAGCACTGCGCGGCGATTGTCAAACCGATCGGCTATCACCCCGAAAATGAGCGATCCAATGAACGCCACACCCTGCACCATCAGGAAAAAGAGAACTAAGTCGCCGGTGGACATCCGCAATTCCTGATCGCCGAAGATCGAAGCCATGATGATGACTGTCTCCACTCCGTCATTGTAGAGCAAGTATGCGATGAAGAAGCGGGTAAATGTCGGCAGGCGCTTCAAGCTCATCAGACTGCTCTTCAGAGAGCGAAAAGCGGCACCGACTCGAGGTCTGATTGCTAACGCTTGGGTTCGATAGCTCAGTGCCACAGGAATCGTAAAGAGTCCCCACCATACAGCAGCGCTCAAGAAACAGTCCTGAACTGTGAAAGTCCCCGGCTCAGCACCGAGCAAGTGGGGATACTGAAGCATGACGAGATTCAGCGCAAGCAGAAGCCCGCCGCCGAGGTATCCCCAAGCCCAACCGATAGCGGAGACTCTTGCGTAGTCATGGGGGTCGGCGATATCTAGCAACATTGCATTGTAAAAGATATTGCCACCGGCAAAACCAAACTGTGCAATGACAAACCAGATTCCCCCGATCAGCCAACCGCCTTCTCCGATCGTCGCTAACATCGCCGTTGCCGCTGTTCCAACTCCAACATGAAACAACAACATGCGCCGCTTTAGTTGACCGAGGTCAGACAACGCGGAGAGTATCGGCACCAGCAGCGCGATCAGGATCATGCCTGCGGAAACGAAGAAGCTGAACACGGTTGTACCCGGTATGCGGGTGCCGAACAATTCGATGCCTTCCGCTCCGCCGGCAATGACGCCTGCGTAATATTTGTTGAATATTACCGCGAGAATCGTCGTGGCAAACGCGGAGTTTCCGAAGTCGTAGGTTGCCCAAGCCCAAACCTGTCCGGGATTCTCGCGGCGGAACTTGAAGAGGGCTAACACGCGTTTAACGAATCAGACGAATGGTGCGAATCTGAGAGACATTTGGTGCGGACAATCGCACAAAGTAAGTACCGCTGGTGACTTGCGCACCGACCGCATTGGCTCCGTTCCACGTGGCGCGTTGCAGTCCGGCTCCGGCTGCGCCGTGGAATAGTACACTTACCTGCCTGCCAAGAACGTCGAATATCTCGATGCTTAGTGCTTCGTTGTGGAGCGGGGCAACCCACTCAATCTGCACACTGCTGTTGAACGGATTGGGATAAGCAGGGAATAACTGATAGCCTGAAGAAATCTGAGGACCGGGTTTGCCCGAATCGAGCCGCAGCGAGTTTAGAGCCGCATCGAGAAACTGCGCGCGGGTCGTCGAGCCGGCCTGACCGGATGCGGCCTCGAGTCCGAATGATAAAAATATGAACTTCCCGGCGCCATGATTCCCGAAGATCCCGCAGATCTCTTCGTCAAGTGTATCGTTGATGAATATGGCGGTGGCACCGTCTAATGGAAGCAGCGAAGATGGGCTGGTTTGGTTTCCGGCGCCTTGCGATCCTAGCAAGAGCAGGAACTGGCCTTCCACCGGAGGGTAGCCGCCGATTCCGTAAGCGCGCAAACGATTCGTGTCATCCCGGTTTTGCTGGCAGAGCAGCACATCCTCGAGAAACTCGGTGTTTGACGGATCATCGGTGATGTTCTGTCCCGTCAGCAGCAATCCGCCGCCGTATTGCATGAAACCGGACAGCAAGTCGTGATCTACATTGGTGAGTGTTGTCGTCGCGTCATTGCCTGTCATCCAGACGAGCAGTTCAACGTTTGACAGGTCGAGTGCAGAATCGTCCAGTCTCTCGACCGTTCGTGTCCGCATTTGCAGTTCGTTAAGCGACGTCTGGAGGTATGCTTCGTAGCTTGCGCCGAGATCGTCGTCCACCAGAACGACCTCGCTCGTCGTGAGCCAGATGTCGAACGGATCCGTGTTGCCGGTTAGGGTTACGAAGTTGCGCTCGTCCAGCATGTAGCGTGGTGGCGCCGTAACGACCATGCGGTTGTTTCCTTCAAGCAGTGGACGTGTACCATTGGAGTACGGCATACCCGCCTGTACAGTTACCGAAGTCCAGACTGAGTCGGGATATTCCGCAGCATAAAAGTCGATGCGGCACGGCGCGCCGCTTGGATCGTAAATTCCGCCGATCGTTCCGAATACGCTCGTACGGCGCCGCAAATCGAATGTCGCAATATGAATGTGCTCCAGCGTGTCCGGCAGCGTCCCCATGTTCCAGTAGCGCAGGTGAAGTGTCAATGCAAGCTGACCGGTTAAATCGTCGACACGAGGGAGTATCCAAGGACCGGGAAGTTCTTCAGTTCTTATCTCACCCGGCGTCAGCGTCAGCCCCGCCATGTGCGAGACGAATGTCCCATTGTCACTTGCAGAGAGCCGCGCATACACCGTGTCTGTGCCGAGATTTGAAAGTCTAACATAAAGCGTCGTTGTATCCGACTCGAGTAAGGGGAGGGCTGTATCCGGCCCCACGACTCCGCTCGCCTGAGCAAGTGTAATAGGACCTGAGGAAATGATCCGTTCCAGTCCCATCCAACCCATATAAGCGCTCACCCATGAGTGGTCGTTGCCATTGCTGATGCAGCACGTTCCCGGGGGAATACCGCCGTCATCGTCTACGTCAAACGCGAGGAGTGAATCGGCATAGAAGACCCCCCGGTTCCAGTAAAGTGAATCGCCGGTGATCTCCCAGCAACGGAACGTAGCGTTGGAATACCACGTGTTATAGGCATGATACCAATTGGAGGGAGTTTCCCATGTCTCGAGCTGCGTGCCATATTGGTTGATCCACATGGCCCCGCTGTCCGGATAGGCAATCCACAGCGAATTACAGACTCCCCATAGCGCCGTGCCGCCGCAGAGTGCCCACTCTGTGGCGTTGTTCAACCGCGAGGGCTGTGCTTCAAACCAGCTGCGAATCAGTCTTGCGCGCGCGAGCGCGTGATCGCGCCAGTCATTGCGACCCCGATAGATGGCATGCGGATACAATCCACCAATGCCCAGACCCTGTGCGGCATAATTCAAAGTCCCGCTCAACGACAGCGGGTTGGCGACAACCCAAAGCGCGCAGCTGTCCGCGTACCAATTCCACGTCGTATCGTTGTATGCCTCTCGGTATTTGTAGGCAGCTTCAAACCCCCACCCGCAATTGTGCATCGCGTAGTAGCCGCCGCCTTCTTCACGCCAAGCCGGCCATACCGTGCAGTAGGTCCACGCATTGCGAATGTTCTGTGCGTAACGAGCGGTGTCGCCGGTCCAAATGGCATACTGTGACCAAACTCGAATCGCCTCTTGGGTATTGTCCGTCTGAATGATGTTGTAGTCACTTCCAATCTCGCCCTCTCGCATTCCGCCAAGGTTCGCGCCGGGAGTAGTGACCTGCAGGCCCGCGAGGAAGTCGCAAAGCTGACGATACTTCACAAAATAGGCAATCTCGTCGAGTGATCTGGATGTGCCGCGAAATCCGGTTTCGTTGCCACGTGGTTCAAATTCGGACAGATTGACCGCACGAGCCGAATCGAGCTGGTCGTCAGACCAGAAAGGTGTAGCAAACGCCGCCGAACAGCTCCAAATCAGCAAGAAGGCGAGTGTGAGTCTTGTCAGTTGCTGCTTCAATCGCTTGCCCTCCTGTCGAATCGTGAATGTTGCACAAAACACTGAGATGCGCGCCATGCGGGGTTCTACATGAATCTCTTGAAGAACTTCAAGATACCTTGATTCCAGGCGATTCGGTGAGTAATTCCTGAACCCTGCGGAATCGTGTGTTTGTTGTCAAGATACCATTGGTAACTGCGGATCAGAGCTTGTGCGTTCGAATAGCGCGGCTTCCACCCAAGTTTACTCTTTGCTTTGTCGATCGAAACAAAGCTGTCCTGATCGGCCGTTCCGTATACCCATTTGTAGAGCGGAGACAAACCCAGTGCTTCAAAGAGTCGGAGCGCGAGTTTAACCGGACCTGCAGGAGTTCCCCACGGACGTGCGCCGTTGCCTGCAAAGTCGCACATCGCACCCATGTCTTCGCGGACAGTCTTGAACTCTTCCGCTCCCACGTTGAACGTGTCGTTTGCGCGGTCGGCGTCGATTGTCGCCCCGAGATATATCGCTTCGGCGAGGTCGTCAACTTCGAGCAGTTGATAACGATTCGCACCGTTGCCGATCATCGGAATACGCTTGCCGCTCTCTACCCAATCATACAGGATTTGAAAGACGCCAAGCCGGTGGGTTCCAATGAAGGTCTTGGGCCGGATGATGCAGACACACAAATCGGGAGAGCGGAATTCCTCGCAGACCTTCTCAGCTTGAATCTTGCTCTCGCCGTAAGGTCCAACCCCGTGCATACGGTCGGTTTCGAATAGCGGATGGTGGTCAGGTATTCCGTAAACCGCCGTGGACGAGACAAATACTACACGATCTATTCCTGCTTGTTTTGCCGATTCCAAGACCCTACGGGTGCCATCCACGTTGATTTCGAAGATGTCCTTGGGCTTCCAAAGAGGCAAAGCCGCTGCGCCATGCACGATGGCGTCAATCTTATGCTCCGCAAGGATCTTGTCCAATCCTGCCTTGTCTCGGACGTCATGCTGGATGAACACCGTCCCCTCTGGATACTCGTGCGTCTCGAAGGGGGCGATGTCGGTTAGAACCAGCGTCCAACCGTGCTCGGCAAAGCAAAGGGCCGTGTGCAGACCGAGGAAGCCTGCGCCGCCTGTTATTAAAACCTTCACGTAAGTTGCTCCAAATTGACCAAATGTGCTCCGCCGGGTTCCGGCAGAGGTCGCTTAGTTCAAATTTTCTAAGATATAAAACATCTGCACGAGTTTCAAGGCACGTGCACATTTTGCGGATTCGACCTGCATGGTTGACAAGCGATTCTAAGCAGGTTATATTACAGGTCTTATGACCCACAACCCTGACTACTTCGATGACAAGCCCCGCGATAAGTGCGGAGTTATGGCCCTTTACGGCCATCCGCGCGCGGCCGAGCTGACCTATCTGGGCCTGTATGCCCTGCAACACCGAGGGCAGGAATCTGCCGGAATCGTCTCCTCTGACGGCCAGCAACTGTATTCAGCCAGAGGGATGGGACTCTTGGCGGACGTCTTCCGCGACCAGAGCCAGTTCAAGCAGTTGGAGGGGACATGGGCAATCGGCCATGTGCGTTACTCCACAACCGGCTCCTCCTCGCTCGCAAATGTGCAGCCGCTCTTAGTCAATACAAAAGACGGGCCGCTGGCGGTTGGGCATAATGGTAATATTACGAATGAAAAGGTGTTGCGGAAGAGACTCGAAGGTGACGGTGCGATTTTTCAAACGACCTCAGATTCCGAGCTGTTCGTGCACCTGATTGCCCGTTCGCGGGGAGAAACCATCGTTGAACGCTTGGCAGAAGCTGCCCGGCAGTTGGAAGGCGCATTCTCCGTCGTCCTGACAACTCGGGATGGACTAATCGTCGCTCGCGACCCGCACGGATTCCGTCCGCTGGCGATGGGCCGCAAAGGAGACGCTTATGTTTTCGCATCGGAAACCTGCGCCTTCGACCTGATTGGCGCGACTTACGAGCGGGATGTGGAGGCCGGAGAAATCATCTCGGTCACGGCGCGCGGTTGTGAGTCGCATCGCTTCGCGGAAGCCAATTTGAATATGTGCGTCTTCGAGCTAATTTACTTCGCACGACCGGACAGCCACATCTACGGCACGTCTGTGGACAAGGTGCGCCGCAAGCTCGGTAAGATTCTCGCTGAAGAACATCCTGCCGACGCCGACATCGTCATTTCGATTCCCGATTCGTCGAATACGTCGGCGCTGGGTTATTCGCACCGCAGCGGCATTCGATATGAAATCGGTTTGATTCGTAATCACTATATCGGACGGACATTCATTAATCCTTCGCAGTTCATGCGCTCGTATAACTCGCGCATCAAGTATAACGCTGTGCGCGGCGTGCTGGAGGGGCGCAGGGTGGTTGTCGTGGATGATTCCATCGTGCGCGGGACGACGTTGAAGAAGATCGTGGCGGCTATCTGGGGTGCCGGCGCCCGTGAAGTGCACGTTCGCATCGCCTCTCCTCCTGTGCGGTGGCCCTGCTTTTACGGCATGGACTATCCGACGAGACGGGAACTGATAGCCGCATTTGCGACACCCGAGGAAATCGAAGGCTATCTCGGCGTAGACTCGCTGCGCTATCTGTCCCTTGAAGGAGTGTTGGAAGCCACGCGCGATACGCCTTCCCATTACTGCACTGCCTGTTTCTCGGGCCAATATCCTGTGAAACTCAGCGATCCTGCACAGATCGCAGAACTGGCTGAACCGGACAAAGAGTGGGCACGCGCCGAACTCGAGCGAGTTCTGCGGGCGATGGAGTGACTCTTGGCTGAACCTCGATCAGCAACTCAGGGAACCAAGAATTCGCGGTTTGTCTTTGAACCGAAACCGCGGCCAAGAAAGTTCTTGACAGTCCCGAATCTCATGAGCATCGCCAGAATCTTTCTGCTGATTCCGCTGTTCCATTTTCTGCAAAAGGGGCCGCGCGACAACGGAAACTTCTGGGCGCTGGTGATCATGGGAACGGCGCTGATCAGTGACATGCTGGACGGATTGATCGCGCGCTGGTTTCACGTGGAGACCGATTGGGGGAGAGTGCTCGATCCCCTTGCCGATAAGCTTTGGATTGGCTCTCTGGCGGTATTCCTTGCCCTTCCGTCCCGTGAGAATCCCCTGCCGGTCGGATTCTTAGCTCTGATTCTGACGCGCGATCTGTTTATCATTGTCGGTTCGTATTACGTCTATCGCCGCCGCGGATTGGTCGTGACACCCAACTATGTCGGCAAAATTACAATGTTTGTTGTCGCCTTGACGCTGATTAGTTTCACGGTCGATTGGGTTCCGCCCCTTTTCGGGGGGTTCTCGCCGATGACACTTGTATGGATCTCGTCGGGATTTATCCTGCTTTCCGGAATTCAATATCTTGTACGCCTAATTTATTACATTCGAACGTTACCACAACTCTGACGGCAAAAGATTCTACATGCCATTGAAACTCTATAACACGCTCAGCCGAAAGGTTGAGCCTTTTGTTCCCCGTGAGGCCGGCAAGGCGACGATGTATACTTGCGGCCCGACGGTGTATGCCCGCGCGCATATTGGAAACTTCCGCACGTTTCTGGTCTCGGACTTGCTCCGCAGGTATCTCGCTTACTTGGGTTACGACGTGACGTGGGTTATGAATCTCACGGACATTGACGACAAGACCATCAAGGGAGCCAATGAAGAGGGTATCTCACTTCGAGAGTACACGGATCGCTACATCAAGTCGTTCCATGAAGACCGCAGAACTCTGGGGATTCTCGATGCCAACCTCTATCCGAGAGCAACGGATCATATCGAGGAGATGGTGAGGATGGTTGAGGATTTGCAGGCCGCCCGGCATGCCTATGCCGTTGATGGATCTGTTTATTTCAGAGTCGACTCTTTCCCGTCCTACGGACAGCTTGCGCGATTGAATATGGAAGACCTGCGCGTCGGCGAACGTGTCGCCAGTGACGAGTACGAGAAGGAGGACGTCCGCGACTTTGCCCTCTGGAAAGCTTGGGACCCTGAAGACGGAGACGTCGCTTGGGAAACGTCTTTAGGCAAAGGGCGGCCGGGCTGGCACCTCGAATGCTCTGCGATGTCCCTCAAGTATCTGGGAAAGGGCTTCGATGTCCATCTTGGTGGTGTGGATTTAATCTTCCCGCATCACCAGAACGAAATCGCGCAAACGGAGGGAGTGACGCATGAACCGCTCGCGCACTATTGGGTGCATTCTGAGCATTTGCTGGTGGACGGGCAGAAGATGTCAAAGTCTCTGGGGAACTTCTACACAGTCTCTGACCTGATCGAAAAGGGCTGGAAGCCGAGCGAAATTCGCTTTGGGTTGTTATCCGGCCACTACAGGCAACGCACGAATTTTCAGGCGAGTGGATTAGAGAGTATTAAGCAAGCTCTTGCTCGCTTTGAAGCATGCACGACTAATCTTGAGTTCGCGGAAGGCAAGGGAGGGATGGGGGAACTCAGAGACATTATTGCGCAGCGCGAGCAGGAGTTTCGTGATGCTATGGATGATGACCTCAACTATCCCGAGGCGCTTGCCGCAGTTTTTAATTTCGTGCGCGAAGCAAACACGCTCTGCCAGGTTCATAGAATCGGGAAAGAAGAGTGTGAATTGGCCGTTCAGACGATGCGACGTTTCGATTCCGTGTTTGGATTCCTCTCGCTCGACCAAAGCGCCTCCGATCCTGAAGCCGCTGAGATTGAGGAGCTGATTAATGCCCGCAACTCGGCTCGGCTTGCCAAGAACTGGGCCGAGGCCGACCGCGTCCGGGATGAACTTGCGGAGCGCGGCATTGTCATCGAGGATAGGGCGGGGAAGACGGTGTGGAGGAGGAAGTAAGAGAGGCGTTTGAGCCAACAATCCCCGCAAAACCCCCTAAAAACCGCTATTTCGGGCTAAAATCCCGGAAGTTGCTCTTGACAGCCAATTGACAAGTTCTTAACTTTGGGTCTTGGGTTTTTGGCGGTACCTTAACTGCTGGCGTAGCTCAACTGGTAGAGCAGTTGATTTGTAATCAACCGGTTGCGGGTTCAAGTCCTGTCGCCAGCTCCACCTGCGTCTTGAGCAACCCGGCTTCTTCCCTGGTGGCATGCCCGAGTGGCTAAAGGGGGCAGACTGTAAATCTGCTGGCGTACGCCTACGGTGGTTCGAATCCATCTGCCACCACTCGGTATCCCCACTTTTGAAACCGTAAACTTTTGTTCTTAGTGGCCTTATGAATGGTCGCCCGTCTGGGGTGCACCCTTTTGAGGCTACTTGCCTATTTCTGTTTTGTTCGTTTATGCGGGCGTAGCTCAGTTGGTAGAGCATCAGCCTTCCAAGCTGAGGGTCGCGGGTTCGAGTCTCGTCGCCCGCTCAAAGTCTGTGGTTGCGACGGTTGACCGCGCTGCTGCTCGTGTAGCTCAGATGGTAGAGCGCGTCCTTGGTAAGGACGAGGTCAGCGGTTCAATCCCGCTCACGAGCTCCAAGACATGCCCCGGTGAGGGCGGTCTGTTCGAATCTACTGAATCCAATCAATTATATTGTGCTGAACCCCTAAGGAGGTTGTCCGGCAATGGCAAAGGCCAAATTTGAACGTACAAAACCGCATGTTAACATCGGTACCATTGGTCACGTCGATCACGGCAAGACCACTCTGACCGCGGCCATCACTCAGGTGCTCGCACAACGCGGTCTGGCGAAAGCCCAAAATTACGACGATATCGACAACGCGCCCGAAGAAAAAGAGCGCGGTGTGACGATTAACGTCCACCATACGGAGTATGAAACCGAGAAGCGCCACTACGCGCACGTGGACTGCCCGGGGCACGCTGACTACATTAAGAACATGGTGACCGGTGCCGCTCAGATGGACGGTGCGATTCTCGTGGTGTCCGCAGCCGACGGCCCGATGCCGCAGACGCGTGAGCATGTGCTGCTCGCCCGTCAGGTGAACGTGCCCGCGCTGGTCGTCTTCCTGAACAAGTGCGACCAAGTGGACGATCCCGAACTGCTCGACCTCGTTGAACTCGAAGTGCGGGAATTGCTGAGCTCTTACGAATTCCCGGGCGATACGCTGCCCGTGATTCGCGGCTCTGCTCTGGACGCGTTGTCCAACATCAATGACGCCGAGAAGACTAAGTGCATCTTTGAGCTTATGGAAGCCGTTGACGCTTTCATCCCGGAACCGGAGCGTGCCCTCGATAAGCCGTTCTTGATGCCGATTGAAGACGTGTTCTCGATCACCGGCCGTGGTACTGTCGGTACAGGTCGTATCGAGCGCGGCAAGATCAAGGTTGGCGAGGAAATCGAAATCGTCGGAATGGGACAGCACAAGAAGACCGTTGTCACAGGCGTCGAAATGTTCCGCAAGCTGCTCGATGAAGGTTTCGCAGGTGACAATGCCGGTCTGCTGCTGCGTGGTGTTGAAAAGGACGAACTCGAACGCGGCATGGTGCTCTGCAAGATCGGTTCGATCAAGCCGCACAAGAAGTTTGAAGCTCAGGTGTACGTGCTGTCCAAGGAAGAAGGCGGCCGTCATACCCCGTTCTTCAATAACTATCGCCCGCAGTTCTTCTTCCGTACGACCGACGTGACCGGTGCGATTCAGCTCGGCGCGGGCACTGAAATGATTATGCCCGGCGATAACACGACGATCACCGTCGAACTGATCACCGACATCGCGATGGACGAAGGTCTGCGCTTCGCAATCCGCGAAGGTGGCCGTACGGTCGGCGCAGGTCGTGTAACGAAAATTATCGAGTAATCGATTCGCTTTGAATTGGGGCCGGGGTCGACAGACCCCGGCCTTCTGTTCCACTTTTCAGGCTGCCGCTGATGCAATGACGCGGCAAAGCACACGGCAGTAGCTCAACGGTAGAGTCCCGGTCTCCAAAACCGGTTGTTGGGGGTTCGAATCCCTCCTGCCGTGCCATAGACCCGAGGATTGACCTCTAAAGAACCGATCAAATGTTTAAGAAAATTACGGACTACTTTGTAGGCGTCCGCAACGAAATGTCAAAGGTGTCGTGGCCCCCGCGACCCGAGGTCATCGAAAGTACGTGGATCGTGCTTGGGCTGACTCTGGTGCTTGGCGTTGCGGTGTTTATCGTGGATCGATTGCTGAGTTTAGGGCTGCAACAGCTGCTGTAAACGAACCCGTGAATTTCGAAACCATCGCCTGCCCTGTTTGTTCGAGTCCGGACTACCGGCCCGAGCGAATCGTCAGCGATAGGTTCCGCGTCCTCGGTGACCGCACATATCATTTGGTGCGGTGTCAGATGTGCAAAGTGGTCTATCTGAATCCGCGCCCTGACGCGGAGTCTATCGGATTGTTCTATGACACGCCGGGCTATGACCCGTTCGGTTCGGCAGGTGAATCGCCAAAGGGTGACTTGGCAAAGCTTTATCGCCGCTTCCGTCCTTTTTCTATCAAGCGCAAAGCCGGCCGAGTCGTCAAGGGGCTGAAGCCTGCGGACCGATGTCTGGATGTCGGGTGTGCAACCGGCGAGTTCATGCTCGAACTTAAGCGGCGGGGATTTGAAGCAGATGGCTGTGAGCCAAACGCGAGCGCTGCACAATACGCGAGGGACAAGCACGGTCTGCGGATCTGGACGGGCGGAATTGACTCTGTTCCTCCTCACGCGGGACCTTACAAACTGATTACGTTCTGGCATGTGCTGGAACATGTGCACAAGCTCCGCGAGACACTCGAAATCGCCCGCAAGATGCTCTCTCCGCGCGGCAAAATCGCGGTGGCTGTGCCCAATCCCTTATCCATTGACGCAAAAGCTTACGGCGATAATTGGGTAGCTTGGGACGCGCCCCGGCATCTTTATCACTTCGAACCCCCCGTCATGCTTGACTTGCTGATTCGTGCGGGTTTCGATCCTCGCAGTCTTGGTGCCGTTGCATTTGATGCGTTCTATCATTGCCTGCTCTCTGAACCTCGTAAGCCGCTTCCAATGCTGCGGGGAATGTATCGAGGCGCGCTGAGTTACACCAGCGGACTGTTAGGCGGGCCGGGTTCGTCTGAGCTTTATATTGGAATCAACCGTTCATCCGAAGTGAAGTGGAGCTAAAATGTTAAAATTAAGCGAATTGTCAATACTAGTTGTAACTCACGTATACACAGCAGTATTAATGGCATTACAAAATAAATGATACTAACGATATAGGTTATCCTAAGTTTGATGCATCATCCGACCGACGCACCGATCCGTGAGGGAGAACTTGGGTGGTATGTCATCCATGTTTTCACCGGACAGGAAGAAAAGATAAAGTCCTTCTTGGAAGAAGAGTCCAAGCGGCTGGGAATCGCTGATCAGATTACTCAAGTCCTGATTCCGAAGGAAGAAGTCATCGAGATGCGCGAAGGCAAGAAGAAAGCCAAGACGCGCACCTTCTATCCGGGCTATATGCTCGTTGAGATGATTTTGAACAAGAACACTGAGCATCTCGTTCTCAACACTCCGCAGGTCATCAACTTCGTCGGACCGAAGAACCGGCCTGTGCCGCTGCGCCGTAACGAAATCGAGCGCATCTTGGGACTGCAGGACAAGGCCGGCGAAGTCGAGTTGATTGAGTTGCCGTTCCGGGTCGGCGACACTATTAAAGTCATTGACGGACCGTTCAAAGACTTTACGGGTATCGTGCGCGAAATCAATATGCCCAAGCGCAAAGCCAAAGTCATGGTTTCGATCTTCGGTCGCTCAACACCCATTGAATTGGACTTCCTGCAGATTTCGACGGAATTGGGGACCAGCTAAAGCGCTCTGCGCGGTTCCTTAAAGCAGCCTCATTCGACAAACATAAGTATTCGAGATAAGTTATGGCAAAGCAAATTACCGGATTCATTCGCCTGCAAATTCCCGCTGGAGCGGCGACGCCAGCTCCTCCGATTGGTCCTGCGCTCGGTCAGAAGCAGGTCAATATCATGGACTTCTGCAAGCAGTTCAATGCCCGCACCGAGAAAGACAAGGGAATGATCATTCCTGTCGTTATTACGGTGTATAAGGACAAGAGTTTTAGTTTTATCACCAAGACTCCGCCGGCAGCCATTCTGATTAAGAAGGCAATCAAGCTGGATAAGGGATCCGGTGAGCCGAACCGCAACAAGGTCGGCACGATTTCGCAGGCGGCTATTCGCGAAATCGCGGAAATCAAAATGAAGGATTTGAATGCCAACACCGTGGAGATGGCCATGCGAATGGTCGAAGGCACATGCCGCTCCATGGGTGTCAACGTGACGAATTAATTCCTCTACAAGAACCGGTGGGAGTGCATTACCGCACGTTTTGACCACCAAGGAGTGAAATTGCGATATTCAAAGCGCGTCAAGCGCAACCGAGAAACCGTGGATCGTCGTGTGGAGCTGCCTCTCTCCAGCGCGATTGCGGCTCTCAAAACCGCAGCCAAAGTGAAGTTCGACGAAACTGTCGAAGTTGCCGTTCGGCTCGGTGTGGATCCCAAGAAAGCAGATCAAGTGGTTCGTGGTACGGTGACGCTGCCGCACGGAACGGGCAAGACTGTCCGCGTGGTGGCTGTGACGAAGACGAAAATCAGCGAAGCCCAGGAAGCAGGAGCGGATTACGCGGGATTCGAAGACATCCTCGAACGAATCAAGGGTGGTTGGACGGATTTCGACGTGCTGGTGGCAACACCGGAAGTGATGGCTGATCTGGGTAAACTCGGTAAGATCCTCGGACCTCGAGGGTTGATGCCGAATCCAAAAGCCGGAACGGTTACGCCTAATCTCGGAAATGCCGTGCGCGACGTAAAGGGCGGCAAAGTCGAGTTTCGCGTGGACAAGTACGGCATTTTGCATCTGGGCGTGGGCCGTATGAGCTTCTCACCACAGGCGCTGCAGGAGAACATTGAAGAGTTCTTCCGCAACATCATGCGTGCGAAGCCTGCGACGGCTAAAGGACAGTATGTTAAGAGTGTGTTCTTGACTTCTACCATGGGACCCGGAATCCGGATCGCCCGTGCGGAAGTTGAAGGCGCCCGGTTGCACTAAGCATTGACGGAGTGAAATATGGCATTAGCTGACTTGCAGAATCGCGTTATTCGGCCCGAAAAGATCGCCATCGTCACCGACTTCAGTGACAGGGTGGGTCGTGCGTCAGGTATTTATCTGACAGACAATCTGGGCTTGAGTGTCGCGGAAATGACTGAGTTGCGCCGCGAGTGCTTCCAGAACAAAGTTGACTTCATGATCGTCAAGAATACCTTCGCGCGCATCGTGCTGAAGGAAAAAGGCTACGAAGAGATCTTGAAGCTTCTGGACGGACCGACCGCCATCGCCATCGGCTATGACGATCCCGCTTCCCCGGCGCGCATCTTGGATAAATTTGCCTCCACCCACGATCGGCTGAAACTAAAGGGTATTATCTTCGACGGCAAGATTATGCCTGCCTCGCAGATTACCGCTATCAAGGATCTGCCGACCCGTGACCAGGCGCTTTCCGGGCTGATCGCTGCGATCTATGGCCCGGTGCAGGGTTTCTACAATGTGATCAACGCTGTGCTTCGCGATTTCGTGTCGGTTATCGACCAAATCGCGGAAAAGAAGCAGAGCTGATTTCTCATCGAATTTGAAAACAAACCATAACGGAGACTAACCGTGCAGCAGATTATTGAAGCAATCGAGAAAATGACCGTGCTTGAGCTTGTTGAGCTCAAAAAGGCATTGGAAGACAAGTTCGGCGTCACCGCCGCCGCGCCAATGATGATGGGTGCGATGCCGATGATGGGCGCCGCTCCGGCCGCCGCAGTTGAAGAGAAGACCGAGTTTGACGTCATGCTCATGGAAGCTGGTGCCAACAAGATTCAGGTCATCAAGGTTGTCCGTGAGTTGACCGGCTTGGGTCTGAAGGAAGCGAAGGACCTCGTCGACGGCGCGCCGAAGCCTGTTAAGGAAGGCATGCCTAAGGACGAAGCCGAGAAGATCAAGGCCAAGCTCGTAGAACAAGGCGCAAAGGTCGAGATTAAGTAAGGCGATTGCCGATTGCACGCCGCGCATCGCCCCGAGTATTTGTCTCGGGTTGCCGAGTCCCTTCCGCGCTGTGTTAGATGCGCCGAAGCCAGACTTGGCAATTTGCGTTTATTATGTGCAGGCGAATTCTGATGTAAATTCCCCGGTATCGGGGTTTTCGAACGAATCATTGCGGTCATTCTAAGGGAGCTTTTCGTGCGCGAAACGCAGAAAACCATCCAGCGCATCAACTTCTCAAAAATCGCGGAAGTCCATGAAATGCCGGACCTGTTGGAGGTTCAGCTTAAGTCATTTCGCGATTTCTTGCAGGCTGACGTGCCGCCCAACCGCCGCCGGTCTGTAGGTCTTGAGGCGGTGTTCCGCAACATCTTCCCGATCATTGACAATCGGGAAACTCACATTCTCGAGTACGTCGACTATCAGGTTGAGCGGCCCAAGTACGAAGAAGATGAATGCCGTGAACGCGGTGTCACCTTTCAGGCCGCGCTGAAGGCTAAGCTTCGTTTGTCCTCACGCGACGAAACCAGCGACGTCGGAAGCTTCGATCAAACGATTGAAAGCGAAGTCTACTTGG
>JAANMV010000151.1_pt1 | contig 81936 bp, 62 predicted proteins | sample 7279661 | NCBI WGS metagenome assembly JAANMV01 (sample SAMN14094540, study PRJNA606508) | bioreactor metagenome | isolation source: A lab-scale SPAN reactor treating ammonium-rich wastewater day 121 | place: Ireland: Galway | collected 2017-05-16 | reverse complement strand
AGCTGAGGTTTTTGTAAAGGAAAGACCCCGGCTGCTTGGATTTATTAAACGCAGGGTTGCTGCTGAGTCTGATGCAGAAGATATTCTTCAGGATGTATTTTTCCAGTTCACAAAAGCAATGCGCGAAGATCCAATTGAGCGTACTGCATCATGGCTGTTCAGGGCTGCATCTAACAAGATAATAGACTGGTACAGGAAAATTAAGCCGGTATCTCTTGATAAGATAAATGAATCAGTTTTTGATGACAGCGGAAATGATTCTTACAGGTATGAGGATGATCTGAACGAGGATACGCAGTCAGCAGATATTCAGTATTTCAGGCAGGAGTTCTGGCCTGTCCTTGAAGATCTGCTGAATAAACTGCCTGAAAAGCAGCGGGAAGTATATATAATGCACGAGCTGGAAGGAAAAAGCTTCAAGGAAATTTCTGAAATTACCGGTACTGGCGTTAATACGCTGCTTTCAAGAAAAAGATATGCAGAGCTATACCTGAGGGAAGAATTGAAAGAACTTTATGAGGAATTAACTAAACAATAATATTGACCAAAAAATGAAAATTATAAAAACATGAAACACAAAAGATATTTCAGAGTACCGTTATTTCTGCTTAAGATGACCCTCATCCTGGCAATAACCGGCGCAGTATTTATGCTGTTATGGAATGCATTGATACCGGAGCTTTTCAGCGGACCTGTTTTGAATTACTGGCAGGCAGCAGGACTGCTTTTAATTGCTAAAATTCTTTTCGGTACAATGGGCAAAGGATACCGGCTGCACAGACACAATTACCCGGATGAAATTTGGAAACAGAAGCTCCGAGAAAAGTATGAGGCTATGACACCTGAAGAAAAGGAAAAATTCAGAAGCCGGTGCAAAACAAGTTTCAGCTTTGTTGTTACAGATGATGCCAAAGCTGCTCCGCCGGCTGCTAAAGCAGAAACAAAAGAAAATTTATAAAGAATTTCAAATAATAATCTTTTTAATTTTTTGCATAAAATCATACGGATGTGATATTTTCAGAAAAGGTGCTGCAAACCGGAAACATTTCGAAAAAAACTATATTAATTAAAGTTAACAGATTACATTGAAGGAACTTTGTGCTTGATAACATTTAAAATATATGATAATCTATAGTATCAATTTTCTCCCTGAAAAATTAAAATGTTACAGGGAATTGCTGAATATTTTTTGAGGAACTGACAGACCAAAGATTGTTAAACCGAAAACTATTAAAGATATATTGATTTTTTGATATTTTTTAGCTTTTTTCCTAAAATCCCCCTTATATAAATTTAAAAGAGAAGACGTTGTTTAGTTGCTTTATAAAACAATAATCATTATTTTAAAAGTGTTCAAAATTCATTAGATTCCGAAAATATTTCTTAAGGCATTCAGCCATGAAAGGAGTATCCATATGAAATCACTTCGTGATATCTGCAGTCAGAAAGAAATGTTCTATGTAAATACAGGGATGACAGTTTATGAGGCAGTTGACGTTATGGCAAAAAACAATGTCGGAGCTGTTCCCGTGCTGGATGAGGGCGGGAAGCTAAGAGGAATTTTTTCAGAAAGGGATCTGATGATAAGGTGTGCTGCCAAGAAGCTTGATATGCAGAACACTAAAATTGATGATGTTATGACAAGAGGTGTAATTTTAATGGAAGCACATGATTCATACAATGACTGTATGAATATTATGAAACAGGAAGGCATCAGACATGTACCGGTAAGGGATGGTGAAAAGCTGATAGGAGTTGTTTCTATGAGGGACCTGATGGCTGAAGATGCTGAAGAAAAAAAGCAGGAAATTGAAAACCTGAATTCTTATATTTATTATTATAAATAACTATTTTACAGTGCAGATCAGTTAGTGCAGGATGGATTTATCCATCCTTTTTTTTTAAGCCGAAATAAAAAATGTTAATTTTTATGAAATTGATTTACATTAATAATTTAGCTAATTTTTATCAAACTAAATCACAGAAAGAATAATATAATGACAAAGCTTCAGAAACTTCCCTGTACATTAGGAGAGCTGAAAAGCTCAGGTTACAAAGTACTATCAGTAAAAGATGAGTTGCGAAAGAACCTGACAGAAAAGTTAGCAGCTAAAGAGGAAATTTTCCCCGGCATAATTGGTTACGAAAAAACCGTTATACCTCAGGTAATAAATGCGATACTTGCAAGGCATGATATAATATTTCTGGGTTTAAGAGGGCAGGCTAAAACCAAAATGGCAAGGATGCTCATAGACCTGCTGGATGAATTTACTCCGGTTATCAAAGGTTCTGAAATTAATGATAACCCGTATTTGCCAATTTCAAAATTTGCAGTAGATACAGTTAATGAAAAAGGCGATAGTACAGAAGTTGAATGGATAAGCAGAGAAAGAAGATTTGGTGAAAAGCTGGCTACGCCGGATGTTACAATAGCTGATCTGATAGGCGATATAGACCCGATAAAAGCTTCAACTCAGCGGCTTCATTATTCACACGAAGGCGCTATACATTTCGGGATAGTACCCAGAACTAACCGCGGTATATTTGCTATCAATGAACTTCCTGATCTTCAGCCAAGGATACAGGTAGGTCTGCTGAATATTATGCAGGAACGCGATATTCAGATAAGGGGATTTAACATCCGCTTTCCGCTGGATGTATTTATTGTATATACTGCAAATCCGGAAGATTATACTAACCGCGGAAATATTATCACTCCGCTTAAAGACAGGATAGATTCACAGATACTGACACATTATCCCAAAAATATTGAAGACGGAATAAAAATAACAGAATCACAGAGCTGGCTAAAAAGACATACAGATAAAGATGTAATTATACCTTATTATATGAAAGAAATTATAGAAACCACGGCTCACGAAGCCCGGAAAAGCGAATTTGTAGAACAAAAATCAGGCGTAAGCGCACGAATGACAATTTCAGCTATGGAAAATCTGGTAAGCAATGCTGAAAGAAGATCGATATTAAACAATGAAAAAATTATTTTTCCAAGAATAACAGACTTAAACGCAACATTACCCGGAATGACAGGAAAAATTGAGCTGGTTTTTGAAGGCGAACAGGAAGGTCCGGTGAAAGTAAGCAGGGCTTTAATCGGAAAAAGTGTCCGAGAAATTTTCAAAAAATATTTTCCCGACCCGCTGCAGAAAAAACGCAGGCAGGGTGAACTTAAGGATCAGGCATCTTCTGCAGACCCGTACGCGGAGATTGTTAAGTGGTTTGAAGAAGGTAACTTTCTGGAATTGAGTGATGATATGAATTTTGATGAGTATTTCACCAGTTTAAAAAGAGTTGAAGGTCTGGAAAAAACTGTTAAAAAGTATATAAAAACGGTGGAAAATGAATACGAGCTTGCTTCTTTAATGGAATTTATGCTTGACGGGCTGCATAACAATTCAAAAATTGCTAAGGATGATATAGAAGACGGTATTTCTTACAGGGATATGGTGGGAGCAATGCTGTATAACAGGGAAACCCGGGGAAGTTCACGTTCGTCTTATGATTATGAGAGCGACTGGAATTACTGAATTTAAAATTTATTGATAAATATATATGCAGCAAACAGAAGAATTAATTGAACCAACAGATATTGATATTACTTCAGATGGCTTCACGCTGATACTGTTCAATGATTCTCACCACGATTTTGATGAAGTTATAAACCAGGTAATGATTGCAGCCGGGTGCGGTTATGATAAAGCGGAATCAATTACAATGGAAGCTCATAACAAAGGCCGGGCAGCTGTTTTAAGCGGCAAGCTTGATGAATGTTTAAGAGCTCAAAGCATACTGGAAGAAATTGCTTTAAGAACATCAATTGAAGTAAATGCATAACTATTGCGTCCTTCACAATACAAATACGATACATTATACTGGCATCAGATATTAAACGGGTATGCAATGGGTATTTTTCCTATGGGAGAAGATGAAAAAAATATTGCATGGTTCGAAGCTTCGCCAAGAGCGATTTTACCTGTAGAAAATATCAATTCGGGATTGAATATACCCCGCTCACTTAAACAGGTACTTAATAAAAATATTTTTGAAATCAGGATCGATACATCTTTTGAGCAGGTAATACATGAATGCTCCAAACGCGAAAACACATGGATAAACAGCCTGATAATGAATGCATACACGGATTTATTTTACCGTGGATTTGCGCATTCCGTTGAAGCCTGGTATGACGGTAAACTTGCCGGCGGGCTATACGGAGCTGCATACAGGGGGGCATTTTTCGGGGAATCGATGTTTTACAAAATAAACAATGCATCAAAAGTTTGCGTAGTAAAACTTTTCGATATACTTAAGAAAAATAATTTTACTTTATTCGATATACAAATGATGACCCCGCATTTTGAAAAATTCGGAGCAAAAGAAATTAGCAAACGCAGTTACCTTGAAATTCTTGAAAGGGCAATGGAAAGAAAATGTGAATTCAGAATATAAAAATTATTTAAGGTTCTGTCCTTCTTCAATTTTTTTAATCTTTTCGAGCCTTCTTAAGTATCTTTCTTCGGGTTTTAGCTTTGCATTTAAAAATGTATTTATCACTTCTTCAGCAAGAGAGTCGCCTATTATTCCGCCGCCAAGGCATAAAACGTTCATATCATCATCTTCTACACCCTGGTGCGCAGAAAAAACATCGTGGCAAATTGCGGCACGTATTCCCTTGAATTTATTGGCGGCAACGCAGGCACCAACACCACTACCGCATATAAGAATTCCTTTATCAGCAGTTCCCTGCTGAATTGCTTTAGCCAGAGCTTCAGCAATATCGGGATAATCCACTGATTCTTCACTGAAAGTCCCGATATCAATTAAATCAAATTTTCCGGAAAACTTAACTTTCAGTTTATCTTTTAATGGATATCCCCTGTGATCAGCCCCAATAATTACTTTTTTCATACTGCAAATTAATGATTAATCATCTAAGTATCAATAAAATAAAGAAGTTAGTTTGTAGTTAAATTAATTATATTAATTTTATTATCAAATAGCTATATTAACAATGGTATAATAGCTAAACTGCCTTCATATTCGTCCGGATATAATTTGTATATTCAAATCAACGGAACAATTAATTGAATAGTAAAACCGTAAAAAAATCTGAACTAAACAGGATCAAAGAGTTTATAAAAAAAGCGCGAAATGCTGAAAAAGCTTTTTTTACTTCATTCGATTCAAGCCCGGTGGCAAAGTCTTTGCTGGAGCCTGAGTCAGGAATATATTATGATGTTAACAGAGAATTTTTAAAACTACTGGAATGCAGTAAAAAAAATGTAACAGGTAAAACTGCATCAGACCTGGGTTTTTTAATCAATAACGAAGAATCCAGAAAAATTCTGAAAAAGTACAGCAGAAATAAATACAGTACATTTAATTTTGATATTAATACTTACAAGGGCAATAAATTAAATGTAATTATCTCAACAGATAAAATAAAAATTTTTAATAAAAATTTTATTCTTGGTCACATATTAGATAATACTGAAAAGAAACTTATCACTGAAAGCTTATTTGAAAGCAAGCACAATTACGAAGTTCTGCTTAAGAATACCCAAAATGCAGTTTATGAATACAGTATAAAAGAAAACCGGTATAAATATATAACCCCGTCATCAGAATCGCTTCTTGGTATATCTCCTCAAAAATTCCTTAAAAAAAAGAATAATTTAATATCCCCGCTAATAAACAAACAGGATAAAGAAAGATTCAATGCTCATTTCAAAAGAATATTTTCAAAAAGATCTGAAGGCAGAAAGCATTTCAGCATAGAATATAAATTCACTAACAGGAATAAAAGTACAAAATGGCTGCTTGATAGCCATACTGTAATTTATGACAAAAATGGCCGTGCCGATACAATAATCGGAAATATAACCGATATTTCTGAAAATAAATTTTCCCAGGAAAAAATTATAGAAGGATATGATATTCAGAATAAATACCTGGAGCAGCTTTCAGCAATACAGGATTCAATTCCTGCAAACATAGCATTAATAGACCAAAAAGGAACAATAATAGCTGTAAATAATTCCTGGAAATCATTTGCTGAGAATAACGGGTTAAAAGACAGTAATTACTCTATTGGGAAAAATTATCTCACAGAATGCAGAAGATCACGCAACAAGGATTCAGCAGAAGCATTAAAGGGCATACAGAAAGTATTAACCGGCAGGAGCAGAGAATTTCATATGGAATATGACTGTCATTCTGAAAATGAACTGAGATGGTACAGGTTTACAGTTAATCCAATAGCTGTTGGGCATAAATCAGGTGCTGTACTGATGCATATAAATATTACTGATCAAAAACTGGCAGAAATAAAGATCCTGGAGAACGAGCAGCAGTACAGATTGTTATTTAATAACAACCCGCTTCCTATGTGGATATTTGATTTTGAATCTACAAAATTCCTTGCTGTGAATAATGCAGCACTGGAACATTACGGGTATACCAGGGAAGAATTCCTGAAACTAACATTGCTTGATATAAGGCCTGAAAATACTTTTAGAAAATTCAGGAAATACAGGAAAGAAATAATATTAAACAACCAGAAAGATACTGCGCGAAATGCCGGAATATGGAAGCACCGGAAGAAAAACGGTGAGATAATTGATGTTGAAATTACAAGAACACCGGTAAATTTTGAGGGTAAAAATGCTGTGCTTGTCCTTGCTCATGATGTTACTGAAAAGCTTAAAGCAGAAAATTCATTAATAAGAAGGAACAGTGAGATTAATACTTTATATGCAGCCGGGAAAGAGCTTTCCAAAACACTAGAACCTGAAAAAATTTACAATAAGATCTATAATATTATCAGGGAAATGATGCCGTGTGATTCGATGCTTATAACGGATTATGATGAAAATTCAGGTTTATTAAGCTGCAGGTCAGCCTGGATTGGCAGGAAAAAGCTTGATATAACAAAGTTTCCATCAGTACCGGTTAATTTATCAGGCAGCGGAATTCAAAGCAGGGTCATTAAAACAGGCAGATCAGAATTACTAAATGACTTTCAGAATCATGTTAAGCGTACCGGCAAAAGATTTTATTATAAGCCTGACGGTACTATAAAGGAAAAACCAAATGAAAAAACATCCTTTGAAAAATGTGCAATAATAGTTCCGTTAAAGATAAAAGATAAAGTTACAGGTGTGCTTCAAGTAAAAAGCCTTAAAGAAAATGTGTATACGGAAAATGATCTTCATCTCGTAGAATCTCTGGCAGCACAAATAACAGCAGTAACATTAAATGCCAAACTTTACCAGCAGGCACAGGAAGAAATTAAAGTAAGGAACGAAGCGGAAAGAAAACTAAAAAAACTGGCTGAAGAAATTAAAAGCCTTTATGAAATCTCAAGGGATGTTTCGAAAATGCATACCCCTGGCCAGATTTATTCAAAGGTATTTAAAATTATTCATGCTTCAGCGCCTGAATGTGATATAGGCATTTCAATTTATAATGAAAAAGAAAAAAATATAATATTAAAAGGTCTGTTTACAGACGGGGCAGAAATTGAAACCTCAAGTTTCCCGGTAGTAAAGCTGGATGAAAGCGGCACCGGTTTGCAAAGCAGTGTAATTTTAAATAAGAAGACACGTGTTATATACGATTATAAGGATTATATAAGAAATCACGGTGCTAAGTTTTATGTTACCCAGAAAGGGAAAATTTCCTTTAAAAAACGCGACCTGAAGGAAATTGCAAATTCAACTTTAATAGTTCCGTTAATATTCCAGGAAAAGGTTACCGGTACCCTGCAGTTATTGAATTTTGGATTAACATCCTTTTCGGAACAATTCATAAGTATGATAGAGACTCTGGCTTCACATATAGCGGTATCGATAAATAATGCATCGCTTTATAACAAGCTGCAAAATGAGCTGACAGTAAGAAAATCAGCCGAACAGGCATTATTGGAAAAAACCAGGGAGCTTGAGATATTATATGAATCACAAAAACTGCTTTCCGGCTCATTATATATTGAAAATATTTATGATAAGATCTTTGAAATATTAACCAGCAACATTTCGTTCCACTCAATGATAATTTCAGCTTATAATGAAACAGAGAAGAACTTTAAGGTACTTTCATTATGGGCAGACAGCAAAAAGCAGCCAGTTGATAATATACCGGTAATACCCCTGGCGCCCAAAGGAAAGGGAATACAAAGCGAGGTAATAAGAAACGGTAAATCAGTTCTTATAAATGATTATTTAGAGCATTATAACCGCTCTGTTACCCATTACCAGATCACTGATAACAGGATTGATGAGCAGTCAAAAGTTATGTATAATTCCGCATTGATATCACCCATGATACGCGAGAACAGGATTATCGGAACAATACAGCTGTTAAGCCATCAAAAAAATGCATACAATGAATCTGACCAGAACCTGCTGGAATCACTTTGCGGGCCGATTTCGGCTGCAACATATAATGCCTCGTTATACAGGAAAGCTAATAATGAAATTGCTGAAAAGCAGAAAGCAAGGGAAGAACTGGCATTAAGGAACAGGGAAATTACTTTATTATACAGTGCTGGAAGGGAAATGCTCAGCACTCTGGACCTGAAAGAAGTATATGAAATTTATTACCGTAAGGTTAAAGAGGTAATTAACTGTGATTCGTTGATTATTTCCGAATATCAAAGCAGCAAGCAGCAGATAATATGCAAGGCTGCCTGGGTGGAAGATACAAAACATGACCCTGATAAATTCCCACCGCTTAAAACCGGCCCGAATTATAAAGGCACCCAGTCTGAAGCAATAATAACAGGCAATTCATTAATCGTAAATAATTTCAGCGAGATTATAAAGGACAGGAATGATAAATACCTGCTTGATAATGAAGGCAATGTAATAAATTACGCAGAAAACAAAGAACTGCTGGATGATAATGCCCCTGTTGTAAATTCCGCTATGTATATACCTATGAAAATAGGAAATAATGTTATAGGAGTTGTTTCTGTATTCAGCTTTGATAAAAATGCATATACCGATTATGACCTTAAGATACTGGAATCAATCACTGTTCACGTTACAGTAGCTGCAGCAAATGCAGAACTGTATAAACGGGCTCAAACAGAGCTTTCTGAAAGAATAAAAAAAGAAGAAGAATTAAAACAGATTAGGAAAAATCTGGAAGAAGCACAGAGAATAGCTCATATTGGAAGCTGGGTATATGATATTACCGCAGGTAAGATATATAATTCTGATGAATTGTACAGGATACTTGGCATTAAGGAAATTCCTCCTTATTTTGAATTTTCAGAAGGAATGGGTTATATACATGATGAAGACAGGCAGAAAACAATTGATAAAATAACCGCAGCTATAAAAAGCAGAAATTCATATGAAAATGAGGACAGGATAATAAGGCCTGATGGAGAAATAAGGTATGTAAAAATTGTAGGCGAACCGATGTACAATGAAAATGGCGAATTTGCAGGAATGCACGGAACACTTCAGGATATAACAGAAATAAAACGCATCAACGAGGAACTAATAAAATCTCTGAACGAAAAGGAACTGATACTGAAAGAAATTCACCACAGGGTAAAGAATAACCTGCAGGTAGTATCAAGCTTGCTAAGGCTTCAGTCAGAAAGTATAAAAGATGAAAGCGCAATTGGATACCTGAAAATGAGTGAACAGCGGGTTAAATCAATGGCGCTTATTCACCAGCAGCTTTACAGGACAAAAGACCTTTCAAGAATCGATTTCAGAGAGTACCTCGAAGACTTATGTAATTACCTTTTCTTTGCATACGATATCAGTTTTTCAAGGATTGAGCTCAAAATTGAGGTAGACAATATTTATTTCGGAATTGATACAGCTTTGCCGTGCGGCCTTATTGTTAATGAACTTGTTACTAATAGTATTAAACATGCATTCCCTGATTACAGTGTTGGTACATTAATGCTGAGCCTTAAGAAAGAAATTTCAGGCAGGTACATCCTTCGAATAAAAGATGACGGCAAAGGTGGAGAAAAAATTGATTTTGAAAAGACAAATACGCTGGGAATGGAGCTGGTAAAAACACTCACAGAACAGCTGGAAGGTGAAATTAAAGTAAATTGCGATAAAGGAACAGAAATAATAATTTCATTTTTTGATCAGAACACTGAGAATTAAAATAAAACAAATATGAACCTGTTATTCAGAAAAGCGAAAGTCCTTGTTGTAGAAGATGAAAAAATTATTGCAAAGGATATAGAATCAACATTAAAAAGGATTGGTCATGAGTCAGCCGGTTCCGTTGCAAAAGGCGAAGAAGCTATAACTGCGGCAGAAAATTTAAATCCTGACCTGATTTTGATGGATATTACGCTTAAGGGTGAAATGGATGGTATAGAAGCTGCAAGGATAATCAATAAAAAATTCAATATCCCGGTTGTATATATCACTGCGCATCAGGATGAGGATACAATAGAAAAGACAAAGGATACAAATCCATACGGATACATTACAAAACCACTGGATGACAGGGACCTTAGTACAGCTATTAATTCTGCAGTATACCGGCGTGATGTTGAATCAAAGCTGAAGGATGCGGAAGATAAATATTTCAGGCTTTCAGAAAATGCACCGGACCTTATTTTCAGGCAGGAGCTTGGCTCAGGGAAATACACCTATGTTAATAATTCTTCTATAAAGCTAACCGGGTATTCACCTGAGGATTTTTATAAAAACAATTCATTGCTTGACTCAATTGTAGATCCGGAATATCATGAACAATATCATTATGCACACAAAATGATGCTTGAATCAAGCACAGCTGTGCCTTTTGAATATATGATCAATCATAAGAACGGGAATAAAATATGGCTTAACCAGCGAAGTGTTGTTCTCAGAGATAAGGCAAATAATCCGGTTGCCGTAGAAGCAATATTAACGGATATTACAGAAAGAAAATTATACGAAAATAAGCTTGAAGAAACTACAAAAAAACTCAGGGCATTAAGTAATTATCACCAGAAGATACGGGAGGATGAACGGTTAACAATTTCCCGTGAAATTCATGACCAGCTTGGACAGGACCTGACTGTTCTTAAAATGGATCTTGCGATTATAGCAAAGAAAGAGAAAAAAACTTCTGCAATTTATGAAGAGCTTAAAAATATCAGCAGCAATATAGATCTTATTATTAATAAAGTCCGTAAAATAGCAACTGAGTTAAGACCGGATATCCTTGATAAACTGGGGCTGACTGAAGCAATTGAATGGCATGCGGGAGAATTTGAACAAAGATCTAAAATTAAATGCTGTACAAAGCTGACCGAAGAAGAATTTACCCTTAACCCGGAAAAATCCATTTCCATATTCAGAATATTCCAGGAAACACTGACAAATGCGGCAAGACACTCCGGAGCAACTGAGATAAATGTATTATTAACATTCCAGAATGGGTGGCTGATATTAACAATTCATGATAATGGAAGAGGGATTACACAGAATGAAATTGAAAAAAACACTTCACTGGGTTTGCTTGGAATGAAAGAAAGAGCATTGCTGCTTGGTGGTATACTGGATATAAAAGGAGAAAAAGACAAAGGCACCAGGGTAGAAATTAAAATACCTCTCGGTTAAAGTATTATCATCATAATTTTAAGGTAATTTTTGACCGTTAAAATGTGTTAAAAATTATTGAAGTGAACTTGGATTTAATTTTGATTAAATTTGCGGTCATTATAAAAAATTAAGATGAAATTAGAAGATTTATCAGCAGAGCAGCGTGAAAAACTGGCTGAATTTGGCGTAAATACCTGGTTTGTTATGGAGTTACTTGAAAACTACCTTAACAATCCCAATTCAGTTGGTAAAGACTGGCAGGAACTGTTTTCTGGGTTAAACATACAGACAAATGGAAAAATATTACCTGAAATAAAAACTGCAGAAACACGTCCTTCAGGAAATCAAAACGGATTAACCACGGGAACATACGTTTCTTACAACACCCCCGGCACACAACAAAGTATAAATTTTCCCCAGCCATCGGAAGGTGAAGAACCGATCCAGATAAAAGGAGCGGGTGAGAGAATTATTGAGAACATGACCTCAAGCCTCACTATTCCAATAGCAACTTCATTCAGGGCAATACCTGTTAAAGTACTGGAAGAGAACAGGCTGATAATTAATAATTATCTGAAAAAGAACAACCGGGGCAAAATTTCATTTACCCATATTATAGGCTGGGCAATTGTAAAAGCAATTGCATCAATTCCGGCGATGAATAATTCTTTTACTGTAATTAATTCTCAGCCTCACGTTATAAAAAAGAACAAAGTTAATCTTGGACTGGCTGTTGATCTTGAAAAAAAGGATGGTTCACGTTCACTAATTGTGCCTAATATTAAAGGCGCAGAGAAAATGGATTTTAAACAGTTCTTTGATGCATACAATGATATTATCAGCAGATCAAGGAGCGGAAAAATCGATATATCCGATTTCCAGGGTACTACAATTACACTTACAAATCCGGGAACCATAGGAACAGCGGCATCACAGCCAAGGCTGATGATTGGACAGGGAGCAATTATTGCAACCGGCGCGCTTGACTATCCAGCAGAATACCAGGCAGTAACAAAAGATATAATTACAATGCTTGGGATAAGCAAAGTGATGAATATCACCAGTACTTATGACCACAGGATCATCCAGGGAGCTGAATCAGGGATGTTCCTTCAGAAAATGAACAAGCTGCTCATAGGCGAAGAGAGTTTCTATGAAAATATATTCAGCGATCTGGGAATGCCCGTAAAACCAGTTGCATGGAAAACTGACAATAACCCGGAAAACTTTGACGGAATTGATAACCTTGAAGAAATAGAAAAACAGGCTAAAGCTATCCAGCTTATCAATATGTACAGGGTACGCGGACATTTACTTGCAAATCTTGACCCTTTGAAACCAGTAGCAAAATACCATGCGGAGCTTGACCCAAATACATACGGATTTACAGTTTGGGATTATGACAGGCAGTTCATTACGCCCCGGCTTGCCGGATTAAGAACAGCAACACTGAGGGAAATACTTGATATACTTCAGAAAACGTACTGTGAGAATATAGGGGTTGAATATATGCATATACAGGACCCAAAGGAAAAATTCTGGCTGCAGGATAAAATGGAGCCGATAAAAAACCAGCCATCATTTACAGCAGATGAGAAAAAGCATATTTTGTACAAGCTGATACAGGCAGAAAACTTTGAAAAATTTGTTGATAAAAAATATATAGGACATAAACGTTTCTCGCTTGAAGGTTCGGAAACCATTATTCCTGTGCTGGATTTCCTGCTTGCGCTTGCTGCAAAGGATAAAGTAGATGAGCTTGTACTTGGAATGGCACACAGAGGAAGGCTGAATGTACTTGCTAATATAATCGGAAAGAATCTGCAGGAAATATTTTCTGAGTTTGAAGATATAACTGACGTTGATTCAGTTGAAGGTTCAGGCGATGTAAAATATCACCTTGGTGCCTCTGGAACATATGAAACATTGTATGGTGATGATATTAATGTTTCTGTTGCTTCTAATCCTAGCCACCTGGAGTTTGTCAATCCGGTAGTGGAAGGAATTATAAGGGCTAAACAAACTATGATGGATGACACAGAAAGAGATAAATATATTCCTGTGTTAATTCATGGTGATGCTGCCATAGCCGGCGAAGGGATAGTTGCTGAAACATTAAATCTTTCACAATTAAAGGGGTACAGTACAGGCGGAACTATACATATAATTGTAAATAACCAGATAGGATTTACAACCAGCCCGGTAGACGCAAGATCAACTGTTTATGCATCAGATGTTGCAAAAATGGTTCAAGCGCCAATATTCCATGTAAATGGCGATGACCCGGAAGCTACTATGCTTGTTACCAAGCTTGCTTATGAGTACAGAATGATGTTCCATAAAGATGTTGTGATTGATGTATATAGTTTCAGAAGACTGGGACATAATGAATCTGATGAGCCTGCATTTACTCAGCCGGTTCTGTATAAAGCCATTAGGAACCACCCTACTGTAAAAAATATTTACCAGGATAAACTTTTAAATGAAAAGGTCATATCAAGTGATGATGTAAAAGAAATGGAAGAGACTATTTATGAGATCATGGATAAAGGATACACTAAAGCCCGTACAGGGGAACAGATATTCAGGCCGGATACGCCGATACGGCTTACGGATGAACAGGTTAAAATTTTAAGGTCGCATCAGCTTCCCAAAATCACAATAGAAGAGCTGAACAAAGTTGTGGATATAATCACAACTTTGCCGGCTGATTTTCATCTGCACCCTAAACTTAAAAAGTTCATTGAAACAAGACGCGAATTCATTACGAGCGATATACCTGTTGACTGGGCATTTGCAGAAGCACTTGCTTTTGGCACACTTTTAATGGAAGGTATTCCGGTAAGGTTAAGCGGACAGGATAGCGCCCGGGGAACATTTTCTCAAAGGCATATTGTATTGACAGATATGGAAACTGAGAAGGAAATAATTCCGCATAATAATATTGCGCCGGAGCTGGCGAAAATAGAGCCGCTGGACAGTTTGCTTTCAGAAGCAGCAGTTCTGGGATTTGAATTCGGTTACAGCATATCTGATCCGCTTACTCTTGTTTTGTGGGAAGCACAATTTGGAGATTTTGCAAATGCAGGCCAGGTAATTATTGATAATTTTATTACAGCCAGCCAGGATAAATGGAACCTGCCCAGCAATATTGTATTGCTGCTTCCTCACGGGCAGGAAGGGCAGGGACCAGAACACTCAAGCGCGCGGCTTGAAAGATTCCTTACATTATGCGCAGACGATAATATTACAGTATGTAATCCTTCAACGCCTGCACAGTACTATCATTTATTAAGAACTCAGGGAAAATATAAGAACCGCAGACCGCTGGTAATTATGACCCCAAAAAGCCTGTTAAGGCTTCCTGAAGCCAGGTCACCAAAAAATGAATTTGCAGAAGGAAAGTACAAACTGGTTATTGATGATAATGAAATCACTGACAGGAATAATGTCAAACGTGTTATATTAACCAGCGGCAAGTTTTATTATGATCTTGCAAAATACAGGAAAGAGAATAATATTACAAACACAGCAATTGTAAGAGTCGAAAGATATTATCCTTATCCATCGGAAGAAATTAAAGCAGTAATTAGCCAATATCAAGAAGCTGATGAGCTGTTCTGGGCACAGGAAGAACCTCATAATATGGGAGCATTGATCTTTATGTCATACAGGCTTAAGAGGGATCTTCAGCAGATAAGCTCTAAAATGATCTTATACGGTGTAAGCCGTGATGAAAGTCCGGCACCGGCACCCGGTTCAAATTCTGTATTTACACAGACTCAGAAAAGACTGCTAAAAGAAGCTTTTTCTGAGATAGAAACAATTACAGATATTAAATAAAACAATAATATAGATATAGTATCTTAAAAAGGAAAACTTGGTCAGGTTTTCCTTTTTTATATATAAATATCATAATAAAGTATGATAATTCACCACGGTATCTGTATATTTCAGTTAACATGAATTTTTAACAATAATATAGATTCATTAACCATATTGGTTATTTACAAACGCTAATTTATGCATTATTTTAGTATTGTATTTTTTTTAAAACTTGGCAACCTTTACATTACAAAGGTGAAAAATTATGAACACTGATATAACAAATTTCAAAAAACGCAGCAACGTATTTATTGCCGGAGCATTAACAGTTTTTCTTGTGATCATAATTATCGGCTTTATATTCGGCTGAGGTATTGTGATTGCATGTATCCGGCAAAAAAGAATTCTGCTGTCTGAAACAGGGCGGCAGAATTCATTTTCTTGCTTTTGAACCCTAACAACTATATAATTAAGGTAATTGAATACAATATAACTGATTAAGGTGATTGTCCTTATAGCATTCAAATATTAATTTAAATTCAGAAAATTGAATTAATATTAACTAATTTCAGAGGAGAAATTCGGTAAAATGAATACAAAAGAGATAAACGAACGCATTACTAATCAGCAAATGACTGCAGTTACAAAAAGCAGTAATTTATATATCGGAACTACAATAGCAATAATGCTGGCAATCATTGTAATCGGGTTTGTATTTGGTTAAAATAATTGTTTTAACATACTTCATTTCACTATAAAAGCTTTGTTCGACGGACAAAGCTTTTTTAAATTATGATTAAGATATGTAATTACTTAAGTTAAAAGCATTACAGTTTTTCAATTTCACTGAGCTTTCTAAGAAGCCAGGGTCTGTTAATCAATGGAGTGCATTCTATAATTTCATTTTTCAGCACAGGCAGATCATCCAGGTCCGCCTTTCCTATTTTATTTTTAATACAGAAAATTCTTTTTGAATAGTTAACATAATTATTGATAGAATCTTTTATTTTTTCAAATACAAGTTTGTTTCCGGATATAAAATGCCTGTAACTATCAATATGAAAAAGGAACGGCTCTATTTCGTTAGTATCAAAATAAAGCTTTAGTGTTAGCGATCTAACATTATGTTTGTATGTCATATCGTCAGTTGTGACCTTTGAAAGATAACTGAAAGCTTTACTGTATTCACCTTTATAATAACATAGATTAGCCCGGCAAAAACTAAGCGTATCTTCTTTAGAATCATCTTTTAGCTTTTTACCGTCTTCCTCAATAAAATTTTCAACCCACTCTGATTCATTCATTTCAAGTCCGGTTGTTACTATATTCATAAAGAAAACATTAGGAATATTACCCGCAGCGGTTGTAAAAAGATCTTTCGCTACCATTTCGCGGTTATTAAGAAACAGCTCTTTTATATACATATCATCACCTTTAGAAATTCTTATATAACAATAATTAGTTAGTGAAATGTATATATCCCTTTTAACATCCCTGGGCAGTTTATCAAAATCTTTTTTAGCAAAATCTTTCAGTAAAAAATAAAATTTTTCATCCTGAGACCTAAGGAGCTTGAAAGTATAATAAAGATACTTAATATGATCTAATTCAAGATACCTGCTTCCTATATTATTCAAGAATGTATCAATTTCATCTTCAAAATTTAACCTGTAGTTATAGTTGTGTTTCTTCTGGTTATTTATCATATGCAGGTTGCGGTACATTATTTCTAATAGTGAGTTTACAGTCACCAGGTCAGATATCTCCTGATCTCTGTTTGACTGATCGATATAAACATCACGGTACATAATATCGTGAGCTCTTTTAGATTTTTCAAGTTCCAGTTTGTATTTATAATATTCCAGGTCTTTTATTTCGGTATTATTAAGCAGTGACTCTGCTTTCTCCAGGTTCTTTTTGTATAGTGATTCAATTTTTCTTTTACTGTAATCATTCATTAACAGGATACGGGATTTAAGATCATCACTTGAGTAAATTTCTGATAATAAAAACATTTCTGTAAGTTTTAGCATATCTGAAAATATATTCCTTAACAATTTATCGTTAAATCCTTTATCCGGGTACAATTTTCTGAATATTTCTTCTTTATTAAAATTTTTACTGCTGAATGAAGGATAGTTTTTTTTCAGTAAATCATAGAGTTTCAGAGGAAGTTTCTCTGAATTATAATATGGTGAATTAAGGAAAAGACCAAAGGCTTTAAATTCCTCTTTTGAAAAGGTCTTAATAATTTCTATGAATTTTACATTTAGCATATAATCAAAATTCAATAAATAAATTTTCTAAAAATACCCTGATAAATTCAAAAATGCAAATATTATATATATTTATAAGGATTTTGTTAATTGCCTTTTTTTATATAAAAATGGCATATTTTAAAAGATTATATAATTATTTAGTTGAATAAAAAAAATTCTTCAATTTTTCAGGGTGCAGTTATATCTGCAATATTTGCATTTTTCTGTAAATTTTCAAGTTTTTTGCTCCACTGGGATTTGATAGGTATATCTCTGAGGTGCAAACTAACGATTATTTCTTTCATTTACACAGCCTTGTAAAACTATCTTTGTACCGTTAGAAAAATTCAACTAAAAATTAAATGAAAGGAATTACAAAAATGAAAACTTTATCAGCTGCAGTTTTATTTTTAGCTTTAACATTAACAGTATTATCCCAGAATAACTGGGTTAACACTTTTAACTCAGGAGGTACAAATCCTGATGATGCAAATTATCATGCAATAGATAACCAGGGCAATACTTATGTTACAGGTTATTCAGCTCCCGGTGGATACCCTGATGGCGTACTGGTAAAAGTTAGCCCTTCAGGTAATACAGTCTGGTCAAAATATTTTTATGGTTATAATGGAGGAAATGCCATTGGCAGAAAAATATTAATTGATCAGAACAATAATATATTTGTTTTTTCAGAAGGTGAAAGTTTTGGGAACAGCAACGATTTTTTCCTTCATAAATTTGATAGTAACGGAAATTTGCTTATTTCCGTTAGACATGGAGACCCTGCATATAATGAAACTTTCGGAGATGCTATTTTTGATAACTCAGGAAATATTGTTGTTGCAATTTCCGGAAGAACTCCGGTTGATACATTATACAGAACAATAATGCTAAAATATGATAAAAACTGTATGCCATTAGGCTATGGTACTTGTGAACCTTATGGGGGAAATAACTATCCCGGTAAACTCATAAAAGATCTGAGCGGCAATATTTTTGTAATTGGATCTATTTTATATCGTTTTCAACAGGATCATGCTCTAGTTGTAATACTAAAGTTAAATACACAGTTTCAGCAAATTGCAAGTTCAAGTATTTCAGCTCCCCTAAATTCAATTACTTTTTTCTGCGCAGCAGAATCTATGCTTAATACAGATATTATCGTATGTGCTTCTTACCCGGCATCAAATGGTGAAAAAAATATGAAAATTCAAAAATTAAACAATAACTTAACAATTATCTGGGATCGAGATTATAATATTGTAAACGGACAGTCTGAATTTTACACTGATATGAAGATTGATAATTATTCTAATATTTATTTATCAGGTTATTCAAATTCAAACGGAGATGCAGATGCCATAACAGTTAAACTTGATATTGACGGAAATATGATTTGGAATAAAGTATATGACAGGTCAGGAAATTATGATGAAGCACGTAAAATTGCAGTCGATGGAATGGGAAATGTTTATACAGGTGGCATGTCCTCATCAAACAGTTCAAATTTTGATGCAATGATTTTAAAATATAACGCAGCAGGTGTTTTACAATTTGAATATAATTACAATGGACAGGCATTTTCAACAGACCTATTCAGTTTTATAACTGTTACTTCATCTGGAATTATAACAGCAAGCGGCCGAACAACAAATTTGGTTAATAATGTTCATAATTCAGATATATTTACAGTACGTCTAGATGCTGTATTTACCGGAACCGGTACAATTTCAAGTGAAATTCCATCTGAGTTCAGCCTGTCACAGAACTATCCAAATCCCTTTAATCCTTCAACAACTATAGGTTTTAATATTCCCTCAAATTCTAAAGTGAATCTGGTTGTATTCAATTCTGCAGGTCAGCAGGTTGCAGAGCTTGTAAATGAAAATTTAAACGCCGGAACATATGAATACAAATTTGATGCAGGAAAACTTACTAGCGGAGTATATTTCTACAGGCTTACTACAGATAATTTCACTGAAACAAAGAAAATGATTCTGGTAAAGTAATTTTATGAACTAAAACAGGTCACCGGAAAATTCCGGTGACCAAAAGGAGAATAAAAATGAGACCAATAATTTTAACAATTTTTATCTTCATATCAACAATTAATTCGGTTTTTACACAATGGATTCAAACGGAAAGTTTTACTGCAGCGGTTACCTGCCTGATTTCAGTACCTGCATCAGATCTTCCAGGAGGCGAAGTGTTATATCTGGGACTGGAAGGAAATGAGGGGGTTTGGAGATCAACGGACGGAGGCGATACATGGACAGAAACTGCTATGAATGACAGGACAGTATTTGCCCTTGCTGCCAGAGGCAGCTATATATTTGCGGGAACTGATGAAGACGGTATTTATTTTACTTCAAATGGCGGATCAACATGGAACCAGACATCAGTAGCAAACAGAACGGTGTATGGATTTACAGAAGCAGGAGGATACCTGTATGCTGGAACAAAAGATTACGGAGTTTATTGTTCAGCAAATAATGGTATAACCTGGTTCCAGACATCCTTAAACAATAAAACAGTAAAATCTTTATCTTCTTTTGGCAGTACGGTGTTTGCAGGAACATTACTGAACGGAGTGTATAAATCACCAAACCTGGGGACTACATGGACACAAACCCCACTAAATAATCTTCATATTGTTTGTATTGCTGTAAATGGAACCAATAATGAGGTACTTGCAGGCACTGATACCGGTTTATATAGCTCGACTAATCTGGGCCAGTCATGGTCTAACTACTATCATGACTTTGAAGTACTGTCGGTAATATTGAGCGGCGGTACTATAGTTACCGGAACTGACGGAGGTGTACGAATTTCATATGATAACGGCACTACATGGGTACAAAGAAATGAAGGATTAAACGGCAATCCATTACTGAGAACTTTAAGCGTTTCAGGAAATGATATTATAGCCGGAGTAACAGATCACAGGGATGCCATTGGTAATTATGTATATAAAAGGCCATTAAACGAAATAATCGGGATCAAAGTACTTTCCAGTGAAGTTCCGGATCGATTCAGGTTATTGCAGAATTATCCTAATCCGTTCAATCCGGCAACTTCAATACGCTTTTCAATAAAAAGTTCTTCGGAAGTAAATTTGTCAGTATTCAATTCATCCGGCCAACAGGTTGCTGAACTTGTAAATAAAAATCTAAGTCCGGGAGAATATGAATATAAATTTGATGCAGAAAATCTGCCAAGCGGGATCTACTTCTACAGACTTACCGCAGAAAAATTTTCTGAAACTAAAAAAATGATACTTGTGAAATAATATTTGTTAACTCTGATTGGTCCCCGGAATTTTCAGGGACTGAAAGGAGTTAAATAATCAACAACCTTTAAAGCATAGTTTTTTGAATAATACAGCGATACTAAAAATAATAACTATTTATCAGAATTTCAGATTATTTTTCTGATAAATGATTCAAAGCTTTTAATTGTTTTATCAAGATCAGTTTTTTTATGTGATGCTGAAATAAAATTTGCTTCAAATTGCGATGGTGTAATGTAGATACCATTATTGAGCATATGTTTAAAATAGGAAGAAAAAACAGAAATATTGCTTGATTTTGCCGATGAATAATCAGTTACACTGTTTTTTGTGAAAAACAATGTGAACATAGAGCCTGAAGTATTAAGAGTGTAATCCAGATTCTTTTTCTTAAGGACTTGATTAATACCATCATATAAGTAATCCGATAATATACTTAACTTTTTGTAGAAGTTTTTATCTTTATTTATGACCTTAAGCGTTTCGTAACCCGCAGCCATAGCAAGCGGATTTCCGGAGAGTGTTCCTGCCTGGTAAACAGGTCCGGATGGCGCAATCAAATCCATCAATTGTTTTTTGCCGCCGTAAGCTCCAACCGGCAGACCGCCTCCAATTATTTTACCAAGAGTTGTAAGATCAGGTTTAATTCCGTAAAGCTCCTGCGCCCCGCCGCGTGCAACACGGAACCCTGTCATTACCTCATCAAAAATAAGAATTATTTTTTCTCTGCTGCAAAGCTCTCTTAGACTTTTTAAGAATTTTTTACCGGCAGGTATGCAGCCCATATTACCTGCAATTGGCTCAATTATAACTGCTGCAGTGTTATTTCTGTTCTTTTCTATAAGCCTGTAAACAGAATTGATATCATTATATACTGCTGTCAAAGTATCATTTGCTGAAGCTTTTGTAACACCCGGAGAGTCCGGCAATCCTAAAGTAGCAACCCCTGAACCGGCTTTAATTAAAAATGAATCACCATGCCCGTGATAGCAGCCTTCAAATTTAATAATTTTATCTTTGCCGGTATAAGCTCTTGCAAGACGAATAGCACTCATAGTTGCTTCTGTGCCTGAATTAACCATACGTACTGACTGAATTGAAGGAAAAAATTTCCTGATCATTGCTGCCAGCTTAATTTCGCCTTCAGAACATGTACCAAAGCTTGTTCCGTTTTGGGCAGATTTTAAAATAGCGTTAATGACGCTCTTTTCTGCATGACCAAGTATCATTGGTCCCCATGACCCCACATAATCTATATACCTGTTACCGTCAACATCAAACAGGTAAGCACCGGCTGCTTTTTTTATGTAAACCGGATTACTGCCGACAGAACGGAATGCCCTGACCGGAGAGTTAACGCCGCCCGGCATTAACTTTAATGCTTTACTGAAAAGATTTTTGCTTCGGGAAAATTTCATTTTACAAACACACTAAATTTTTCTTATACAGTACTATTTTTTAAAACCTTCGCGGCTTCCAGCGCAAAATATGTTATTATCATATCTGCACCAGCCCGTTTTATTGAATATAATATTTCCATCATAGCTTTTTCTCCGTCAATCCACCCGGCAGCGGCAGCCGATTTTATCATACTATACTCGCCGCTTACATTATAAGCTGCAACCGGAATATTGAAAGACTGTTTAACTTTACAGATTATATCAAGGTATGAAAGCGCAGGCTTTACCATTATGATATCAGCACCTTCTTTAATATCCAGATAAACTTCCCTAAGGGCTTCATCACTGTTCCTGTAATCCATCTGGTATGTTTTTCTGTCGCCAAACTGCGGCGCTGATTCGGCAGCTTCCCTGAAGGGTCCGTAAAATGATGATGAATATTTAGCTGAATATGCCATTACCGGAATACCGGAAAAGTTTGCTTTATCCAGCCCGATACGTATAGCTTTAATTCTGCCATCCATCATATCACTGGGGGCAATAATATCAGCGCCGGCTTCAGCATGCGATACTGCTTCTTTAACCAGGTATTCCAGGGTTATATCATTATCCACAATACCCTCTTTTAAAATTCCGCAATGCCCATGAGATGTATATTCACACAAACAAACATCTGTTATTACAATAATTTCCGGAACATTTTTTTTTATTTCTCTTACAGTTTTCTGAATAATTCCGTTCTTATTAAATGCTTCAGATCCTTTTTCATCTTTATGTGCCGGAATTCCGAATAATATAACTGCTTTCACTCCAAGATTTAAAGCAGATTCACATTCTTTAACAGCACTTTCAACTGAATGCTGAAATATACCCGGCATAGAGTTTATTTCTTTTTTAGATTTCATTCCCTCAGAAACAAATAACGGGTAAATAAAATCGGTAACGTTAAGACCGGTTTCGCTAATCATTTCTCTTAAAATTTGATTGCTTCTAAGCCTTCTTAACCTGCTCATAGGGAAATCCGGTAATACAATTTTTTTAGCCATAACTTTAAAAGTATTTTTTACATTTTATCCGTAAGTTCAAATGCATTTTTGATACAATCACAAACAGATATTCCTTTATAATAATTAGAACAAAAATATAGTCCGGGGTTATCAACCTGAAATTTATCCAGTTTCATGGTGAGTTCATAATGATTTTTAGAATACTGCGGAATTGCCGCCTGCCACCTAACAATTTTAATAAAATCAGGGGCATCCTTAATACCAGTTAGTTCTTTCAAATCCCTCAATACAACAGCTGTTAATTCATCATCGTTCAGATTAACCAATTCCGGCTGCCTTGCTCCTCCAATAAAATTTGTAAACAAATGAGAGTCACCCGGTGCACGTTCAGGAAAAATGACCGAGCTCCATAATGATCCCAGAATTTTTCTGTTTTCAGCTTCAGGAACAAGAAAACCGAAACCATCAGGATTAAAGCTGATCTTATCTTTCTTAAAGCCGGTAAACACTACAGCAACAGGCGGGTAATAAATTTTGATCAGATCTTCAGATAGATCCGGATCTATATTTTTTATAAACTTACCGGTAATTTTTGAAGGAACTGAAAGAATAACTGAATCAAATACTTCATCAGCATTAGAGCCCTTGCTTTTATATTTAATAATATATTTGCGGTCATTTTTATCAACAGAAACTGCTTCAGTATTCAATAATAATCTGTTACCAAGTTCACTGCTTAATGAGCTGACAATTTCGAACAAACCATTATTAAAAGAAAACATTTTTGCGGATTGTTTAGACTCTTCATTTCTTTTTTTCCGTTCTTTAGCAGATCTGATCTGTCCTTTAATAAGGCTGCCGTATTTCTGTTCAAGCTCATACAGTTTTGGAAATGCCGATTTAACATTTAAATCTTCAGGGTTTCCTGCAAAAACTCCGGCAACAAAGGGATTTATTGCGTAATCCAGAAACTCTTTGCCAAGTCTTCTTCTGGTAAACCCGGCAATTGTTTCATACTCGTTTGATTTTGATTTTATAAAAGGTTCTTTAAGAAGTTTTAATTTTGCAGAAGCTGAAAACAAGCCTGTTAGTAAAAAACCAAGCGGACTCATTGGAAGCGGGTGAAGTTTTCCGTTTTTTAAAATATATCTTTTTTTTGCTTCACCAGAAGCATAAATCTTTTTATTTATAATACCAAGAGAGTTAAGAAGTACATTAATAAGAGGAGTAGTTTCCAGGGTACTGTTTGGACCATGTTCAATTAAATAACCCCCGCTGTTTTCAGTTATTATATTTCCGCCGGGCGAGGATAATTTTTCAAAGATCTTTACTTCATGACCTTTGTTTTTAAGCAGGTATGCGGCAGTAAGTCCTGAAATTCCGGCGCCAATAACTGCTGTTTTCAATTCTGCTCCGCAACAGAGTTATATCCGCTGATATTTTCAAGCACCAGGTTTTCCAATGCTGAAATAAAATGCGGCGAATCGTTTAATCCTTCGGTCATTTCAAACTGATTAATACCCTTTTCACCTGCCAGGTGACGGTATTCTATATTAAGTTCAAATAATGTTTCAAGATGATCAGAAGTAAAAGCAACCGGGACCATTAACAGATATTTAACACCTTCGTTTGCTTTTTCTTCTATCACAGAGGGAGTTGAAGGAGTCAGCCATTTTTGAGGTCCAACTTTAGACTGGAAACAAAGTTCCCAATTCTGAGATATTTTCCCTTTTTTTACTATTTTTTCCACAGTTTCTCTGATTTGAAACGAATAAGGATCACCTTGTTTAACCAGCTTTACAGGAGTGCCGTGAGCGCTGAAAAGTACAGTTACATCATTTAATTTATCAGCAGGAAATTTTTTTAAAGCTGTATAAATTCTTTCAATAAATGAATCAATATATAGATCATTAAGATGATAATTTTCGATCACTTTAACCGGAACATTTGTTAAAATATTTTGTGATTTTATTAACCTGTTCCATTCTTTTACACTTGAGCCGGTGGTTGCGGTAGAAAACTGCGGGTATAATGGCAAAAGAACAATAATATCAGGACTGAATTTATTTACTTCAATTACAGTTTCTTCGGTAAACGGTTTCCAGTAACGCATTGCAATAAAAACTTTAGCATTAATTTTTTTTTGCAGGGAATTTTCCAAAAGCGCTGCCTGCTTGGAAGTAATATCCAAAATTGGAGATTTTCCCCCAATCTTTTCATACTGCTGCTGTATCTTTGGGGCACGCTTTACAGATATAATTTTTGCGAGTTTTTTTCTGAACAGGAAACTAAAAGGAAAATTTATAATTTCTGGATCGTTGAACAGGTTAAATAAAAAAGGCTCAACCGCATCAAGAGAATCAGGACCGCCTAAATTTAATAACACTACTGCCGTTTTCAGATCATTTTTCATTGTACATAAACTTTAATTACATTTATACAGTTCTGGAAAATACAGGTTTATCTCCCTGAAGCTTATCAATATAAGCATCAAAACACATTGCTATATTCCTTATAACCAGTTTTCCCATTTCAGCAACTCTGATTTTTCCTTCTGTAAAAGAAACCAGACCTTCATTTTCAAACGGTTTAAGATTGATTAATGCATCCTTAAAATAATCGTCAAAACTGATAGAATATCTTTTTGAAATATCATTCTTATCAATTTCCAGATGACACATTAAATTATTAATCACATCTTTTCTTATATGATCATCTTCAGTCATTCTGTATCCTAAATGAGTAGCAAGCTTACCTGATGACATTCTTTCAGAATAATCTTTTATGGTTTTAACATTCTGTGCATAAATACTGCTGAACTGGCTTATTGCCGACATTCCGAATGCATAGACATCACAACCCGCCTTTGTTGAATATCCCTGGAAATTCCGGTAAAGTGTTTTATTCTTCTGTGCTACGGAAAGTTCATCATCAGGTTTGGCAAAATGATCCATCCCAATGTACCAGTATCCAGCCCTGCTTAGTTTATCAATTGTCATAATCAGGGTATTAAGCTTATCTTCAGGTTTAGGAAGAGCATCCTGAGGAATGACCTGCTGGTGTTTCTTCATCCATGGAACATGAGCATAATTAAATACCGCAATTCTATCGGGAGAAATTTTAATAATTTCATCAAGAGTATCGGCGAAAGATTCACCGGTTTGATAAGGAAGTCCGTAAATAAGATCGATATTAATACTTTTCATCCCGGTCTTTCTTGACCAATTAACTGCATCAAGAGTAATATCCAGCGGCTGTATTCTGTTAATAGCTTTTTGAACCTTTTCAGTAAGGTCCTGCACACCCATACTTACCCTGTTAAAACCGGATTCTGCAAATGCCTGCATATGAGCGAATGTTAGTTCACGCGGATCAACTTCCACGCTGGCTTCAATATCTTCGGCAAAATTAAAACGGTCTTTAACATATAATCCAACCTCTCTTATTTCATCCGGGGAAAGATAGGAAGGTGTTCCCCCGCCCCAATGAAGCTGCGATACCTTCCTTGAATCAGAAACAAGAGGAAGGATCATATCTATTTCCTTTTTAATTTCTGTATTATATTTCTGTATCTTGTTCCTGTCGCGGGTAACAAGCATTGTACAGCCGCAGAAATAACATAATGAATCACAATAAGGGAAATGAAAATAAAGCGAGAGATCGGGAGCATTTAAATCTGCATTGGTTTTAATTATTTCATTCCTGTAATCAGTTTCGGTAAATTTATCCGTAAATACAGGTGCCGTTGGGTATGAAGTATACCTGGGTCCCGGTTTATCATACTTTTTAAGGAAATCAATTTCTATTTTTCCAAATTGAGACATAATTTAATGATTCTTTCCGCTTTCTTTTTTAATAAAGTCAACCAAAGCCTTAACATTTTCAACCGGTGTAGAAGGCAATATACCGTGGCCAAGATTAAAAATATGGCCGGTTCCTTTACCGAAGCTTTCCAGTATCCTTCGTGCTTCGGTCTCAATTTTCTCCGGATTAGACATAAGTACCAGCGGATCAAGATTACCCTGCAGCGCTTTTGAAGAATTTATTTCTTTTCTAGCTTCACCAATATCAATAGTCCAGTCAATACCAATAACATCACATCCTGATTCTGCAATAGACCTGATATTTTTTACACCTTTTGCAAAAACAATTAACGGCACTCCAGTAACTTTTAAGCTGTCAATAATTTTCCGTATGTATCTCAGTGAAAATTCTTCAAAATCGTATGGTGAAAGCATTCCTCCCCAGGTATCAAAAATCTGCAAAGCATCGCACCCGGCTGCAACCTTGCCTTTAAGATATTCTATAACTGCATCAGTAATCTTATTCAGAAGGCGGTGCGCAGAACCGGGATCTTTAAATATCAATGATTTTATGATTTCAAAGTTCTTTGAACCTTTGCCTTCTACCATGTAAGCAGCCAGGGTCCATGGGGCTCCGGAAAATCCGATTAGCGGAACTCTTGATGATAACCTTTCTTTTGTTAACTTAACAGCATCATAAACATATTTAAGTTTTTGCTGAATATCCGTATTGTCAAGTTTTCCGATATCATCATTATTTCTAACAGGATTAGGAAATGAAGGACCTTTAGATTCAATCATTTCCAGCTTTAAACCCATTGCTTCGGGAATTACCAGTATATCGGAAAAAATAATAGAAGCATCAAAACCGAAAATTTCAATTGGCTGCACAGTAACTTCTGAAGCAAGTTCAGGAGTTTTACACATTGTTAAAAAATCATATTTTTCCCTTACAGCACGATATTCAGGAAGATACCTGCCCGCCTGTCTCATAATCCAGACTGGGGTTCTTTCAACCGGCTGCATTCTGCAGGCTTTTATGAATAGATATTCTTTATTGTTCATTATAAAATTTATTTATTGCTTCACCAAGTCTTTCAGCTTCTGCATTATCTGAAATAATATCAGCTTTCAGTCCTAATAATTGTAATCTTCTTTCAGTTGTTTTGCCGATAACAGCATATTCAGTCCTGAAGTTTCTGTAACCGGGAAATAGTTCTGCAAAATTAGTAACTGCCGATGGACTAAAAAATGCAATACAGTCTATCAACCCTGATGCAAGCATTATTTCAGCGTTTTGCAGTAATTGATTTTTCATAGGTTTACGTGTTTCGTAAACCACTATTTCTTCTACTTCAGGCAGTTCTTTTAAAATTGTTTTCATTCCTATATTACCGGCAGGAAATAGAAATTTAGAATTAACGTGCGTATCAGCTTTAAGCACTTCAGCCAATGAGGCAGAATTATAATTTTCGGGGAAAGTAAATACTTTGTAGCCTGATCTTTCGATAAATTCTTTGGTTTTACTTCCAACAGCATAAAGTTTTATGCTAATATTAATTTTTTTCTGTTTAACCCGTTCAAAAAAATATCTTACTGCGTTAGAACTGGTAAAAATTATCCCACTGTATTCAGTTATCTTATCAAGGCAATTATCAAGCTGAGAAAAATCTTTAACAGGATGAATTTCTATTAAAGGGGCAGTAATAACTTCGGCACCATATTTACCGAGCAATGCAGAAAATTCAGCGGCATCTTCTGCAGGGCGGGTACATAATATTTTTTTTCCTAAAACAGACACAACTGAAAATTACACATTATTTCTTAATTCTGAAAGGATCTCTCTGCCTCCCCTGTTCAGCAGCTCGGTACCGGCTTTATAACCAAGTTCTTCAGAGTCATTAACATCAGATTTCATACTGCATTTTATAATATTTTCACCATTAAGAGAACCAATCATAGCATCCAGAATAATCTCATTATTTTCAATTTTAGTATAAACACCAATTGGCACCTGGCAGCCGCCTTCAAGTGTTTTAAGCATAGCCCGCTCAGCAGTAACAGCATATAATGATTCATTATTGGTAATCCGGCTTAGGATCATATTAATATTCGTATCACCTGTTCTGCATTCAATTGCCATCACTCCCTGGCTAACAGCCGGCAGAATTATATACTCAGGAATAGTTTGCCTGATAACATTATCCATTCCAAGCCTAACCAAACCTGCTTTTGCCAGAATTATTGCATCATAGTTTTCTGATTCAAGCTTACGCAGCCTTGTATTAATGTTTCCCCTGATATCTGAAATATTAAGATCTTTCCTGTAATTAAGCAGCTGGCATTTTCTCCTTAGGCTTCCTGTGGCAACAACTGCATTTTGCGGAAGTTCATCAATAGAATTATATTTCAAGGAAATAAAGGCATCTCTCTGATCTTCTCTTTTACTTACAGCGCCTATACATAAACCGCCTGGCAGAGCAGTAGGCAGGTCTTTTAAACTGTGTACTGCAATATCAATACTGCCTTCAAGCAGGGCATCTTCAATAGCTTTAGTAAACAAGCCCTTATCCCCTATTTTTGAAAGGGCAACATCTAAAATTTTATCGCCTTCGGTTTTTATAATTTTAATTGATAATTCTGCATCAGGGAAAATTCCGCTAATCTGATCTTTAGCCCACTGTGCCTGCCACAAAGCAAGTTCACTTCCGCGGGAACCAATAGTTAATTTCATTATCCCCCGTTAACCTGCCTGTTAAAACTTTGATTTATCTGTTCCAGTTTTTCAATAAGCCCGTAATAATGATTAAGTTCCTCATTAGAGCTACCGGCTCCAAATGTAATTTTATTGTAAATACCTGCGATATTTTCAGTTAGAAAATTTCTTATCTCTTTAATCTGAGAACCGGCCTGACCGTTTGAATTTGCCTGAATAAACTGTATAGCCGGCTGTACGGGAATAGTGTAATACCAGTTAAGAAATTCCATAAGCTCAAAACGGATGATCTTTTCAGCTTCAGGAATGACTGACATTCTTTTTTCGAAATTATCATCAACAATTGAATTCAGATCGTCAATATTCTTTAAAAAAACATTTCCGAATTTATCAATTTCCGGGTCAATATCCCGGGGCACTGCAATATCAATAATTAAAACAGGTTCGCCCTTTTTTTTCTTTACGATTTTTTTATATTCATCATATTTAAGCACATAATTGCTGGCTCCTGTTGAACTGATAATGATATCTGCCTGAAACACCGAATTTTTAAAATCTGAAAATTCGAGAATTTCACATTCTGTACTGCCGGAACCATTTAGTTTTTTTAAAAGATCTTCGGCGTTTTTCCTTGTCCGGTTGGTAATATAAACTTTTTTAATATTCTTTTTGATCAGATTATCCAGAGTAAGCTCTGCTGTTTCACCTGCACCAATTACAAGGGCAGTCAGGTTTTTAAGATCACCGAATATTTTGGCAGCAAGCTCAACTGCTGCATAACTTATAGAAAACGCACCTTCAAAAAGAGATGTACTGCTTTTAACTTTTTTAGCTGCATGTAAAGCCTTCTGCACAATCTGGTTAAGAACTTTTCCCGTAAATCCATTTTCGCTAGCAACCTGGTATGACCGTTTAACCTGGTGGATTACCTGAGAATCACCTACAACCATGGAATCCAGGCTTGAAGCTACATTAAACAGCTGTGCAGCGCTGCTGCCAAGTATCAGTTCATAAAAATGACCGGGATTTACCGTTTCACCTGCCCCGGTGTATTCTATAAGTTTATGTTTAATATATTCAGAATCAAATCCGCTGCCGTTTGTTACACCGTAGATTTCAGTACGGTTACAGGTAGAAATTATCATACATTCTTTCAAAACATCTTTATAACAATTAAGAACATCCGGAAGGTTCTCCTCGTTTATTGAAATTTTTTCGCGTACTTCAAGCGGGGCAGTTTTATGATTAATGCCAACCGAAAAAATTACAGGATGTTTATGTGATGGTATTTTTATCATTACTAATAAAACCTGTGAAAACTCTCAAATAAAAAGTTAACAATTAATATTGAACAAACTGCAAATACCAGACCAAGCAAGGCAAGCTTCATTGTAGTTCTGCTTTCCGTTCTGTAAATCTTAATACTTATATATCCCAGCAAATAAACGATCCATACAGCAAATGTAGTGATCAGCTTAGGATCGGTGTATGAGAACTCTTCTATAGCCATTGGAAGCCAAATGATACCGATTATGATAGTAAAAGTTAGAAATGCAAACCCAAACAAGATAGAGGTTTTAGCAAGTTTTTCCAGAAGAAATAGTGACGGCAGTTTTTTGTAAAAGTTGCTTGGTTTATTGCTTTTAATGTGGTTATACATTTTTAAATATAAAAATCCGTATATACCTGAAATTACTATTGCTGAATATCCTGCAAGCGCAAAAGCAACATGGAACCCTAACAGCCAGCTGTTTAGAACCGGATTGATCTTATCCAGCTCTTCAATGAAAATTGAAGAAACAATCTGAAAAATTGCTGCTATTGATATTATAAAAAAACCTGTTTGGGTGACACCTGTTTTCAATTCTATTATAAAATATGTAACAGTAATACAAAAAGCCAGTAAAGTCATTATTTCAAAAGGAGTTGTAATTGGAGCATGTTTATAAACGATCCCCCTGATCAAAAAATATAAAAACTGAAGCACAATAACGAAAACAAGAATGAAGGAAAGTATTCTTAGTGTGGTTTCACTATTTGATTTTGAGAAGAAATGTTTTCCATATATTAACGAGCTGAGAACATAAATTCCTGCTAATAAATAATTTATAATAGATATTATTGGTTCTGAAAACATATTTCAGTACAAATATAGTTTCTACAAGTCATCATAAAAAATGACAAAAGTCATTAATTGAATTTTTATAGGAATTGCAACCTATTGTTATTATAGTTTTTAAAAAAATTTAATGGAATTTTTTTAAATTTATTTCGAGAAATAAATCAAATTATAAAATCTGCAAATTTGAACAATATTAAAAGGGTTAGTTACAGATTAAGTTAGGAGGAAAACGAGTTTCACGATGCGAAAAGTCGGGTTAATGAAAAATAGAGATAAATTTGATGTGTCGGGGTGAGAGGATTCCTCTGTAGGAGTCCCTTTGGGAGAACCTCCGGCCATCTAAAAATACATTTACAAAACCAGCACTTTTACTTAATTATATATATGAAGTAATTCATTGTCGGGGTGAGAGGATTCGAACCTCCGGCCTCCTGGTCCCGAACCAGGCGCTCTAACCGGGCTGAGCCACACCCCGAAATGTTATAAAACAACTACTTAGAAAGCAAACTTGAGGCTGCCTTGTGTTTCATCAGGCAACCTTTCTAAGTATTGCAATAATGAGAATAATTTGTGATAAAATAAATTCTATTTTTTTTACTTAATACTGACAATAACGGACAACATATCTTGCATTAAATATTTAAATGAATTTTAATCAGATATTAGTAGCTTAATAGATTAAAAAAATGTTGTGCAAGAATATAACTGACTCTGTAAGATTGAATCAGAACTATTTAAATTATATATTTGATATCATATTCTTGATTTCAACTTGATATTTGAAGATTATAAGCAAAAAAATGCTTATAATCCTGTTGTTACTATCCCCTTAAGCATAAACTCATCATAATTGGTAGTGTTATCCTGCCAGCTGTGGTACAGATTCTTTTCTGCGCGAACTTCAAATATAAAGTACCTTTCATATCCAAGGCTTACACCTATGTAAAATGTGTTTTTCTTATTGCTTTGTTTTTCATATGCAGTTCCAAATCCAATAAAACTGTTCACCAGCTCAAACAGTGTATAATCAGCGCTTATATCCCCTGCAAGTATCCTGGAATATTCACCCGGATACTTTGCAAAGCTCATTGAAAACGATCCGGATATGTTAAGCGGAAAAGTGAAACCTACACTTTGACTGAACATCAAATTATGCACACTTACATTTTCGGTAATTATGGAATCAAGGTTACTCGAAGAGTTCATAAAATATGAAATTGATGAGTACATGTTAATATTCTTTAATTTGTATGCATGACCGGTATATACACTCGTTACAAAAAACTTATTATCAAGCTTATCGCTACTGCCTGTTACCGCGTTATTGGTCATGAATGTCGGCGCAAATAAAATATTGACCGATGGCATTCCTTTGAACCTGAATCCGGCGTTTATGCTGAAGCGCGTTACGAAGGTGGTAAATCTTTTCCAGTCAATCAGATTATCGCGGTACCACAACAGCTCACCGCTTAAACTGATCTGTTTATTTGAAAGCTTTTGTTCAACTTTAGATTTAACTTCAAGCTTATCGGTTGAGAGATTCGGGATACCAAGTGATGTGTAACCGGGTCCAAGCATTCTCATTCCTGCTGTTACCTTTGTTGCTGATTTTTCGTTATTGAATATGCCTTTTAGAGTGTATGAATAATCAACCGAGCTTGAAATTTTAGGATGAACCATATTTTTAACCCAGCTTGGGATAGCATCATTTTCAAGATCCGCATCCCTGGTGTCCCGGGTTAACATTGCGCCTGCAATTTCACCTTCCAATGAGAGCTTTTTCCTGAACAGCTCAAGCTTGCCTTCCATTCCGAACAAGTAGTTGGCTTTAGGAGTTAGAGTTTGATTCGAAGGATCAAGCGTTATTGAATTTTCATCATCTTTGGCAAACATACCGGTAAAATAAAAATGACTTCCGTCTTTCTGTCCTATTCCCAGCCTGCCGGTATAAATATCACGCCTAAACGATTCATTATCAATTGGTTTCTGGTTTTTAAATCCGCCAAAAGCCAAATACAGCAGCCCAGGGTTAAGCTCGATATTTACTCCTGTCAGTGGAACGCCGCGTACTGTTAATGGAGTGTAATCCGGGTAACTGGTTCCAATACCAAGTGACCTGAACGAAGACATAAGCTTTAAAATTGGATGAAGTTTTGAACTTACTTTTCTCTTTGCATCTGTTTCAAGCTTATCTTTTTGTTTATCGTTTAGTGAAGAAAACTCTTTGTTGCCTTTTTCGAGCAGTTTATCCTTTTCGCGTTCGACTTTTTCCATGATGAAATCCTTTATCACCTGAGCATCAAGGCTTAGGTTAAGGGTATTTATGCTTTGCCGTGAACCGGAATTTTCTGAAGAAAAGAGCATCGGGGCTGAAAATGGAAGTCCGTATAAAGCGATTGATGGGTTTATTTCCCAATATCCGTATTGCGGTTCTTTATCTGAGCCTGTGCCTGAGCGATTTGCTGTTTCTCCATATAGCTTGCTATTGAAGGCGAACATGAGTGGTTTTTTCTTTGTTTGATTTTCTGAACCCGTTGAGTTATATGTCCCATCATTTAGCGCCCAGTATTTTTTCATGAATTTCAGCTTCTCCAGGTTTGTAACAGGTGATGTTTCTTTTCCTGAATTGATCTGCCACACTTCGCTAGTTGACATTAGCACACCGTTCACAAAAGCTTCAACCTGCCATGCAAAACTTCCGCCTGAAAGCGGCCGTGCCGCAATTGGGTACTGGTAAATTGTTGTCATAAGGTTATGTATACTATAATAAAGCGGATTTGACTGCATCGCATCGTAAGCCGATTGCATTTGGTACATTTGCGCTATTTTTAGCCTGTAAGTTACCCTTTGCCCCGCACTAACCGGTGTTGGCGGCATCCACGAGAACATTATCTGCTGAGCTGACCTGGTATTATACAGTTCATATTTAGTTTCGGTGGATTGTTTAATATCATCCCCCAATGAAAGTGAAAAATTATCTTCAGGTGAAAGCAGCTCAACCTGTGAAAGGTTGAGCACTTCAGTGAATATGCAGTCACTTGCAAGCTCAATACCTGTTTCCGCGTCGATTGCGTAAACACAGATATCATAACTGCCGCTTGGTACTGTACCCACATTTTTTACCACATCTTCGTATTTGGGATTAGTTTGATTTACCTTAATAGGTTTAATATCCGCGGCAGTAACAACCTTCACACCAGGATGTAATGTGAAGGTTCCCGTAACTGCATCAGCGATAAATCCTTCGCTCACCTCGGTAGCTACACCGCGTAATTGCACGCGGTATGTTTGCTGTGAAGAGTTATTCAGGGTGATCTTCCACATATCTTCCAGCTTGAATGAAAGCGGCGGAGGTTGTTTGAGTATTATCACAACTTTGCCGGATTGGGAGAATATATTTTGGGTAATTAAAGCAATAATAATAAGAAAAATAAATTTTTGTTTATACATAAGTTGATATTACATTTTTTTAGAATATCCATCAATTTTCAATTATCAGCCCGTCTTTTTATTCTAGCATTGTTCCGGACAGGAAAATTTTACCTCTTTACTTGTTGTATTGTTGTGACTTAAGGTTCCTTGAATCATCAATACAAAGTATACCAGGAGGCAACTGTGTAAGTATAATCTACACTTTTTTTTGCTTAAGTATAAAGATTTATAAAACCAGCTGCTATTATCAACTATATTAAAATTGCTTTGTAAAATGACTTCTCTGATGAATTTCGGGATTTTTCTGCCTTCAACATTTTGTTTCTCCTTGATTTACCCTAATTTAATCTATTTGTTCTATTTCTTGGGTTTATACCCATCATCACCCGGCTCGCAATAGGGTGGACAACAAACACAACATGGACATGCCATAGCAGAAATATCCCCACTTTCTAATACTAGCACATTTTCGTTTCTTGAATAAATACCCCCGACAGAAATAGTTAATGTTCTATTACATAAATGATCTAACGAACCACAAATTACTGTACTGATATCACCAATTTTCAACAGGTATTCAGCACCTTCTTGTATTCTGTTTGTAATTCTTAGATTATACTCTCCATTGGGAATATTTGAAAATCTAAAATTTCCAACAGAATCAGACTCAGTCTTCATAACGGTTTTTTGATTTTGTACTAATTCCAATAAAATATCAATTTTTTTTCTTTTAGGTTTATCTGTATCCCAGATGATGTCCTCTTTCACAAAAAGTCCAACTTCACTCTGCACATCACCACTAGATACCTGCCATGCATATTTTTTCCCCTCTTCAAGTTTTGGAGCCGTTAAAGGATACTGAAATGTTGTAGTTGTTATGCCCGTTTTTTCAAAAAGAGGTTTATGTAAATCCAAATCCATATCCTCATCTTCTTTTCCTCTGGGTCCATACATCTTCAGCGTATATTCCTTCGCCCCAGGCAAAGGTGTCCAGGTAAACACAGTTGGCTTCTGCGGTTCGATCTCTTCCCCATCTCCGGGAGTTAGCAATGTTATGTTTCCCATCCGCACAACACTCTGTATAATGCAGTTTTCCCTGCCAACTTCTGTGCTGCTTTCATCAAATGCTGTTACGCAAATCGTGTATCTGCCCTCCGGCGCATTGCCGGTTCTTAAAATAATTTCTTTGTACTTGCCGTTATTATACTTTACTTCGGCGCTTGAAAAATCATTATACTTAAAATTACTCCTGCCGGGCTTAAGTGTAAATACTTTTGATTTTCCTTCTATAATCAGTCCGTCTTTTTCCTCTGTAGCGGTTCCGGTAAGGTAGATCTTTATATCTTTTCCTGAAGTATTATTAAGTTCAAGGTTCCACATATCACCAACACCCAACTGGTTCGGTGGCGGTTGTTTAATTATTATATCAACTTTGCCGGATTGTGCATACAGATTTGTGAATCCTGCTGCGATGATTATCATTATCAAAAATACTTTGTAAACTGCCTTCCCCGATGAGTATCGGGATTTCTCTGCCTTCAACATTTTGTATCTCCTTTAGATTTGTGACGAATTGCTTTTATTATTTTTGCTTAATTAACTCAATTTGTTTGTTAAATTTGATAAAATTATTTTAAGAGGATCATTCTTTTAGATTCAGTGTAACTACCTGCTTCAAACATATAAAAATACACTCCGCTGGGATAGTTTGATGCATCCCAATTAACTGAGTGATTACCTGTGTTCAACTCACTGTTAAGCAGAATAGCTACTTCCCTGCCCAGTATATCGTAAATCCGCAAAGTAGCAAATGATCTTTCAGGCAAGCTAAAACTTATTCTCGTCGAAGGATTGAAAGGATTTGGGTAGTTTTGGTGTAATTGAAATGAATAAATTTTTTCTGTATATCCATTTAGTGCTGTTGGTATATCAGTTAATTTAGCAATATAATTGGCGGATGTATTACCTGCCATAGTAAATAAACCGCCAGCATAAATAGTATTTTCCCAAACGGAAATATTTCTCACAATATTATTCATACCGCCTCCAAGGCTTTCCCAACTATTTCCATTCCATTTAGCAATTCTATTTACTGTATCACTGCCTGATAGTGTAAAAGTACCCGATGCAATTAAATTATTATTGAACATTTCTAGTGATATCACAATATTATTGAAACCATTCCCTATAGGTGACCAATTAGACCCATTCCATACGGCAATTCTATTAGCAGGTATACCACCAGCCATAGTAAAGTTACCACCGGCATAAACCAAATTTCCCGAAGTGAAAATTGATTGAACCATATTATTCAGACCGCTTCCCAAAGGTACCCAGGAATTACCATCCCACTTAGCTATCCTGTTTGCAGGAGTACCACCGGCAGAAGTAAATAATCCTGCAGCGTAAATATCATTACCAATTGATCCTATTGAATAAACAGAATTATTCATACCAGAGCCTAAAGCAGACCAGCTATTTCCATCCCATTTTGCGATATAATTTGCTGTGATGCTGCCGGCAGATGTAAAATCACCGCCGGCATATATAATAGAATCTTTTATAAATATTGTTCTTATTCTTCCATTGGTTCCATTACCCAATGCATTCCAAGAGTTCCCATACCACATTGCAATACGATTTGTAGTTACACCTCCCGCATTGATGAAGTCACCACATGCAAACAAAGAATCACCAGATATTTCTATGTCAAGAACAATACTATCTGTTCCCGATCCTAGGGACGACCAGTTAGTGCCATCCCATTTTGCGATCCGGTTAGCAGAAATATTACCTGCAGATAAGAATTCACCTCCGGCAAATAAATTATTGTTCATTGCCTTTACAGTGTGAACCCTGGCATCCATCCCCGATCCTAAAGCAGTCCAGCTGCTTTGGGAATTAGCTAATCTGGTAATAAAATATAATGCAATAAATACAATCGAAAGTTTTATCACAATTCTATCTAATTATTTTATTAATAACATTTTCTTTACCGCAACGTAGCCTGATGATTCAAGCCTGTAATAGTAGATGCCTGAAGCAAAATCGCCGGCATTAAATTGAAGACTATGATTTCCGGCATTAGTGTTTCCATTCACCAACTCTGCAACCTGCCTTCCTAGCACATCATATACCTTTAAGCTGACAAATGCAGATTTTGGCACTGAGAAATTAATTGTTGTAACCGGATTAAAGGGATTGGGATAATTTTGTGAAAGTGAAAAGGTAAATGGATTGTTATTCTGCTCCGAAATATCCGGCTTTTGACTTCCTGATGTGTATCCGGTAATTAAAACATCATCTAAATACCATCCATCAGCTACAGTGCTCGCATCTGAGGTTAACCTGAAACGCACTTTAACATTTGATGAATTATTGGCATATTTTGTTATATCTATTTTAGCTTCGTGTAAAGCGCTTACTGTACCACTATACTTTGCCGCTTCCTGCCATGTGGAACCATTATTGCTTGATACTTCAACCCTGCAGAAGTCCTTATCAATCTGAGTTGCATACTTATGCCAGAAACTTAACACTACAGCATCTTTGCCTGAACAATTTACCGGGTTTTTTAACGTCATGGAATTATCAGCATTATTACTATAGTTATTTTTACTATCGGTTAAAGAATTTACAGGCGACCGGGCATTCTTCTTAATTACAGCCCATCCCTGGTTTGTTACCCATTTCCCGAAACCGCCTTCTGCATTATCTGTAAACAAAGTTGTTGGAAGACCTGAGAAAATATTAATCCATTCAATTGCTGCTTCAACAACATCATCCTTACCCTGAGAAACACCTGTGGGTGTTAACCAAACATTCTGATCAACAGGGAATTCCAAATGGGTTAAATATTTTCCTGCTGCAAGGTCATATGCATCTGCAGCCGGGTATCTGCAAACCCAATCCGGATGGAGAGATAAAGTTGTGGGGCTGTTGAATGCTCCGTTTGTAGGTTTACCAAATACCTTTACTCTTGGATGAAACTTCATTCTGAATGCAACCTGATCGCCTGAGCTTCCTGCTCCGGGACCGGTTAATACAGCAATAGGTTTCAGGTAACCGGGAGGAGCGCCATTAATTTTGTAATTTGCTGATACGTTATTCAAAGTCATCTGAATATGGTTGGAAGCATTGGTTCTTCTGCCCCAGTCAATAGTTATCATAGAAGATGTAAATAACTTTTTCAAAGCGGAATCGCTTAGAAACATATTACCGCCGAAGTTAGTACGAAAATCTATGATAAGTCCGCTTGTGCCCATTAATGATTGAACTGCGTTATTAAATAATGTACCGGCATTATCAGTCCATTGCATTACATAAATATAGCCAATGTTAGTTCCCTGAACTATTCCGTGTGATACATACTGTCCTGCTGGATAATTTGGTTTTGGTACTCCTGGAATATCCATCTGCTCATCGCAAAAAAGAGCAGGTAAGCCATATAGAGGAGCTGTTGATAAATGAACAGTATCACCGGTTGAAAATTTTATTATATCTATAGTTTCAAATAAATGTCTGTTTCTGCCTGCTGCCATAAGAAGACTGTGCGTAAATGCGCTAGGGCTGCTTCCAATTGGTCCCGCAAATGGTAATTGATAACTTAATAACTGTTTTACCAAAGTTTTCCACGGAATTCCTTCATAGCCAAGAACTATGTCCCCGGGTTGAAGTCCAAGCGGATGATTTTGAATTACTTTATAAACAAGCAGAGAACTATCGGGAAGAGGTGTTAATCCGGCGCCAAACTGTGTTTGGGCTCCCCAGCCTCCAATGAGCAAAAACGGAGTACCCGGCTGTATTGATAAATTATTTACTAAACTGATATCATACGGGTTGGTATGTAATTCTTTTAATGATAACGCCAATACATTCATAATAGCCATAAATCTGCCTTTACTAACACCGGCAGCTATTTCAGGTCGATATTGGTTTTTTAGTGCAAGCCAGTTATCCTGAATATGATTAAAACATGCAAATGACGAATCTATCTTATTCCAGAATTTATCAAAGATCAGAAGTTTCTCGGATGTTGGTAAACCCGGACCCCAGGCTGAATCAATTGCAGTACGCCATTCTGCAGCAGAGTTATAATCTGGAATAGAATTACTGATCTTTTGGTAATGATTTTCTTTGATGCTAATTAGCACATCGCTAATCGGCTCATTATTTCCGAATTTATCCTGTGCTAACAACAGAACATTAATAAAAATCATAGATATAGCAGCCAGTGCTTTAATTGTTTTCATTTTGAATACTCCTGATTGATGTTAAAAATACGTTTATACAAACATATTTTTATATTCATGATGAAACTATAGCACAACTGTGTGAAAAGTTTGACAATTCACAAGATATAGCAGCAATATCTAACACTTTTGTGTTAGATATTGCAAAACATTGTTTTTAATGTACTTAAATTGATTTGTAAGGATGAAAAATGTGTTTTTACTTTATTAAAGCTAATTTTTTTGTTTCAAAAAGTCCATTTGCTTCCAGTTTGTAGAAATAAACTCCGGAAGCAAATTCGGAACCATTCCAGTTAACATCATAAGTACCGGGCTTTAGATTCTCGTTAACCAGTACAGCAATTTCTCGGCCAAGCATATCATAAATTATGAGCTTAACTTTTGGTTCACTAACATTTTTGAATGAAGGAATATCAAACTTTATTTTAGTAACCGGATTAAATGGATTTGGATAGTTTTGGTATAAAGAAAACGATCCTGGAATTACTGACCCATAATTGGAAATTCCGATAATACATGAATCTATCCAGCATATAGCTGCTTCAACAACATCATCTCTACCCTGTCTGACAAGCTCTTTGCTAAGCCAAATATTTTCTTCAACTTCAAACTCTCTATGTGTTAAATAAATACCTGGATTGCTAAGCTGGTATGCATCAAATTCTGCAATCATGAGACCATAATTGTTACTTAAGTTATGAACATACGGAGCATTAAATGCGGAAGAAGTTGATTTTCCAAAGAATCTTGCTTTGGGATGATATTTCAATTTTAAAGCAACCTGGTCACCGGAGCTAACAGCACCTGGACCGGTAAGAACTGCTATTGGCTTTTGATATCCAGGAGGTCTCCCATGAATTACATAATATTCCGGTCTATTTTCAGGACACATTTCCTGATGGTTTGGTGAACATCTTGAAGCAAAATCTACTGTAAAAACTGTTGTATCAAAAAGTATATTCATTGCAGAATCACTCAAAGGCATTTCTCCTCCTTCGTTATATCTGAAATCAATTATTAAACCATCTGTATTCATTAGTGCAACTACTGCATTATAAAACAATTCAGATACATTCCCCCACCAACCCCATACATAAATATATCCAATGTTAGTTCCGGCAATAATCCCGTAGGAACAAAGCTGTTGGTCATAAATTGGTTTAGGGATTCCAGGTATATTCATTTGCTCTGTGCAAAAAATCTGCATGTTTTGATTCCATAATAAATTGGTTGACAAATGCAAAGTATCACCTGTAGAATATTTAACCACATCAATTGTATCGAATAAGTGCCAATTCATTCCCGCGCTAATTAATAAAGAATGACTATAAGCACTTGGCGATGAACCTACCCAGCTAAAATCATTTACAACTGGTAACTCGCAGGTTAAAATATACCTTACAAGAATTCGCCAGGGTATTCTGTCATACCCAAGAACAATATCCCCTCTTTCTAATCCTAAAGGATGCAGTGGAACCACCTGATAAACCAATAAAGAACTATCAGGTAAAGGTGTTAGTCCGGCTCCAAAATGGTTATTTATACCCCAACCTCCAAGTACAAATAATGGTTTACCCGGAGTAAGAGTTTTATTTAAGCTAAGATCTCTTGCAGCGGTATGAGATTCCTTTAATAGCATCGTTAAGTGGTTCATAATTCCAATAAATCTGCCTTTACTAACTCCTGAAGCAATTTTAGGTCTATAAGTCTGTTTAAGTGAATCCCAATTAATCGGATGGTTATGAAAACATGCAAAAAGTGAATCAATTTTATTCCAAAAATTATCAAAGACAACGAGTTTATCTGAGGTGGAAATTCCTTGACCCCATACTGAGTCGACTCTTTGCTTCCACTGTTCACAAGTTAAATGACCTTTAGGTTTTGGAAAATCATTTATGTCTTCTGTATTGAATTCTGTTAATTTAGTATAATTATTCTGTGATGAACACTCTGAAACATAATAAAGTAATGATATCAAAACTATACTTATAAAAGTTGTTCTCATTTTGTCAATGTCATTTTTCTAGTTTCTGAATACTTACCAGTTTGAAGGGAATAAAAATATATACCGCTCGGTAAATTTACTGCATCCCAGCTAATCTCATAAGTTCCGGGCTGAAGAGATTCATTAACAAGAATGGATATCTCTTTGCCAAGGACATCATATATTTTAATTATTGCTTTTGAATTTTCTTTGATTTGGAACTTAATTTTAGTTGAAGGATTAAAAGGATTTGGATAATTTTGAAATAATAAATAATTTTTAGGAACATGATATGATAAAATTGATAATCCTATTAAATTCCCTGTTGGATTTTTCTTAAAATATATATAGCCAGTCGGTGAATTCTTTATATAAACCGCGTTTACTCCTGAACTGCTCGAATTTAATGCAGGATAGAAACAATCTTCTGCAATAACAGTATCTTCACTCCATAACTCTCCGTTATTTGTTGACCTTTTATAAACTGTAACAGCGGATGAGCCCATTGGTCTCTGACAAGATATATGCACAATTTGACCCGAGACGGATAAATATGGATTAAAAGAACTGTAAGAAGTGTTTGTCAATTGTTTTTCAGGTTCCCAGTTTAATCCCGAGTTTGTTGAACGCATGTAAAATAACTCATTAATCCCGCTTCTGTTATCATTCCATAACAAATGAATAAAAGATCCATAAGCTGCTGATTTTGATAAATTTCCAATAAAAGCGTTTGGTAAATTTGTTATTTGATTATCCACTTCCCATGTAATTCCATAATCCGTTGATGTTTTGTGAAAAAATTGTGTCAGCCCTGTTCTTCTATCTCTGAAAATAATATGCACATTCGATCCCGAAGCAGAAATAGAAGGTGTTCCGGAAGATGTTGTGTCATTGGTTAACCTAATGTCTGTTTCCCAATTCAATCCCGAATCTGTTGATCGTTTATAATAAATTTCATTATTACCATCTCTGTTATCTATCCATGCAAGATGTAAATTATCATCAATACCAGTAACCGAACAGGAAACAGAATTTCCCGTAAAATTAGTAACCCGTATATCGTTACTCCAGCTTACTCCACCGTTTGTGGATTGTTTGTAATATATCTCAAAATTACCGTCGGTGTTATCCTGCCAAAACAAATAAATATGCGAACCGTTAATATAAACTGCTGGATTTGATGATGTTCCTGAATTATTTGTAAGTCTTATTTCTGGACCCCAGCTGAAACCGCCGTCAAAAGAAATCTTATTGAGTATTTCAAAGTTTCCAAACCTGTTATCCTGCCAGAATACATAAATAGAGTCACCTTTGGAAGAAACTACGGGATAACCCAATGATGTATTACTAGCTATTGAAATTTCAGGCAGCCATTGAGCAAATAGAACAATTGGAAATAAAATAATCAAAAAAATAGTATTTGAAATATTTATCATTTTATTAAAATCATTTTTTTTGTTTCTATATATTTTCCTGCCTGTAATGTGTAAAAATATATTCCGCTTGGATGATTACTAGCATCCCATTCAACTTCATATGTACCCGGATTCAATTGCTCATTAACCAGTGTACTTTTTTCACTACCCAACGCATCAAAGACCTTTAATGTTGAATACGTATTTTCCTTTATCTGAAATTTGATATTAGTAGTTGGGTTAAATGGATTTGGGTAATTTTGATTCAATCTATAATCTCTGATTACTTCACTACTCAGAGTATTAACTGATGTAATACCTCCGTTTGTAGTTCTTAGGATTCTACCACCTCCACCAACAACTGAACCTGTATTATAATCTGTAAATATTACTCTTCTTAAAAAAGAAGTAACTCCACTTTGTTGAATTACCCAGTTTTCACCGCCGTTTGTAGTTCTTAATATTGTTCCAGCATCGCCTACTGTATACCCGGTGTTCATATCCAAAAATACTATGCTCCAAAAATCAACAGATGAACCACTTGTTTGTAAATTCCAATTAACTCCGCCGTTTATTGTTTTTAACAGTATTCCAGACCAACTGCAGGCATAAGCAATACTAGAATTTATTGCAGAAATGCCATAAATAGAGGATGATATACCACTTACTTGTGATGTCCAGTTATTACCGCCATTCGTTGTTCTTAGAATAGTCCCGGAAATTCCACTAACAAATCCGGTATTTGCATCAATAAAATCAATATCTACTAAATTATTACTAGTACCGCTGGGTAAAATTAACCAATTTGTACCACTGTCAATAGTCTTAAGTATAACCCCACTTCCACCAACAGTAATCCAGGTATTTAGATCAATACTACGTATACTCCAAAAGAAAGAAGCCATTCCATTTGAAACTGTTATCCAGCTGTCTCCACCATTCGTGGTTTTAATTATTATTCCACCCTGGCCAACAGCATAGCCCGTATTAGAATTTATGAACTGGATACCTTGCAGCCAAGTTGATACCCCTGAATTTAAAAGATTCCAATTGATACCGCCATTTATTGTTTTAACTATCGTACCATTAGTTCCGACGGCCCACCCTGTATTCTCATTTATGAAGCTTACTCCATACAAAGGGGATGTTGTCCCACTATTCTGGCTAAACCACTGTGAGTATGAACTGGAATAAATTATTACAATAAAAATAATTAGTTTTTTCATTTTAGTTAATTCAATTTTATCAAAATTACCCTCTCAAATATTTTACCACTGCTTCAGTTCTTGAACGAACCTGAAGCTTTTCGTATATATTTCTTAAATGGCTGCGTACTGTTTCTGTGCTGATAAACAGTTTTTCGCCTATTTCCCTGTATTTATATCCTTTTGCAAGCTGGCTTAAAATTTCATCTTCCCGTTTTGTAAGGTTATTCTGTTCTTCCTTAGATTCACCCATTTTTCTGAATGAATCTACAACCATTCTTGCTATCTGACTGGACATAGGCGAACCGCCTTCATTAACTTCTTTAATTGCTTCAAGCAGCTTCATTGGCGGTGTTCTTTTTAGCAAATATCCGTTTGCTCCGGCTGCCAGAGCATTAAAAATATTGCTGCTGTCATCATAAACTGTAAGCATGATTATATTTAATTCCGGGAATAATTCTTTTAATTTTCTTACACATTCTATGCCTGTTGCTCCCGGAAGATTTATATCCATTAAAATCACATCAGGTTTTTCTTTGGGAATATTTATCAATGCTGATTCTGCATTTTTATAAGTATTTAAGCATTTAAAGCCCTCAGAGCCATTTATTAAGATCTCAAGACTTTCCCTGATACCGTTGTCATCTTCTACTATAGAAACATTTATTGACATTTATTATTTAGCTTTTTATAAAAATACTTTGTTAATGCAACAAAATACAATAGCACATAAGTGTTAATTATATTTAACAGGAATATTTATTACTATGCTTGTGCCTGTATTAATGAATGAATTTATTGAAAATTCACCTCCAATATCATTGATCCTCTTTTGCATACTATTTAAACCGTTTGAAAAACGGTCAATTTCAGTAATATTGAAGCCTTTTCCGTTATCAATTATAGAGAATTTAAATGTTTCATTTTCTATTTTTAACTGAATAATTACCTCTGTTGCACCGGAATGTTTTAAAATATTGTTTAAAGATTCTTTTACTGTTAAAAAAACATTATGGCGGGTATCAGAGTTTAAAGTAATATTCTGAATTGATGAGGGAATGTTAAACCTGCAGATAATTCCTGTTCCTTCATAAAACTCCTGCGCATATTTAATGATATATGCAGTCAGGCTTTCCAGTGAGTCATTCCTGGGATTAACTGCCCATACAATTTCATCCATATTATTAACCACTTCTCTTGAAGCCTCAGAAATTTTCCTGATTTCATCAATTTCCCCAAGTTTACTTTTTGCAATTTCACTTAATAATGTAATTCGTGTAAGGCTGGAGCCTACTTCGTCGTGCATATCGTTAGAAATCCTTAGTCTTTCTTTTTCAATTGCCTGCTGCTGCCGGATTTTATCCAGCTTTTTCTTATATCTATGAGCAGTAATAAATCTTATTGTTAATCCAAATATCAAAGCAAAGGAGATGATCCATATTACAGTAAACCACCATGTTTTCCACCAGGGAGGTAAAATTAAAATTTTTAGTGATGTTCCCTGTTCATTAAATACGCCATCATCGTTAGTTCCTTTTACTCTGAATGTATATTCACCAGGATTCAGATTCGTATAATGAGCTGTTCTTATGATTGAAAATTGTGACCATTCGTTTTCAAAACCTTCCATTTTAAATGAATACTTGTTTTTTGAAGGATCTTTAAAATCAAGAGCACAATACTCAAATGTCAATGAATTATCACTATAACTTAATTCAATTTCCTCTGTAACATTTATATTACTCTTTAAAACAGAAGTATCTGAGGGAATAACAGATATATCATGAATTTTTAAATCAGTAAAAACAACATTTGGGGTTATCTGATTTAAAGGCGCTGGATAAAAACTGACCATACCGTTTTTACCGCCCATAAAAATCCTGCCATCAGGCGATTTATAGACTGAAGTGGTTAAGAAATCTTTTATTTTTAATCCTTCTGGTTCTCCAAAATTTTTAAATTGTTTCCTTTCGGGGTCAAACCTTGATATTCCAAGTCTGTTAGTAAGCCATAACATACCTGAATTATCTTTTATCAGGTTATTTACAAATCCTGAAGGCAACCCGCTTTCTATTGAAAAACTTTGAAATTTAAATGAATTCTCATCGAAATAATTGATTCCTGAGTAGAAACTTGCAGCCCAAAGATTTTTATTATCATCTTCAGTAATCATAGAAAAACCCCGGAATGATCTTTCATCATAAAATTCTTCAAAAATATCTTTTTCACGATTGTATTTATATATGCCACGCGACCCTGAACAAGCCCACAATATCCCATCTGAATCTTCAAAAAAAGATCTGACTGTTGCTATGTTATAATGTTTAAAGGTTTTATTTCCATTATCATATTTATCAATTGTATTATCTGTTGAAATCCAAATAACAGCAAATTTATCTTCATAAATATTATCAGGTCCGTCAGGTCCCATAGTGAATGAATCATTAGGGTTATGTTTAAAATTAAGATAGCTCATTGAAGTTGTGTCAAACTTATACAACCCGCTGAATGTTGCCGCCCAAAGATTTCCTTTGTTATCAAAAAATATGTTCGAAACGGAATTGCTTCCGAACTGTTTAGGGTCTCTGTTAGGATTGTTATCTTTCAAATAATGATCAAAACTATTTGTATTTATTTGCCATTTATATAATCCATTGGTTGTTGCCAGCCATATATCTTTTTTGTTAACCGATTTAATATCCTGAATACCGGCATTATTGATCATTTTATTAAAAAATTCATCATCTGAATAATTTATAAATACCTGAGAATTTTTTGAATAAGTATGCAATGCCTCTAAGTCTCCTATCCAGATCAAGCCGGTTTTATCCTGAAAAATACTGTAAGCGTAGTTTATATCATTTTCAGAAATCATATCATCTCTTTTTATGCCGATAAAATTATTGGTTTCTTTATTAAATAAAATCACTCCTTCTCTGTATGTTCCAATCCAAACCAAATCATTGTTATCAACAAATATTGTTGTAATTATTGCCGATGGATTAATATTTTCTCCGGTTATATAAAAATATTTTATATCATTATTAACCGGATTCAATTCTGCTATAACCCGATTCTTAAATGCAATCCAAATGCTGCCTTTATTATCTTTACAAAGGGCGTAAATAGAGTCAGATACAATATTATAACTGCTCATTTCATTACTTGAAAATCTAATAAACTTATCCTTTTCCTTTTCATATTTGCATAGACCTTTAGTGAAGAAACTAATCCATAGTTCTCCACTGTCATCAATTACTATATCTGATAATGTATCGCTGTTTATTGAATTAGTATTATTTAATGCATGGTTAAACTGTTGAAATTTTTTTGAGTTTGTATCAAAAGAAAATAAACCCATATCATCAGTACTTAACCAAAACATACCATTTTTACCTTCCTGAACGCAATAAACTGAAGGTAATGATGATTGTGTACTTTCATCTTTTATTTTATAGAAGTAAAAGCAGTCTTTCTTTCTATTATACTTTCCCAAAATATTTTTACCTGCTGCCCAGAGATCTTTATTATTATCTTCAAATACATAAAAAATTTCCGGATAAAAGACTGTATCATTTACACCAATAAAAGTATTATATGTTTGGAATTCATATCCATCATATTTTACGACTCCCCCCAGTACAGGATACCAAATGAATCCAATATTGTCCTGTGTGAATGAAAGAGGAGCTGTTCCTGAAGGAAGGCCATCTTTTAAACCAATTTTATTGAATCGAAAAATTTCCTGAGAAAAAGCTATATTTATCAATACAAATAATGATAGAAAAACTACTGTAAGCGTTTTTGAGAGCAAATAATAAATTTTTAAAATCATCAATTTTTTAAACTATTCACCTTAATTAATGCAAAATTTTAAACATTAATTTTTAGTTAATCCTGATAATTAGCAGTTTGTGAATTAACTTTTTAAAAATAAGGGCACTAACGGAATAATCACGTGATTACAGTATGAACGAAATTGGTTTAAGATACTAATTTATTTTAAACAATAATAGCACTCTAATTGATAATTAAAATTGATTTAAGTCAATTAAATGAATTGAATATAACTCCTGTCAACAAAGTTTCAGCAACACACTTCAAAAATGGGCTAAAATTGAACAATTTTGAAGAAATTTTGAAAGTTATTTTCTAATTTTGAGCTTAAATTGTGGTTTTGAGAGTAAAACAGGGAAATTAAGAATTGTCAATTAATAAAGTAAATACATACTGTTAACAATTTTTGAAAATTATTATTATATTAGTTCAACTATCTATAAGAAAAAATGAAAACAAAAAAAATAATTCTTAGTATTTTAACCTTGTTTATCTTTATTGTTTATAAAAATTCTTATGGACAATGGATAAAAAGCGATAAAGGTATGGAAGGGAAACAAATTAAATCATTAGCGTATAACAACAAGTATATTTTTGCTGGGAGCATAAACACTAAATCCGGGGTGTTTCGTTCATCTGATAATGGAAAAGTTTGGACCCCTTCATTATTTAGTGTTAACAGAATTATACAACTGGTGGTTCATGATAGCATTGTGATTGCTGCAGCTGATAATGATGGAATTTATGTTTCAAAAAATAATGGGGATAATTGGGATGCAAAGTTAACAAATAATCAAATATACGCTGTAGCTTACAATAATGATAAATTTTATTCGGGAACAATCGGAAAAAAATTTTATAAATCATCAGATTGCGGATCCAAGTGGGATATTGTTTCTAATACATTATTTCAGTTTCGTTCTTTAATTGCTTATGATAGCATTATACTTGCAGGAACAACCGAAGGAGTTTACTTTACGTCAAATGGAGGAATTAATTGGAATCCAACTGACTTAACTGCCGGACTTATTATTTCTTTTTCCCGTTTCGGAAATGAAATTTTCGCTGGTACGCATAATAACGGTATTTACAAATCAATAAATAATGGAATTAATTGGATTCAATTCAGCACTATCGACATAGATAATTATCTATTAACATTAGATAATTTTGTGTTATCTGGTACATACAAAGGGGGAATAGTTGTATATTCCTGTAATAAATTGCAGAGAAGAAATGAAGGATTAAATAAAGAAACAGTATATGCAATCATAAAAGTCGATAATGATATACTTATTGGAACTGGATCAAGTGTTTTCAGAAGAACAATTTGTATGAATCCTTTCACAAATTGAACATTAAAATTTTTTGGAAAACTTTCAGTAAAGTGTCAGTAACACCCCTCAAAAACAGGCTAAAATTGAACAATTTGGGAGAAGATTTTAAAGGGTTTTTGTTGATTTTGAGCTATAAAGGGCATTTCTACATCATCCCGAACCAGGCGCTCTAACCGGGCTGAGCCACACCCCGAATTATGTAAAAACAATATGTTAAACTGATCATTTTAGGACGCTTGCTTATGCTCTAAGCGATAATGTCACTTAAATATATCCAAATATATAGATTTATTATGATTTAATAAATTCAATATTCCATTTAAAATTAGAAATATTAATCGAATCAAAAATGTAAACGGAAACAAATAAAAAATGCCGGATTAACTATCCCGGCATTCAAAGAACATATTCAATCAAAACAAATTTTATTTAATAAGTAATGCTTCCATCCCAGGTAAATACTGTTTCCTGTGGCCTGTTATCCATATAAAATACCTGTTCACCGGAACCATTCCATGTACCTGATGCATTAATAAACCTTCCTGTCCCTCCTGCAATAATCCCCCCTGCATTAAATTCAACCGAAGATGGACCGGTAAACCACCAGTATCCTTCCATTTCATCAAGAAATACTTTATCGCCATTGGCACTTACCATTTCAGCCGTACCATCAATAATAGTACCGCCGGTAGTATAAGGAGGAGGATAGTTATAAGTAATTTTGTAAGAAACTACGGCATCAAAAAGACCAAGATGAGTCGAATTACCTTTGCAGGTAACAATTTTTTCAACCGGGTATACATTTGGATCAACAGTAGCAGCTAATCCTTCCCAGTTTCCTTTAAACGGAACAGCTTTCTGGTCACTCATATGTTTATCGGTGTTTGTGATAAAACCTGTATCACTGCATGCAGATAAAATAAGCATGGCTGAGAGCGGAATTATTAAAAAGATAATTGATTTCATTTTTATTTCTCCTTTTTTTATTGATGTGTTATTGAAAAAACATTTATAATGTTATTTTATCAGAATCATTTTTTTTGTGTCGGAAAATTTTCCGGCTTCTAAGCGATAATAATAAATTCCGCTGGATAAGCCTGCTGCATTCCAGGTAACCTGGTATGTACCGGCGGTTTTCATTTCATTTACAAGTATACAAACTTCTCTGCCTGTAATATCAAATATCTTAAGCGTTACATGCTCAGCTGAATTAATTCTGTAACTGATATTTGTAACAGGATTAAATGGATTTGGATAATTATTATTGAGAGCAGAAGTTTTTTCGACGGTTGACAAATAATATTCAGCCGGGGTCAATCGTTTGGCTGCAATACCTCCGTCATCCTGTATAATAAACAACGATCTGACACCTGATATGTCACGGGATATTCTGACCTCATTTGGAGTACCTGTCGGTACTGTATAATCAAGTACCCAATTAACGCCTCCATCGGATGAATGATAAACAGTATTATAGTTATTCCATGGATCCCCGTAATAGCTTGGGCCATCCCTGTGAATTCCTGTTACCCAAATATCATTACCAGCTCCGGTTGCAGAAAGTATAAAGTTATTTATATCACCTGAAATAGTCTCGTATGGATCGTTCATTTTAAACCAGGTTAAACCTCCATCTGTAGTTTTAGCCCTGCATCCATAACCGGTTAATTCATTCACAAAATGTATAGTATTTACCTGAACCACACCCGGTGTAATTGAATAATCCCATGTTTCACCTCTATCAGTAGATCTGTAAATTCTTGCATCGGGTCCAAAATTAAAATCAGCATCAAACATAGTAGTACCGAAATAAACGGAATTGCCAACACAAGCTATTGCATTTTTCCAGCCAAAATTCATTCCTTCCTGTTCAGGCGGATTGGAAATAGCAGACCAAGTTAAACCGCCATCATAAGTTTTATATATAGTCCAGAAATTTGGTGAAGGAAATGCATAATCAGGGTCACCATACGCTATTCCCTCATTATCATTAAAGAACGCAATTGCATTGATAAAGTAATTTGAAGACGGCAATGCAAGCACAATTTGCCATGATTTGCCGCCATCTATTGTTCTCCAGATATTATCTGAAGACCAATCATCTGAATAGCCGGTTGCAAAGCATGTTTTTTTATCTTTTGCATAAATTGACCAAACATCACCCGCCCCCGGAATTGATACATTGCGCCAATTATTTCCATTGTCATTGCTTCTAAGTACCGTACCGGAACCTCCCGAAGCCCAAATAACATTATGAGCCGGCAAAGAAACCGAAACCAGGAAATTTGAAGTCCCTGAATATTGTTCTTCCCACTGCGTATTTACAGGAAATGAACTAATAAACATATACAGAAGTACAATAACAGGAATTATAATTGTTTTTTTCATTTTAACTCTCCTTTTATTAAATTGTTCAAAATTTATCCCACCTTTTCACGGCAGGATTTCTGAACAAAAATTGCATTAAAAACCCCGCAAATCCATAATCAGACATATGTATTTGGTATAACCAAACATATGTATTTTTCTGGATATTAAAATAAATTAATAACGATTTTCAGTGAAAAATGATTTTAAATAAAAATTTGACTGTAAAGGCAACAGGAATTTTTGATTGAAATAAAAAGGATGGAATTTAAAGCAGTAATTTATTTTCAATTGCAAATTTAATAAGACTGTGTGTACCGTGAAGGTTTAGTTTTTCGCTGATATTTGACCGATGTTTATTTACTGTTTGATCGCTTATAAATAACATATCGGCAATTTCTCTGCTTGTTCTGTTTTCTGAAACCAATTTTAAAATTTTTTTCTCGGTTGGTGTCAGATCATTAATGGAAGGTTCATTTGATGAATGGTTTTCCAGTTTTTTCATTCTTCTTATTAAATAAGATGATAATTCCGGACTTATATAATATGAACCTTTAGAAACCATCTGCAGGCAATCACAAATATCATCAATTGCGCTTTCTTTGAAAACATAAGCCATTACACCTAAATCCATTGCTTTATTAAAATAGTGTTCTTCTTTATGAGCAGTAAGTATTATTATATCAGGTTTACTGTTTTTTAGTTCTTTGAGGAACTGAAACCCGTCCATCTCAGGCATTTCAATATCAAGAATAACGATATCCGGATCAAATATAGTGATTTTTTCCAGCGCTTCTTTACCATTTGCTGCTTCAGAAATGATCCTATAGTTACCTGCATAGTTCTCAATGACATCAGCAAGGCCTTTTCTCAATATTGGATGGTCATCGACCAGTAAAACTGTCACTAATTTTGTGTCAGAATTCATGATTTTCGTTTTAACGGAACAGATATATTTATACTCGTTCCATATCCTTTCCTTGAAATAATTTCTGTTTTACCATTCATTAAGCTTACCCGCTCACTGATTCCGTTTAAGCCAAAAGAATTTCTTTTGCAGGAACCGTTATCTGAATCATTTTCAAAACCTTTCCCATTATCATTAATTAAAATGTATACTATATCACTGTCTTTAGAAATATCAATTCTTGCATTATTTGCATATGAATGTTTAATTATGTTATTTATAGATTCCTGAATTATCCTGAATATATTTACTTCGTCTTCCTCAGAAAAAATTCCATCTATATCCACAGCCTTGTAATTAAATCTTACATTACTGTTATTATTAATTTTATTTACCAGTGTTTCCAATGAATGTGTTAAACCGAATCTTTCAATTTCATATGGTTTTAGTTTATGAGAAATTTCTCTGACCTTTTCCATTGAAATTGACAATACATCAGAAATTTCCCTGAAATATCTTTTGTTCTCATCAGATCCTGACGGATTACGAACAGCAATGGCAGCTTTATTTTTTGCGACCAGCAATTCCTGAACAAGGGAATCATGAAGCTCATAGGCAATTAATTTTCTTTCTTTTTCCTGCGAAGCTATAAGCTGTCTTGCAAATTCATCTTTTGCTTTCTTTTCTTTTTGGATATTATCGAATTTTTTCCTGATTGAAACAACAATTACCAATATAAATATTGTTAATACTGAGAACCTAAACCAGGCAGTCTGCCACCATGGCGGATAAATTATTACCTTTATAGCTTTACCTTTGTTATTCCATATACCGTCATTATTAGAGCCTGTTACACGGAAAATGTACTCACCCGGCTGAATGTTTGTATAACTGGCAATATTTCCGTAACCTGCCTCAACCCAGTTTTTGTCAATGCCTTCCAGAATATATCTGCATTTATTACTATGGGGATTTGTGAAATCGAGTGCAGCAAATTCAAATGAAAAGAAATTATCCCAGTATGAAAGCTCAATCAGATCCGTATAGTTAACAGAAACCGGAAGATCAGCTTCTGAATCAAATATTTTAAATGATGTAAAAGCTATTTTGGGAGCAACAGAGTTAACCGGAATTTCTGAGGGTATAAATCCATTAAATCCGTTAATCCCTCCAAAAAATATTTCACCTGATTCTGATTTGTAAAAAGAACCTGAAGCAAATTCCAACCCCTGAACCCCGTCACCTAAACCATAGTTAGTAAATTTTTCGCTTATAGGATCGAATTTAGTTATGCCGTTATTACTATTAAGCCAAATTTTACCTGAATTATCTGATAAAATTCCATATAACAGATTATGAGCTAATCCATGCTTTTCTGTATAAACAGTAAATCTGTTGTTCTTATAATTATATTTATTTAAACCACCACCATAAGTTGTGATCCAGTAATTTCCTTCCGGGTCTTCAAGAATAGCAACAGTTGAACTGTTTGAAAGTGAATTTGAATCATCAGGGATTTTGGTATATGACTGCAAAATATCATTACCATAATCATATATATATAATCCACTTAATGTAGCAAGCCAGATATTCCTCCTGCTGTCTTCATAAATACTCATTATCGATTTATCGGAAAAAGTTTCTTTGCCAAGAACAGTTTTTAAACTGCTTTTTATAAACTTCATATTTTTGTCGAAAATCCTTATTCCATTCCAGCATCCAAGCCAATAATTTCCCATACTATCTTCAAAAAAATAAGTTCCGTTGAATCCAAGTCCGTTAGTATCATAAAAATGTTTAAAGCCATTAATTTCCGGTATGTATTTTTCCAAAGCATAACCGATAGAAACAACCCACATATCCTGTTTTGAATCTCTGTAAACATATCTTATATTATCATCAGATAAGCTGTTAGGGTTATTTTTATCGTGTTTTATAAGATAAAACCTGTTTTTATTTCTGTCAAATATATTCAATCCATTACTGGTTGCGGCCCAAATATTTTTATACTTATCTTCGCATATTGACCATACAATCGGCGAGCTAAGGCTTGCAGTATCTCCAAAAATACTTTTATAATGATCAAATTTCCATTTTCTGAAGTTATACGAACACAGCCCCCCGCCATTTGTTCCGATCCAAAGAATACTGTCAGAATTGTACAAAGATGCTACATAATTGCTTCCTATAGTGTTATTATTATTTGGATTATTTAATATCTTTTTAAAAGTACTGTTATCTGGGTCATAAATTAAAATACCTGAAGAAGAACTTGCAAACCAGATATTCTGATAAATATCTTCGCTGATATTGGCAATATCGCTGCCGAATGAACTATTAGTGAAACGCTGGTCAATAAATCTGTAAAACTTATTTGTTTTTCTCTCAAACTTATCAATACCTCTTAAAGTGCTAACCCAGATGTTGCCTCTGGAATCCTCGTAGACGGCTGCAACACTATTATGGCTTAAACTGAATTCATCTTCCGGATTATTTTTAAAATGAATAAAACTGCTGTCCCGAATTCTGAAAATATCCAATCCATTACCTGTACCAATCCATAAATCACCATATGAATCCTCAAAAATGGTTTGAACAATATCTGAGCTTATATTATGTTCGCCGTGTGAATTACCTGCTTTAAATTTAATAAAACTATCATTGACCCTGTCATACTTATTCAAGCCATTTGTTGTAGCAATCCAGATTTCTCCATTCTTTGTTTTTAGAATTTTGTTGATATAATTGGATGAAATTGAATTTTCTACGAGACTATCATGTAAATAAAGTGTAAAGAATTCATTTCTTTTATTGAATTTATTAAGTCCTTTTGTAGTACCTAACCAGATAAAATCTCCATCATCACATAATGAAAGTATCCATCCTTCACTCATAACACCTTTAGTATTAAAAACAGTAAATATTTTAATCTTTTTACCATCAAAACGATTTAAACCATATTCGCCGCCAGCCCATATAAATCCTGAGTTATCTTTTAATATAGAAAATACAGAATTAGAGGATAATCCTTCATTCCTGGTAAGCCGTTCAAATCTGTAATCAATATCATGAGAAAATGATGTGCGGATGATGAAGTATAGCATTAATGCCGTTAAGCTTATGTGAATTTGCTTTGGCATAATGTGATTCTATGAGTTCAATTCAAAAATACAAAACGATAATTTTGCAGCATTTAACAGAACTAAACCAGCTATAATTTAAAGAATACTGATTTCAGATAAAATGAAAAAAATCATTTAATGAATTTATGTATCTCTCTAATTATAAAATTTGATATTTTTAAATCTTTGTAAAAGTTTTCGTAACTCCTATCAATACCAGGATAAAATTCAACAAATTGATATAGAATTTGAAAGGATTTTGTTTATTTTAAGCTAAAAAATAGATTTGGGCGGCTCTAATAGCGCTTAGCCACTGCTTCGAAAATATTGTAAAAATAAATACTTAATCTTATAGAATTTTTAAATAAAAGCGTTTACAACGTAATTATGCAGATTTCAATAAATTATTAAATTCAATTTTTGAGGACAAAAATTTAACATTATTTTGAAAATTTTATCTTTCCTTTTTGTCCTTTATTTGAGATCCCAAGCGGACCGGCGCGGTTAATAACAGAATCAAGGCTTCTGCCAAGCTTTTCTGCAATTAAACGGGTCTTTATCTTCCTGTAGTTCTGCCTGATGTATTCATCATCTGCTTCAGTCCACGGCTTTGGTGTGTTCCTTAGTTTTAATCCCATTCTCCTTGCTTTCTGGAAAACTGCAATCCTTGTCATTCCAAGCTCTTTTGCTATTTGCACATAAGTTTTCTTTTTATAATTCTTTTTAAGGAACTGAACTTGTTCTAAATTCCAGAATTTCCAGACCTCTGGTCTGCGAAGCCCCATTTTATATGCCTGGAAATGTGCAGCAGCGCGGGTTTTATTCAGCTTTGCTGCAACTTCATCAATCGAATAATTTTTATCCACCCATAACTTCTTTAACATATTAAGTTCGTCCGCAGACCATCTCTTTGGTTTAGGCACATAAATATCCAGCTGTCTTGCTTTATTTTCCACAGATAGCACACCTCTTTTAAGTGAGCGCGCTATAGAATCAACCGGCTTAATACCGTAATTTTTCAGCAGATAATTAACTTCAAACTGGCTCCAGCGTTTTATTGAACCGGATTTTATTCCGAGCGAATTTGCTTTTGCCACAACAGAATGCACCGGGTGACCTGTTTTTTTAGATACATACTTAGATCCTTTTTCAGAATATCTCTTTTTTAGGATATTTAACTCATTTTTTGTCCACAATTTTTTCATTTTTGAAGTAAAATTGAAATATAAGGTCCAGGTTTACATTAATACAAATTTACAAATATTTATTAAAATATAACTTCCAATAATAAAGTCCGAATAATTCTGAAACAGTTTATTCGTTAATGTTAATTTATTTCCTGTTATCAATAACTGAATTTTTATAGTATTTTTGTAGTACAGAAAAATTAATATGAGCACACATAAAGTCAGCCACGGTTCGTTGGAGCAATCGGAGCATGAAAGATGGCCTGTCTCCAAATGGACAAAATTCATATCCGTTTCTCTGTTTACAGAAGCAGTAATATTGTTCCTGCTTTCTTTTTTACTTTTCTTTATAAAAAGAACAACAGGCAATGATCCTCATATGGTATCGGGAGCATTCGACGGCACTACACAGCTTACTTATTTTATTTCAGTAAATTTGGTTGCAGCATTGCTTGCAGTCCAGGGATATTACCTGTACTTTTTTAATAATGAAGAGGAACTGAGAGATGACCATTTAAGGAAATATTTTAAAACTGCGGGAATTGCAGTTATCCCGGTATTTGTAATAGTTATTTCTGTTTTCCTGAGATTAATATTATAATCAGCAGATCCTGGGTAACTGTTCACCGCTCAGCATATCAAGAATACGCATAGTTCCTATGCGGCTTTTTAGTTTAACAATTGCTTCATTGTTTGAACTGATACTGCCGATAATTGAAGCTTCACTGTTATGTTTTGTTAAAATATTCAGGCAGATTTCTGCCTGCTCAGCGGGAACAATTGTAATAAATTTGCCTTCATTAGCTACATACATGGGATCAAACCCCAGTATTTCACATGCGCCCCGGACATCTTCATGCACCGGCACTTTTAATTCATTAATCAATATTTCACAATTTGCTGATTCTGCAAGCTCATTTAAAGTGCTTGAAAGTCCCCCGCGCGTCAGGTCGCGCAGGCAGTGAACTTCAATACCTGCATTAATTATATCATTTATTATAAAGTTCAGAGGTGCGCAGTCGCTGGTAATTTTATGGTCAAACTCAAGTCCCTCCCGTTCAGCCATAATGGCAATTCCGTGCCTGCCAATATCACCGTTAAGTAAAATTACATCACCCGGCTTTATACTTTTTGGAGAGATATTTAAATCATGCTGTATTAAACCTATGCCGGAAGTATTGATAAAAATCCCGTCCCCTTTTCCATTATCAACAACCTTGGTATCACCGGTTGCAATTTTAACACCGGCAGCTTCAGCTGCTGAAGCTATACTTTGAACAACCCGCCACAGCATTTCCATTTCAAAGCCTTCTTCGATAATTAGTCCAAGGCTTATGTATTGCGGAACAGCACCGCTCATAGCAATATCGTTCACAGTTCCGTTTACTGCAAGCGAGCCAATATCCCCGCCAGGGAAAAATAAAGGTTTTACAACATATGAATCGGTAGTAAATGCAATCTTATTTGTAGCCAGATTTATTTGTGCTGAATCATGCCCCTGCATCAGGATATCATTGCTGAAAGCAGAGCTGAACATTTTTTCGATCAGGTTATGCATAAGCCTCCCGCCGCCGCCGTGCGCCAGCAGCACGCGGGGATATTCATTTATCGGTATGGGACACTGTAAATTAAATTCTTTCATTATATTCTTTATTCCCGCCAGGGCGGTAATCTTAATTTACTAATACAGTCAGGAACATACCTTACGCCACTGCATAAAAGATTCCTGCCTTCGCAGGAATGACAAGTTTATTTGTTTTTCCTGTACCTGTAATAAGCAGCGCAGGCTCCTTCGCTTGATACCATTGTAGCGCCAAGCGGGTGCTCAGGTGTGCATAATTTACCGAATGCTTGGCATTCATTCGGTTTTTTTAATCCCTGCAGGATTATACCGCTGATACATTCTTTCGGTTCATCCACAACAAGCTCTGCAAGCCCGAATTTTAATGAAGCATCAAATTCCCTGAAATTATCCTGCAGCACCAGCCCGCTGTCGGGAATTTCGCCAATCCCCCGCCACTTTCTGGTGCCAACTTTAAAAACCCTGCTTACTAAGTTCTGCGCGGGCAGGTTTCCTTCTTTATCTACTACCCGGGCATACTGGTTTTCCACTTCATGCCTGCCTTCTTCAAGCTGTTTAACTGTCATATAGATCCCCTGCAGTATATCCAGGGGTTCAAATCCTGTTACAACAATCGGGACTTTGTATTTTTCGGCTATCGGGAAATATTCATTATAACCCATAACAGCGCAAACGTGGCCGGCGGCAAGGAATCCCTGAACCATACAATTTTCACTGGAAAGGATTGCTTCCATAGCAGGCGGAACCAGTACGTGTGAAACGAGAATTGAAAAATTTTTAATTCCCTGCTCTTTTGCCTGGTAAACAGCCATAGCATTTGCAGGCGCTGTGGTTTCAAACCCTACTGCAAAAAACACCACTTCATTATGCGGATTTTCCTTTGCAATCTTAACCGCATCAAGCGGTGAATACATCATTCTTACATCGCCGCCTTCGGATTTAACCTGAAGCAGGTCCTTTTTTGAACCGGGAACGCGGAGCATATCACCAAATGAACAGAATATAACATTCGGGTTTGATGCTATTTCAATCGATTTATCGATCAGCTCCAGTGACGTAACGCATACCGGACAGCCGGGTCCGTGAATTAACCTGATACTTTCGGGAAGAAGCTCATCAAGCCCGAATTTTACAATTGCATGGGTCTGACCGCCGCAAACCTCCATTATATTCCAGCTTTTAGTAGTAATGCTGCGGATAAGCTCTGAATATCTTTTTGCAGCATCAGGATCCCTGTATTCATCCAGAAACTTCATAGCACTACTGTTCTTTTTCCTCTCCGGTTAATTCATCAAGGCCGTCAATTTCCTTAAGGTATTCAAATACTTTCATTGCTTCGGATTCATCCACTGTATTGAGTGCGAAACCAACGTGTACAATAACATAATCACCCACTTTTGCTTCAGGTGTATAAGCAAGGTTCACATCTTTTACAATTCCCCCGAAACTGACCTTACCGAATCTCATCAGCTCGTTATCTGAATCCTGAATGCTTAAAATTTTTCCGGGTACTGCCAGACACATATTTTTTTGATTTAAAATTTTAAATAAGAAGCATATTTGATCTGTCCTAAAGATATACCTCCATCGCCGGCAGGCACTCGCTGCTGCGTGTAAGGCTTAAATCCTGTTTCCTGCAGCCGTTTAACAGCCCTGTTCAGCAGGTAATAATTCATAAAACAACCGCCTGTCAGCAGAACTTTTTCAAACCTGAGTCTTTCAGCCATTTGAACTATCAATTCAGAAAGTGTATTATGAAATTTAGCTGAAATTAAACCGACAGACAAGCCTGCTTTTATATCATTTACAATTTCCCTGATAATATTATGCCAGTTAAAAACATAACTGCCGGAAAATTCACCGGTTTCAATTTTATCAATTGAAAATGCAAAATAATCATTTGTAATGAAATCATCAGCGGCAAATTCCAATTCCATTGCTGCCTGAGCTTCAAAGTTAGCATACTGTCTAACTCCTGTTATTGCAGATACACCATCAAAGAGCCTTCCGCAGCTTGATGTCACAGGAGAATTAATATTTTTTTCGAGCATCTGTTTAAGAAGTTTTGTTTCCGGCTGATTTACAGGCCGCAGAAAATCAAGCTTATCAGCTTTATTTCCATACACTTCATATAAAAGCGAATAACCTATCTTCCACACATCATGTATAGCGCTTTCACCGCCGGGGAGGCGGAAAGTTTTAAAATATCCGGCACGTTTAAACTCATTGCCATTTGGAACTATAAACTCACCGCCCCAAATTGTTCCGTCTGTTCCGTAACCTGTGCCGTCCCAACTTACACCAAGTACATTTTCATCAAGCCGGTTTTCTGCCATACAGGAAAGAACATGTGCATAATGATGCTGAACTTTATATTTGGGAATATTTAATGAGTCTGAAAATTTGGCAGAAATATAGTCCGGGTGCATATCGCAGACAGCTATATCAGGCTTAAGCTCATAAAATGTTTTAAAATCATTAATAACATTTTTGAATGCATTTACTGATTCCGTATTTTCAAGGTCTCCAATATGCTGGGAAATAAAAACATTGCTGCCTTTGTTTAAAGCTATAGTATTTTTCAGATGAGCTCCTGCAGCAAGTATCGTATTATTTTCTATATTTTCCAGAACCAAAGGCAGCGGTGCATATCCCCTTGCGCGGCGTATCATTACTTCATTTCCTGCAGATATTCGTAAAATTGAATCATCCACATGCCTTAAGATTTTCCTGTTATGAATCAGGAAATAGTCTGCAATATCCCCTAATTTGATATATGCCTGTTCTTCGTTTATGCATATAGGCTCCTCGGAAATATTTCCGCTTGTTGCAACGACAGGAATTCCAAGCTCTTTCATTAAAATATGATGCAGCGGTGAATACGGCAGCATAATTCCCAGGTACGGATTCCCGAATATGCATTCATCTGAAATTCCTGAAGCTATCCCTTTTTTTCTTTTCAGCAGAACTATCGGTGCTTCAACGGAAAGCAGCAGCCCTTTTTCTGCTTCATTAACATCGGCTTCAATTAATATGCTTTCTAAGTCATGAAACATCAAAGCAAATGGTTTTTCACTTCTTCTTTTCCTTTTTCTTAATTCTTTAACAGCTGCGTCGTTTGATGCATCACAAAGCAGCTGGTAACCCCCGATGCCTTTTAATGCAAGAATTTTACCTTCTTTAATAACCTTAACTGCATTTAAAACCGCATCATGTTTTTCAAAAAGTATATTTCCTGTTTCATCAGTTAAACTTACCTGCGGTCCGCAGACCGGGCATGCAGTTGGTTCAGCATGAAACCTGCGGTCTAGCGGGTTGGTATATTCAGCCCTGCATTCATCACACATTTCAAACTCTCCCATTGTTGTATTGGCCCTGTCATAAGGCAGGTCATCAATAATGGAAAATCTTGGTCCGCAGTTTGTACAGTTGGTAAAAGGATACAAATACCTTCTGTTTGCCGGATCGAATATTTCGCCGAGGCAATCTTTACATGTGGATATATCGGGAAGTACAAGCGCAGTTTTGCTGCCTTCTTCAATGCTTTGACGGATCTCAAATTTTTTAAAACCTTCGGGGTCTAACCAGGAATGTTCAAAGCTTTGTATGTAAGAATTTTTCGGTTTATCTGATTTGATCCTGCTGATAAATATATCCAGCAATTCACGTTCAGCTTCTGCTTCAATAAATACACCCTGGGATGAGTTGATTATCCAGCCTTTGATATTAAGCTCTGTTGCAAGCCTGTAAATAAAGGGCCTGAATCCGACTCCCTGAACTACACCTCTTATAACTATCTTAACTTTTTGTAACACTATATTTCGCTGCCCTGCAAATTAAAATTTCTTAAATACTTTTTTCAATGAAATCACAAAGTTCATTGATACCGGCGCCTGAGGTGCAGGAAGTTTCTAAAATTACCAGGTCCGGATTAATCTTTAATGCATTTTCCTTCAATCCGGCAATATTACAGTTAACATATGGCAGCAGGTCAACTTTATTTATCACCAGCACTTTTGAGTTCATAAACATCTTTGGATATTTAAGAGGCTTATCGTCGCCTTCTGTAACGCTGATAACCACCATTTTCATATCTTCGCCAAGGTCATACCCTGCCGGGCAGACAAGATTACCTACGTTTTCAATTATCAGCAGGTCGGTTTTAACAAGGTCAAGAGCAGAAAGAGAATCTTTTACAAGATTAGCTTCAAGGTGGCATCCCCCGTTTGTTATTATCTGCACAACAGGCACGTTATACGCGCCGACGCGCTGCGCATCGAGATCTGTCTGTACGTCGCCCTCGATTACAGAAATATTGAGCCTTCCGCCAAAATGCTGAATGATCCTTTCCACAAGACTGGTTTTGCCGGAGCCCGGTGAGCTGACCATATTAACTGTAAACACTCCGCTATCCGTGAACAGTTTTCTGTTCTCAGATGCAATTGCATCATTTTTTGCCAGAACTTTTCGTTCTATTTTAATAATTTCCATATTTCAGATTAAACTTAATTTTCTAAAATTTTTAATTCCTTTATTTTCAGTTCATCACCTGAAAGCACAACAGTATTACTGCTGCCGCAGTTACCGCACAGCATCATGGGGAATTCCGGTTCAGTTTCATTGCTGCATAAATTGCATTTAAGCCTGAACGGTATTTCAATAATTTCCAGCTCAGCTTCGTTAAGTTCAGTGTCAGTGGTTATTGCTTCAAAGGAAAAATTAAGTGAATCAGAAACAACACCGGAATATGTTCCTATTTCCAGCACAATTTTTCTTACTTTAGGAAGCTCTTCGGCGGGTAAACTCTGTTTTACAGTATCAATAATATCCTTAGCAAGTGAAAGTTCATGCATAGTTCATCTGAATTTGTTAATGCTTTTCTACATTACAAATATAGCAATAATGCATTCAGATAAACTATGATTTAGCTTAGGAAATTAAGGTAAAAAATTAACTTTAACCTAATATTTTTTACTAAGTTAAACAGCAGTATGAGTTTCATACTCGTGAAGCCATTCATTTATCTGTGCAGATACTTTCTGTGCAAATAAATGGAGGTTATATCTTATTTTAAAAGAGAGACCCTGTCTTATAATGAATGGGTCTTCAATTTCGATTACAAATATTTTTATTTCATCCGGAAATTTTATTCCAAGTTTTTCGGCAAGGTTAATAACTTCCGGCAGCCCTGCATAATGAGGTGATTCTGAAAGCCTTCCGGAGAGCTCACTTAGTGTGAGCTCTCTGAAATTTCCCGGTTCAGTTGCTGCAAGAATTGTATCAAGAATCAATACTTTTTCATATCCTTCAAGAATATCAAGCAGCATAAAACCTGCAGATGAGACCTTGAATATATCGATCTCACCTGCGAATTCTTTTTCCAGAAGGTCAGCAGCTTCAAGCGCTGCGCCGTCATCACCCATAATATCATTGCCAAGGGCAAGAACCAATATTTTATTTTTACGGGTTTCCATATTTAAACCTGTCAGTTAGTAATTTGTTTAAGCAGGTTCCTGTTATTATCGTATAAATTAATCACAACCGGCACAGTACCGGGCAATGAATGTGTTGCGCATCCGTTACACGGGTCATATGCCCTGAAAGCCATTTCTATCATATTTAGCAGGCCGTCATCAGCTTTTCCGCCATGGATAAGATCTTTTGCAGCTTTATCAATGCTCATTGCAATTCTTGCTGAATTGTTCTGTGTAGCTACAATAAGATTTACCATCGTCAGGATCCCTCTTTCATCAGTTTTAAAGTGATGGAAAAGTGTTCCCCTTGGCGCTTCAACTGCGCCTATACCTTCAACAGGCTTTGCGGTAGGCAGTGTACGTATATTCTCCCCGGTTATTTCGGGATCGTTAACAAGCTCAACAATCCTTTCTGCAGCCTGGAGAATTTCAACTACCCTAGCCCAGTGATTTGCCAGCGTATGATGAACAGGCTTTCCGCCAAGTGTCTTAAAGTATTCTTCATAAGCCTTCTGTGCTTCTGGGGTAGCCATTCCGTCACAAGCATTAAGCCTGGCAAGCGGTGCAACTGCATATACGCTTGTTCCTTCGCCTTCAATATAACCTTTCCATCCAAGCTTTTTAAGATAATTGAACTTTACATAGCTCCACGGTTCAACACGCTCTGCAATATGCTCAAGGTAATCCTTTACTTCGAATTTTACGAATTCTTTGCCGTTCGGATCAACAACCCTCAGCTTGCCGTCATAAAAATTCACCCTGTTATTTTCATCAACCATACCCATATAATAAGTTTTATGTGTATAAGCATCAGATGTTATCAGCTTTACATAGTCATCGTTTTTCAGTACAATATCTTTGAATACCTGCAGTGTGAATTTTGCGAAATCAAGCGCTTCGTTCGCAGTTTCTTTGAATTTAGCCAGGTCTGAAGGAGCAATTCCCTTGGATACACCTCCCGGCAAGCCAAATACGGGGTGAATTACTTTTCCGCCGAGATAATTAATTATATCGCGGACCTTTCTTCTCATTTCAATTACGCGTTTGCCGGTTTCAAGCCCTACCTTTTCAATAACACCGAGAATATTCCTTTTGCTTTTATCTGCAGTAGGTCCAACAATAAAATCAGGACCGCCCAGAATATAAACATGCAATGCATGGTCTTCCAGCATAAAAGCATTATAAATAAGCTCGCGCAGTTTACGTGCAGTTGGGGGAGGTTCTATACTGTACAGGCTGTCAAGCGCTTTTGTTGCAGCCATATGATGAGCAGTAGGACAAACCCCGCAAATGCGGCTTGTTATCTGGGGCATCTCTTCAGCAGGTCTGCCTAAACAGAAAGTTTCAAATCCGCGAATTTCAGGTATCTGGTAATATGCGTGCTCTACCTCTCCTTTTTCATCAAGCAGGATATCAATTTTCCCGTGGCCTTCTAGCCTGGTGATGGGATCGATCGTAAACCTGCGTGTTTTCATATATGAATTATCAGCCTTGCTGAGCCCTTCATTCCATTTTTCCTTGATTACTGTTTCCATTACATATCCTCCGTGATTTTTTTTCTGAGAAGAGAAGAAGCAAGCCCGTAGCGGTAGAATGTTCCGACCGGGTCAGGGATATCTTCAAGCACTGCATCAATTCCATCTTCATCTTTTGGATCGATATTTGAGCACAAAGATGAAAGCATTTTTGCACCCTGGTCTCTAACCCTTGAAGTAGGCCCAAAGCAACCGCTGCATGGCATATTTGCACTTATACACAATGCCTCACAGCCAGCCCGTGTTGCCGGTCCCATACAAACAACACCCTGCGAAAGCAGGCATTTTGTACTATCCAGCAGCACAGCATGCGGCCTGTAGAAATGTTTGAATGACAGGTCTAAAGGTTTTGTATCTTTGCGGGCGCACTGGTCGCACAGCGCTTCATCCGGTGAAAGCACAGTTCCTTTTGGAGGAAGCTTTCCGGAAAGCAGTGTTAACACTGCATCTTTAAGCAGCTTTGGTGTAGGGGGGCATCCCGGAAGATAATAATCAACCTCTATTACCTGGTCTAAAGTGCGGACAAGATTCCGGATCTCAGGAAGTGTAACATTAAAAGAATTATGTTTAACACTTGTCATAGGTCTTGTTTTATCAGGATTAACCACTGAAGGAGATTCCTGGTACATAAATTCCATTATCTGAGTTCGTGAAAATTCATTTGCCAGTGAAGGTATCCCGCCCATATGAGCGCAGGAACCGTAAGCAATGACAATTTTACTTTTTCTGCGGATAAGTTCAGCCATTTCTTCCTGTTCAGAAGTCCTAATTGCGCCGTTAACCATTGTTGCCAGGATTGAGCCGTCTTCCATAGCTTCAACATCAGCGCGTTTAAAATCCATTGCAACGGGCCAGAAAACAATATCAACTGCATCGGCAACCATAACAATATCTTCAGCAAGATCAACTACTGATTCTTCACATCCGCCGCAGGAAGCGCACCAGTAAAATCCGATTTTGGGTTTATCAGGCATGAGCCATCTCCTCCTCTCTTATTTCTTCACCCGGAAAATGTTTAAGTTCTTCATTAATGTTCTTTAAATGCTGGGGAATTGCCAGCGGACCCAGGGCCTTAACCTGTTCAACCATTTCATTTATAACCAGCTTTACCTTTTCGCCTTCTGAAGCGGAAATCCATTCAAGTCTTAATCTTTCATCGGCAATACCAAGATCCTTAAGCATTCTTTTAAGCAGGCGGAAACGCCTTAACATTTTGTAATTGCCTTCAGCATAATGGCAGTCACCCGGGTGGCAGCCGCCTATAAGCACACCATCTGCACCGCTGGCAAAAGCCTGCAAAATAAACTGCGGGTCTACCCTGCCTGAGCACATTATACGGATAACCCGTACATTGGGGGCATATTTAAGACGTGACACCCCGGCAAGATCGGCAGCAGTATAAGTGCACCAGTTGCAGAAAAAGGCAACTATTTTAGGTTCGTAATTACTTTTAATATTTTTTTCAGGCATGTTCAGCCTCCGTTTCTTCTAATTCTATTCCTGCAAATTTCAGCAGACCGTCAATTTCACTGAATATTTCTTCATCATCAAAAAGATTCTGTGTTATTGAGCCTGACGGGCATGCAGCAACGCATGTTCCGCAGCCTTTGCAGAGCGCTTCGTTAATATAAGCTTTTTTGGTTCCTTCATTATATGATATTGCTGTATACGGACAAATTGGGATACACGACTTGCATCCTGAACAGTTGTCTTCGGTGATGAAGGCAGTGTTAGGTTCAAGCTCAATGCTTCCTGCGCTTATAAGCGAAAGCACTTCAGCCGCAGCTGCGCCCGCCTGAGCAACTGAGTCAGGTATATCCTTGGGACCCTGGCAAGCGCCGGCTATAAATATACCGTCTGTAAACGTATTTACCGGTGCAAGCTTAGGATGTCTTTCAAGGAACCAGCCTTCGTTTGAACAGGAAATATTGAACAAACGTCTCATATCACCTGCGTCTTCGCGCGGTTCAAGTCCAACAGCCAGAACTACCATATCAACAGGTATCCTGCGCACCATTCCAACCATCGTATCTTCAACCCTTATGGTAAGCTTGTTCTCTTCTTCGGGAACCAATGCCCAGTCAGATACTTCAGCTACACGGCCGCGTACAAAATGCACGCCTTCGGTCATAAGCTTATCGTAGAATTCCTCATAACCTTTGCCCGGCGTACGCATATCAATATAGAAATTGTAAACCTCGGCATCTGTATGTTCTTTAATAAGGTGTGCAAGCTTTAATGAATACATGCAGCAGACCTTTGAACACCATTTATGGGCTTTCTGGTCACGTGAACCAACACAATGGATAATTCCAACCGATTTCGGTTTAATGCCATCCCTTGTTACAATTTCTCCTGAAGTAGGACCAGATGCATTAACAAGTCTTTCAATTTCAAGTGATGTATAAACATTGGGATATTTACCGTAACCGTACTGCGGAGAAAGCTCTGCATTATAGGTTTTAAATCCGGTTGAAAGAATTACAGTACCAACATTAATATCTTTATATTCCGGTACCTGTTTCAGGTCAATTGCTTTCCTGTCGCAGGATTCAATACAGGTTTTTTTGCAGCGGTGGCTTTTAAAATCGATACATGTTTCAGGATCGAAAAGCACCACCTGCGGTGTTGCCTGCGGGAACGGGATATAAATTGGTTTACGTTTGCTTAATTTCTGGTTAAATTCATCCGGATATTTTGCCTCTTTATATATACATGCATCAATACATTCCATACATCCAACGCACAGCTCTTCTATAACATATCGCGGTTTGCGTTTCACCTGCACTTTATAGTTTCCTACGAATCCTTCCACCTTTTCTACTTCGGAATAAGTCCACAGAGTAATATTAGGATGCGCTTTTACTGATGACATTTTAGGGGTCAAAATACATGCAGCGCAGTCTAAAGTTGGAAATGTTTTATCGAACATTGCCATATGCCCGCCTATGGTGGGTTCGCGTTCAACCAGGTAAACATGTTTGCCTGCATTGGCTATAGTAAGCGCTGCAGTAATACCTGCTATTCCGCCGCCAACAATAAGTACATCGGGATTAATTGGCACCGATTTCTTTTCAAGGGGTTTATGGAAAAATACCCTTTGAATGGCTGCGCGGGTCAGGTCTTTTGCTTTCTTAGTAGCTGATTCGCGGTTATCGTGTACCCATGATACATTTTCACGGATATTAACCATATGGAAAAAGTACGGGTTTAAGCCTGCCTTTTCTGCTGCTTTGCGGAAAGTGTGTTCATGCAGCAGCGGCGAACAGGAAGCAACAACTATCCTGTTTAAGCCAAGCTCTTTTATATCTTTCTGTATCAGCTCCTGACCGGGATCTGAACACATATATTTATAATCACGTGAAATTGTCACACCCGGCAAGCCGGCTGCAAATTTCTGCACATCTTCTACATCTACCTGCGATGCAATATTATGACCGCAATGGCAGACATAGAATCCGATCTTTGGTGTGCCTGCGGATTTATGGGTACCGTTACCGTTCATTTTAATATTATTTTCAGACATAAACGCGGTTACCTCCTTCCATTATTTTATAAAGGTTTTCCGGTTCTGTAAATAACCTGTTCATTCCAAGTTTTTTGGGTTCGATACCAAGAGCCATGCCAAGAAGCTGTGTAAAATAAAGGATATCTACCTTAAGGTCAGATTTGAACTTACTGTTCATATCTGTCTGGTAGCACTCCAGGTTGAACTGGCAAAGCGGGCATGCAGTAGCAACTGCATCGGCCCTGCGTTTTTTTGCTTCGTGTACTATCACATAACTTAGCGGAAGAGCAACATCCTGAACAGTACCTGTTAAACTGGCGCCGCAGCACCTGGTTTTCATAGACCAGTCAACAACTTCAGCGCCGGCGGCTTTCATAAGCCTGTCCATGGTTTCCGGGTTTCGCTGGTCATCAAAAATCGAATATGGCCTTACAGTCTGGCAGCCGTAGTAGCTTGCTACCCTTATACCTTTTAACGGTTTGGTTATGCGCTTTATGATTTCCGCTTCGCCGTAGTCATTTACAAGCACATCAAGCGGGTGGCGGACTTTTGCCCTGCCAGTATAATTCAGTCCTGATTCTTTTAAAGCGGCAACAACAGCAGCTTTATCTTCAGGATTTTCTTCCAGGAATTTCTGGGTTTTAAGAAGAACCATAAAACATGCAGCGCAGGGGGCAATGATGTTAACTTCAGGTTCATTCTTCATCTGTTCTTCAGCAAGCGCAAGATTTCTTGCTGCCAGTACATAAGCCTTCCGGTCATCTACTGCCATATATGCAGTTGCTCCGCAGCAGTTCCAGTCATCCAGTTCTTTATAGTCAATATTAAGCACATCCATAACAGAAAGCAAAGATTCTTCATAAACCCTGCCTGTGCTTTTTAAAGAACAACCGGGATAATAAATATACTTCATACAGCAGCCTCCTTAACATCTGCAGGTTTGCCTGCTGATAATATTTTCTTTTTGCTTTCAACGCTGTTAAGCAGTTTCTTAAGAGCTTTTTTATCTCTTATTTTTTCGGTTTTCATGGAAATCCTGCCGCGTGTAAACAGCTTTATTCCCAGCATCATATTCTTTAACAGCATAAACGGGTTGGTTTTTAAATACATCTTCATAAGCAGCGGACCTTCACTGTTCCTGCCGTTATTAAGCACCTGTTTAAAGAAATTATTTGCAAGAATTGATGCAGGGGCATTTTTGGGATAATAATTTCCTGAAATTGCTTCGCGTTTTAAAGCATACATTACATCAGTAATTTTTATTCCTTTGGGGCACTCAACAGTGCAGGCATAACATGAAGCGCAAAGCCATACCGTTGATGATTTTAAAACCTCTTCTTTGAATCCTTCCCTTACCATCTGGATTATCTTCCGGGGAGTATAATCCATGTAATGACTTACGGGACATGCTGCAGAGCACGTTCCGCACTGAATACAGCCGAATAACTGTTCACCATGTGCTGATTCTGCGATCCTGTTACTGAAGGTTTTATCAAGTTCGCTTTCATACTTTATTTTTCTGCGTGTATCTAATCTATCTTTAGCTGTAACATCCAGGGCAAAGGATTCAGCATATATGGATCTTTCCATAAAGCAGTATTCTCCTTTGATATTATAATGTTCTAGATAATTTTTTTAACTAAATTAACGATATTATTAACTGCAATTTCAACCTCTTCAGAAATGTGTGTACCGGGACCGAAAGAGCTGGCTTCTATGCCATAAACAATGAGCTCTTTCGGTAAATTGCCGAGTGAGGCTGAAAGATATATTGCCTGCGGTACGCTGAACAGATGAGTAGAGAACTTAAAAAGTTCTGATGGTATGATTGAGCCGGGAGCAGTAAATTTGTGTATGGTGCCGGGTTCAGAACCTGAGAGTACTGCATCTATCAGGATCACTTTTTCTCTTCCGGTCCATTTTTCAATTAAATCGGCGCCGTCGCCGTTGTTTTCGATAACATCAGCGCCATTAAGGTTTAGTTGACGTATCTTTCTGGCTGCAATAAGCCCGGCAGCATCATCACTGCGGAACTCGTTGCCTATTCCAATAATCAGCAAAGCATTGTTTTTCATATATAAAAGGGATCATTCCCTTTCAATATTCAGCTTTAAAAAATGTGTTGCGCAGGAAATGCACGGGTCATAATTCCTTACAGCCTGTTCGCATTTCCATACCATTTCCTTTTCAGGAAGGTTAATAACAGTAGGTACAAAATTCCTCAGGTCATTTTCAATAGTTTTCTGGTTCTGGGAAGTCGGAGGCACTATCTTTGCATCTTCAATCAATCCTTCGGAATTAACGCGGTACCTGTGGTAAATCATGCCCCTTGGAGCTTCTGTGCAGGCATAGCCTGTTGCTTCAGAAGGCTCAACATCAACATATGGTTTATCGGGCATTTGATAATTTTCAATAATCCTCAAAGCTTCTTCGCATGAATATAAAGTTTCAATTCCCCTTACAACAATACTCTTGAACGGGTTGTATACTTCATGCCCCAGGCCTATTTCTTCTGCAATTTCTTTGCAAAGCGGTGTTAATTTATCATAGTTCAGATTATATCTTGCAATAGGTCCAACAAGATAATTATCTCTTTCCCTTATCCGTGAATGCAGTGCATGTGAATGTTCAACATGTTCTTCCCTGAAATGGAAGTCGTATTGTTCGGGAGAAATATCTATTCCCTTCGTTGAAATTATTCTGCCTTCATTAAACGGGTATTCATCGGGGTGTACCAGTGAAACACATTCATACTCCTGCCTGAATTCAGGGAATTTAAGCGAAGCAGCAAACTTAACTGTTTCAACTGCAGTATCCCGCGCCCATTTAATTTCATCATACATCTTCATCAGGTCTTTTTTTGCAGGCACTTTATAAAATCCGCCAACTTTAACATTTATCGGGTGTATTTCCCTTCCGCCAACAAGGTTCATAATATCGTTACCTGTTTTTTTAAGCCTCAGTGCTTTTTTTACTAAATCAGGATGATCTTTTGCCATCTGCACAACATCATCGTACCCCAGAAAATCAGGCGCATGCAGCATATAAAGGTGAAGTGTGTGGCTTTCTATCCACTCACCGCAGTAAAGAAGCCTTCTTAATTCCCGTATTCCGCTTGGAATTTCGACATCAAAAGCATTTTCCATTGCATGCACAGCGCTCATTTGATAAGCAACCGGGCATATTCCGCATATCCTTGCAGTTATATCGGGAGCTTCACTGTAAGGCCTTCCTCTTAAGAAAGCTTCAAAAAAGCGGGGCGGCTCAAATATCTGCAGCTGTACATCTGCGACTTCATTATTTTTGATCTTCAGGTAAAGTGCGCCTTCTCCTTCAACCCGCGCAAGATAATCAACTTTTATGGTTTTATTTCTCATTTGCTTCACTTTCTTTTCTAAAGGCTTCCGCATAGCCGTTGTAGCTGCGGAAAATATTCATGATATCGAACTTACCATAACCCATTTGTTTGAACTGGCTTGCCAGCGCGGAAGTATTAGGTGAATCCATAGGTCCGTAACATCCAAAACAGCCCCTGTTATAGGAAGGGCAAAGTGCATTGCAGCCAGTATGAGTAACAGGTCCAAGGCACATCTGGTTCTGTGATGTCATTACGCAAACATTTCCTTTCAGCTTGCAATCGATACATACGCTATAAGAAGGAATATTCGGTTTTCTTCTGTTCAGGAAAGCATTAAGCACTTCTATCAGCTGGTATTTATTAATCGGGCATCCGCGAAGCTCGTAATCAACATGAACAAACGAGCTGACAGGCAAAGACCTGTCTAAAGTAGAAATATATTCCGGTGAAGCATAAACAATTTTTGTGAATTCCCTTGTATCTTTCCAGTTCCTTAATGCCTGGATGCCTCCTGCGGTAGCACACGCACCAATAGTAATAAGAATTTTACAATCTTTTCTTATCTGTCTTATTTCTTCAACATTCCTTGGAGTAGTAATACTGCCTTCAACAAGCCCGATATCATATGGTCCTTTCATCATTTTACTGGAGGCTTCCGGGAAATAAGCAAGTTCAACTCCGCCAAGTACGTCCAGCAGTTCATCTTCTGCATCAAGCAAAGAAAGCTGGCACCCGTCGCATGATGACATTTTAAAAACAGCAAGTTTCGGTTTCTTAATTGCCATTATTATAACTCCTTGATCTCAAAAATATCCGTTACTTTACTAAAGCTGAACACCGGTCCATCTTTGCATACAAAACTTGGTCCGTACTGGCAGTGCCCGCAGAAACCAAGTGCGCATTTCATATTCCTTTCAAGAGAAACATAAATTTCTTTTTCCGCCACACCGTGTTTTATCAGTTCATCAACTGCATACTTCATCATAATTTCAGGACCGCAGACCATTGCCCTTGTATTCTCAGGGTTACAGTCAACATAATTCAACAGGGTGGTTACAACTCCAACATGGCCTCGCCATGTGCTGTCTGACCTGTCAACAGTTACTTCCAGCTGGATATCATATTTTTTCTTCCAGCTTTCAAGCTCAACAGGGTATAAAATATCTCTCGGAGTTCTTGCGCCGTATAAAAGCGTAAATTTGCCGTAATGTTTTCGGTTTTTTAAAATATGATAAATAGCTGGTCTTAGAGGCGCTAAGCCAATTCCGCCGACTATAATACAAATATCTTTGCCTTTTGCATCATCCAGAGGCCAGCTTGAGCCAAATGGTCCACGAAGACCTATTATATCGCCTTTTTTAAGTTTTGAAAGTTCACTTGTAACGTATCCCACTTTGTGTATAGTATGCAGTAATGATCCTTTTTTTGTTGAATCTGAACTAATAGATATGGCTGACTCTCCCACTCCAAAAGCATACAGCATATTGAACTGCCCGGGTTTAAAATTAAAATTTCTTTTTTCTTCGCCGTCATAAACTAATTCAATAGTGAACACATCTTCTGTTTCCCAGAATATCTTTTTTACCTTTACAGATTCAGGTATCATCGGGTCAGATTTTATTAATCCTGATTTATTCTCTGTCATCTTAGTAGAAAAATTTAAACACGTTTAAAAACATCCAGCAGCTGCATTCTTGTAGACTGAAGTCTCTGTTCAAGAATATGCGCGAAACGTTTAAGCATTTCATAACCAAGCTTAGGGTCGTCTTCACATTTATTCCGCAGGCATTCTCCGTCAAGGGCAATAGCCCTTACTTCTTCTAGTGCATGCGCTTCAAAGTGCCATTTATACGGGGAAACTATCCATGACCAGCCAAGAATCTGGCCGGGACCTATTGTTAGGATCCTGAGGTTGCCTTTATCTCTGCCATTGATTTCCAGCGCTACTTTTCCTGAACGGATCAGGTAAAATTTCTCAGCCTTATCGCCTTCCTTAAACAGCACTTCATCTTCGTGATATACCACATTAGAGGCGCAGCCTGTGATCTGCTTCAGGTAATTCTCATCAAGGTCTTTCATAAACGGATGATTTCTTAAAATTCCTGAGAGGTCTTCCATGTTATTTCAGTTTAATTATAAAAATATAGTTTATTTATTTATCGTTTTGGGAGAATTTCTCAAATTCTCTACTTCTTTGGTAAGATCAATACCAACAGGGCACCACGAAATACATCTTCCGCACCCTACACAGCCAGAGGTGCCGAACTGGTCTATCCACGATGCTAGCTTATGCGTCATCCACTGGCGGTACCTTGCCTTTACTGAAGTTCTGAAATTTCCGCCTGCAACTTTTGAATAATCCAGGCTGAAACAGGAATCCCATCTTCTCCATCTTTCAGTATGGTTGCCGGTTAAATCTGTAGTGTCTTCAACGTTAGAGCAGAAACAAGTAGGACAAACCATCGTGCAGTTTGCACATGAAAGGCAACGGGATGCAATTTGTGACCAGATGGGGTGATCGTGGTTATTATATAAAAGCTCTTTAATGCCTGCTGTGTTCATTGTTCGTTTCATGTTAAGCTCGGCATTTTTAACAGCAGCTTCTGCAGCTTTTATTTGTTTATCATTTGCATCATTAGTTTCCAGCTTAGATGCAATTTCAGTACCTTTTTCAGAACCTTCTTCGAGAACAAAATAATGTTCATTATTATTTATAACTTCCGTTAATGCAAGATCAAAACCGTTTTTTGCTTTTGGACCTGTTTTCATGGAAACACAGAAACAGGTTCCGGCTGCACGAGTGCAGTTAACAGAAATAATAAATATATTTTTCCTGATATTATTATAATAACTATCAGCAAACATTCCGTTATCAAATACTTTATCCTGTATGAAAATGGCTTTAAGTTCACATGCCCTTACACCCAGAAAAGCATACTTTGGAGTTTCAGGTAAAGTATCATCAATTTTAAATCCTCTGCCTTCCCTCGCTGCCTGCCATAGTTTCAATCTCTGCGGAAATACAAACTTTTTCCATGATTGGGGACCAACTACGTAAGAAAATAATGCGTTATCGTTTCGTTTTTTTAGTCTGTAATACCCGGCTTCCTGTTCATCTTCCCAGCCTTCGGGAAGATCTTTGATACTGTCAATTTCATCATATACTACAGCGCCATCTTTAATAACAGGACCTATAACAGTATAGTTTTCCTGTTTTAAGATACCGATCAGTTTTTCTAAGTTAATTTTATCAAGTGTTTTCATTGTATAATTTTCCGTGACGGGCAATAATAGTAGAATTCACACCGCCTCTGACAGTAAACTCACCTTTTACTTCCATCCACCTGGGCTTTAAAATTCCCACCAGGTCTTCAAGAATCCTGTTGGTGACATTTTCATAAAAAATGCCTTCATTTCTGAATGACTGCAGGTAAAATTTGAGTGATTTGAGCTCAACGCATTTTTTGGCTGCAACATATGAAATAGTAATCACGCCAAAATCCGGCTGACCGGTTTTGGGGCAAACCGAGGTAAATTCATTAGCTTTATGAACGATAAGGTAACTTCGTTTAGGAAAAGAATTGTCAAAAACCTCCAATAAAGCGGTTTTTTTGGGGTCTGATTTTACAGGATTAAATTTTTTCATAGTCTTCGTGAATGCTGTTAGATTTTCGGGAAATTTCCCAAAAATCATCATAATTTGCTCAAAAAACTATGCATCTTACAGTTCAAAAATATCATTATTTATATCAATAAATTATGATATAAATCATAGGACTTTTGGGCAAAATAGAGTTATTTTTAAAAAAATTTTGTTTCAAAAACCAAATAATCCATTTAAAATGAAAACAATATTAACGGCTCTTTTTATTATTTTCCTTGCGCCGATCCTTATATTTTCTCAGCCAAATTCCCAGAGAGGAAGCGATTACTGTTCATACAAAAAAATGAATTCAACCCATGTATTTGAACTGCATGATTCCCCTCTTTCACCAAAACATACATTTGATGTACTTGATTACAAGCTTAACCTGGATATAAGGAGCTGCTTTATTTCTCCTTATCCAAAATCATTTACAGGCAGCGTAACAGTAAAATTCAGAATTGATACTGCATTGAGTTCAATAAATCTGAATGCGGTAAATACCTCTATTGTTGTTAACTCGGTTGAACTTTCAGGAGTTTCATTTACACATACAGGAAATATACTTACAGTAAACCTGAACAGGCAGTATAATCCGGGTGAAATTACAGAAGTAAAGATTAATTATTCACATAATAATGTGAGTGACGGGGCATTTTATACCGGTAACGGCGGTTTATTCACCGATTGTGAGCCGGAAGGCGCAAGAAAATGGTTCCCCTGCTGGGATAAACCCTCAGATAAAGCTACTGTTGATATTACATTAAAAGTACCGGCCAACGTAAAAATTGCATCCAACGGCAGACTTAATGATTCACTTGTTACAGGAGATACAATATATTACCACTGGGTAAGCCGTGACCCGGTAACAACATATTTAACAGTTCTTACAGGAAAAGTAAATTATAATCTGAATATTGTTTACTGGCCAAAAATTTCAAATCCATCTGAAACCATACCAATACGATTTTATTTTAACAATGGTGAAAATCCGGCAAATATACAGAACCTGATCATTCCGATGACAAATCATTTTTCACAGAAATTCGGGGAGTTCCCGTTCGAAAAGAACGGGTTCACTACAGCACCTGCTTCGGGTTTTACCTGGGGCGGAATGGAAAACCAGACACTGACAACACTTTGTGCAGGATGCTGGAGTGAAGGTTTGGTATCACACGAACATGCCCACCAGTGGTTCGGTGATATGATTGCACCTGCAACATGGGCAGATATATGGCTTAATGAAGGTTTTGCAACATATCTTGAAGCTATCTGGCTTGAATATACAGGCGGATATACTGCTTATAAAAATGATATAAACGCTGATGCAACCGGTTATCTGAACAGTAACCCGGGCTGGCCGATTTATAATCCGGACTGGGCGATTAATACACCGCCAAACGGTACACTTTTTAATACTGCAATAACATATTATAAAGGCGCTTGTGTTCTTCATATGTTAAGGTATACAGTTGGTGATTCAGCAACATTCTTCAATATGATAAGAGCTTACTCTTTGGATACTGCCAACTTTAAACATAAATCTGCAGCTACTGATGATTTTACAGCTAAGATCAGCCAGGCTTATGGACAGGACTTATCGTGGTTCATCAATCAATGGGTAAAACAGCCTAATCACCCTGTTTACGGAAATTATTACCAGTTTGGAAACAATGGCAATGGTACATGGAATGTTGGATTCCAGGCACGACAGACTCAAACAAATACACCATTCCACAGAATGCCATTGACAGTAAGAATTACATTTACCAGCGGACCTGATACAACATTCAGGGTTGATAATACTGCAAATAACCAGATATGGATATGGACATTCAACAGGCAGCCTTCAGCTTTTGCATTTGACCCGAACAATGATATAGTACTGAAAACGGGAAATACCACTGCCGGAACCGTGCCCGGAACAACCGGAATTAACTCATACAGCAATGAACTGCCAAATGTATTTGCATTGATGCAGAACTATCCAAACCCGTTCAACCCGGTAACAAACATAAGGTTTGATATTCCTAAACGTTCTTTTGTAACATTAAGAATATACGATGTAACAGGCCGGGCAGTTACAGAAATTTATAACGGATTAAGCGACCCCGGCAGATATATTGCTGATTTTGATGCAAACAAACTTGCTTCAGGTGTTTATTATTATGAATTAACTGCAAGCTCACCGGCCGGCGGAGTTTCATTTAAAGATGTTAAAAAAATGGTAGTTGTTAAATAGTACAAATTGAATAAAATAAATTAAGGCGTTCGATTCTGAACGCCTTTTTTATTGGTAAATGTGAATGTATTTTTGTCTGAATAATAATATTTCTTCATAAATATAATTTTCAATGAAATTCATTATTATAACACTAATTCTATTTACTTCTGTAAATTTACAATCTGAAATTAATTCCGGAGAATACACACAACCAGCAGATACAACCGACAGATCAACTGCCGGTTATGACGGTCCATATATAACCTACATAGATAATAATATTGCAATAAAACAAATAATAAAAAACGGTACAGAATATACAGGAACATCTGATACGCTTCCCCAAGCAGTTAATAAATTTTTTTATTCACAGGTAAACGACACATTTACATTTTTTTTCAGCTTAAAAGATAAAATAAATATTGAACAGTGTATATTTGAGTTTCCGAATAAATTAATTGCCATAAGCGATATTGAAGGTAATTTTTTTGCGCTTTATGATTTTTTACTTAACAATAACGTAATTGATAAAAACAATAACTGGACTTTCGGGAATGGTCACCTGGTACTGGCCGGTGATTTCTTTGACAGGGGTTTAAATGTTACAGAGTGCCTGTGGTTCATATATTACTTAGAGCAGGAAGCTGTTAAACACGGAGGTTATGTACATTTTATTCTTGGTAACCACGAAATAATGAATATGAGCGGCGACCTGCGTTATGTAAGAAATAAATATTTTGAAAACTGTAAACTTATGAATGAAGATTACAGCAGCCTGTACAAACCTGATACAGAGCTTGGCAGGTGGCTTTCTTCGAAAAATGTTGCTGAAAAAATCGGTAATTACTTATTTGTTCACGGGGGGATTTCCCCGGAGCTTGATTCAATTTCCAATTCACTGGAAATTATTAACAGTGCAGCGCGTGAATATTACTTCAGCAGCAAAGCTGCAAAACAGAGCGGCGATAAGCTGCATAATATTTTGTACAGCGGAAAATTCTCACCGTTCTGGTACCGAGGATATATCAAACAAACAATTACCGAACCTGAACTTGATAAGATCATTTCAAATTTTGAAGTTAGTACAATAATTGTTGGTCATACTATTGTTGAAGATGTAAAATCATTTTATAACGGAAAAGTTATCGGAATAGATACTGATCATGCCGGAGGTGATACAGAGGGACTTCTGATAGAAGATGGAAAATATTACCGTACAAATATTCAGGGAAATAGAATAGAATTAAAATAAAAAAGGAAGGCTTTAGCCTTCCTTTTTAAATGCTGCTCCAAAGGAGTCTTCGGGAGAGGGGACTTGTTGAGGTCGGCTTCAGACGAACGAAATCCCGATTCATCGGGAAACCCCCTTCCCGCTTTCAGCGGGACTTCGATCCCGATAAATCGGGCTCTCAGCAATCTGGTGTACCTACTGAAAAGAAAAAAGGAAAGCTAAAAGCTTTCCTTTTTTTAGTGCGGGAGGGGGGACTTGAACCCCCACGCCTTGTGAGCGCCACCCCCTCAAGATGGTGTGTCTGCCATTCCACCACTCCCGCTGAGTAAAAAGTCTATTTGTTTTTGTAAAATGAACGCTTGGGTTTTACCCCCTTCCCGCTTTTGGCGGGACTTCGATCTGCTTTTGAGCAGCTCTTCGCAAGATGGTGTGCCTGACTGCTGTAGCAGTCTTGAGTGAGAAAGCAGTTCTGCCATTCCACCACTCCCGCGAGTGAAAAAATCTGCTTCAGAAACCTAAAAAACAGGCTGTAATGCCCGTTTTTTCGATCCTGAGTTACAAATTTAAATAATAATTAATTTATTTAAAAGTTAAAAATAATCCGGAGATTTAAATTTTCAACAATTTCAATAAAGTACATTAACCCAAAATTGATTAAATTTGTAATGAAATAACAATGAAAACAATTTTATTTTTAATATTAGTTCTTTTGACCTTTAATAAAATTAATTCCCAAACATCAGGTATTGAATGCGGTACAATAACACCTTCCGATAAATGGGAATCTGAATTCAGTAATTTAATTAAAAATTTTTCAAATGATTTTACTGAATATACTATTCCGGTAATTTTTCATGTAATTCACGGCGGTCAGCCTGCCGGTACTTTCCCAAACATTGATCAGGGACAGATAAATTCACAAATAACTGTTTTGAATCAGGATTTTGCAGGAACAGGATTTAATTATAATACATATCCTGCTAATGCATTTATTCAGTGGGCTATAAATCAAAACCTGCCTCCTGTTAATTTAGATTCACTGGGCAGAGTAAAAATAGCGAACATATATATTAAATTCTGTCTTTCAGAAAAAGATTCCAGCGGTAATCCTTTAACCGAACCGGGAATAAACCGTATAAATTTTAATACATACGGCTGGCAAAATCCAAATTCATTTACAACACCTCAATCTTTAAGAGCTTTTTTTGACGGAGTAGTGAAACCGGCTACAGTATGGGATGTTAGAAAATATCTTAATATATGGGTAAGCGATAAAAATTCTGCAGTTCAGTTCACCGGTTATGCAACATTGCCTC